>Ga0187768_1000074_pt1 | contig 22523 bp, 24 predicted proteins | sample 0216_QUI02_MP10__3_FD_148678 | JGI IMG/M metagenome (GOLD analysis project Ga0187768, IMG submission 148678) | Tropical peat soil microbial communities from peatlands in Department of Meta, Colombia - 0216_QUI02_MP10_20_MG | ecosystem: Environmental > Terrestrial > Soil > Wetlands > Peat ...
AGCTGTTCGATTACCTCCTTCGGGTCCCTGGTATCACGCTTGAGGGTCACGATGCGGCTGAACTGGGTCGGTTCGAGGCCCGCCACGACGGGGTCTGCGTCGGTTCCCGTCGCTGCCGCCAGCAAGTACCCTCCGAATTTCCTCCCGAAGCGCCTTTCAAGGTCTTGAGGGCTCGTCTTCGCCAGTTCACCCGCGGTTCTGATGCCCATTTCTTCCAAGGCCGATGTGGTTTTTGGTCCAACCCCATAGAGCCTCGAAGCGTCCAGAGGCGCTAGGAAGGCCTCGGTAGTTACAGGAGGAATGACGGTGAGCCCCCCGGGCTTGGCCATATCAGAGCCGAGCTTGGCGACGACCTTGCTGCGCCCTATACCTATGGAACAGGTAAGATTTTCACTCTTGATGACAGTAGATTTGATTGATTCAGCCATTCTGCGGGCTTGGCCGTAATCTCCCCCGGTCGAATTTGTGATGTCGAAGAACGCCTCGTCGATGCCTGTTGGCTCGAGAATGTCGACCATCTGTCCAAGTTCCTCCATAATCCTGTTGGAAACGACCTCGTATTTCTCGTGGTCCATTCTGATCACCTCTGGATCGTGCCCCTCCAGCCTCTTCTTGGCTTGGACGATAGGCATCCCAGAGTGCACACCAAACTCCCTCGCCTTGTAGTTGGCTGTGCTGACGACGCCGCTGTCCTCAGTCCTTCCGGAGAAGACGCATACTATGACGGGCCTTCCTTTCAGAGACGGGTTCCCCACTTCTTCGACCTGGGCATAGAAGTAGTCGAGGTCGATGTGGCCGATGACCATAGGCAAGAATGGGATTCCTGGGGTCCGCCGTTTAAGGGGTTTTGGAGGCGACGAGTATGATTCTGGATTTCGTCCATCCCTTGATGGCTCCGTTCTCAAAACATGCGGCTAGTAGCTGCTTCACGTTGGCAGGGGCCGAACCCCAGGCTCTGCGGACTGCTTCCTCCTCCCTACCCGCGGCTTCCACGGGATAAAGCCATCTTTCGAAGGTGACTGGTTCCCCTAAGATTTCGGAAGTTTGGATGCGCAAGCCTGCTTTCGCCACCATCAACCTCCAGGCGGTCGGTGTGAAGGCTTTGACATGGCTCTTGTCACGCAACCTTTCGATCCTGTTAGAAAAGGCCTCGGCGCCTTCGGGAGGTGACATGTCGACGATGCCCAGCCTCCCCCCAGACCGGAGGACTCGCCTGGCTTCTCTGAGGAACTTCGGTACGTTCTCGAAGTGGTGGGTCGCCCTTCTGGTGGTGACTAGGTCAAATGACGAATTGGGATAGTCTATCTTCAGGGCGTCGCCCAGTTCAAACCTGATGTTTGTGCGTCCCCTTTCCCTCGCAAGCCTGCCAGCCTGTGCGAGCATTTCGTCTGTCACGTCTATGCCCGTTACGTGACCCACCAGCCCTGCAAGTGCTACGGCCGTGAATCCCGTCCCTGTGGCAACGTCAAGGGCAACTTCGAATCTCTTGGGTTTCAGAGCTCTCATCAGGGCGTCGAGGTCGGAACCCTGGGCGTGGCTCTGGCTCCTAGAGTAGTCCTCGGCGTGTTCGGCGAAGAATCGCTTGACTGAACCCTGGCTCAAATCTGCGACTGCGGGCTGTGGTGTCGTATTATCCGTTTGGGCCGGCCAGTCAGAGTGAATATACTATGAAAGAGCCCTGGCCCACCCTTTTGGAAGGAGAGCTCCCCTGATTGGAAACGCGCTTGTGATGAGAACAATCCACCAAAACCAGCTTATACGTCCCGTCTCGAAGAGATTGGGCATGGCGGGAGGTGGGAAGTAGTTGGGAGTTTGTTGCTGTGGGGTGAATTGTGGGTGCTCCTGCGCTTCATGCGCTTGCGGGGGAGGTGGTAGACCGATGGTCTTCGGAGGTTTCCTGCAGGGCATGCCTGCTTCGAGCGGCTGGAGCGAAGACCAAGCAGCCCAATACCAAAGAAAGCATTATGCTGACCAATGCTGCAAACACGACGACGACACCCCTCACACGCCCAAGGCTGTAAGGAAAGAGGGCGGATTGTGGCAACGTGTCGTGTCCGAGATCGACAAGCTCTGAGTGTCACGGCGAGACAGCCTGAGGCAGATTCTAGTGTCGAAGATGTATCAATACAACACAAAGAGTGGGGTCGGCCGGATTTGAACCAGCGATCTCAAGCGCCCGAGGCTTGAAGCCTAGACCAGACTAGCCGACGACCCCTAGCTGGCGGCCCGCTGCTCCTCGGTTTATATCCTATCAGAGGACTTCGAGTCGGTCAATAAATAGCCGGGCCATCGCCATGGACGTCGTGCCTGCGTCTTGCTGTCCGGTGGCAATGTGCGACAGCCCCGACTGCCTGCAGCTGACCGAAAGGGAGGCCCAAGTGTGCATGGCGATCTGCTCAAGCGCTGAACCGGTGACTTTCTCCGTTGTGAAGAACACACTTGGATACCACCAGGAAGTAGTCTCGCGGATCCTAAAGCGCCTCATGAACTACGGGGCCGTGGAGAAGTTCAGGGGAAAGTACAGACGGGCCGGTCAATAACTACCCCGGGGCCAGATTCCACGCCCGGGGTGAACTGTATGGAATGCTGTTGCTGCTGCCCATGTTGCTGCAGTAATGAGAAGGGCGAGACCAAAAACGAGGATTTATAGGCTGAGTGCGGGGGCTGACGTCTCATGTCTGAAGAGAGAAAGACAGTCATCGTCGGCCAGAGCAAGCCTCTGCTGAATTATGTGACCGCGTGCATCACAATGTTCAACGGCGGCGCGAAACAGGTGGTCCTGCGAGCCAGAGGGGAAGCAATCAACATGTCAGTGGAGGTGGCTCAGGTGCTCAGGAAGCGTTTCATGAGTAACGTCCAAATCTCCAACATCACCATCGACGGTGAGAACGTCCTCTCAAGAGACGGGAGACAGCTCAACTTGCCCGTGCTTGAGATTGAGCTCTCTGTTCCCTCTGTGTAGAACACTTTCAGGGTCGCGGACTAGCATGCGCGTTCTCTATTCGGGTAAAGGATTTTAGCCCCACGACTGGGCCGAGGTCCGGTTCTCATGAAAGCTCGCAAGTTCGCTAAAGTCGAGGGGAAGCTTCCAGGCGTGAAGGGTGCAGCCGTCGTAAAGCGGACGGCCAAATACATCTCCCCCTCGTTCGCGCGTTTCTATCCCCTTGTCGTCGATTCTGCGCATGGATCCCTTGTGAGGGATGTGGATGGTAACCAGTTCATTGACTTCGCGGCGGGGATAGCTGTGCTCAGTACCGGGTCAACCCACCCAAAGGTGGTCCAGGCCATAAAGAGCCAGGCTGAGAAATTCATCCATTTCTCATACACTGATTTCTACTACGACAACCTGGTCGAGCTTTCCGACAAGCTCCTCAGACTGATTCCGGGAGATTTCCAGAAGATGGTCTACTACGGCAACAGCGGGGCCGAGGCCATAGAGGCCGCAATGAAGCTTACCAGGAATTACACCAAGCGCCCCATCTGGCTGGCCCACTCTGGAGCGTTCCATGGGAGGACCATGGGAGCCCTCAGCCTGACGGCAAGCAAACCTATGCAGAGGAAGGACGCATTCCCGCTGGTCCCGGATGTAGTCCATTTTCCGTTCCCCTACTGCTACAGATGCCCCTGGAAGCAGACCTTCCCGGAGTGCGATTACTACTGCGTTGACTACTTCAGGGAACAGTACCTAGAGAAGTTCGTCCCGGTAGACGACGTCGCGGCATATTTCTTCGAGCCCATACAGGGAGAGGGAGGCTACGTTCCCGCCCCTCCCGAGTACTTCAAGAAGATGGAGTTCCTCAGGAAGTCTGGTGTCCTCTTCGTCTCCGATGAGATACAGACCGGCGTGGGGAGGACGGGCAAATTCCTGGGGATTGAGCATTACGGAATCGTGCCTGATGTCGTGACTCTGGCGAAGGGCATCGCCTCTGGCCTTCCACTCAGCGCTACCGTCGCCAAAGCGGAGGTGATGGAGAGCTGGAAACCAGGCCAGCACGCCTCCACGTTTGGGGCAAACCCGGTGGCCGTCGAGGCAAGCCTGGCGACACTTGACATCCTGAAGTCGGAGCATGTCCTTCAGAACGTGAGACGTAACGGTGAGAAGGCGAAGAAGAGGCTACTTGAGATGAAGGAGAAGTACGAAATTGTCGGCGACGTCAGAGGGATGGGCCTCTTCATAGGCGTCGAGATTGTCAAGGACAAACGGAGCAAGGCCAGGGGAGAAGAGGAAGCGAAACAGATAATGGACTACTGCTTCCGCCACGGGCTCCTAGTGATCATCGCAGGAAGGAACACTATTCGTGTGATACCTCCGCTCGTGGTCACAGAAGAGGAGATGAGCGAAGGCCTGGACATATTGGAGGATGGTATCGCGGCCGTGAACTCGGCGTCGGCCATGCCCTAGGCCATGTCCGACTTCGATATCCTCATCGGGGAGCTGCTCCAGCAAAAGCCCGAAATCAGCCGGGACGAGATACTGCGCCGGGTTGAGGACAAGAAGCGTACCGTAGGCGCAGGCTATCTAACCGACCAAGGAGCACTCTTTCTCGTGGCAGGGGAGTTGGGGGTCTCACTCCGCAAGGAGGGTGCGTCTTCAGACCTGTCGATAAAGGACCTGTACATCGGGGCTAACGACGTCACCGTCGTGGCAAGGGTGCTTGCGGTCTACCCGGTTGCAACCTACAACAAGAAGGACGGCGGGACAGGCAGGTACCAGAGACTCGCCCTCTTCGACGGCAGGAACTCCGTGAGACTGACAGTCTGGGAGGAGGGTCTAGAGCAGCTGGAGAAGCTCGGTCTAGGGGTTGATACGCCCGTGAGAGTGGCGAACGCCTACGTGAAGCAAGGGCTTGATGGAAAGGCGACCCTGAACCTCGGAAAGAGAGGGAAGATTCAGGTGCTCGTGGATGAGAAGATCATGGCAAAGCTCCCGTCGATTTCAACGGTCGTCCAGAAGATCCCGACGCTCTCGAAGGAGGAGCAGTTCGTCGCATTAGATTGCGTGGTGAGCTCCGAGCCTCGCTTCAGTGAGTTCGTCAGGTCGGACGGGTCGGAGGGTTCTCTCTTCCAGTTCGGTGTGGTGCGGGACGGAGGAAAGGAAGTCCGTGTCGTCATCTGGAGCCCCTCTGGCCAGCCTGAGCTCAAACGAGGGCAGAAGGTCAGGATTACCAATGTGAAAGCGAGGCGCTCGAACACCGGGGAGTTCGAGGTTCATGGAGATACGGGGAGCACCATAGTTCCCGGACAGCCTGCAGAGAAGTACATCTTCCGAGTTGCTGCGACAAGCTCTAGCCAGTCGGCGAAAGTAGTCCTAGCTGTCGGAAGGGACAGGAAGGTGAAGTTCATCGAACTGGGGAAGGGGGCCAAAGAGCCGTCTCAAAACGACGTAATCAGCGTTGCTCCGGATGAGATAACGGCGGGGAGAATCTACTGCCGGAGCCCGGATTCGATGCAGATGGCCCCGTATGATTCGGTCCCTGGCCTGGACGCCCTTGCCACGAAGTTGAGTGAGGTCAAGGAGGAGGACGCCCAGATTATGGCCGAAGTCATAGCTCTTTCACATGGGAGTGTCGACGACGTCCAACTGAAGGACGGGACGACCGCAAAGAAAGGAGAACTCGTGGTGGGGGACGACACTGGAGAGATGAAGCTCGTAGCCTGGAGGGACATATCGGGGAGGGTGTCGGGGATCCAACCTGGTGAACGGCTCAGGCTGACAGGGGTGGTGTGCAAGTCCACTAGGATGGGGGGATGGCTCCTGCAGCTTTCAAATTTCAGTGTAATCGAAAGAATCAGGGACCACGGCTAGGCTTCGACCTTCGAAGGGCCTCGTACTCGTAGACGAAAATGATCACGAGCCCGATGATAAAAAGCGCTATCATTGCCGTGCTGATGAAGTTGTAATAGCCATTGATGTCGAATAGAGGAAGATGCAATTTCGGGGCCGCGACCTTGGCGTCGAATAATAAGCATTGCTAGAGCCGCCCTAGCGAATGAAAACTCCGTCCGCTCTCATGACGAGCCTTTTAATCCCAAGTCACGACGGCGGCCGCAGTGCCGAGGTGGCCTAGCCTAGTCATGGCACCAGCCTACACCCTGTGGGTGAAACTCATAATCCTGGGCTAGGAGAAGAGATCTGGGGGTCGGGGGCGCGAATCCCCCCCTCGGCACCATCAAGCCCGCGACTAGGCCAAACCGACACAAATGAGAGCCACGGGTGGGATTCGGACCCACGACATCCACCTCTTTGGGCGGTGCTTACCAAGGTGGCGCTCTAGCCACTGAGCCACCGTGGCACTCGAGGCCGCACCGTCTGAACTCGATTTTTAATTGTTCGTAGTTCCAGAACGCCCGTTCTGCGCTCTAGGCTAAACTCCGCGCCCTTTCCTGGGGTGGACCATGCGAGTTGGTGGCACAAAGCCGGCATTTGGAAGTGAAGCGGCAGTCTTCGTCGTCGCTATCATAGGGGTCGCAGCGCTGGTCGCCGTGTTCGCTTTCGTTCCATCGGGAACGGCACCAACCGTCTCAACAAGCCCGACGGTAACGGCCGCCCATCAGGGACTAAGTTCCTTCGAGAGCTACTCGCAGCTCCAGCAGTACATCGCGGCAAACGCGAAGAGCGCCCAGCAGTACAGCAGATGGGGGTTTGGGTTCGGGGGGGTGGGGCCCATTGGACTCCCGATTGCGTTTGGCATGACGACGACGACGCTTACAGAAGCGGCGACGACTTCTACGGTGTCGTCGACTGTGGTGCCATCTGTCAGTAATTCCCCCTCGTATACTGGGACCAATGTCCAAGTCCAAGGCGTCGATGAACTTGACAGAGTAAAGACCGATGGCACGCATCTCTTTGTGTCGACCCATGACTCCGTCGCGCTAATCAACGCGTACCCGCCCAACTCAACCGCCTTACTTTCGACCCTGACATTTCCAAATGATCAGGTTCTGGGGCTCGAAAGTGTTCAGAACCGGTTGATGGTGATCGTCCAGACTGGGTCCTGGACGGCCATCGAGTTGCTCCTGTACGACACCACCAGCCTGGCCTCTCCTGCACTGATGCAGAACGTGACCATCGCGGGAACCTTTGTGGGCGCTAGAATGGCTGAAGGGTTCGTGTACGTCGTGATTCAGCAGCCTTCGTACGCGTTCGACAGCCAAGGGAATGCTACCGCGGCCATGCCGGTGGTCTCTCAGGGAGGGGTTCAGAGCGAGATGACTCCGTCGTCCGTCTACTACACCAACAACACAGCCCAAATCAGTTTCTACACCATGATCTCGAGCATCAGTATGTCCACGGGGAAGGAAAGCGTTGTTTCAGTGCTAACCGGGCCCTCGGCGACAATCTATGTTTCCACATCGAACATCTATGTGGCCTACACCAACTACCTCGACCTCTATGACGTTGATGGAGTGCCTGGAAACGCGTGGAGTGAAGGCGTGATAACGCCAGACATGGTCATGCAGTCGCAGAACAGCACTGTCCTGCGCACCGCCTACTCCAACGGGACTGTGACTGTGGCGGAGGCCGGGGTCGTTCCCGGGACGGTCCTCAACCAGTTCTCGATGGACGAGTACAATGGTTACTTCAGGATTGCAACCAGCCGCTTCGCCACCATCAACGGCGTCGCAACGACGAGCGATGACGTCTACGTGCTGGACCAGAACATGGAACAGGTCTCAGCCCTGACTAACATAGCGCCGGGCGAGAACATCTATGCCGTCCGTTTCTCGGGAGATGTCGGTTACGTGGTGACGTACCAGCAGATTGACCCGTTGTTCGTGATCTCCTTCAAGAACATAACGAAGCCGGTAATCCTGAGCTCTCTGAAGGTCACCGGATACTCGGATTACCTATACCCTCTTGCCGGGGGTTACCTGCTCGGAGTCGGCAAAGAATCAGTTCCGGCCTCGGATGGGAACTTCAGCTACTACCTCGGACTGAAGATTTCTCTGTTCAAGGTGTACGAGAACGGAAGTTCTGTGCAGGTAGCGAAACTCGACATCGGGGACAGGGGGACTGACTCCCCGGTCCTTAGCGACCACCTGGCTTTCACCTATGACCCGACGAGAAACATAACTGTGATTCCGCTGACCCTCTACGTTGTAAGCGGGAACCAGACGTATGAAGGAGGCATCCCGGCATTCGGGAACCCCGTGTGGCAGGGAGTTTACATCATCAGGGTGAACTCGACTGGGCTAACTGTACTTGGGAAGGTCTCGCAGTACCCTGTGGGTCAGAACTTCGGGGATTACCCGAATGACAGCCTTTCAATCGACAGGAGCGTCATAATCGGGGACTATCTGTACACGATATCGCAGAGCGAAGTCATCGTAAGTAGTATGGGCTCCTCTTTTCCCACCGTGGCGACTGTTCAGCTCCCTCCATAGGCTCACTCGTGCCCTAGGACGGGGTGAGGTGTGTAGGGCTCCTCGAGCCGCCTCATTTCGTCCGATTTCAGCCGGACGTCAGCAGCTTCCGCCAATTCCTCAAGCTGTTCCATCCTTGTGGGTCCGATGATGGGGGCGGCGACCCCCTGCTTGTTTAGCAGCCATGCGAGTGCAAGCTGCGCCGGCGTCAACCCCTTCGCCTTCGCTATCTCTTCGAGTCGCTCTACCACATCGAAGTCTTCGGGCTTGAAGTATCTCCGGCTCAGGTAGATGTCTGTCTTGTATCTGATGCTGGAGGGTTTGGCCCGGCGTTTGTATTTGCCTGTAAGGAAGCCTCTCCCCAACGGACTCCAGGGGAGTAGTGGTATGCCCTCGGCCCTGCACAGGGGTATCATCTCCCTCTCCTCTTCTCTGTAGTCCAGGTTGTAGTGGTTCTGCATAGTCTTGAAGCGCTCCAGGTCGAGCTTGTCGCTGGTGAAGAGGGCCTTTGCGAACTGCCATGCCCACATGCTCGAAGCGCCCAGGTTGTCAACGACCCTGTCTTCTCTTACGGCTTGGCTGAGGGTCTTGAGGACCTGCTCTATGGGGGTCTGGTAGTCCCAGCGGTGAATCTGGTAAAGGTCTACCCGGTCGGTCTGCAGATTGGCGAGGGAGCGCTTCAGGTTCCTCCTAATGTGCTTCCTCCCGAGGCCTCGCTCGTCCGGACCATCTCCAGTCGGGAGGCCGACCTTGGTGGCGAGGACCACTTGGTCCCTCCTCCCTTTCAGCGCCTTGCCGACGATCTGCTCTGACCTGCCGTGGGAGTAGATGTCTGCTGTGTCGAAGAAGTTGATTCCCAGGTCGATGGCCCTGTCAATGATCTTCTTCGAATCCTCGTGCCCCAGCGTCCACTCGAAGCCGGGGGAATCCGGTCCGCCGAAGCTCATGCACCCTATGCACAGTCTCGATACCTTCAGGCCTGTGCTTCCGAGGGTTGCGTATCTCATCGCTGCCGGCCGTGGACTTGCCTTCGTTAAAGGATTGGGCGACAGTCTTATTCCGAACCGCGGATGGGTCGTCGGGCATGGGGGTTCTGTCATCCAAGGCCCTGAGCTTTCTGAAGGACCACGAACTGTGCAGGCTTGCCACCGCGTCGAAAGATGGGAAGCCGCACGTCGTGCCAGTAATCTACGCTCTTGATGGTGAGAACATCATCATCGCCGTTGATTACGGCACCAAGAAGCTGGGAAACCTTAGGCAGAACAACAGGGTGGCCCTCGTCGTGGACGAGTACCGCCCCAACCATGCAGTCATGGTCGAAGGAGAGTGCGAGGTCCTTGAGCGGGGGAAGGAGTACCTCAGGCTGCTCCAGATTCTGTTCAGGAGGTTCGAGGTTTACAGGAGGCACCCCTGGGGCGAAGGGGAGTCGCCGATACTGAAGATCAAACCTACAAAGGCCGTTATGTGGTAGAATCTACGCTCCGTTAAGAGGGGCGTTCCTGCGAGCTTCGTATGACGACATGAGCCCCGTGGCAGTGCACCCTCTGTCGAATGGCTCGAGGACCGAGGCGCAGGTCTCCGCCAGTAGCATGATGTAGCGCTCTGAGTCGTACTTCGTCTGATCCTTAATCATGTCAGTGGGCGTTGCCCTCTTCGAGTCTTTCCCCTTGTAGTCCGCGATGACGTACCGTATCCCCTCGCCGGCGTGGAGGGTCGCCCCTTCCCCCACAAGCTGCTTGATGGCTGCGTGCTGCACGGTCATCATGGTGTACTCTTCCGGAGCTTTCGAGAGGTTGGTAGAGAAGGCGAGCTCTGAGGCCGGGACTTGGTGGCGCTCTAGCTCTTCTGCATATCTGAGGAAGATTTCGATGCACCTGGGAATCTTCTCCTTTGCACCCGCTATCGTGTCTGCCTCCGCCAAGACCTTCAGGATTTCCATCTGGCACCTTGAGAACGCCGGGGGCGTGTCGTGGCGCCGTGCCTCTATCCCTCTGACCTTCAGGTCACCACCCTGGTAGACTCCGAAGTACCTGTTGAGCACCGGTAGGTTTGGTTCGACCTTCGATGGAAGGAAGGCCACCCACTTGTAGATGCCTTCGAACGAAATGGTGAATCCTGTCTCCGCTTCGATTTCGGCCTTCAGCTCGAGGTAGTCGTCCCTGTTGGCACCTTCCTTCTGGACCCAGAGGGAGTCGACTATGCCGTGCATCACCTCGAAACTCCTCCGCTCGGCGATTCTGGCTGTGTCGAGCAGTATCTTCCTGTCCCAGGCGCACACGGCGATGTGGGCGTCGATGCGGCCGAACTTCGCGTTGTTGAATCCCAGATAACCAAAGGTTGTGACGCCCAGCCACTTCAGAGCCGCCTGTCTGGCGTTGTATCTGTCATAGTCAGCTCCCTTGGCGGTCCGCTTGAGCTCCTTGTAGTGGAGCCTCTTCTCCACTATGATTTTGATAGACATGGGGACGATTCCGTCCCGCTTCTTGCACACGTTCCAGTCGAGCTCGGGCACTCTGTTGTCCGAGTCTGGGCAGCAGGCGCACCTGACCGTCTCGGCCGAGATGTTCTTCCTGTACATTATGTTCGGGTAGAGCGCAGAGAAATCTAGCTCTCCGACGTTCTCGTGGACCCCCACCTTTGGTTCGAAGATGAAGCCGCCGCGGTCCGCCATGAGCAGTTCGTTCCTGTCCTTGAAGTGCTCCACCAGGGTCGGCTTCCAAGGGACGAGCAAATCGACTTTCGACGCGTGATAGAACTGGAGGCTGGAGAGCGCCTTCCCGATGCTCGCCCTGCTAGAAGTATGGAGGGGCATGCGGCATATCCTGCTAAGCTCGAAAAGCCCGTCGAACCCCGCCTCGGAATAGGCGAAAGACGTGTTGACATCGATGTGCACCCTACCGCAGAGCTTGATTGCCGAGGGCTTGTAGTGGATTCTCCCGTAGCTGAAGTAGGACGTCCCCTCCTTCGAGGGGAGCTTCATGGGAACGCCGTCCCTGTCGAGGACCAACTTGGCGCCGATTCCATTCACTTCGGCGCGCTTGATCAAGTAGGGGAAGAGGAAGGTGTCGCCGTCGTTGGTGAGGACGAAGTCTGGGTCCGCTTCTCGTACTGCTTCCACCAGCCCCAGAAGCTTGTCGGCTTCGCTGCGCCCACCCATCTCGATTTTTCCGCCATCGCTTTCTAACGAAAGCCCCCCGATTTTGTCTGTAAATCGTGGTAGTCTCCCCTGCTTCGCGATGTCGACCTCAATCTTCACTTTCCTCAGGTTGGGCAGGGCGTAGTCGTAAGCCCAGACGTCGTCCTTGAGCTCCCACCTGAGCGCCCTCCCTTTCTGTTCTATTTCACAATAGGCGAGGGGGAAGAGGTCCCGCTCGTAGAGGTAGCTCTGACCGGGAGGAATGTCTGCGTTGTAGAGCCGAAAGGTGCCGAAGGGGCCGAGGCGCTCTATCCTCCCCGCCACTTGCTGGGCCCTCCTGGCGTCCTTCAGTCTCGCTTCGACAACGGAGGACGTGCCTGTGTCGGTCACCCTTTCGCGCTTTTGGACGGTCCTTGTCCAGGCGAAGTCGTTACGGAGGGTCTGAAACGGGACGTCGAAGTCTGATTTGTTGTCTGTCCCTATGAATATCGATGGGGACCAGTGGTCGACCAAGCGGACGGCCTCGCCATCTTCGCGCTTGACCCAGACGACCATCTCCCCCGGGTTCCCCGGATAGAGATCAAGTATCCAGCCGTGCATCCTTCCCACCCTTCAGCCTCTCGATCTCGGAAGCCAACCAAGTTATCGTCTTGTGCTGCACCAGTAGAAGGCTCATGAACAGCGCCTCGGTTGGGAATGGCGAGTCCCTCGCCTGGATTGCTGGGAAGTATTCGTAGCAGAGCCTCAGCATCTCCTTGAAGAGCGCCCTGTCCTCCGCTCGTAGGGCATCGGCGAAGCGCTGCCAGCTGTCGAACTCCTCTATGATCTCGCCATCAGACAGAGTCATCTTCCCTCTCCCTTGGCTCCATTCCTGATGTCGCTCCGACCGCCCGCATGAGCAGCCCGTAATGGTGGAAAATCATCGCCATGACCATACCCTCGAACTTTGACGTCCTGACCGCGGCCGAAGATGCCGAAGTGTAGAATCTGGCGGAACTGAGTATTTCGTCAAAGGCGGCCCTGTCCCGGGGAGGGAGCGCCTTTCTGAATGACTTCCACTCGGCGGCCTCCTGGGCTTCGGCTATCCTGAATGAAGGTATGGTCCTCCCCATCAGTGGGCCCCTCCCGGCCTTGTGGCCCTGAGGAGCTGGCCAAGCTTGAAAGTGGTCTCCCCCGGGAGCCTGTTCCTGTGCTTGACTAGCTCCGCCCTGATTCTGTCTCTTTCGGACGACAGGTGAACTTGTGCGTCGGCCCACGAAGCGACCACGCAGTCGTACTTGTTGGGCAAAGCCTGCGTCGTAATCACGAGCGCCTGCCTCTTCACCGTCTCGATGCCCTCTTCGACTGCACTCAGCACCCGCCTCGCTTCCCTTTCCTCCAGCTCAGGCTCGTTGAAGGTGCCGAGAATGTCGCAGATCACCACCAGCCTGGTCCCATAGTCCTCGACTGCCCGCACGAGGTGCTCCGAGACTAGGGCGGCCAGCTGATAGAATGTGAAGACGCGGCAGGAAGCCACGCGCCTCATGGCAATGGCTGGCCTGAGCCCCCTCTGCTTAGCGAAGGAGGAGAAAAGGTAGGGATCAGAGCGGTTCCCCCCATCGATGAAGAGGACCGCCGAGTCGAGGCCCCCCGACTCGATCGGGAGCTGGGCTCTGAGCGAGGCCAGCTCGGCCACGATGGACGACGTCTCCCCGCTGAGCAGAATCATCCGCCCCTCTGAGAACGGTCGTAGAAGCGAGTCTAGGCGCGGGAAGCCGAGGGAGAAGTGTGGTATCGATGCGGCCTTCTGGAAAAGCGCCTCCCTTTTCTGCTCCGGTGGAGCAGCACTCTGGAAGATATCAGACCAGTCATCAGGAACGGGAGCGAGCCTGCATTCGACACTCCCTTCGAGAAGGCCACCACATCCCATACAGCGTCCGTTCAGGGAGCCGAGTGTCTCGACGATAGGTCCCAGTTCGCGCCTAACGCGAAGAACGCAGCGGCAACTTGAGCAGTAATAGACGAAGTGCTCCCTGCCGCTTGCCACATGCTCATAGAGATAGTGCAATCTAGACATTATGCAGATGTAAAACTTCGTGGGAATTTAACACGGGCTGCGCGAGGGACCTCGTTGGACAAGAGAGAGTCTGGCGAAAGTGTTGAACGTTCATAAAGAGAAGCTTGGGCTCGCCGGGACGACGCGGGGGTCGCCCAGCCTGGTCAACGGCGTGAGGCTCAGGACCTCATCCCTTAGGGGTTCGAGGGTTCGAATCCCTCCCCCCGCACCAGTATGGGCCGCCTGCGGCGCCGGCTGGCACAAGACGTGACGACCCCGCCGCTCTCCTCCGTACAGATCTTTGTGCACCCGTGGGATATGAAGGCCAAATCCAGCACCCTTTGGGCAGGGGTGAAGCCGACGTAGGCTGATTCGTAAATCTGGGCGTTGCGATTTAATCCCCTTAAGTTGGTTGTCAGTTGTTTTTAGTTTTGTCAGAGAAGTAAACCCTCGGGTTGTGTGACGTCGGCAAACATGGAAGTGGTAACCGAATACGCTGACCAAAGGACAGAGCTCGAGGAGAAGATAAGGTCGTTCGAGGCCGAGAAGGCCTCGCTCCTTGCCGACATCGCCTCCCTGAAGGAGAAGATAGCCACCTTCGAGCTGGAGAAGTCTGCCAACGCACTAGAGAGCGAAGTGCAGGCGCTCCGGACGGAGAAGGCTGTGCTGGAAGAGAAGGCCGCGTCTTACGAGGCTGAAGCGGGGTACACTCTTCCGCCTGTCGTGAGTGAGGGGGTCTAGGCTCTACCGGAGCCTAGAAGCCTTCTGCTCGAGTTCGCCCTTTTCTTTTCTTAGGTAGCCGACGAATTCCTCGATGTTGGCGAGCTTAGCCTGAAGGAGTTTCAGCTCGTTCTCCTTGGCCGTCCTGTCCATCGAGTCCTCAATCTCCCTCTGCTGCTGGGCCATCTCCTGGACCTTGGCACTAAGCTCCTCGTTCCCCTTCTTCACTGATGCCAGCTCCTCCTGAATCGAGTTTAGTTGCTCCTCGGCAACGATAAGATACTTCTGCCTGCTGATGACTGTTGGAAACTTGGTCCCGCACTTCTCGCAAGTATACATGCCGACCCGTCGTTCGGTCATGCCCCTCTCTCCCCTAGAAGGCTCGACAATCACGTTGAATGTTCGCGTTGGCATTGATTCCTTGTTCCCGCATTTCGGGCAGTTTGGCAAATCGCTGCCGCGGCGCGTCAGAACGTGTTAAAGGTTTGCCCGAACCAAACCTGAATCTTCGTCCGGGGTGTTATTGTTCCCTGATGGACTCCAGCTCAGACACTGCAGACCAGAGGGTCACCCTGGCGAATGATGGCATGTTCGGGTCCTGCGCCACCTCGTCCAGGAGGCTGATGGCGTTGGCCGCCCTCACAGCCACGCTTTGCTTCGTATCCTGAAGCATGAGGACAGAGTCCTTGACAATTTTCCTTATGTTCCTAGGCGTGATGTTCGAGTCTGAAATCTGCTGAAGGCTCACGACGGCCTTCGCCAGCTTAGCGTCATTTTCCTGTTGTTTTTTCAACTTGGCACTCGTGGAAGGGACCCCTGGGTTTCGAGACTCGATTCGTAGGGATTAAGTGCTTTTCGTAATGGGCCGTGTTTAATACAATCTGAGCAACAGGCGGGGGGATGAGCGGCTCCTCCAAGGACAGGATGAAGTTGGCTGCCGAACTGGTCAGCAAGGGAGCAACGATGCTCGCAGAGCCCTGCCCAAAAGACGGCGGGATTCAAGTGAGGTATCGAGGAAAGGTCTACTGCACCAGCCATGACGATTTGTCGTCGATTACCGAGGGCTCCGTTGTGTCCTACGACACGGTTGTCGCCCAGATGCGTGAAGTGATTCTGGCGAGGCTGAAAGAGACTACCACCACCCTAGGAACCGAACGGGATCCCGCAAAGGAGGACCGGCTGATCTCCCTTGCCTCAAAGTACTTTGAGCTCCTTCAGAAGCTGCCCCAGAAGTAGCCCTTAAATCGGAACCCAAGCGTTTCCCGTTCGTGGTACTGAGGCTGGGCCAGAGGGTTCCCGAGTTTGCCCTTCCGGATGCTGATCAGAAGACGCGATCGCTGACCGAACTCACCAGGCAGGGGCCTGTAATCCTGGCCTTCTTCCCATTCGCCTTCTCGGGCGTGTGCGACAAGGAGATGTGCGCCTTTAGGGACGGGTTCGGCTCTCTTCAAGAAGCGGGAGCCCAGCTCGTCGGCATAAGCGTGGACAGTTCCTACTCGTTGAAGGCTTTCGCCCAGACGTACAACCTGCAGTTTCCGCTTTTGAGTGATTTTAACAAGAAGATTGCGAAGCTGTACGGTGTCCTTCAGGACCCCTGGGTAGGGCTTGGCTACAAAGGGGTGGCTAAGAGAGCAGTCATGGTCGTGGACCAACAGAAGAAGCTTAGGTACAGATGGGTGACGGACAATCCCTCAGAGGAACCTCCATACACCGAGGTCGTGAGGGCCGCCCATAAGCTCGCATCCTAAGCTGTTAGTTTTTATACGGGGCGGAGGCACTGTTTCACGGATTGAGCCAGGGCATAGAGATCAAGCCCATCGTCCAGCTTACGGAGAAGGCGTCCGACGAGCTGAAGCTGTACCTACAGAGGCAGGGGAAGCCGGGCGCTGCGTTGAGAATCTTTGTCACCGCCGGCGGGTGTTCCGGACTCTCTTACGGTATGGTGGTGGACGAGAAGCTCTCCGATGATGATTATGTGATTGACGTCGGTGGGGCCAAGGTCGTGGTCGACAGATCCAGCGCACCTTTTATCACGGGGTCCACTGTCGATTACAAGTCAGAGAAGCTGATGGGAGGGGGATTCGTTGTTAACAACCCCAACGCGGTTTCTACCTGTGGTTGCGGCGAATCTTTCAAGACTGCGTAAGTTGGTTTCGCCCTGACAAGCTAGCGGCGTTGTTAGTTAGTGTGAGCGATTGGTTAACAGTGAGGGTTCCAGGGAAAAGCGCCGGGGGTAGGATTCGAACCCACGCGACCCGAAGGTCACGGGCTGACTGGTCATTGATCTCGAGTTGCGGACCCGCTTTGCGCCCTGACGGGTTGCCCGCGCATTAACCACTCTGCCACCCCGGCCCTGCGCCTGCCCAACCCCAACTGGATTTATCCCTTTGAGGAAGTCTGTTTTTTGGAGCGCTGTACGATGTAGCTCCAAGTGACGAAACAGTCAATCAGCTCGGTGTCTTCCAAGTGTTCTTTCAAGGAACCACTTCGTTATGTCCCAGGCTTCGTTGGCCGCATCTCTGTCGTACACCTCCTTCCTGGTGTCGTTGAAGAAGCCGTGCCTTGTCCGCGGGTACGTCTTCAGGGTCAGGTCCTTTCCGCCCTCCAGCATTGTGCCCACCCACGCGGGGACGGCCTTGTTGATAATTTCATCTTGGTTGGCGTGGATGTCCAAGATTGGCACTGAAATCTTTGGAACGTCCTCGGCGGCCGGCGGCAGGCCGTAGTAGCTAATCGCGGATTTCAGGCGCAGGCTCTTGGTCGCGCACTTCAAGGAAAGGCCACCGCCCAAGCAGAATCCGAGGGTTGACACGTTGCCAAACTTGGAGTGTGCCCGTTCGACCGCGGCCACGGCGTCTTCCAGCATTCTGTCTCTGAAAGCAGGTTCATAGATTATTGCCGCCGCTTCCCGCGCTTCCCCTCCAATCCCTTTTTTCTGGAGGGCCCGGGCTACCTTCTCTTTGTCCCTTCTTTCTTCAAGGGAGAGTTCCCAGAGCCCTTCCATGGCCTTCTGGATGTTGGCGGGGGTCAGAAGTTCGCGGTGCTCCTTGTACAGGTTTGGCGCCGTCGCTGCAAACCCAAGTTTGCCGACCCGTTTGCACACGTCTTCCGTATGGTCGGCAAGGCCCCACACCTCGTGAAACACGACCACGCAGGCGGAAGCCGCTTTTGGATCTACCGAGAATTCTGTTTTGGACTGGGGCGAGTCACTTCCACCGCTCGGCCGACTTGGGTGAGCCCACGTTTAAATCGAATGTGTGGTCAGGACCTCAAGCTGGCATGAAGGTTTCACTGGTGTGGGCATCCCCCTATCCTGAGAGAACCATAGCCGTGGCGATGAGGAGGTGCTATAGCACCAAGCCCATTGAGGACATAGAATCCGAACTTGAGCAGAAGGGCCCCGAGTATTGGAAGTACCTTCTTGGTAAGGCCGTCCAAGACAAGTCCCTCGACGTTTTCGAACATTTTGTGATGACTTTCGAAGTCGAAGGAATGGCTCAAGCAGACATGGGGCTTCTCACCCGGACTTTCCCCTATCTGCGAGCGACATATCTCAGATTGAGTGAATGGTTGCTGACCTTGAACGCGAGGACGCTATTGGAGCTCTGGAGGGATCCGCGGGGTAAGCCCCTCGCAGAGGTGGTTGTGACTGAGCTTTCACAGAGGGGCGTCTGTCCTATCTTCAGCGAGCTGGTCTTTGGGATGAAAGCAAATGCGGGTTAAGCTCCTCTACCACACCGATCTCGACGCAATCAAGCGCGTCTTGGCCCAGAAGGGGGTCCCGTTCGATCCCGAGGTTGTGATGGATCATGTCGTCTACATGTTCGAGATAGAGGACTGCAGCAGGGTGACGACCCATCAGCTCGTCCGCCACAGAGCCGTGTCATATGACCAAGAATCGCAACGTTTCTCGGCTGCGACAAGAGAAGGAGTTGTGACCCCTCCGAGCGTCCAGTCCAATGATGCCGGCTACAGGGCCTATGACGAGGCGCTAAAGGCGGTGTATTCGGCGTATGAGAAGATGGTGACAGCTGGCGTCCCCAAGGAGGATGCTCGATACATACTTCCCGGCGGCATCAAGACCAAGCTTGTCATGACATTGAATGCGAGAAGCCTCATGCATTTGGTGTGGCAGAGGACGGCCCTTCAGGCCCAGTGGGAGATAAGAGAGCTCGCAGCGACACTGCACGTGCTGGCCCAGGAAACTACCCCGGACCTCTGGACCAAAATCGTAGAGAGATAGCGTTTGGTCAAAGCCTTCGGCACGGCAGGCGTCAGAGGGGTGTTCAACAGGACCCAGACCCCCGAACAGGTCTACAGGCTTGTCGAGACCATCGCCTTCGCGTCAGGAAAGGGGCGTTATGGGGTCGGGTGGGACGGGAGAAAGGCGTCTGCCCTCCTCGCGAGGACCGTACTCTCAGCCATTAACGCTGTCGATAGCGACGCCCATGTATTTGGACTGGTGCCGACTCCTGTGCTGGCGTTCGGAACTAGGTCTAGGTCTTGCATTGTAGGCTTCTCGGTGACGGCCTCTCATAACCCGCCAGAGTTCTCCGGCATCAAGGTGTTCAATCACAACGGCATGGAGCTTCCTAGGAGTGATGAGGAGAGGATTGAGCGGGCTATGGCGGTGAATGTCATGAAGCCCTCGGGCAAGTTCGGTCGAATCATTCCTGATGAAGAGGTTGTCGATGAATACGTGCAAGCGGTGGTGTCGCGGCATCAGCGTGCCTCCCAGCCACTGCGCATAGCGGTGGACTGCGGCAGTGGACCTGGCGGTCTGGTGACCCCAGAGATCCTGAAGCGACTTGGGCACCATGTCGTTCCTGTGAACGCACAGGTGTCTTGGCGTTTTTCGGCGAGGCCACCAGAGCCTACGTCGACAAACCTCTCCGACTTCGCGAAGATGGTCCCCACTCTAGGAGTGGACTTCGCCTTCGCCCACGACGGGGATGCTGACAGGCTAGTGATGGTTGACTCCATGGGAAACGTCGTACCCGATTCGATTCTCACCATTCTAGCGCTTAGGGGCCTGGAGTTGAGCGGCGGATCTGCCGTAATCTCTGAAAATTCTTCGAGCGCCGTGGCGGAGGAAGCAGAGAGGCTTGGTCTGGATGTCAAGCGGAGCCGGGTCGGGAAGACATTCGCTGTCTTGGAAGCTGTGGGAGGAGTCTTCGCGGCCGAACCGAGCAAGGTTGTCGATCCAAAATGGGGGCTCTGGGAAGATGGGATCAACGCCTCGGCTGTCGTGTCGAGTCTGCTCGCGTCTGACAGGGGCCTGCTGGGGAGGACGATGCAAGAAGTCCAGTGGCAGTATAGACAGACGAACATCAAGTCAACGGTGAGGATGGACGTCCTCCGCACCCGGGCGAGGGAGTCGTTCAGGAAATTCAGGGTCACGGAGGAACGGAATCTCGACGGGCTGAAACTTGTGCTGAGCGACGGGTCGTGGGTAATGTTCAGGCCCTCGGGGACTGAGCCGATAACGCGAATTTATTGCGAGTCGAAGGACTCCCAGCAGCTCGACGCTTTGACGCAGCTCGGTATCCAGTCCGTCGAAGCTTCTAATACGCCGTAGGGATTTGGGCAACCGATGCAGGAGTCGAAGGCGGTTGCGAGGGTTTTGTCTTCAGGTTACATGCTGGACGCCAAGGCCTACGAAATGATCAGCAGGCTCCCGCCTGGGACCGACGTCGACGGCCTAGTAGAGAAGCTTCTCGAAATGAAAGCGGGTTCACCGGAAGAGGCGAAAGTGATCACAGAAGCGGATGTCCACAGGCTGATTCCCCAGGAGGCGCCCCAAGAGCACGAAGGTGTGTCTGTCAGCGACGTCGCGGAACTCGAAGTCATTTCAGACCCCACCCAAGCCATCTCCCCAGCGGATGGAGCGGAGGGCTTCGGGAAGCTCTTCCGTGATAGGTATCAGAGGCTGTTCTCAATAGTCAGAGAGAGGTTGGACACCAAGAGTAGTGCCAGCGTCTCGACCACGAAGAATCTTGCCCCTGGGAAAAAGGTGAAGGTCGCAGGCCTGCTGTCAGACCGCTCGAGTAAGAGGGGCGTGGTCGAATTGAAGGTAGACGACCCGACGGGGACGCTCAAGGTCGTGTGCCAGCAGGGGCAGGCGGAGAAGGCGGCCCTAGAGGCACCGCTCGATAGTATGGTAGTCGTCGAGGTTTCAAAGGCGAAGTCGGGGCAGCTGTTCACCGATTCGGTGGTGCTCCCTGACGTTCCGGGGAGGAGGGTCGTCTCTTCCTCCCACAGGGTCTACGCCGTCCTTCTTTCCGATGTCCATGTCGGTAGCAGAATGTTCCTCGCCGACGACTTCGCGCGCTTCCTTCAGTGGCTCAACGGGGACCTAGGCGACAAGGATGTCGTAAGCAGAATCAAGTATTTGGTGATAGCTGGAGACCTGGTGGATGGCGTCGGGGTCTACCCGGGCCAGGAGTTCCAACTGGCAGAAAGAGACCCGAAGGAGCAGTATGAACTAGCCGCCCGGCTTCTGAGACAGGTCCCGGGACACGTACAGATTGTAATATCTCCGGGAAATCATGACGCCGTGAGGCAGGCCCTTCCTCAACCAGCCGTTCCCGTCGATATGGCAGAGTCGCTCTATGCGATGGATAACGTGCGCTGGGTCGGTGACCCTGCATACATCAAGTTGCATGGTGTGACGTTCTTAGTCTACCACGGCAAGAGCCTTGATGACGTTATAGCCACCACCCCCAACCTAGCCTATGACAGGCCCACTGACGCCATGAAGCTGCTCCTCAGAGCGAGGCATCTCGCTCCGACCTACGGTAAGCGGACAGCCCTCTCGCCCGAGCCCCGCGATTACATGGTTGTCGACCAAGTCCCAGACGTGTTCCATGTGGGTCACGTGCATACCTACGGGGAGCTCTCATACAGAGGGACGCTGCTTGTGAACTCCGGGACGTGGCAAGCCCAGACGCAATTCCAGTTGAACATGGGGATGGAGCCGACCCCTAGCATCATACCGGTGCTCGATCTTTCAACCCTCAAGGCGATTAGACGTAACTTCGGCGCTGCGGGATTCCAGGCCGCCTAGGCCGCGGCTCCGAAGGCGGGATCCTCGGACAGGGTCTTCTCTAGCGTGTCCTTCCCAATCAGGAGTTGGATTTTCTTGGTTCGCCCGCGGCGTCCCTTACTGACGACAGATGCCTCGACGAGGCCCAGAAGGTCGAGGTCCCCTAAGATCCCGCTCATCCTCCTCTGGGTAAGGGTCTCAATCCCCATTCTCTTGCAGAGATTGCTATACGCCAGATAGAGCTCGCCGGTGTTCGTGCCTCCGTCGAAGCGGGAGGCGGCGGCCAGGATGGCCTTGTTCTGGACGGGCAGAGAGCGGATGGCCTCGTCCACCCTGTCGACCTCCATCTTGGCGGAGGCCGTTCTGATGCAGGAATCGTCGATTTGTTTCAATCCCTCCCGCTCTGCCACCTCGCCCGCTATGCGCAACAAGTCGATGGCGCGTCTGGCGTCTCCGTGCTCTGACCCTGCCATGGCGGCGCACAGGTTGATGGCCGCAGGAGAAGCCGCTGACGGTCTGAAGGCGACCCTTGCTCTTTCGGTAAGTATCTGCCTCAGTTCGTCGACGGTGTAGGGTGGGAAGACGAGTTCCTCTTCGCTGAGGCTGCTTAGAACGCGGGGGTCGAGGCTCTCCTTGAACTTCAGGTCGTTAGAGATGCCAACGAGGGCGAGGAACCCAGGCGCCAGCCTGTCTCCCGATCTTGTGAAGGCGTACAGGATGTCGTCCCCGAAGAGCTTCACCAGGTAGTCGATTTCGTCGAGGACCAGGACCACTTTCTTCTTGTTCGACTTTATGTTTTCCGAAATCCTGTCGATGACTTCGCCTATGGCCAGGCCGGTCAGCGGAATCTGCTTCTCTTTCTTCAAATCGAGGGACTTCGCGAAGTCGGCCAGGGTCCTGTACTCGCCGTCGGCCAGCCGGGTGTTGACGTAAGCTAGCACTAAGTTCGGGTTGTTGGCTTCGACCTTGAGCTTGGAAAGGACGTAGTTTGTGACGGCTGTTTTACCAGTGCCCGTCTTTCCGTAAAGGAGAAGGTTTGACGGCTTGGAACCCCTCAATATCGGAGCCAGGATTTGGGCTACGGCCTTTGTCTGGGCGTCGCGGAACGGCAGTCGTCCCGGCATGTAGTCGGGTCCCAGGGCATCCCGGTTCAAGAAAAGCGGTTTCCCCTCCTTCGCTCTGCGGAAGATTTCGTCTATGCCTTCTGACAAACGAGAACAGTG
>Ga0187768_1000075_pt1 | contig 22482 bp, 25 predicted proteins | sample 0216_QUI02_MP10__3_FD_148678 | JGI IMG/M metagenome (GOLD analysis project Ga0187768, IMG submission 148678) | Tropical peat soil microbial communities from peatlands in Department of Meta, Colombia - 0216_QUI02_MP10_20_MG | ecosystem: Environmental > Terrestrial > Soil > Wetlands > Peat ...
ACAAGATCTTCTTCGGTGAGGGTGGAGAAAGTGGCTCTCAGCGCGCTCTTCTCCTTCCCTCCACACGCATACCTCAGCAGGTTGTATCCGATGGTCTCCCCTTCTACATCGAAGTCACAGGCGTTGACGAACTTCGACGCCCCCAGGGCGAGCTTTCTAACGGCCGAAATCCGCCTCGCCGCGCCGGTGCTGTTTTTGTCGACAAGATTGGACGAGTACCATTCGACATCGAACACAGGATAGACTGTCCTTTCCTGGGCCGAGTCAGAGACGCCGTACAAATGCCCCTGGGCAGCACAGACAACGAACTCCTGTCCCTTCCGATTGAATCTGAACACCGTCGTTCCCTCCACCTGCTCGCTGCGGGACTCGCCCCCAGAGAGGGCGTCGGAGATCCTCCTGGCCGCATCAGGTTTCTCGCAAATCACTAAGGTGTAACCGCTGTTCATCCCAGAAGCTCCTTGGAAAGCCCTGCGCATCCACAGGAACTTTAGCCTATCTCACGAAAACGAACCGTCTATCTTCTCGATGTCGACCTCGAACTTCGTCGGCGATAACCTGGTACCGCACTTCTTGCATTTGTAATCTACAGCCTTCAGCACATCCCCCGGGGATCTGAGGTCAAATCCGGAGTAAAGCGGCGTGCCGCAGGATGAACACACGATTTCATAGGTCAACGCCCGCACCGCCCGACGCCTGGCATTTAGCAGTATGCCGGCCTAGAAGACCGGTCCATGATAGCCGAGGCTCCGCAGATAGACGTCATCATCAGTCGGTATCGAGAACCTCCTGCTGCCATACTCGACGTTCCTTAGAAGCCCTCGGCTCAATCCTCTTAGGAGTACGATGGGCGTAGCCTCGTCAGACTCCCCCATAAGAATCTCGGCGGCGGAGCTCAGATCATCAGCGACGCTCTGCGAAGTCACCTTCAGCACGTTCCCAAAGAGGTCCTTCCTCCCACGCATGTCGAGAACCGCCTCAACTCCCGACGAAGCAACGGCCACCCCGATCGTCCCCCTCCTCGTAGGCGAGAGCCTGCTGTCACAAATCACAACGCCGACAGAAACTCCCAGAGAGAACTTGAGCGCCTCCCGAATCCTCCAGGCGGAGAGCTCGGGCCTCCGCGGGTAGAGTACCACACTCCCATGCTTTACGTTCGATTTGTCTATGCCTGCGTTAGGGGTGAGGAGGCCGTCCTTACTCGCAAGCAAGAAGCCAGGGATTCCACCGATAATCTCATCGGATTCCCGAAGGACAAGCTCACACAGCCTCTCGTCCACCCTATTCTCAACAGCGAGCTGCCTGGCCGTCTGACCTGCCCTGACCGAGCCGAGCTTCACCACCCTTCCTTCCGAGACGGCGACGAACTTGCTTGAGATCACCAAGATATCCCCATCCCTCAGATGCCCACCGATTTTCTCCTCAATCAGGGACACAATGTCGAATCTCGAGCTCTTGGGCAGGACAGCGACCGGAGTCAGCGTGAGCAAACAGCGGAGTGGGGCGTGGCTCTCTTAAATAGAGTCGGAGGTCTCGGACCACCGTGCTCAGGACGACCCAACTGTATGGATATCACTCGAAGCACGCCAAGATGACAGAGTTCGCCGGATACGAAATGCCCCTTTGGTACACCACAACCACTGACGAGCACATGGCGGTAAGGAACAGATCAGGAATCTTCGACGTATCGCACATGGCGAGGTTCATGGTTAATGGGCGTCAGGCGGGACCCTTCCTAGAGGGCCTGGTGCCCACCAACGTACAGTCGCAGCCCCAGGGAAAGGCGTTCTACTCGCTCCTGCTCAACGATGGTGGCGGAATCATAGATGACCTAATCATCGAGAAGCTTTCCGATGATAGGTACATGGTGGTGGTCAACGCGGCCAATGCCAAGACTGACATGGAACATATGGTTGCCCTATCACCCCGAGGCTTCGAAATCAACGACCTGACCCCCGATTCGGCCATGGTAGCTGTACAGGGCCCGAAAGCGGCCGACTCTCTCCAGCCTCTGACTGGGCTGGATTTGGCGCAGCTGAAACGTTTCCGCTGTGCGGAGACAAGGGTAGCGGGGGAGGAGGCGCTGGTATCGAGAACTGGCTACACAGGCGAAGACGGATTTGAGGTAGTAGTGTATGGCGCATCAAACGAGAACCCTGAAGGCGCGATGCGGGTCTGGGAAAGGCTGGCCACGACATCGACCCCTTGCGGCCTCGGCGCCAGGGACTCGCTCAGGCTCGAAGCCGGGCTCCCCCTGCACGGGTCTGACATCGACCAGAGCACCGACCCCTACCAGGCCGATCTGTCTTGGGTGATATCGGGAGGGAAGACAGGCTTCGTCGGCTCCAAGGCCATTGCCGAAGCCGCAACGCATAACCCCCAGTCAATCCGGAGGGGGCTCGTCCTGGACATGGGCATCCCCAGGCACGGCTTCGAGGTCGAGGGGGCATCGGGCTCGGTGGGGACTGTGACCAGTGGCGGCTTCTCCCCGATCATCAAGAAAGGCATCGCACTCTGCCGCGTCGCTTACAACAACTCAACGTTTGGCACGAAGGTCAGCGTGGATGTTAGGGACGCCCGTCAGGGAGCAACAGTCACCAAGCCCCCATTCTTCGACGAGCGGCTGTACGGCTGGAAAAGAGAGAAGGGTAATTAGTACGCCGAAGGGGCGCAGCTCCCCGATGGATTTCCAGGGTTACCATATTCCGGAAGAGCTGATGTACACGAAGGAGCACGAGTGGGCGAAGGAGGAGGGTGGCGTGGTCAGAATCGGCATCACAGACTATGCCGCAAAGACGCTGAACGACGTCGTCTATGTCACGTCGCCGAAGGTGAACGACGAGGTCGAGCAAATGAAGACCATGGGCACCGTGGAATCCATCAAGGCGGTCTCCGAAATCTACTCCCCGATTTCAGGGACTGTGACAAAGGTAAACAGCGAACTCGACTCCCATCCCGAGCTCGTCAACAAGTCCCCATACGGCGAGGGCTGGCTTGTAGAGGTCAAGCCTTCGAACCTAGCTACCGAGAGAAAGGAACTCCTTGACGCCAAGGCGTACACTGCTCACCTCAGCGCACTTCTGAAGAATCAGGAAAAGCACGCTTAAAATAGTCCGAAGAAGCTCGCCCTCCAGAATTGGGTCTACTGGACACCATAAGGTCCCGGATGCACAGACCTGAGGTATCGCGCAGGGCACTCATGGCGACGATGGTGCTCTCCATTGTATTCACGATCGCCGTTCTGATTAGGTCTTACGCCGCGAAGTACGGGTTCTTCCTGAATGAGTTCGACCCCTACTACGACTACTACGCAGCCCAGCACATCGTGAACCTAGCGCAATCCCAGGGGCTCTGGAACGCTCTGTTCGCAAACCCCGCAAACTGTGGCCCGGCTGTCTATACAGCCTGCCACAACATGCAGGGGTACTTCTACTGGCATGACATTAACACCTGGTACCCAGTCGGAAGAAACGTTGCGGCGACTTCCCAGGGCGGCCTTCAGATCTTCGGTGCCATGACTTACCTGCTGGTACACAACATCTTCGGGGTCCAGATCACCCTCTACGACTGGCTCGTGATCCTTCCGGTCTTTCTCGGGGCGCTTTCCTGCATTGCGTTCTACTTCTTGGTAAGGAAGGTGGCAGGCGACGCCGCTGGGCTCTTCGCCGCCCTGATGTTCGCTGTCTCTCCACCACTCATCGAGAGAGGCAACTTGGGGTGGTTCAAGTCCGAGCCGCTTGCAATCCTGCTTTTCGTAACCGCGAGCTACCTGATGCTGACCGTCTTCGACAAGGAGAGGGCGGTCCGAAGCAGGATTCTCAGGGGCGCGTTGGGTGGTCTTCTGATCGGCTATTCCCAGACCGCCTGGGGCGGAGGAGACTACTTCGCCGCCGCCTTCGGGCTCATCTTCGTACTTCTCCCGTTCCTCAACCTCGATCTCGCGGGGTACACGCCTGCCATAATCTCTTTCACCGCGTCCACACTCTTCGTGAGTTCCATCTTCCCGAGGCCGGGGGTGGCCATAGTCACCAACCCGGTCGGTCTGGTCCTCCTCGGCGGGACGGTGTTCACCCTGGTGGGTCAGTGGGCGAAGACGTGGACCAAGCCCACAGAGTACAGGTCGACGATGTTCAAGTTCCTCCTGGGCTTCGCACTGGGCGGACTGGCGGTGCTCAGTTTCGGCCTGGTGGGGGGGCTCACCCTGAGGTACCTGACGGTCATTGCACCCTGGGCGCGTGTTTCCAACCCACTAGTCCAGTCAGTAGCGGAGCAGTCCGTCCCCACAGGGGCCGACTACTTCACCTCATACGCAATCATCCTCTGCTTTGGGATGGCGGGGGCTGCGGTGGCATTCCGGCGCAAGGGAATCTCCATGATCTACGCCCTGGTGTTCGGGCTCACGGGCCTCTACTTCTCTGCGGCCTTCTCCCGTCTCTTGGTCTACTCGTCCATAGCACTGGGCGTTCTTGGAGGCATCGGGTTCGCCGAGCTGGCCTATGCCATCGTGAAGCCCAGTACCACGCCGCTTGTGAAGAAGGCGAAGCAGGCCCCGACCTCTAGAAACGAGATGAAGGTCGTCTTCTCAATCGCTGTAATTGCGCTCATCGCCCTTCCCGCGGGGTCATACTGGATTCCCAATCCGGTCCAATGCACTTATTCTGGGCAGCTATTCTGTAACAACAGCCCAGCCGACACAGGCGTGAGCATAGTCAACGGTGCCACTGTCTACTCACGCTCGCCTTTCAACGACTGGATTCAGACCCTGTCGTGGGTGCGGCAGAACACGCCCACCAACTCCATAATCATCTCTTGGTGGGACTACGGATACTGGTTCGCCGTGATGGGGAACAGGACCACGGTCGTCGACAACGCGACTCTGAACAGCACCAGAATCGCCCAGGTAGGTCAGTTGCTCATGTCCAACGCGACCCAGTCAGCCGCAATGGCGAAGGAGATGGCGTACATCCCAGGTTGCACCCCGGTCAACTCCACTTCCTGCTACAGACCTGCCTACGTGGCCATTTTCATCACAGGCAGCATCTTCCCCTACAGCGTCCCGTCCGGAAGCTCGTGCGGACAGTCAGGCACTACCTGCTACTACGTCCTGCAGGTCCCCGGTTCAGGCGGTTTCACTGCAGGTGGAGGGGACGAGAGCAAGAAGCAGTGGTTCATCCGAATCGGCAACCTGACAGAGTCGAAGTATCTGGAGTGTCCGGGCAACACTCCCAACGAGCTGACGTCTGCAGGCCAGGCCTGCACCACCGCCGACGACTTCAACCTCACGCCCTATGCCATGACGAACAGCCTGTTCGGTCAGCTCCTGCCGTTCAACATTACCGGATACCTGTACTCCGTCACATCGAACGGCCAGAGTTCGATACAATTCGCGACATCATACACCTACGGCTCTAACGGAGCTCCGCCAATCGAGGCGTTCACCTATCCGAGCAGCTACGTCTACGGGCCAAGCAGCACATCATTGTTTAGGCTAGCCTACGTCTCGCCAAGCCTGGCAGCCGCAGAGGCCGGTAATTCTCCCTGTCCGGGCGACTCCCAGCTTCAGTGCTTTAACACGATACTTCTCTATCAGGTACTCTACTGAGACTCGCTCTGGTAGGCCATCGGGCTTCTGTACCTGGCATATTTGTCGTCAGGCGAATACCTTGCCGGATGGACAGTAACGGCCTTTCCTCCACAGCTGGGACACGTCTCTGCCAAGGTGTACCTGCCGCACATGGTGCACTTCAGCATAAGGCCCTTCAAGACGAACCGCCGTACTTTCTCGATATCTCCCGTTTGAAGCTAAAAGCGTCGTGCTTGCCCACTCCATCCTTGATCTTCTCCAAGACCCCGTCAAGTGCCTTCTCCGCTTGCTTGTAGTCGTCAGCGGTGATTCTCACCCTATAGTGGGGAGCGCCTGCGTAGGTGATGTGGACCTCAGCGGACGGAGCGCTGGCGGCCGCGATCAGCGTCTTCTTCACTTGCTCAATCCCTTCTGGAGACTTGGATGATACCTCCACGAGCGCACCGACTTCGAACCTCGGAGGAACAATCTTCTCCGAGGCAATCTCGACTATCGCCTTCGCCTCCTTGTCCGGAAAAGCCAGGTGTGCCAATGCCTTCTCCCCCTTCCGGGCGGCCGTCTCCAAGGCGGCGTAAAGGCTGCCGAATTCGTCCTCAAGCCTGCCCACCAGTTCCCTCTCATGGGAATCATCGAAACTGAGCTTCTTCTTTACGGCCTCCATGATGGCGACGGCTCTCTCCTCCCGTTTCCACTCGATCACCTTGGCCCTTCGTTCTTCATTTGTTACCTGCCTGAGCGAAAGGTCAATTTCCCTCCTCGCCCTGTTTACCCTGATCACCTTCAGGACGAGCTTCTGCGAGACCTTAGCCACTCTGTCGATGTTCCTTACCCACCCCGTGGAGATCTCCGATACATGGAGGAAGCCGTTCGTCCCGTCGTACTGGTCAAGGTTGACGTAGATGCCATGGGACGTGATTTCCCTGACCGTGCATACGACCACCTCGCCTGGTTCAGGAAGTGGCCTTTCTACGCTCATCTTGGATGCGCCATCTACGCGTGGTATTTGGCGTTTAGCCTAAACGTTTCACGAAGGTAGCGAGGACCACGGACTTGCCACCCCTACTCTCGGCGAGCTTCCTGCCGCACCCTCTGCACCCGATGTCCTTCGCGGAGTTGGAGAAGAGAACCCTCTCTTCACCGCAGTCGGGGCACTTGACAAGGATGAATGCGCTTCTGGTCTTCGGGATGGGCTCGCGCTCGCGTTTCATGCCGCAATCTCCGCCTTTCTCAGCCGAATACCATAGGTCATCATCTCGCGGTTGCACTCCTTGCACTTTAACCTCAAAGTCGCTTTTTTGGTAGTCTTGGCCGTGCGAATCAGTTCTGGGAACTTCTGCCCCCCATAACCACGCTTTCTTCCCGCCTGTCTCCGCGCCCCCCAAGAGCCTGCACGCTCCTTCCCCCTCTTGTAAAGAGCCACGGAATGTATTGTATGCTTCCCACACCAGGGGCAATTCCGGCGAATCTCCTTTGGAAACTTCATCTCTCTCACGAAGCGGTTTGCCCCCGCTTTCGCTCGTGCTTTTAAGCTTGGTCCGGTCAAACCCATGAAATCTGGGCGCCAGAGGCGGTGAGTAAGGATTGAAACTGCAAGAACTATCACGAGCGGTCATACTAATTCCAGCCTTCTCGACTGCGGCCGTTTTCATCGGGTTATCATCGACGGTTCCCCACGATCACCCCCCTTCTTACGACCATGTACGAGAACAAAACTAGCACACCGAAGACAGCGACAACCACCGTTTGAAACGGAAACTCGGATATCCCGCCGCCCGTGTTCGAAGCCGAGCTGGTTGCGGCAGTGGTTGAGGTGGTCACCCCAACGGTGGAGGACGACGATCCGTTGGCCTGACCGCCGGCAATCCCAAGGGCGCTTTCGACAGACATGAGGGCAAAGTTACCCGAAGCCGTACCCAGATAGTCGTAGTTTGGCGTGCCGACCGACACCCTCGCTGTTCCGTTCCCAAGATATCTGACCGCTACATTGTCGGCAGCCTCGGCGGTGTCTAGGCCGAAACTGAAGTACGACGGGAATGCGTCCATCCTGTCGCTGGTGCTGTTTGCATAGAAGAGACCCAGATTTGCGCCGAGCTGCACGAAGTTGGTCTCCTCTCCACCGCCCTCGCCTCCGAAGACCAATTCGGTGTCGTAGAACGTCCCGATGGGGGTGGTGTAATTTCCTGCTGTGAAGAAGTAGGCATCAGTGACAGTGGGGTCGTGAATGGTCACGTTGTCGAACCAGTCGGCGCCAGTCTTGGCTCCCGGAGTATCGCCAGTCAACGACGCCCCAAATTGGACCAATACTCCCGTCCCAGGTTCTGCGGTGGCGTTGATGAGCAGCACCAAGCCGAGCGGGAGCGAGTAGGAGGAGTTGGTCTCCCCGTATGCGTAGTAGTATTCGGTGGTCCCGTTCTGCTGGAAGGTGGAGACGTAACCACCTCCTCCCTCTGATGAAATGGAGTCGTTCGAAAGGAAGCCGCTGGCACTGTAGTTCCAGACATTGTCCGCTAGGGCCACCTGAGACGCCGATGTCACGAAATCAGGGGTGTTCTGGCACCAGTAGGCCTGGGTCCCTCCTCCTTTCTCATTTACAACGAGCACAGAATTGAGTTGGAGGGTGGCACCGGATGGGTTCTCTCCTACCGATTCTGCCGTGGAGTTGTAGGCATTGATTGAAGAGATTGAAGCCACCCCGATTACGTCTGTTGAAGCGACGGCGTACGGGGTGTCTATGCCAGACTGGTTCGTAAGACCATAGGAGACGATTCCTGACGGTTCCGGAGGCGCTGGAGGACCAAAGCTGAGCGGATTGTTCGGGAGGACAGTCAAATCGAGACTTGCGTTCGCCGTTCTGCCGTAAGCATACACAAGGACATCATACGAGCCCACACTCACACTCAGAGTCCGGTCGCTTTCGGTCCCGTTCTGATAGGCTATCGAGTTAGACACCAATCCATTGCTGCTATTGAAATCCTGGAACTGGACTGCCGTCATGAACGCCGTCGAGACGCTCGTGTTGCTCGTAAGAGAGTAATGGACGATGGTAGGGTTCGTGAACGCGTCGACGGGGAAGTACGTGAAGAAGCCCGGAGGCAAAATGAATGGGAACTGCGAGGGCGTTGAAGTCGATCTCTGGTTTGCCAGAGCAGGCGACTGAATCAAGAGCAGCAAGAGAAGACAAACCAGAACTCTACGTTCCCCGCCCACGCCTACAACAAAGTCTAGTCCTATCTTAGATATTTACGGATTCCAAAAAACGTCCGGGCCGATTAGAGCCAACCTCACAGGCCAATGGAGCGCCCTGAAGGTGCTCATGGGGCGAAGGGGCTAGTGAGGTCTTGACGAAGCTCGAGAGAGGCGAGACAAGGAGTCGTGCTATACTCGTACTCGTACCATGACCTAATCGCTGACGCGCGGTGCGAGGAAGTACCAGAGCTTCGCTCCCTGGTCGTTAAGTTTCATTTCAAGGCGAATCGGCTTCTTGGTGCTGAACTCCAGCTGAACAGTGTCTGTAACGCCTCCGAGAGCCTTCAGAATTCCTGAGATGTAATCGATGGAGTATGTCGCCTTGCTTTCGGCCCCCACGTTGAGCTCGAGGACATCGGCGTCGTTCTTCGCCAACCCGATTTCAGCCTTTCCAACGTCTGACTTACCCGAGAAGGCCAGCTTGTCTTTGGATGCCTGTATCGTGACCTGGTCTGAAACCACTGAGATGTCTCCAAGCACCTTCTCCAGGATAGTTTTGGTCAGCGAGGCCTTCGTATCAAACTCGAGCTTCGGGAGCGGAGCAGACCCCGCCGTGCTTTCAATCAAGTGTATCGTGAATTCGCGCTTGTACCCATTGCTCAGCTTGACAGCAATCGCATCTTCCTCTGTGCTCGAGATTTCCACGCTGTCTTTGGAGTCCGATCTTCCAATGAGCTTCACCAGATCCTCCACCCTCACGCTGAACTTGAATGGTTTGTCACACTCGAATGAAGCAAAGCTCGCGTTCGGCATGGCCAAGTCCACGAGCGCCACATGAGACGGGTCCATCGCCCTAAAAGTCAGACCCTCGCCATTCGCTTCGAACGTTGCTTCCTCGACGAGCGTCTTGACGGCCGCGGCTATTGCCTTCCACTCAGACGAAGTTGCAGTCTTGGCCAGAAACAATCGAGGCAGCCTCACGCCGCCTTTTCGGGGTCGGATAATAAGCCTTGACTGTGAAAGGGCGTGTTCTTGCGGCCGTTCCTGAAACTGCCTGCCTCTACCACCAGGCGCCCATTCCGCGCTTGAGCTCCCTCATCACTCCGGGAGGAGGCTCGAACTTCAGTGTGTAGATCTTACCACTCGGGTTCGGAGCCACTTGAGTGATGGCGGAATGGACGTTCGCCAGGAACCTCATTACAGCGGCAGGGTCGCTCCGCCACCTTCGCTCTATGAGCCTGACCTCGCTTCTCCTGTGAAACGAAGGTGGGATGTCGAGCATCGAGTTGAGCATGAACCTCGCCCGGACGTCGTCGTTGCTCATGATGCCCAACGTAAAACTCCGCGGATCCTCAGGGCGCGTCTTCCCATCGGTGTTGATTACGACATGCCCGTAAAGCAGGACCCCGACTTCCGGATCGAATTTGCGAATCATGACATAGCACCTAGGCTGACCGCCGCTTCTATCTTCTTTGGGAAAGAGCCAGACACGGAACCTGTCGGTAAGCGCGTTCCACTCGCCCCTGGCGAGATGGCCGAGGTCAATGTCAAGGGGCGAGAAGGGGACTCCGACCACGAGCGAATAGACCCTGGCGCCCTTCATCGAGAGGTAGGCTTCTAGAGGGACCCTCAAGTCGCAATATAGCCGCCGCCAATCCTTCTTAACGACCACGGAGTTCGACCAGAGCCTGAAAATCGCACTTTCCTCGCCTCCACAGGTCTTATGCGATGTGTCGGGGAACTTCGCCAAGACGGATGCCTTATCTGCACGCCGACGGGGAACGGGGGGAAAATGAACGACGGCACCAAGGCATGGCTGAAAAATGCCTATCGCGAGTATTATTTTCGTGGCGGTGACAAGATAGAGGTACCTGACGACCCAGAAGCCAGGGAGTTCGGTTACATGCCATTCGGTGGAGGCATGATTAGGCACCTGTCCTTCAGAACCAAGGGCGAAGCACTTGCAGAGATTCTGAAACAGTCCCCATCGTCTGTCTACTGCTCGAACGCACGCTACGAGTATCCCGCTAGGCCCATCGAGGAGAAGGGGTGGCTGGGCGCCGAGCTAATCTTTGACATAGACGCAACCGACATCACGACTCCCTGCAAGAGGGGCCATGACCTCTGGTACTGCGAGAAATGCCACGCGTCGGGAAAGCTCCCCCGTCCTGAAAAGTGTACGAGGTGCGGAGGCTCGGTGGCCGAGTTCCACGGCAAATGCGAGACGTGCCTTGACGCTGCCAAAGACCATGCTATGCGAGTCATTGGTTTCCTCACTAACGACTTCGGGGTCGAACGCAACCTAATCCGGCTCTATTTCTCAGGCAACAGAGGTTACCACCTGCACGTTTTCGACAGAAGGTTCGATGCGCTCAACCAGGCAGCCAGAGGGGAGATCGCCGAGTACATGCGAGGGTCGGGTCTTCCCCCGAACCAGACGCTGGCGTCGTCTCTCAGGCGAAGGCCCCCAACCGGACCACTGGGGGCGGGGTGGACGAGACGAATCACCGGATACGTCGACGAACGAAGACAGGACTACACCGGAACTCTGCAGAAACTCGTGTCCGAGGCGATCTCGTCGCAGCGTGCCATGGTTGACTCGTCGGTGACGACTGACATTCATCGCGTTTTCAGATTATCAGGAACCCTTCACGGCGACACAGGGATGCTGAAGAAAAGAATCGTGTCAGCGGAGAGCTTCGACCCACAGGAGGATCCGGTGGTACTAAGCGACAGGCCCGTCAGGGTCAAAGTGGAGTTCTACCCCAGGTTCAGAATGAAGCACAAGGACTTCGGTCCTTTTTCCAAGCCGGAGACGGTCGAGTTGCCCTCCTTCGCCGCCGTCTCGATATTAACCCGGGGACTCGGGGAGGTCGAAGTGTAGATGGCCGAGACCACGCTGGAATACCTGAAGAGGAGGCTCGATTCCGAGTCCGCGTCGGATTCGCTCCTCCCGCTCCCGAACGACTTCTACTCACGTCTTTCAGTCTACAGCCAGAAGCTGAAGAGGTCAGCGAGTTCCGGCGCCTCGGAGGTGTCCATACACCTCATGGCCACTCAATCGAGGATGATCGAGTCAATGGTGAGGCAGCTACTCCGGCTCAGGACAAGGAAAGCCATGCAACAGAACGCCCTCCTACAGCTCCTTCCCGAGGAAAGATACGTCTGTTCTGCCGAGCAGAAGTTCCAGAGGCGTTTCCAGACACTCGTCGACGCTATTGCCTCCGGCCAGCCCTCATTCGTCGAGTTCGCCCATCTTAGCGAGTCTCAGAGGAGCATCACCGTGAGGTTCGTCAAGCATGTCAACGAGCTCGTTGGGCTGGACATGAGGCGCTACGGGCCCTACGATGCTGACGATGTCGCATCAATACCTGCGGCAAGCGCTGACATCCTTATTGCAGGGGGAGAAGCGGTGGAAGTATACACCAGAGACGAGGTTTGAGCCTGAACTAACGTTCAGTGACCACTTCAAGTGCACTGACTAATATCGAAACCGGCGGACGTCACACCTGTTCAAAGTTGAGCGAGATAATCAATGTCAAGTGCATGACGAAGAGGGGATCTACTACGGAGACACGCCAAGAGGGCTGGAGTTCCTCGACACGTTCTGGAGGATGAAGGGATTCCCTAGAAGAGTTCAGCGAGTGGATTTGGCATGGTCAGCTGTAGCTCCGCCACGTGTGGTTGCACTTGGCGCATCTGTAGAACTGCGTAGGGGGCTCGTCCCCACTCCTCGTCTGGAGAAACCACCAGAAAGCCTCGTTATGTCCGCACTTCGGGCATTCAATCTTCGTTGTTGGGAGGGAGCTGAGCTTCGCTTCCTTGTCTCCTACGACTTTAATCTGGGGAGTATTGGCGAGCTCCTCCTCTGTTGACTGTTTAACAGTCTGAGTCGGAGGCTTGCTCGTATATCCACAGTTGTCGCAGACGAGGGTAATCGAGACCTCCTTTCCTCCCTTGACCTGCTTGAGCTTGAGGCGCGTGCCGCATTTCGGGCAGAACTTTAGACTCAGGCAGACCCACCGCCCAGTGCCTTCTTGACGCCGTCGAGGAGCTCTTGGGTGGTCTCCATGGCTCGCTCCACGCTATTGGAAAATGCCTTCTCGGGCTTTATGCGCTGGGCCCTCACCTTCAGAACAAGTTTCTTGATCAAAGGGTGTGGAGGGAGCACGCCCGCGAAAGTGACGCTTTTCTCTTCGAGGAGCTCGTGGTGGACGATCTCTGCCAGCGAGTAGTCTTCACCTGTGATCTCAACCGTTAGGCCCTTCTCATCCTCTGTGGTTGTCTGGACCTGCAATTTGCCTGACCGCCCCTCGAATTCTTCATTATAAATGTACAGAAGTGCCCGTTTCAAGTCCTGTGTTTTATCCGGCGGTCAGGGCTCGATGGGAGTCGTCCCGAAGTCCCTGGCCAGCTTCCTCTCTTCCACGTTCCCACACTCGTCGCACTTTGCCCGGGTTGCGCTCCCTCTCAAGAGGGGCTTGCCACAGTTGCCACAAAGGGCGTAGACGACGCCCATGTCTGGCTCGTCAATCGTCAGGTGGATCATCCCGTTAAGGAGGCTGAAGACCCTGCATCTCACGATGTCCCCGGTTTTGACGGGGGTAGTCCGCCGGGCACCTCGGCCGCCTCCAGACAGTCCTCTGAGAGTGAGCATCCCTGAGAAGTCCTTGTATGTCGGCTTCCCGTTGTGGAAATAGATGTGGATGTTGGCGGAATTTGCCTGGACTGCCTCCACCTGCCCGGTCACCCAATCGTCCACCTTGATTATTTCAGGCTCGGCTGCCGGTCTGACTGATATCTCCATGTTCTTCGCATCTTTGAAGACGGAACCGGTCCTCAAGGCCCTGATGAGCCCAGAATCGTCATATGTGTTCGGGCCTGGCAGGAACTCCTCTGACACAGCAAGCTTGTCCCCAGGTAGCACGTCTACGGCTTTTGCTTTGGTTTCTTTCATTTTTTGATCAGCCCCACCGTGAGCTCAATCCACTTTGGTCTCTCGAGGAATTCCCCCGGCTCCCTCCCCTCAATAAGTGCCACTAAAGCATCTGCCTGAGGTATTGAAAGGACCGGTCTGTCGAAGGTGAACCCGTCGACCGATATTCTTGGGCATGCCGTCTGTACAAAGGCCTCAATCTCCCTGTGAGGGGCTAGGCGTTCCGGTGTCACATCGCGCATGGCAAGCTGAATCACCTTCCTTCCGTTCACCTCGAGCCGTCTCGTGATCCACCTGGTCCTTCCGACCATCTTCTGTCCCTCCTTCAGCCCTGTGATGACCCCGAAAACCCTGGCGTCAAGGGCCTTGTACACGGCAAGGACAGCCCTCTTCTTCCTCTCCTCGGCCGCCCGCTGCATGTCTGTCACCTCGTTCATGTACGGGTCGAGCATGAAAGTCGGCTTCCCCGTGGCCAAGGCCAGTCCCACAGCGTGGAACTCGCTCTCGCCGAGGAACGCGAAGGCATCAACCTGCTCCCGAATCGGGTAGGACGTCGAGAAGTCACAGCCGAAGACTTGCCCTTCTAGCATCAGGTTGTTCCTTCTCCCTACAAACACCTGGAACCCCTTCGCCTCCAGCTTCTCCTTGACCGGTTTGAGCTGATGCAGGTGTTGGCTGAAGGTGGCGAGCCCGACCCGCTTATATGGGGCCAGGACATTGGCTGCAATGTCGACCACTTCGCCGAATTCCACATCATCTATAGCATCTATCAGGTAGGTGTAGTCCCCCACCTGGGCGACGGCGGCGTTGTGTCCTATGTGGAGTGCCAGGTCTGCCTGGAGCTTCTCAACGTCATCGTCGACAGTGTCGCATATGCCGAAGCAGCTGTCACCAGAGAGAATGCTGGTGACTCCATACTTCTCCTTCACCCTCTCCATGAGCTCTTTGGTCTGCCTGAGGAGTCCGCCGGGAGCGTTGACCAGCATCGTCTTTGGCTTCTTTGCCTCGATAATCGCGAATACTTTGCTTTCATCTATCCTAACAGTCATGGCGTTAACCTCAGGGTACCTCGGTTTTCGGCTCTGGCCTGCGCGGGCCGGTTATATACTTCTGGGAGTCTGAGGTCAATTCAACACTCTTCATTCGATACCATTCCCGTCATAGGCGGCGTGTGCGTTCTTGCCTTACGTGCTGGCTTGGGCTGGCGCCACTGGGTGTTCCAGCTTGACGATCTCCATCCTCGTCTTCATGGGTAGCTTTGTCGCTGCAGCCTTCATGGCTTCCTTCCCCTTCTCGAAGTTCTCCGCCTTCAGGCTCAGCTCGAGGACAGTGCTTCCTATGTCTACCCGCGCGGCAAGGCCGATGGGCTTCCCGAACGCCTTCCTCATACCTTCCTGAAGCCTGTCTGCCCCTGCGGTAGCAATCATTTTGTTCTCCCGGAGGACCAGGTGTGGGTAGGTCACTACTTTCAGGTAGAAGTTCTCCTCACCAATCAACGCGACCTTCTTGCTGGCGGCAACTCTCGCCGCCTCCAGGGCGTTGTGTCTGATCTGCACCCTCCCCTCAGAGACTAGCTTGAACATGTTGTCGTAATCGTCTCTATACTTACCAGTGGTGAAACGGGCCACCTTGGGGTTGGGGGCTCCTGGGGCGAACTTCTTGCTGTAGAACATCCCCTTTTGTTCTCTGTAGTTCTTCCCGTGGATTGTTCTCTTTCCTCAAAAAGCCCGCTCCGTGCATTGCTAATTAAGCTTCGTGCCCGAATCCGCCATTCACCCGTGAATCAGGGCGCCCTCTTTTCGTTTCGAAGAAAATTCCCAAAGCCTATATCACTTCGCCGCTAAACGCCGCCGTGCCCCATTGGAGCACGAAACCGCCAAGAGATGACGCCGGTTACTTCGACTTCATGTCCAGGGCGATTTTTACCGCAGGCCTGAACTGGAGAATGGTGGAGAAGAAATGGCCTGACTTCAGGGAGGCGTTCGATGGTTTCTACCCTCCCAAGGTCTCTAAGCTCTCGGACAGAGACGTCAAAGCCTTGATGAATAACACAAGGATCATTCGCAACGAGAAGAAAATATGGGCAACGATTCAGAATGCACGTGCCGTAATGAACCTTCAGAAAGAGCACGGCTCATTCAGTAACTACATAGATAGTTTTGGGGACAAAGAGAAACTCCTGCTCGAGGATCTCCCAAGGAGGTTCAAGTTCATAGGCCCGTCGACCGCCCGGATGTTCCTTTACATGGTTGGGTATCCGCTAACTCCTACCAAGGAAGAGAAGACTTGGATGAAGCTGCACCCTGAGCACCACTAGTCTCTGTAGACTACAACTCGAAGGCCTTCACCTTCTTCTCGACCCCTCTTTCCTCTGGGGGCTTGTACTTCCACCCCAGCAGCCTACCGACATCCTTCTCCGTATGGGTCTTGATTAGCTTCGGAGGCTCATCGCGCGTCCAAAGCCCCCTCGAATTGATGACGAGGCCCCTGTCTCTCGCTTTGATGGTCATCCCAATTGTATGCCCCTTTGGCCCTGTGGCCCACATCTCTGTCACACCCCAGGCGTCGTCGTTCAAACAGATGAACAAGTTGATCTGGACCCCTCGGTAGACGAAATTCGTTATTGTATCTCCGAATGTAGTTACCTTACCTCCAATCTCGGATACCCTTTTGGTCACCCTGTCTTTCCACAATCCGAAGGCCTTCCCCTTCGGGATTACGGCGATGTCGATGTCATGGACGATGGGTTTCCTTCTTCTTACGCTCCCTGCGAGTAGATGCTTCCTGTAAAGGTCATTGGTCTTGGATAGGAAGTCCTGCGCGATTTCTCTTGCATCGTCTAATCTAATTTCCCTCTTGAAAGACAACCAAAGGACCCCTATGAAAGCTGGGAGATCAGACACTCATCGGGAGTCTTGTCATGCCTTATCCTGAGAATGAACGGTGCTCTCAGCTTTTTGTCCCTTGTGACCTCCTGGAACCTCACCTCAATCACCGAACCCTTCTTCACCTTGCGTGGGTCCACACGTTCAACCATCGAGCCCACATTTCCAAGCTCCACCACATGCCCGTTGTCGTCGTAGACGGCGACGGACCAAGACCTAGGGATTCCGGTGCTTCTCATCTCCTTGGTCTCCACAATCCCTGTGACGAAGACGTCCACAGTATCGAACTTCTTCAGCTTCAGCCAGGAACCAGGCTGGCCGTAGCTCGACTGGGGGTTCTTCACCATGACCCCCTCCCGGCCGTCCTTCACCGCTTCGTCTCGAAGCTCTACGATCCTCTCCGGAGTCCTTGTAATGGTATAATCCACTTCGAGTCCGGACCCCTTTAGAATCTCACGCAGTATCTTCTTCCTCTCGGTCAGAGGATTGGGACGTATGTCGCGGTTGTCGACTTGAAGGACATCGAAGAGGAAGAGCCCCTTCGCCTCCCTGGCAACGTACTCTCCGTCCAGAATCATCCGGTTGGGCGCATGGAGGAACTCGGGGATTCTGGCGAAGACCTGAGGTGTGCTCTTTGGAGTGTAGATGCCGCCATGCTTGCTAGAAAGGACGAGCTTGTCCCCACTCTTGAAGAGGAACACGCGGATGCCGTCGTACTTGGCTTCAACAATACTTGGTAGAGGGTTCTTCGCCAACCATTTGCCTAGCTCGAGCTTGACCGCCTTGGAATAGTTCTCTTGGACGTATGTCGGGAGCTCTTCGCTCAATCTATTTCGAGAGTATTACCTTGGGTTTCTTACGAGCCACTGGGACCGCAGGAAGCCTTGACGCCCCTTTCTCCTCCACAAGGGCCCAGGCGTCGTCGAGCTTGAGGATTCCCTCGCTCAGCCCCATGAGCAGCCAGAGGCGCCCGTCCTTCCTTTCATAGGGATAGATTACACAGGTGTAGAAGTTGTACCCCCTCCCCCAGGAGAAGAACGCCACCAGAGCCATGTCCTTCTCAATGAGGTACCTCGCAAACTGCGTGATCCTGGAGTTGGTCTCCCCCACCTTCTTGTCCGTGTCAGGAGCGAGCTGATAGACTTCCTTGAACTTGTACTCCGACACCCTTTCGATAGGGACGAAACCATCAGGATTGACTTCTATCTTCGTGGTCCTTTCGAAGGGCTCCACTTCCTCCCCCTCCTGCTTGTCTACCGTCTGGTCGAGAGGGATTTCAATCCACTTCCCTTCGAACTCCAATTCGTACTTTAGGAAGTACCTCTTTTCAGTCCTAACTGTTATCGGGAATTCCCCTTTGTACCTAACGAATTTCTTCACCTCCTCGGGGGTGACCTCTTGAACGTCCAGTCGCTCCCCGTTGGGCCCTTCTTTGTAGCGGTAAATCCTCGGGACTTCCCTGCTCACAACCTCCTTGCCGCTCTTCTTATCCAGTTTGACAACCTTAACGGGCTGGAGATCCCCATGAGCCTTCGCCCCCCTCAGGTGGTACTCAACGGCTCCAAGTCCGAGAGTGGGTATGTTCAGGCTGAGCACTCCGCGCCAAGAAGCGCGTGAGACGGCAGCGCTCTCAGCCTGTTTCTCCACTTCCGAGAAGATGTCCTTCTTCGGCATTCTCCCCCCTACGAGACCTTCCGTGATAATTAACGTTGCTAAATTGACAACACCTTTTTCATACAACATGAGAAGACTCTTCCGTGAAAGTGTTCGTAGGAGTCTCGGGGTTCAGCTACTCCAGCTGGGTCGGAAGGTTCTATCCCGAGGGCCTCAAGAGCGATGAGTTTCTTGGCTATTACTCCAAGCAGCTAGGGAGCGTTGAAATCAACAGCTCCTTCTACGCGGCCCCCAGCGCGGCCATGATTAAGGGCTGGTCTGCCAAGACTCGGACGGATTTCCGATTTGCGTTCAAAGCCCCCCGGCTGATTACCCACATACTCAAGCTGGGCAAAGGTGCGGCTGAAGCGAGCGAGAAGCTGTCTGCGACATTGAGTGGCCTCGGCCAGCGGCGCGGCCCCATCCTCTTCCAGCTCCCACCGTTCTCCAGATTCGACCATGACCACCTCCAGAGGTTTCTTTCGGACACCGCCGACGTCAAGCCCAAGGTCTTCGAGTTCAGGCACCCGTCATGGTTCACAGATTCGACGTATCGGCTTCTAGAGGACCATGGTACCGGCTTCTGCATAGCCGAAACCGAGGACCTGGAGCCCACATTCAGGGTCACCGGAGAGAGGGCATACTTCCGTTTGAGAAAGGATTCCTACGACGAGAAGGCAATTGACGCGTGGTCGGAGAAAATTCGCGAGTCCTCGGCCGAGGCCCAAGAATGTTATGTCTACCTTAGGCACGACGAGACAGGAGAGAACGCTCTTTGGGCTAAACGATTGTCCAGGACCCTGCAGGAATCGTAAGCTCTGAGCCATCTCAATTTGCGGATTAACGACGGTCTACTGCTTCGTCCCCACGTAGAGACCTCTCCCAGGGGCTAGCGATTTCTTGAGATACCTAGCCTTCAAGCCCGCCCTCTCCATCTGCCTGAGAAACTCGTCCTTCTCAAAGAGGCCCATGACCATGCGGTCCTTGTAGGTGGATATCCCCTTGTTTCTCTCTGCCACCACGATCCTCTCGTCAAGGATTGTCATATTCCCCTTAACGTCGGTGTAGTCCACCCTTACAATCTTCAGGTCGTCCGTCCCCTGAGCAAGTACGTGGACATACCCCGGCTTGACCGTCGATTTCGTGAACCAGGGTTCGATGATTGTTACCCCGCCAGTCCTTAGATGTCTTGCGAAATTTTTCAGGGTCTTGCCGAGTCTCGTGTATGTCCTAACGTACCCAACCGAGCTGAAGAGACAGAGGATTATGTCGAATTGCCTCCCCAGATGGAAACTGACCATGTCCCCCCTGACGAACCTGACCTCCCTCACATTGCGCCGGGCTTGTTCAAGCATCATTTCACTGGCGTCCATGCCAACGCAGTCAAACTCACTCGTCAGATGCCGCAGATGCTTCCCAGTCCCGCACCCAACATCAAGCAAAGAGTTGCCGAGGGAGGTTTTGTATCGTCCTACGAGTTCCTTCACTATGCCAGCCTCCTTCTCGTAGTCCTTCCACTGGTAAAGAATGTCGTAGTACTTTGCCAGCTCCCCATACTGTAAGATGCCCTTCGCCACAACAAGGGGGATGAGTCCAGGTCTAATCGGTCTTTCTAGAGCAGTCCTTTCTAGAGTACTCCGCCGGGCCCACCAAACCACCCTCGATGCTTGGTCTCCGCAGGGAGCCGCGTCTACAGTTCAGACTTGGCCAGTGACTGGAATCTCTGAAATGGAAATCGTTTTCATACTCGTGCCCCTGAGTTCATAGGCTGGCACTTGGCGTCCATCTGGGTCTGGGCCATCATCATCTCCGCCCTTACCTTCGGGATTTTTGTGATCTGGTCGGCACCCCTCGGGGCGGGCTGGGAACCCACTTCGCGGCGCAAGGTCAGGAAGATGCTTGAAATGAGCGGGGCCGGCCCTTCAGATGTCATCTACGATCTCGGATCAGGAGACGGGAGAATCGTAGTGGAAGCGGCCAAGAGATTTCACGCCAGGGCAGTCGGAGTCGAGGCCGATCCGTTCAGGGTGCTCTTCTCCCAGCTGACGATATCCCTCCTGCACCTCGAGGGGCAGGTCAAGATAATCTGGGGGAACTTCTTTCGCGTCAACCTCAGCGAAGCGACAATCGTCACAACGTTCCTGTCGCAGGGGACCAACCGAAGGCTGGAGTCGAAGCTTATGGCCGAGCTCAAGCCGGGGACCCGTGTGGTCTCCTATGAGTGGACCTTCGACGGCTGGACACCTACTGCCAGAGACGCCGACAACCATCTCTCCCTTTACGTGATGCAGGGCGCAGCAGTACCAGGGTAACCCAAAAGGCCTTAGAAGCACAGTCGTGTCCGACGTGCAGGGTTTGACAGCGCGCACAGACATCCTTGTTATCGGTGCCGGGATCATGGGAATGGCCTCAGCTTACCATCTGAAGAGGAGCAACCCAGGGAAGAGGGTGCTCGTCATTGACAGGTATGGTGCTCCGGGCCAGGGGAACACCGGGAGGAGCAATGCCATGTTCAGGAACACATTCTCATCGAGAGACAACCAGATTCTCTCAAATTCTTCCATCGACTTCTATCTTCACGTACAGGAAGAGCTCGGGACTGACATTGGCCTGCAGAAGATTGGCTATCTCTGGCTGATGGACGAAGGACAGCTCTCCGCAAGCGAGCCTTACCTGCGATTGATGGAGAGAAACGGAATAGGGCTCACTAGGTACTCCCGGAATGAGCTCCAGCGGCTTCTACCAGGAATGGTAGCGGAGTTTGGGTCGAACGAAGAAGCGAAGCTGATGGAGCTCCCGGAGGTGGACGGTGGTATTTTCGGGTCAAAGTGTGGGAGGCTCGATCCGGACAAACTCGTCAGGTTCTACGCCCGAGAGTTCACGAACATGGGCGGCGAGTTCGCCTTCAACACGGAAGTCAAATCAGTAGTCGTCGGCCCGTCGAGGAGGCTCGGCATCGAGGGGGAGCCTTTCGTTTGGCAGGAGTCCAAGGTAGTAGGAGTCACCACAGGAAGAGGCACCGTCGAGGCCGAGACAGTGGTCCTTGCCGGAGGTGCCTGGGAGAACGAATTGCTCGAACCTCTGGGGTTGGAGAGCCATGTCAAGGCGAAGAAGAGGCAACTTTTCAGCATCAAGGCAAGAGGGAAACAGCTCGAGGCTCTTCTCCACTCCAAGGGTTTCAACGCCCTAGGCCTCCTCCCCCTCGTCATCCTGCCGAAATCAGGCGTTCACTTCAAGCCCGTGAGCGAGGAGGGGGACTTCTGGGTTGCTTGCGAGGACCAGGTCAACAGGCCCTTCATCGACCTCCCTGAACACGACCTTGAGAAGTACCAGGCGGAAGGACAATATTTCGAGAAGAGCGTCTACCCAATCCTTACTTCGTACTTCCCCGATTTCGCCGGAAGCAGGGTCAGGGCCATGTGGGCGGGCCTCTATTCCTACAACACCATCGACAGCACTCCGTTTGCCTTCAGGCACGAGAACCTGATCGTGGTAGGAGGGGACAGCGGGAGCGGCATAATGAAGGGAGACGCTCTTGGGCGGATAGTGGACGCGCTCTTCCGCGACCAGAACGAGGCCACCCTCTTCGGAGATCTGCCCTACGCTACTTCGAAGATAGGATTCGACAAGAGAGACGTGGAGAGAGAAGAGTGGGTCATCTGACCAATAGGTTCTAGTCCGACGGCTGACTGGCGCTGGCTGAAAATGCCCTTCGTCCTACCTCCGCGGGTCCTCGAGGCAAACAAGATATCACTCGTCCTCGCGTTCGGCAAGCTCTCTGTCTTGGAGGGGTGCACAGTGCTTGGAAGGACGGTCACGCAAGCCGAAGCCCCCATAGAGAGAGTCTCTGTCTTCCACGTCGACCATCTACCGACGAAATATGTCGCTGAGCTCTCGGGGATACACAAATGCGCCCTCGTCACATCAATGCTTGATTCTCCATCAGCAGACATGACTGGTCTCGTCAACTTAGTGGCACCATTCCTCGAGGACAAGTCGAACGTGTCCCTAAGCGGATACGAAATCGGAGAGGACGACTATGAAGACCTTGTCAGGTCGGTGCTCGACGCAATCAGGGAAGCGGGGCTGAAGAAAGTGAGGCTTCTAAGGCCCGAAGGGAACGAGCTCCTGTCCGAGCAGGTCCTTACCAGGGAAGCCCTCGACCTCGTCGCTTTTCCATATCACGGTGGCTTCGCCCTTGGACCCACCGCCTGGGTGCCAGACTCGGCTGCGATGCG
>Ga0187768_1000081_pt1 | contig 21544 bp, 21 predicted proteins | sample 0216_QUI02_MP10__3_FD_148678 | JGI IMG/M metagenome (GOLD analysis project Ga0187768, IMG submission 148678) | Tropical peat soil microbial communities from peatlands in Department of Meta, Colombia - 0216_QUI02_MP10_20_MG | ecosystem: Environmental > Terrestrial > Soil > Wetlands > Peat ...
ATCGAGACCCAGGTGGATGCGTTCCAGAATGGCCGATGCCAGCCCCTGGCCGCTTAGCTTCTGCGGAAGTCCGAAGATGCCGTACAAGAAGACCAGCAGCACCACGATGATGAGCAGTGTCTTGATCCAGAGGTTCTTGGTCATGAAAAAGTACCGAGTACCGGGTTGCGAGTACCGAGTGGCCGCTCGGGAACACTACCGAACTCGGTACTCGGTACTCGGTACTCGGTGCTCACTTCGCCGGCTCCTCCGGACCTGCCACCGAAACCACCGACGAACGCAGCACTTCCAGCCGCAGATTGTCCGGGGGGACGCGCAGGTGGACGGTGTCGTCGCGCAGGGCGATGATGGTGCCGCGCAGTCCTCCGCTGGTGGTGACCCGGTCGCCCGTCTTTAGCGCCCCCAGCATGGCCTGCCACTTCTTCTGGCGGCGCTGCTGCGGCATGATCAGTAGGAAGTAGAAAATCGCGAAGATGAGGACGAGCGGCAGCCACAACATGGCTCCGCCTTGTCCCTGCGCCAGAATGAGGTTGCCGATGATCTGTAGATCCATCAGGAATGCTTACTTGCGCCGCCGTCACGAAGGCGGGCTTCCTTCCCTTTATTTCCTCAAGGAAATAATCAGCTAGGCCGGGTCTTCCCCCTGGGTGGAAGAGTTCAGGCTGCGCGATCGAACCTCGGACAGAAACGCTTCCAACTGGCCAAGCTTAACAGATTGCCGCACCTGCCGCATGGTGTCAAGGTAGAAGGCCAGGTTGTGGATGGTGTTCAGCACTGTTGCCAGCGTTTCGTTCGAGCTGTAAAGGTGCCGCAGATATGCGCGCGAGTAGCGGGCACACACCCGGCAGCCGCAGCGCGGATCGAGTGGCGCGTCGTCCCGGGCGAAGCGCGCGTTCTTGATCGCCAGCTTGCCCTCGGATGTGTATAGCAACCCATGGCGCGCCGCCCGTGTGGGCAGCACGCAATCCATCATGTCAATGCCCAGCGCAGCGTATTCCACGATCTCCTCCGGCGTGCCCACGCCCATCAGGTAACGCGGCCGGTCTGGCGGCAGATGCGGCAAGGTGGCCTCGACCATCTCTCGCGTCAGTGCACGCGGCTCGCCCACGCTCAGCCCGCCGATGGCATAGCCGGGAAAATCGATCGCAACCGTCCGCTCGGCCGACTCCCGCCGCAACTCCGGGTACATGCCGCCCTGGACGATGCCGAAAAGTGACTGGTCGTTGGTCGCTAGTTGGTGGTCGGTGGCAGAGGAATTGGCTAACGACCGCCGACGACTACCAACCACCGACCCCCAAGGCACCTCGCTCTTGTGTTCGTCAAAATACCGCTTCGCCCGTTCCGCCCATCTCGCCGTCATTTCCATTGACGCACGGGAATGATCACGGTCGGCTGGATATTCCGTGCACTCGTCGAAGGCCATGATGATGTCCGCCCCCAGCGCGATCTGGGCCGCGGTCGCGGTTTCCGGGCTCAGGAAATGCAGGGCACCATCGAGATGCGAGCGGAATTCCACGCCCTCCTCACGCAGCTTGCGCAAATCGCTCAGGCTGAAAACCTGGTAGCCGCCGGAATCGGTGAGGATCGCGCGATCCCAGCTCATGAAGCGGTGCAGTCCGCCGAGCTTGCGGATGGTCTCCGTCCCCGGACGAAGGAATAAATGGTAGGTGTTGGCCAGCAGGATTTCGACCCCGAGTTCTTCGAGCATCTCCTGCGGCACGCCCTTGACCGTGGCGACTGTGCCCACCGGCATGAAGACCGGCGTCTCGACGTCGCCGTGCGCAGTGCGAAGGCGTCCCGCACGCGCCGCGCCGCAGCAGGCGTCGATCTGGAAGAAGCCACTGGACATCCGGCGACAATGTTACCGGAGGTGAACCTCTGCGGTTGCAGGGGAGAGGCCTATAGCCTCTAACACCGGGCGGATGTTCGGGCGGTTTGTTGATCGGCTCTTCATGAGGCGCCGCGCGCCTTGGTGCAACAGTTCGTCATTCCCTGTTGCCGATTCTGGCATGCCTTCGTAAACCGCCGCGAAGAGGGGGAGGCCCAATTTTAGGCAATCCCGTCCCGCCTGGATGCTTCCGCCGTTGGATCGCGCCTCGATAAGGATCATCGCCTGCGACAATCCACAAGTCGTGCGATTGCGCTGCATCGCGTGGCTCACGCTCCAAGGAAGGCTCGGCCCAAACTCGCTGACGACTAGGGTTCGTCCCTCGTCCCACTCCTCGCGAATTTCCTTCTTAACGCGAAACCGCAGAATCCCTTCTGCCAATACCACCGTTGTGGTGCCTCCTGCGGCCAGCGCGGCGCGGTGGGCACTCATATCGACGCCGGCCGCAAAGCCGGACACGATGTTCACGCCCTGCCGGGCCAGCAGGTCAGCGCAATCCCACGCTGTCGCCGAGCCCTTCTCCGTCGCCCCGCGGGAACCGCAGAAGCCCACTGATGTTTTTTGGAAGAGTTCCAGGTTCCCCACACAAAGCAACAAGACTGGTGCTTCCTCGCCCAGGGCCTGTTTCAGTGCTTCAGGGTAGGCCGGATCGAGGATCGAGAGCACGTGGACGTTTTTCTTCGAGAGTTCATCCCAATGACGCTTCACGCGCTCCTTGCTCTTTGGCAATGCTGCCACCTGAGATGCGCTGAGAGTCTCTCGCAGCAAGCCGCCGTCCAGGAGAGAACCGCCGTCTCGAAGAAGCTGCCAGCGCTTCAGCACCTTCCTGACTCGGCTGGGCCCAACCCCGGGTGCGTCCAGCAGCGTCATCAGGTCCAACGCTACCGCTTCCGCCGTCATGACCTATATTCTCGCACTGACATTGTCATCGTTGCGACAGGTCTTTTCGCAGGCGAGCCCGAATATTTTCCGGGCACCTGCCCGCAACAGCAGCAGAGCGCAATAGTTCATGCTAATTCCGGACTGGTAAAGGTCATCGATCAGCAGCACCTGTTTCTCGTCGAAGACGCCGGCGTCCACTTCGATTGTGCCAAGTAGCGCATCCAGTTTGCCTGCCAACGGAACCCCTTTGATTGAATCTCGCGCCTTAATGGTCTGGACATGCTTCGTCAAGTCTTGCAACCCAGTTTTGGCAGCAATTTGGCTAGCGAGATACCGGGGAAGATTGTATTTCTTCGCCGGATCCGACGGTGGCATAGCAACAACGCAGTCGGCAGACTTGTAGCAAGTCATCTCCTTCAAAAACGCCAGGCAACGGTCCACGAGCTGGTCTGCAGCAGCGGTCGTTTGCCGTGTAGCCACTTGACTCCCATAAGGCTTGGCCTGCGCTCGGAGGGCACCGATATCGGTCTGGGGCAGGTTTGGATTGCCTTCCTCCCTTTCGTAATCGAGCGCAAAGGAAAGAGCGAGGAAATCCTTCATGACAACGTACTTTCCCACTATTGCCACCCACTCAGCGACCTCCGCAGGCGGCTCGTCGTCGGGACCAAAGCCCCGAAGGTAAAGACACAGCTTTCCGGTTGGCGCGTGGTGTGGGTAGGCGTCAGTGCCGCACATACTGAAGTACGCATTCTGGTAGGTATTAGGGAACGGAAGGATGAGGCACCAATCTTTTTCGGGGCTGTCGGGTTTATAGAGCGTCTTCGGCCACTCGGTCCTCAACTGCCTCCGGCCGACGTTCATGCCCCGGATGTCGCTTTCGTCGAAGCTCTCTTGAATTGGCGGAAGGTCGAAAGTGATGATTGGCATGCTCACCTTCGCTGAATCCGTTCCCCCCGGTCCATGGCCTCATTGGCCAGCCGGTCGGCTTCGGCGTTCTTTTCGCGGCGGACGTGTTCGATGCGGAACCATTGCAACTGCCGCGCCAGCCGCTTCGCCTCTTCATAGAGCGGACGCAGCTCCGGCGAGCGCACCTTGTACACGCCGTTCATCTGCCTGACCATCAGTTCGGAGTCGCTCAGCACGCGCAGGGCTGAGTGCTTGTGCTCGAGCACATAGGCCAGCGCCGCGACCAATCCTGAATATTCTGCGAAATTGTTGGTGCGGTGGCCCAGGTAGCAGTTTAACTCCGCAATCCGCGTCCCATGCTGGTCCTCGATCACGACCCCAAAACCGGCCGGCCCGGGATTGCCGCGGGCGCCGCCGTCCACGTGTGCCACCAAGTGCGCCGATGGACCTAGCATGGATTTGTCACGAGGAGATTGAGTCATTGTGCGATTGAGCCATTGAGTCATTGAAATCGCCCGCAATGCCTCAATGACTCAATGACTCAATCTGGCTATCTTCCTTCCGCCAGTCTTGTCGCCAGCCGGTCGGGCAGATTGGCGGCAACGATGTGGTGCTGCGCCTTCTCGATGTTGTAGGGCACGCGGTAGAAAGTGACCTCGTAGCGGTCGCTGTCGAGAACGCAGAATGCCGCCCGCGGATCGCCGTCCCGCGGCTGTCCCACCGACCCGGGATTGATCAGGTACTTGGCATGGCTGCCCAAATCGAGCACGCAGGTCTCGTGATGGTTCTGTGTGCCCTGGTAGATGGGCCGCAGCGTCTCCCAGCGCTCGTTGTCGAAGGCAAAGCCGCCCTGAATGTGGGTGTGCCCGAAGAAGGTGAGCGGATAATTGCTGCGCAGCAGCGCTTCCTGCGCGTCGCGCATCACGATGACGTATTCGTCTTCATCCAGCGGCGAGCCATGCACCAGTTGTACGCCGTCTGCCTCCGTGCCTGCCCAAGTCTCCTCCTGGCTGAACCCGTAGCGAAACGGAAGGAACACCGGTCCTTGCGGCATCAGCTTCAGCCACTGTGCGTTTTCTGGCGTGAGAACCTGCATAGTCCAGAGCGCGGCGATAGCGGCCACGGGATTGAAGTCCTCCATGCTGATCAGCCCGGTGCAGGCCTTGTCGTGATTGCCGCGCACCAGCAGGCCGCCCAGCTTGCGGGCGGCTTCCGTCACCTCATTGGGACTGCCGCCATAGCCGACGATGTCGCCCAGGTTCGCCACCTTGTCGCACGACGGAGCCACCTCCAGGCACGCCTTCAGCGCCTCGAGATTGGCGTGCATATCGCTCAGGATCAGGATGCGCATGGAGACGTTACTCAGCAGTCAGCAACCAGCCCCGACGGGGATGAGATCATACCCTTCGCGGCCTTGAGTTGCCAGTCGCCAGAGGGCAACTGCACCTCCTTTGGAAAGGTCCGCGTGACGCGGTAGATCGCGGCGACAAGATCGATGCCTTTCCGCCATGCGATCAAGTCCCGATACGACTGTCCCAAGTGCCATCTCTGAATCAGTTTGTGGCACTGGCAACTGGCGACTGCCGACTGGCGACTGGGCACCTCGCCCAATGTCCGGGCTCGAACTCAATCAGCGGCGGAAAGACGCGCGCGCATTCTTCGACGCGCAAGCGACAGCGTGGCTCGAAGGCACACCCACGCGGGAGCTCACCCATAGCTGGCACCGTCCCTTCAATGGTCCTCAGTGGACGCGAGCGGTCCGTCGCCAGCGTAGGCACGGCATCCAACAACCCGCGGGTATAAGGATGAACCGGGGTTCGAAACACCTCGGCCGCGGTTCCCATTTCGACAATCGATCCCGCATACATCACCGCCACGCGCTGCGCTACTTGTGAAACTACCGCAAGATCATGCGAGATGAGCAGCATCGCCAGGCCATATTTCTGCTGCAGCTCGCCCAGCAGCTCCAGAATCTGCGCCTGGATTGTGACATCAAGCGCCGTGGTGGGTTCATCGGCAATCAGCAGTTGGGGGCGGTTGACCATGGCCATGGCGATCATCACCCGCTGCCGCATCCCACCGGAAAGCTGGTGGGGATAGTCGCGGGCGCGCCGCTCGGCGTTGTCGATCTGCACGTCTTGCAGCGCCTCGACCGCCCTCCGCCAAGCCTCTGCCTTGCTAGTGACTGGCGGCTGGCGACTGGCGACCGAGTTGTGCGCGAGCACAGCTTCTGCCACCTGGTCGCCGACGCGCATCACCGGGTTCAGCGCTGTCATGGGCTCCTGGAAGATCATGCTGATGCGGGCGCCGCGCACTCTTCGCATCTCTTCCTCGCCCGCGCGCAACAGGTCAAGGCCGGCAAAAGTGATCTCGCCCGCAATCCGCGCCTGCTCCGGCAGTAACCGCAGGAGGGCGAGTGAGGTCACTGACTTGCCTGAGCCCGACTCCCCCACCAATCCCAGGACTTCGCCCGCACGCAGCTCGAAGCCGACATCGCGCACAGCCAGTGCGCGACCTTCGGCCGCCGCAAACTCCACTCTCAGATCTCTGACTTGAAGCAGGGGGGAGGGCATGGCCCTAGTGTACCCGCATCGTTCGCAAGCCCGTTCCTAGAGCCAGCCTCTATTTTCCCTGCCTCGCCCCTGGCACATCTCTTCTGAACACCGCATAAAACCTGGCTTCAACCACGTTTTCCACAGTTCGAGTTGTGGAAGTCGGACTAGCTTGCGTGGTCTGTCGCATCGACCGGCGAGCCTGCTGCAGCGCTCTCGCTGCATATTGCTGTGGAAAACCTCTACAACGCAATTAGTGCAATACTGTCCTATTTTTCTCGTTTTTTCATACTTCACGACGATAGCGCCTGGCCAAACTGTGAAGGCTGCATTAATTGCGGCGTGCGTGACAGTGCACTTAATTTGCACCATAGCCCTGTGGATGGCCCGCAACACGATGAAACAAAACCACATAAAATCATACGAAATCGATTGACTTCATATTCCGCGAGTGTAAAAAGTTCATCGTTCTTTGACGCTTGCTTAAGTTTTCCCGATTGGCAGCGCGTCCGGGGCTCAAGCCAAGTCACTATCCAGGTTCTCGAGACCGAAGGATGGAGGGCATGGCGAGGGTCGTAGCAACCTGCTGGTCGAGGAGAACGAGAAGCTGTCGAAGGCAAGATAGAACCCCGGGGCGGTAACCAGTTTTCCCGGTTGGCGGTGAGCCCGGAGCCCGAGCTGAGGGCGCAAGCCTTCTTAAAGATCGCAGGTCGCGACCCGCAAGGTGGTGGCCGTCGCAGGTCGGCAAGGGTCAATTCGCGAGCCGCTGGGCGAGGAGAATCGGGGGCCATAACCTCGGGGTTCTTGCTTTTAACTGCCCTCCCTAATCGGCTTCGGCCCCCCTCCCCCAGGAGGCCCGTGGTTCGCCACGGGCCTGCTTCATGTTTGACGTCGTTACCACAGATGGGCGCGGATACACGCGGATAAACGCGATCACAGCGGTATATTTCCGTGTTTCTTGGGCGGGTTCTTGTCGCGCTTAGTGTCCAGCATCTCCAGCGCGTCGATCAGCTTCTTGCGAGTTTCGCGCGGCAGAATCACCGCATCCACGTAACCGCGCTCAGCCACGACATAGGGATTGGCGAAGCGCTCGCGGAACTGCTCGATCAGCCGGGCGCGTTCCCGGTCTTTGTTCTCGGCCTTGGCGAGTTCGCGCTTGTATACGATATCCACCGCTCCTTCCGGCCCCATGACGGCGACTTCGGCGCTCGGCCAGGCATAGTTCACGTCGGCGCGGATATGCTTCGACGCCATAACGCAATAGGCGCCACCATAGGCTTTGCGCGTGATCACCGTCAGCTTAGGCACGGTGGCTTCGGCAAAAGCGAACAGCAGCTTGGCGCCGTGACGAATGATGCCGCCATACTCCTGCTGGGTCCCGGGCAGGAAGCCGGGTACGTCCTCGAAGGTGATCAGCGGGATATTAAAGCAGTCGCAGAAGCGCACGAAGCGCGCGCCCTTGACCGAGGAATCGATGTCCAGCACGCCCGCCAGCATGGCCGGCTGGTTGGCCACCACGCCCACGCTGCGCCCGTTCAGCCGGGCAAATCCCACCACGATGTTCTTGGCGTAGTGCTCGTGCACCTCGAAGAAGTAGCCATCGTCCACCACCATGCGGATGACGTCCTTGATGTCGTAGGGCTTGTTGGACTCCGCGGGCACAATCGTGTCCAGCGCGCTGTCGGCGCGGTCGATGGGGTCGGTGCAGGGACGACGCGGCGGATCGTCGAGATTGTTGGAAGGGATGAAGCTGATCAGCTCGCGGATCATGGACAGGCACTCGGCATCATCGTGCGCCAGAAAATGCGCGACCCCCGAGGTTTCGTTGTGGGTCATGGCGCCGCCGAGCTGGTCCTTGGTGACCTCCTCGTGTGTGACGGCCTTGATCACGTCCGGCCCGGTGATGAACATGTAGGAGGTCTTGTCCACCATCAGGATGAAATCGGTGATCGCCGGCGAGTACACAGCGCCGCCCGCGCACGGACCCATGATGGCGGAAATCTGCGGCACCACGCCCGAGGCCAGCGTGTTGCGCAGAAAGATGTCGGCATAGCCGGCCAGCGACGCCACGCCTTCCTGGATGCGGGCCCCGCCCGAATCGTTCAGCCCGATGACCGGCGCGCCTACGCGCATGGCCATATCCATGATCTTTACGATCTTCGACGCGTTGGCCAAGGACAGCGACCCGCCGAACACGGTGAAATCCTGCGCGAATACCAACACCAGCCGGCCCTCGATGCGTCCGTAGCCGGTGACGAAGCCGTCGCCGTAAACCTTCTGCTGCTCCATGCCGAAATCGGTGCAGCGGTGGGTCAGCAGCTTGTCAGTCTCTTCGAAGGTACCCTCGTCGAGCAGGAAGGCGATGCGCTCCCGCGCCGACATCTTGCCTTCCTTGTGCTGACGCTCGTGGCGCTCGGCTCCGCCGCCGGCTTCGGCCAGTCCGTCGCGTTTCTTCAATTCTTCCAGTTTCTCTTCCAGAGTCATGCGGGGAATTATAAGGAGTCAGTTGCCAGTAGTCAGTAGTCAGTTGCCGGTTAAATGCCGAAGGCGAGGGCCCGCCACAGGCTAACAGTCAAGCTGTTGCGCTTAACTGGCGACTGACTACTGGCAACTTGCTACTGGCTTGTCGAATCCGACCAGCGATACTTCTTGCCGTCCCAGAAGACGGCTGAGGTCAACTCCTCCTGGATCAGGTTGACGGCCGGGACTTGCCGTTTGCGGAGAGTCACCCGGGTGAGCGAGAGGCTGTCGAAAGGCAGGTTGATGATGACGAACTTTGCCTTGGGCGTGGCGGCGCGCCAAGCTTCTTTTCCCGCTCCATGGATCACCAGCAGCAGGTTCTGGCGGTAGGGATCGGCGCTGTTGAATTGCGCAGTGATCTTGGGGTTGCCGTATCCGTAATTGGTGTAGTAGGGATCGGTCACCTTGTAGTTGTAGGTGACCTCGTCGGCCAGCGGCGTCTTGCAGCGCGCCACGATGATGGCGTCTTCCACCCCGTCGCCGTCCAGGTCAGCGGTCAGGAACGTCAGCCAGGGCGATGTTTCCTTCTGCCGGTGCAGATAGTTGACTTTGATGGCGGAACGTTCTGTGGCAAGTTCGAAGCAGGGGCCGAACTGTTTCTTGACGACTTCGGCGAGATCGGGAGGCGGCTGCGGATAGTCCTCCGCCCGGCCTTTCGGCGCCTTCCATAAGATCCAGCCCCAGGTTACGAAGAAGAGAACGATGAAGAACCAGGCGAGCCTAAGCAGACGCATACGAAGAGTCTAATCCCGTTCTGCTCTGTGGCGGTGGTTACGAACTGGGCACATCGGCGGGAATCCGGCCACCTGAACTTTCCGCCTTCCGGACATTCCCTGAACAGGAAGAAGCCACGGATCCACACGGATGAAAACGGATCAAGAAAACAAGCGACCAGAAATGATCCGTGCATATCTGCGAAAATCCGTGGCTACAGGCTTGTGGCTTTCTCGGCGATGAGCTTGCAGACCCTGGCCACGAACTCCACCGCCGGCATGTCGTTGGTCTTCTCTTTGCCGCGGGTGCGAACGTTCACAGTGCCGGCCTGCGCTTCCTTGTCTCCCACCACCACGATGTAAGGCGCCTTCTGCAGGGCGTGCTCGCGGATCTTGGCGTTCATCTTCTCGTTGCGGCTGTCCACGTGGACGCGCGCGCCGGCCTCGCGTAACTGCGCTCCCACCTTCTCCGCGTACTCATGATGCTTCTCGCTGATCGGCACAACCACCACCTGCACCGGCGAGAGCCAGAGCGGGAACGCCCCCGCGTAGTGTTCAATCAGCACGCCGAAAAAGCGCTCCACCGACCCCCATAGCGCGCGATGAACCATCAACGGCTGGTGACGCTGGCCGTCTTCGCCCACGTACTCCAGGTCAAAGCGCTGCGGCAGGTTGAAGTCGAACTGGATGGTGGAGAGCTGCCACAGGCGGCCGATCGCGTCCACCAGCTTCACGTCGATTTTCGGCCCGTAGAACGCGGCTTCGCCGGGGATGACCGTGTACGGGATGCTGCGCGCCTTTAAGACTTTCTCCAGCGAGCCAGTGGCCAGCTCCCACTGGTCATCACGTCCGACAAAACTCTTGCGATCCTTCGGGTCCCAGGTGGAGAGCTCCACCTGATACTCGTTGAATCCGAAGGTGTTCAGCACTGCGAATGCAAAGTCGATGCAGCCCACGATCTCGTTCTCGATCTGCTCGGGAGTGCAGAAGATGTGGGCATCGTCCTGAGTGAAGCCGCGCACCCGCATCAGGCCGTGCATGACCCCCGAACGCTCGTAGCGGTAGACCGTTCCCAGCTCGCCCAGGCGGACCGGCAGATCGCGATATGAGCGGAGCTGATCTTTGTAGATAAGGATGTGGAACGGGCAGTTCATGGGCTTGACTCGATAATCGGCATCGTCGAGCTTCATGGGGGTGAACATGTTCTCGGCGTAGTAGCCTTCATGCCCGGAGACCTTCCACAGGTCAACGCGCGCCACATGGGGAGTAAAGACCAGAGAATAACCGCGCTGCAGGTACTCCTCGCGCAGCCAGTCTTCCATGGTCTTTCGGATAATGGCGCCCTTGGGGTGCCAGAAGATCAGCCCCGGGCCGGCCAGCTCCTGAATAGAGAACAGGTCGAGCTGTTTGCCCAGGAGACGATGGTCCCGGCGCTTGGCTTCCTCCAGCTTGTGCAGGTAGTCGTCCAGCTCTTTCTTCGTGTAGAACGACGTACCGTGGATGCGCTGGAGCTGCGGGTTCTTCTCGTCGCCCAGCCAGTAGGCGCCGGCGATGCTCAGCAGCTTGAAGGCCTTGATCCTGCCGGTCGAAGGAATGTGCGGGCCGCGGCAGAAGTCCGTGAACTTGCCGGTGCGGTAGAGCGAAATCCTTTCATCGGGAGCGGTGAACTGCTCGATGAAATGACACTTCATGAAGTCGCCTTCCGCCTTGAAGCGCTCCAGACCCTGCTGGCGCGGCAAGAAGTCCTGCGCGTAGGGGATGTCCTTCTCCACCAGCTCCTGCATCTTCCTCTCGATCTTTTCCAGGTCTTCGGGCGTGAACGGCGTGGGCCGGTAGAAGTCGTAGAAGAAACCGCTTTCCGTTGCCGGACCATGCCCCAGTTTGGTTTCGGGAAAGAGTTCGAGTACGGCGGCGGCCATCAAGTGGGCCGACGAATGTCGGAATACCTGCAGCGCTTCCGGATCGCGGTTGGTCAGGATGCGCAGTTCGGTGTCTTTTTCCAGCGGTCGAGTCAGGTCGATAAGCGCGCCGTTCGATTTGGCGACCAAAGCAGCCTCGGCCAACCGTGGCGAGATCTGGCGCGCAATATCCAACGCCGTCGTGCCCCTGGGAACCTCCTTCATGCTCCCGTCGGGAAGCTTCACCTGGATGGTTTGGGCTCTTTCCGCAGTCTCGGGCATGACCCTGGAGTTTAGCAGAGTTGCGTAGTTAGGCAGGCCCGGCCGTGCCAGGCTGGGCAGCGTGATTCTCGATGCCCGGCCATTCGTCCTCAGTGGGTGGTGGCCACCATCTGAGGACCGGCGATGATGGCACTGCTGCTTACTGTACTGGGCGCTGTCAGGTTCCCGTTAGCGTTGTTGATGCCGTACACCGACAAAGTTCCGTCATCAAAGTTGGCCACCATGAGGAACTTGTTGGCGGCATCTACCGCAATTCCCTCCGGGAAGTTACCCGTGGCCGAAGACTGGAACTCCTCTCCCAGAACGCCGGTGCCGGGAGTAATGGTATAGCTGGTCACGGTGTTGTTGCCGACGTTGACCACATAAAGAAACGATCCGGTGCGGTCGGTCACCAGGTACTGAGGCGAGTTTAGCGGCAAATTCAGGTTCGCGAGGGGCGGGGGCGGAATCGCCGAGAAGGGCGAGCCCGTCACCTGATTGAGCGAGCCGTTGGCGTTCACCGTGAACCCCGAAACATTGTTGTTGGTCATGTTGGCTGTGAACAGGAATTTGCCGGCGGGATCCATGGCCAGCGACTCCGGCTGAGGGTTGATGGCGGGAGCCAGCGTGAAGGGTGAAGTCGCGAGCTGTGTCAGTGTGCCCGTGTCATCGAAACTGAAGACGCTCACGCTGTTCGAGAAGTTGATGTTGTTTACATTGCTGTTGCTGACATAGACGAACCCCGGAAATACTCCTGGGCCCTGGGGTAATGTCACCGCGATGCCCTGCTGGGGCGAGAGCGGCGTGGCGGTGGTGAAGGGCGATCCCGGAACCGCGGTCAGCGATCCATTGGCATTTATCTTGTACCCGGAGATACTTCCGGCGATGGTGCTGGTGCCTTCGTTGGCCACATAGAGGAAGGTTCCCGAGGGATCGACCGCAGCCGCGGCAGGACCGGTTCCTGCCAGGAATGGCGACCCTGGCACAACTCCCACCTGCCCAGTCGCGGTATTGAGGGTGAACGCTGACACTGTGTTGTCGGCGAAGTTGGTCACGTAGACGAAATGGTTGGTGGGATCGACCATAGCCCAGACCGGCACATTGCCAGTCTGGACCAGCGGCACCGGTCCATTGTTAAAGGTCCCGGTGGCGGGGTCGAGCACCAGCACCGACATCACGTCGTTCGCCTCGCCTGGCCCGCACAAGGCGTTGGGGACGAAGAGGAATTCCGAGCCCGCGGCGGGCGCCGGCCCCGGAGCGGCGGTGTTGGCAAAGCCGCAGCCCACACCACTCACGTTATTGTTGTTGCCAAAGCCGCAGCCCGTCACGCCGAACCCCATCAACACCGCCGCCAACATCACACATCCTGCAGAAGCCCAAGCTCTGGTACCAGCTTCCCTCATCCCAAATCTCCTTCGAAGGGGGCGAACCGACTCAGCCTTTAACCGCCACTAACCCCCGAGTGGGACGCAAGTTGCGCGCGTCCTTTTCGACGCCGACTGCCGCGACGTCAGCTCCCTAACCCAGTATGACGCAGAAAAAGCTAATCCGGATACAGGGCCTCGGTCATCCTAGTAAACAGACATGCAAGCGCAGGTGAAGCTCGGGCGGGTCTTTGGCATAAGCATAGGCCTGCACTACAGTTGGATCATCATCGCCATCCTGATCGTGTTTTCCCTGGGGGAGCAGTTTCATTTCGTACACCGCGACTGGAGTGAGGGCGTGATCTGGGGCACCGCCGTCCTTACCGGCCTCCTTTTCTTCGTCTGCATCTTGCTGCACGAGCTGGGGCATTCGGTGGTGGCCCAGAGCCGTGGCATCCGCGTGCCCTCGATCGTGCTGTTCGCTCTGGGCGGCGTGTCGCAGATGGAACGCGAGAGCCCGGACGCCAAGACCGAATTCTGGATGGCGCTGGCCGGGCCGCTGGTCAGCTTTGCACTGGGCTTTATCTGCCTCGGCTCGGCCTATGCCCTGGGCTGGCGTGGACCGTCCTCACGCGCGGGTTCGCCTCTCATGGAAATGCTGGGCTGGTTGGGAGTCATCAATTTCACTCTCGGGGCCTTCAATCTGATCCCCGCCTACCCGCTCGACGGCGGCCGTGTCTTTCGCGCCGCCGCCTGGTGGGAAACGCACAGCTTGGAACGCGCCACCCGCCTCGCCGCCAATGTAGGCCAGGTGTTCGCCTTCCTGTTTATCCTGATTGGTTTGTGGCAATTCTTCCATGGGCAAGGTTTCGGCGGCCTGTGGATGGCCTTCATCGGATGGTTCCTGCTCGACGCCGCGCGTTCCAGCCGGGTGCAGGTCGAGCTCACTCAGGCCCTGGCGGGCATCAAGGTGCGTGACGTGATGGAGCGCAACTGTGCGGTCATCGACGCGACTACTAACCTGCAAACGCTGGTGGATGAATACCTGCTGCGCACTGGACAGCGCTGTTTCATCGTGCAGAAGGACGGCCTCCTGACCGGTCTGATCACGCCGGCGGACATCAGCCGCGTCGAGCGACGGATGTGGCCGCTGACCACGGTCGAGCAAGCCATGCGCCCGCACGCGCAACTACGGGTGGTGTCGCCGGAGGCGCCGGTCATGCAGGCGCTGGAGACCATGGCGCGCGAAGATATCAACCAGTTGCCGGTGGTCTCGAACGGCCATCTCGAGGGCGTTCTCTCCCGCGCTCATCTGCTGGAGATCCTGCGTACGCGGGCTGAACTGAAGGTGTGAGGACCGTTTCTCGTTCCTCGTTTCTCGAAAGAATCGCCGGGGCTTCTGCCGAGAAACTGGAAACCACAAAACTAGAAACGCGGCGAGGGATGATCCGTCCTGCGCAGGAATCCCTTGCGAAAGTACCCGAAGGCCAGCCGGAACACCCACACCAAGAACACCGCCGCCATGAGACCCGCCAGCACGAATGTCGCCGGATGAATCCGCCCGGTGACCAGCCGGCTCAGAAACGCCATCACGAACCACAGCGGGACGAACAGCATCGCGCCCAGCGGCACCGCGAACACCGCCCCAATCAACGCCGCTTTTACCGTTGCCAGTCTGCCAGTCATCTTCCCCAAACGAGCTTCGTGATTCATCCGCGTTCATTTCGCGAGCATCCACGGCGGACGTGGTTTTCAATGACCCGATGACCCGATCTCCCGATCCCCCGATCTCCACAGGGCCACCACAAAGGTCACCACCAACACGGCGACGCTCGCCGGCAATCCCACGTGCCGAAGAAACAGGTTGGGTTCGAAGCCTACCCGGGGATCGACCCGCCCCAGCCGCGCCTGCGCATAAAAGATGACGCTGCCCACGAACAGCGACAGCGGGGCGGTGAGAGCTGCTGTCACGACGGCCAGCAATCCGCTCCTCACCACGGCGCGCGCCCAACCGGTCTTCGGCACACGCCTACGCTACAATACTTCTCGTGTCACAGATAGCCCAGGCCACAACCAAGCCGGCTTCCGAGGTGATCCGCCAAACGCAGGTATCGCAGGCGGGCAACGGCATCTGCTATGCCACCACCGGCCAGATCTCGATCGCGCCCAACGACCTGGAGCGCATGGTGGCCGCCGTGCCTCGTCCTATCGCCGCCGCGCTCGAGCGCAAGGCCTACTACTTCGTGCCGCTCACCGTCAGCCAGGGAGACGAGACCCTCATTGCCGACCGCTACGACGTGGCGCTGAGCGACCAGGCGGTTTGCCATCGCAACTTCGGTGTCGGCGACTCGCAGTGCGTTTTCATTTCCACCCGCCTTACCGAGGACAAGTTCTCCGTCTCCTTCGAGTTCTACATCAACGTAGGACACGCTTTCGTGGAGCGCGCCGGCGTCGCCCAATCCTTCGCCGAGCTGGTCTGGCGGCAGGCCCAGGAGAAAGCGCGCGGCGAAACCTCCTTCGACGCCCACGAGCTGCGCAAACTGGCAACCGGCAACAGCCGCGAAGCGGAAAAGGCGCGCAACGATTATTTCTCCGCCACCTTCGCCGACGCCATCGCCATCTACCTGCTCACCCTCTCACTCGATGTAGATTATTTCGAGCTGCGCGAGCGCGAGTATCCGCTGCTGGCGCCTGCGGCGCTGGCCGAACGCCTGCGCGCCGTCTCCGAACTCTTTCCGCCGAACCCGGGATTCGAGTTCGCCATTTATTATCGGCGGAGACCGTAGGAGGATTGAGTCATTGTGTCATTGAGTCATTGGATTATTAGGACCAGAAGACACTCGGGTGACGCCGGTTCCAATGACCCAATGGCCCAATGGCTCCATGACACAATCCCATGATTGCCCACCTGCGCGGACGGCTCATCTCGAAGCATCCCAACCAGGCCGTGGTCGAAGCCGCGGGCGTTGGCTATGACGTCACCATCACCATCCCAACGTTTTCCGACCTCCCTGCGACCGGCAGCGAGGTCGCGCTCCACATCCACACACACGTGCGCGAGGACGCCATCGCGCTCTTCGGATTCTTGCGCGCTGAGGAGAAGCGGCTCTTCGAGAAGCTGATCCAGGTGAGCGGCATCGGACCCAAGCTGGCGGTCACGATCCTGAGCGGGATGCCGGCGCCGGAGATGGTGGCAGCCATCCGCGCGGGAGACAGCGCACGCCTCACCCGCATCCCCGGCATCGGCAAGAAGACCGCCGAGCGCATGGTGCTGGAGCTGCGCGACAAGCTGGAAGGCTTCGGCGAAGCCCCGCCGCCCAAGCTGGCCACACCGGTCGAGGAGGACGTGCTGTCTGCGCTGATGAACCTCGGCTATCCGCGCGCCGCCGCCGAACGTGCCCTGACCGCAGCCACGGGAAACGGCAAGTCAGCATCGTTTGATGTCTTGTTCCGGGATACCCTGGCCGCCCTGAACAGTCGTTAGTCGTTGGTCGTTAGTCGTTAGCCACCTGCGAACGACCACCCACTAACCCCCAACGACTACTTCCCTATGCAGAAGCTGCTGAAGATCAGATTCAGGATGTCGTCTGTGGTGGTCGCGCCGGTGATGCCGTCGAGCGCGTGCAGGGCAGTGTAGAGGTCGAGCAGCATCATCTCGTGCGGAATGTTCTGGTCGAGAGCGCGCCGCCCGGCATCGAGTCCGGCGATGGCCTCGCGCACCAGCCCCTGATGGCGCACGTTGGTCAGGAAGCCGCTTTCGCGCTGCCCGGCGGAGTCGCCGGCGACATGACGCAGAATCTCTTGCCGCAGCTCTTCGATCCCCTCCCCCGTCACCGCAGAGGTACGAATGCGGCCGTCCGCTGGCCGACGACCAACGGCCGACGACCGACGACCATCCAAGTCGGCCTTGTTCTCCACCACGATCTTCGGCCGCGCCCCGACCATCTCCACCAGGCGCGCGTCTTCGTCGTTCGGCGGCTGCGAGAGGTCCATCACCACCAGCACCAGGTCAGCGTCGGCCAGCGCTTCGTACGCTTTCTTGACGCCGATGCTCTCGGCCTCGTCGTAGGCCGCGCGGATCCCCGCCGTATCCACCAGCTTCACCGGAATTCCGCCCAGCGACACGGTCTCGCTCACCAGGTCGCGCGTGGTACCTGGCGTCGCTGTGACGATGGCGCACTCGCGCTCCACCAGCCGGTTGAAGAGGCTCGATTTGCCGACGTTCGGCCGGCCCACGATGGCCAGTGTCATTCCCTCATGCACCACCTTGCCGTAAGCGAACGAGGCATCGAGAGCAGCTAGCGGCCTACGGATTTCTTCCAGCCGTTGCCGAATGGTTTCCGCAGCCGCCACCGGCACGTCGTCCTCGGCGAAGTCGATCCCGGCCTCCAGCACCGCGATTAGCTCCACCAGCTTCTGCTTGATGGGCTGCAGCCGGTGCGAAAGCGCGCCGTCGAGCTGCTGCGCCGCCACTTTGGCCTGGTATAGCGTCTGCGATTCGATCAGGTCGCGCACCGCCTCGGCTTGCGTGAGGTCCAAGCGGCCGTTCAGGAAGGCGCGCATGGTGAACTCGCCGGGCTCGGCTAGGCGCGCACCCGCCGCGAGCGCCAGTTCCACCACGTGCCGCAGCACAACCGGCGCCCCGTGGGCCGAGATCTCCACGATGTCGTCCGTGGTATAGGAGTGCGGCTTCTGGAAGAACGTGACCACCACTTCGTCGATGCGATCCCCCGTGGCCGCCTCGATCAGCTCGCCGATAACAGCGCGGCCCGGATCGAGTTCGTGCTTCAGCCGGAGTAGCGGCGCGGCGATCGCCCTCGCCTCGGAACCGGCCACCCGCACCACGCCGATCCCGCCCCGGCCAGGCGGGGTGGAGACGGCCACGATGGTGTCGTCCAGCTCCACGACATGATTCTAGCGGTTACCTCTGCTGGTGAAGCACCCAGAAAAACGTTCCCGCCGGTCTGTCCTATATATCGGTATATGATATTCTCGCTACACGATATGTTAATGGAAAGGAACGCCGTGCCACCTTCCGCAAAAGACTTCGAAAGGGCCGCTCGGGAGCTGCGCCACCTGGATCGGCGCAACGACTGGCTTCTCCGCACGTACCGCGGCTGCGACTTGCCGGAGTTCATCGCCGGCCTCCAGGACAACCTCGACGCCGCCACGAATTACGAGTTTCTGTCCCGTCTGGCCCACGCCATGCTCAAGGTTGTCTCCGCCCTGCGTGTGGAAGGTGACTGAGGGAGGAAGGTTGCCAATCGGCAATTCTATGTTTTGCAGGCCACTGACCATGAGGAGCTGAACGGTCATTGAAAGGAGAAAAAAATGGGCGACTTTGACAGGCCCAGAGCTACACAAATACGAGTTGACGGGCGCGGGTATCTACAAGGAGTGGTGGGCGAACCCGGCCGTAGTGGGGCTGATGGGTTTCGCGCTGACGACCATGGCCACCGGCCTCCACAACGTGGGTTACTGGGGAGCCGGACCGACCCTGGCGCTGGCAATCGCCTTCGGCGGCACCGCACAGTTCATTGCAGGCATCGTGGACCTTAGGAAGGGGAGCATTTTCGGCGGGTCTGCCTTCATGTCCTACGGTGCTTTCTGGTGGTCCCTCTTCATGCTCCTTTACGTCCAGCCGAAGACGGGAATTCCAGCGGGTCATCCTGAGGAGCTGGGGTTCTTCCTGATGTGGACCCTGTTTACATTCGCCTTTTGTCTTGCGGTTCAGGGTATAGGGAAGTACCTGGCGATCCTGTTCTGGCTGCTCTTGCTGGCTTTTATCCCGCTGGACTTCGTGGTTGTCGGCAAGGTGCCCGCAAGCGTGGCCGGGTGGGAGATTCTCATCGTCGGTCTGCTCGCCTATTACATTGCGATGGCGACCCTGGTGAATACGGTGTACGGCAAGAAGGTCCTGCCGCTTTCCTAGCCGGAAGATCATGGCCCGCACGCTGGCCCCTGAGAGAGGCAACGGCGGACTACCTTCATCCCCGCCAGCGGATTCTTCTACAGTCCGTTTGGCTGGGGATTCTATTCACCGTTGTGGGTGTATCGTGCACCGGGCTTCTACTACGGGCACTTCCCCCCCGCCTTCGGCCCAGCCTGGGCTGCCGGACCGCATTACGGTCAATGGGGCCATGGTGGAGCAGGTTTCCGTGGTGGCCCTCCCGTCGCGCGCTGGGGTGGCCGGCTGAGGGAGGATTCCACGGCGGAGGATGGGGTGGCGGTGGATTCCATGGTGGAGGCGGCTTCGCCGGCGGCGGACACGCTTGGCGCTAAGAACCGCTTGACTTGCTCCGCGGCTTGGCGTCTTTGAGCAGTACCACCACGCAGCGCCCGGGACCCTCGCCGCGGCTTTCCGTCTTCAGCCCCGGATGATCGCGCAGCGCCAGATGGATAATGCGCCGCTCGCGCGCGGTCATGGGAGCGAACTGGTAGGGCACGCCCGTCTTGATCACCTTCTCGGCGGCCACGTTGGCCGCCAGGCGCAACTCCTCCAGGCGCATGGCGCGGTGATTCATGCAATCGAAAACCACCTTGTCGTGGTCTTCCGATTCCAACCGCAGCATTTTTTGGGTGACGTGTTCGAAAGAGCGCAGCAGCTCGGCGCCGTGTTCCAGCAGCAGCGGCCCGTCCGGCCCGGAAAAGGTGACGAGAATCTGCGGCCGTTCCCAGTCGCGGTCCTCGACCGGCGGATCGACGATGATGCGGTACTTTAAGAAAAAGCCTCCGGCGGTCAGCAGATCACGCAGCAACTGATCGATGCGCTTGGCCGCCGCGACTTTGTCCTCAATCGGCATCCTGTCAGATTATACGGGGATGGCATCGAAGCCTGGCGTCCAGGCCTCCCGCTTTAGTGCCTTTGCGCTCTTCTTCGCGCCTGCTTCTCCATGTGCTCGCGCATCTCGCGGCCAAATTTCGTGCGGTTCACGATCATCTGCTGCGCCATCCCGATCACGTTCCCCAGCACCCAGTAAACGCACAGTCCTGCCGAAAGGAACCAACTGATGTAGCCCAGGAACACCGGCATGGTGAACGACATCATTTTTTGCTGTACCGGGTCCATGCCCCCCGCCGGCGTCATCCTTTGCAGCAGGTACATGGTGACCACGATGGCGATGGGAAAGATGTGATAGGGGTCGGCAGCAGAAAGGTCGCGGATCCACAGGAAGGGCGCGTGCCGCAGTTCGGTGGCAGCCCCCAGCATGGAGTAGAACGCGATCAGGAACGGCATCTGCAGCGCCATGGGGATACAGCCGCCTACCGGGTTCGCGCCCTCCTTCTTGTAGAGCGCCGAAATCTCCTGGTTCATGTCCTGCCGTCGCGGGTCCGCCAGCTTGTACTTTTTGTACTTCTCCTGGATGGCTTTGATCTGCGGGGCGAGCTTGGCCATCTTGAGCGACGACTTCATGCTCGACCACTTCAGCGGAAGCAACGCGATGTTAATGATCACCGTCAGAATGACGATCGCCCATCCCCAGTTCGCTACCCAGTGTTCGTAGGTCCACTTCAGCCAAAGAAACAGCGGCTTGGCGATGAAGCCGAGATACTTCCCGAAGTCCACCAGGCCTTCAAGGTTCGGCCCTTCCGCGGAAGCGCGCGCCGTCGGCGCGAGCCGCGCCAGCTCTTCCCGGCTCAGCGACGCGTGCACGGACTTGAGCACGTCCAGCGTCTTGGGACCAACGAAGATGCGCTCGTCCGTGGGACCGTTCACGTTGCCGACCGCTGCGCCCAGCACCGGGACCTTGTCAACCTTGGTGGGATCGGGTTTGGCAGGGTCCTTGGGGATCTCCAGTGTCCCTGCCAGCGTGACCATGGCCGCGTCTTCCGGCGCCTTCGGCAGGAACACGGCGGCGAAGTACTGATCCCCTGGTCCCGCCCAGTGGAAGGGACCGCGGATGGTGTTGCCGTCGCTCACTTTCTTCGTGGCGATGCGTTCGACGGTGTCGCCGAATTGATAGTCGACGCGCGCCGCGGCGTACGATGCCGGCGTCGTCTGGTCGCCGAAGCCCGCCGGCCACGCCGGATAAGCCTGCACCGCGCTGCCGTTCACGTAAACCGAGGTCTCGGCCTTCACCACGTAGGAGTGGTCGAAGCTGAAAGTCTTCCGGACAACAACGCCGCCTTCGGAATACTCATAAGTGATCGACGCCGGGGCGTGCTGCTGGCCGGTGGCGCTGGCCACGTAGAGCGCGGTACTGAGCCTCTGCCGCAGGCCGGCGTCGTAGATCCAGAGCGAAAGCGGATAGCCGTACTTTTCCGCAGCCTGAGCGCTCACCAGCTCCAGCGGATTGCCCTTGTCGTCGTCGTACTTCTTCAGGATCCACGACTTCACCTGCGCCCCGCGGTTGGTGAAGGTGATCCTGTAGAGATCGGTCTCCACCACGGTCTGGCTCTCCGTTGCCGCTGCTTTCGCGGCCGCAGGCGCGCCGGAAGCCGGGGCCGGCGTGATGGGTGGCGGTTGTGCCGGAGTCCCGGCAGCAGGCTGCGCCGTGGCGGGAGCGGACGGCTGCGACTGCTTGGCGTAGCGGCTGAGGAAGGGCTGCATCGCCAGCAG
>Ga0187768_1000083_pt1 | contig 21494 bp, 19 predicted proteins | sample 0216_QUI02_MP10__3_FD_148678 | JGI IMG/M metagenome (GOLD analysis project Ga0187768, IMG submission 148678) | Tropical peat soil microbial communities from peatlands in Department of Meta, Colombia - 0216_QUI02_MP10_20_MG | ecosystem: Environmental > Terrestrial > Soil > Wetlands > Peat ...
TGTTCCGGTTGTCTGTGAGTTTGTGTGGGTGCTACGTCGAGGCTACAAGAAATCTATTCCTGATATCTCCGATGCAATTCGTCGCCTGATGCAGAGCGCTAATGTCGTCATGAACCGGCCAGCGATAGAGGCGGGCCTATCCGTACTCGATGCTGGGGGAGACTTTGCGGACGGCGTAATTGCTTATGAAGGGGACTGGCTGGGCGCAGAAGAGTTTGTGTCCTTCGACTCGAAGGCTGTCTCTGTGCTGCGATCGCAGGGCTGTCGTGCCCGCTTATTGTCATAACAACCGCCCGGGCACTGCGCGATCGACCGTTAAGGCCAGCCGAGGACTTATTTCTGGGCTCCTACTTTTCCCTCGTAGAAAATTCACATTTGGAGTCTTCAGCGGAGTTTCATTCGCTTCTCGTCTTGGGCTCGGCATGCGGACGGTGCTCTAGATTTCCGTTTTCCACTCACCGTGGGGAGCTGTGAGGCTGTCGGCCAAAAAAACCCAAGGATTTCTTCAGTTCCTCCATGACCTGATAGACAATTGGACAGGTAAATGTCCGCTCAATCATCCCTAGGGTGCGGAATACAAAATCCGGTCGGTAAAGATACGGATATCCGCTGCAATCGGCCGGACGATCCTCATAAACGCTGCAAAGGTTATCTTTCAGGAATGGGCAGGGCGTTGCGCGGGTTTGCCAGGGGTTCTCGCTGCCCGCTCCGGAGCGTTGCAGGTATCTTTCGATAAATTGCCTACGCTCCATTCCGAGGCGTGCCATGCGGTCAACTTCTTCTTCATTGAATGTCGGCTTCATCTCCCGACAGCAGTTGGCACAGGTAGTGCAGTCGATTCCGGCCCACACGCGCCTGGTGGTCTCAAAGACGCGTTGGTCGATCTCGTCCGGTTCCAGATTGCACCGAGTCTTGAGGAACTGGCGAAACCTGTTGTTTTCATCCTCTTTTCTCTCGGCCAGGGCGCGTATTTGAACTAGATCGAGGGCCATACCGCAAGTTCCTGACCCAGGTCTTCTGTCTGCCTGGTTCCGGCCAGCGCCTTTGGCGGCTCAGGCCCGGTACTCTCATGCGTGCACGAGCGGACGCTTCTTTGCAGCCTGCCCTCCTCTTGTCCGCGGGCGCAGCGTTGCTGCCTTGGCAGTGATAGCCTTCGATCTTCTTGCGGTCAGGGTATTGGACTGCTTATTGTTGTCTGCCGTGCTCTGTTGTATATCCAGCCCAAACAGTTCGGCGAGGTCTTCGCCGCTGCCGAGGACCTTTGCCGCAGCGGGTCCTTTGTTCGCCAGCGGAAGAGAGTCGCCGGCTTTAGCAATCAGGTCGTTCTCGTCAACCTGATTGAGTCTAAAGAGAAGTTCCGGTTGCTGGTCGAGCCGTGCGCCGATGCCATAAAGGACCGCCGCGACGTGCTTGCACATCTCGGCCCAGTCCGGGCAACTGCACGAGAGCTTGATCTCGTTAGGCGACGGGAACAGGCCAGTTCTTTGCCGGCAGATCCGTTCCATGACCCCCTTGGAGAAACGTCCCTGCAGAAGTTCGACGAGGGAATCAATCGCTCCGCCACAGTCCCTGCAGATAGATTTCCAGCGCGCTTTCGTAACCGCAGCGACGCCTATAGCCACGGTATAGATGTCCGAGCCGCTGACCAGCGCTTCGATGTTGCCAGGGGAGATTTGCAGATGGATAACCGAGCCGTTGCGCACATAGGTCCGCCCGCGCGGCAGGCGGTTAGCAAAATCACTATAGCGCTCGAGGTTGTCGCACCAGGCCTTGCCCCAGAACGTCCTAGCGATGGTCCGCCCCTGGATGACGACCGGCGAAACGGGCTGCCCTTTCTTCCGGAGCTTCGCTATCTTGTTGGCGGCTTGCCGTCGCCGCTCCCCCACTGACACATACTGTCTCCATTCCCATTCGTAGTACACGGGTCAGTTCTCCCTGAGCGCCCGGTTGAGATCCAGCGCAACCAGCCTGAGCAACTCCTCGTCTTTCAGTTCGGTCAAGAGCAGGTCTGCGCCGCCTTCGAGCAAGTCCCTGGAAAGCTGCTGCTTCCCCTCGATCATCTTTTCGATCTTTTCCTCAACCGTTCCCCGACACACGAACTTGTGTACCAGCACATTCTTGTTCTGTCCAATACGAAAAGTCCGGTCTGTCGCCTGGTTTTCCACAGCCGGATTCCACCATCGATCGAAATGCACGACGTGAGAGGCCGCGGTAAGATTGAGGCCCACACCGCCGGCTTTGAGTGAAAGCACGAAGAATCCGACGGATTCATCTTGCTGGAAGCGCCGCACCAGATCCTTGCGTTTCTTGACCTCGGTTTCTCCGTGGAGAACCAGGCCCGGGCGAGCGAAAACCGATCCGAGGAACGCCGCCAGAGGAGCCGTTATCTCGCGAAACTGAGTGAATACCAACACCTTCTCTTGTTTGGCGGCAATCACTTCGGCGATCTCCCGCAAGCGCGCCCACTTGCCGCTGTCTACCTCGTGCCATTCCCCATCGCCCAGCCACTGGGACGGGTGATTGCAAATCTGCTTGAATCGCATCAGGAACGACAGGATCAGACCCTTGCGTTGGATACCCTCAGTCTTATCCAGCAACTCCGCCAGTTCTTCGACCGACTGCTGATAGAGCGCCACTTGTTTCCGGGTGAGCTGGCAGAACGCCTTGACCTCGGTCTTGTCCGGCAGATCGGAAATCACGGTTTTGTCGGTCTTCAGCCTACGCAATATGTACGGCCGGATCAGTTCGCGCAAAGGCCCGTAGGGATTGTGGGGGCGGTCCGCAAGATGTTTCGTGAAACGGGTAAATTCCTTTGCCGATCCGAGCAGCCCCGGGTTAATGAAATCGAAAATGGACCACAAATCTCCCAGGCGGTTTTCGATAGGCGTGCCGGTAAGCGCGAATCTCGATTGTGCCTTGAGCTTCTTGGCAGCGTGAGTCTGCTTCGCGTCCGGATTCTTAATGGCCTGCGCTTCGTCGAGCACGACCAGGTGCCACGAGGCCTCGGCAATCCACGGCATGCGGAGCAGTGATCCATAGCTGGTGATGACCAGATCCACTTCCCGCAGACGCTCGGGTGCAAGCCTCTTTAGATCGGCCGCATTCATTGCCGACGGATGGGCGATCAGGGCCCTCAAGCTCGGCGCAAAGCGTTCCAGTTCGGACGCCCAGTTGACGAGCAGCGAGGCGGGCGCAACCAGCAAGTTTGGTTGCCCCTGGCCATTCGCCTTGTTCTTGAGCACGAGCAGCAGCGAGAGCACTTGAACGGTCTTGCCCAGTCCCATATCGTCAGCCAGGCAGGCGCCCAGCCCGAGCTTCGTCAGGAGGTAGAGCCAGCGCACGCCCACTTGCTGGTAGGGCCGCAGGTTCCCATGCAGTGCCGCGCCGGGGTCAATCCGGGCCAGCCCTTCAGGACTGCGCAGCCCCTTCAGCGTTTCTGCCAACCAGAAACCTGCACCCACTTGCGCCCAGTCAGGATCGGTGCTGCCCGACGTGCCATCGGCGCCAACAGCGGCACCGGCGACCATGCGCATGGCCTCCCCAAAGCTGATGCCATTCTGGGCGGCCGTGCGCTCAACTGTGCCAAAGTGGTCGATCATACGACTTAGTCGTTCACGGTCAACTTCGACCCAGCGTCCCCGCACCAGCGCCAGGTCGTCGGACTTGGCCAACAATTCTCTGATTTCCTCCGCCGTCAATGTTTCGCCGTCGAGTGTGACTTCCATGCGAAAATCGAGGAGCGCGTCCTTGCCCAAGCCCGACGGCGTGCTGCCGCCCACTCTGGCCGTCACCTGCGGACGCGGTGGTCGGTTCGACCGCCAGTTCGCTGGCATCCGCACGACCAACCCGGCACTCTCCAATTGCGGGACATCTCTCAGGAGCTGTAACGCTTCCTTGGGCTGCCAGCGCAAGGGATGGAAGATTTCACCCGCGTCTACCATGGCTTTCAGCCATGCACAGGTCTCCGCCGCACGTTGCACGGGAAGGAGCAGAGACAACAAACGACCCTTGTTGGCCGCGCCCGCATACTCGCGCAGCGCCTGGCCCAGCGGAAGATGCTGCGGCTTGGCGTGGGCGGAAAGACGCGTCGTGTAGGTGGCAAGAAATGCGAAGGGTGCCTCCTCATCCTTACGATTTTCGGCGACGTTGAAATGCACCCGCCCGACTAGGTTCCACGCCGGGTTGCGGCTCTTGAGAAACTCCTGAACCACGCATCTCGACTCGGACAGCTCCAGCCGGAAGGCCACGTCCGTTTCTTGCCAGAGAGCGTGGAGCACTGCGGCCGTCAGGTATTCTGCCCCCGTCATGGTGGGCGCGGCCAGAGCTAAGCACTCCAGTTCTAGATCTGGCGGGGGTGGCACATGTGCGTCCTGTGGAGACGCCTCCGCTTCTGGCTGCGTGCAAAGGGCGGTCACGTATCGCGCCCCGTATTCGCGCCAATAGGAGAAAGCAGGAGGCAGCGCGGTCCCGACCTCACCCGCACCGAGTTGCAGAAGACCGTGACCCGGTCCACGCTCGAAAGCGTCTCGCAAGCGCAGCGCAAGATCGGGATCAAGAAGTGGCGCGCCACTCTCCTCCTCCGCCAACGCGAGACGCCCGTGCGGAGTCAGGATCGGCGCAAGGGAAACCGAATCCATTTGGCAAACCTATCAGCCAAAAGGGCCAATCTGCAACGGGTTCAGCAAAACTCTCCAGAAATCAAGCGAAGAGAGTGGGGCAATGTCGATGCGGAAAATTTGCCAAAGTGATGGCGAGGCGCCGAGAACCGCGAGTGAGCAACCTTCGTTGTCACACGAAGATGCGGCCGAGCAAATCTCGGAGGAGCCGACCCGCCGATATTTGAGGCGGTATTAACAAACGAAGCCACCGGATTATGGGTCAGTGTTAGGAGTCTGACAGTATTCGTCCCCCGGGCGGGTGAGGAGCAGGAGTTGTCCAACCCGAGTGGGATGCCGACCTGACGATGGGCCGTCCTAGCGATCACGTGTTTCGTGACGCCCGAGCCCGCCTGAAGTGAATGTCTCCTTCAACGTGCTCGCCGAACGAGAGCTGAACGACGCCGCCCAATACTGGGAACTTGAGAATCCTGGCCTGGGAGCGGCGTTCCTGGCAGAAGTTGAGAAGTGTTGTGAGGCGATCGTAGCGCGCCTGAGGCTGGTCATAATGTACTCGGATCAATTCGGCGTGCGGCTTGCTCGACGTTTTCCGTACGCTGTCCTTTACAGCCGCGTTATACCGACCTCCTGCAGCGCATGGGCTTGCCGCAGTGACGGCTTTTTCTCCACCTGGAAAGACGCAAATTGACATACCAGTGTTGAGATTTCCTGAGATTACGAGTGCTGAGAGGAAAAAGGCAGGGATGCTACATTCGAGTCGATGTGGAGCCGCACCTACGCTCTATGACAAACGGGCAATACCCGGGAACGCGTCAAATCCCGAATCAAAACTGACGATCTGCCGGATTCCATTTTGTTCCATGACCGAGAGATGTACAGCGTCGCGAGCAGACAGTTGCCGATATCCCAGAACAATCTGTTTCGCACGTTCCACTGCCTTACGATCCACTATTAGCACCTCATCGACCACCCCAAGCAGGGCATCGAAAGCAGGCTGGATTGCGTCGCGACGATCAATCGCAACATAGCGGTGCAGGATCTCCTGCAGCACTTCGGCGTCGGTCACCAGTCGCTCTCGGTCGGCAATCAGTTTTTCAAGCAACCGCTGGGCATCCGTCTTATGGGGGTGAGGCGAGCCAATAAGATACATCGGGATGTTGGAGTCAACCAAAATCATGGATGCGAACCGGCTGTATATCCCGCCTCGATATCGGCAAGCAGGCGATCGATATCGCCGACCGGATATTCACATTGCGCCGCCCGCCGGACGCTCTCTAGCTTCTTCCCCATACTGCCCGTTGGCTCCCCCCGGCGCGCCAGGTCGAGGGCTTGTCGGACCCATTCCGCAATTGACATGTGACGGGAGCGCGCAACGCGCTGGATCTCTCGATATTCCGGATCTTTAAGAATCACCTGTAGTCGCTTGCTCATATGTTGAGTATATCTGACTCATACCTATGAGTCAAAGCCAACGTCTTTTCCAACTTTTCCATCGCCTGGAAGTTTGAGAACTTTGCCGTTAATCGACGTGAATGGCCACAGTTCAGCTGCGAATCCTCGTTTCCAGTGCTGTTTCGGCTTCCCCATGCGCTCGCCGAACCGCCACTGCGACTCGCTGACAGCGTCGATCCGTCCTGGGAGCGAACCCAACGCACTCGGGAATTCGCTGAGTACTCCGAGATCGGTCGCTCTTCCGCCTAGCGACCGAAAAAGTCGGAGATGCATCTGTGAAATGCAACGGACCGTTCTTGGTCGTGCTGGTCGTGCTTGCCACCCCGTTCACTCTGTACCCCTGGTTTGTATACCCAGCGTCTACAAGAGTGGAAATTCTTAAACCATAGCCCTGGAACCCGTCACCGACCGGCCAGCCCTCGTTCTCCAGGGGTGCAGCGATATTGTGGACAGATGTCCTGCGACGAAGCGCCCGGGAACGTTACCAATGGCATGGCCGGACCCACGGGCCTGGCATTTGACATCAGCAACACCTGATCTTCGTGGAGGTTCCTCTAGATGCGTACGGATATTTTCAGCCGCCCGGAATCGGGGGATGCGCCGACCCTGCGACCCGCGATGCGGACCCTGTACACGACGCGATAAGTGTCGCCCGCGTGATCTTGCACGATCTCCAGGACGCCTGTACCGCGGAAGTCCCAAAGGGCGGCTTCGCATCGCGGTACTTTCCACCACGCTGCGCTGTAGAGCGACTCGCCAAATGCATTCTTCACATCTTCTCGAAAGGACACGAGGCCTACACTGGTGCTTCCGATCCAAGTGACAGGCTTGATGCTGAACATGGATCGTTTGCACATTTGAGCACTGGATTCGTTGTCTGTGAGTTTGTGTGGGTGCTACGTCGAGGCTACAAGAAATCTATTCCTGATATCTCCGATGCAATTCGTCGCCTGATGCAGAGCGCTAATGTCGCCATGAACCGGCCAGCGATAGAGGCGGGCCTATCCGTACTCGATGCTGGGGGAGACTTTGCGGACGGCGTAATTGCTTATGAAGGGGACTGGCTGGGCGCAGAAGAGTTTGTGTCCTTCGACTCGAAGGCTGTCTCAGTGCTGCGATCGCAGGGCTGTCGCGCCCGCTTATTGTCATAACAACCGCCCGGGCACTGCACGAGCCTCTACCCCCGTCGACCGTTAAGGCCAGCCGAGGACTTATGTTCAGTCATCTACTGAGAGGGAAAATGGGGAAAGACATCAGATGCGGATTTCGAATCCGGACAGGCAGGGCGAGCTGAGCCCCATCTGCAGCGCCCGATACTTACCCCAGAATCGTGTCAATGGGCCTACTTCTTCACGGGTGAACTGTGGCTTGCGACAACCTGCCAGCCCATGTGCTCGGTTTCCATCCACACGTCTGTCCACCGCTCACTGACGTCGACCTTCTTTCCGAGATCGTCCTTACCTTTGCCCTCAAATTTACCGGTGACAATTACCGTGTTTCCGTGTTGGATCATTTTGATGTCGCTGTCCTCGGCTGTCTCCCATTTGACTTTGTTCATGCTGTTGAGTTCATCCGCCTTGCCATGGGTGGTGCCATCCGCATCGGTGAACACCGCGTTCTCTGCAAATAATCGGTTCGCCTCCTCCGGCGTGTTGTTTTTCACGGCGGCGAGCCATGCCTGCTCCAGCTTAAGGATAGCCTCCTCGGCAATGGCGCCGCCTTTTCCTTGAGCATTTGCAACTGGGTTGAACTGCACCGCGCTTACCATTGACATCACGAGCACGATTGTCACAGCAAGGATTCTTTTCATCACTGCCTCCCTCTTATTACGGCGGAAAATGGGGCCTTTTGCGCCAGCATGATGACACTTGCATACTTGACTGTCGAGAGCCAATCAGTGAGCCTGGGCAGACGGAGTTGAACCGCCGACGCCAGCCTTTTCAGGGCTCTAGTCAACCATCGTAATCAACTGATTCTGCTGATCTAAAGCGACATCGCTGGCCGAAATTAAGGTGCAGACGCCGACGCTGCCCGCGTCCGCGCTCTCGCCGCCTACAAAGACTTCCTTACCCTCTGGAAAAACGCCGATCCCGACATTCCTATCCTGAAAGAAGCCAAAGCCGCGTGTGGCGATCATGTGACTGTTGGACACAGCACACGACGGACGTCAGGTCGGACCGATCCCGACCGGAGCTGGGGTCGATAACATTGACTATGCAGCTGAAACCGGTCTGCTGTGCTTAGCAGTGGCCGAGGCCGCTCAGTTAACCGTGGCTCGGGTCGACGACCGCGGCAAGCCCGTGCCTGTGGGAGTGGTCCCGACCACAAAAGGCGCACCAAGCGTTGTCGCTGCCACAAGTGGACTCGCCTATCTTATTGATCCAATCGGTGGACGTGTTCTAAAGGTCGAGCCAAGCATCAAGTGAGGCGGGAGATCGATGTGACTGGGTCGATTCGTCAAAAGTATTCGATGATCTAGAGTCCAAGCGACTGCCAGACCATCAAGTGGAAACAGCCATCAACTACAATGGGCAACTTGTTAAAAAGCGGTGGTTCAAGGGAGAGTCAATGTCACCTATCAATAGCCTCGTGGAAGCTCTATCCTTTTCCCGACGGGTCGATTTGAATCTGTCGAATGGGTGGCTGAGCGCCGGTCTCGTTCTTCTGTTCGCGCCGACCTCGACTTTGGCAGGACAATCCCTCGCTCACAGAATTAATGCTGCTGGACCAGCGCAATCCGAAAAACTATCGGATACGCAACCCGCCGGCCGGGATGGCGTCGTCGCGGGTCTCGTGATATATCGCGGCGAGGTGCCCAAGTCTCCGGTTGCTGACGAACTCGGTGTGGCTCGTCAGCTGTTGCATGTGGATCCCCTCTCTGGTGGCTTGCAATATGTCGCCCTCTGGCTAGACCCGGACCAGGCTGAACTGAGAAAGACCTCGCCCGCTCCACCCATGCCGAATAGAGGAGTTTCCCCAATGCGCGTGGATCAGGAAGACTACGATTTCGTGCCGCGGATGATTGCTATTCGCTCAGGCCAATCTGTCACCTTCACGAGCAGCGACACGGCAAATCACAATGTTCACGCGTCCTCGACCTGGCCAACGAACGAATTTAATGTTTTCACCGGTAGCGGCCAACCGTATACGCACGGCTTCACAGCCGATCCTACCCACCAACCAGTCCGACTGGATTGCGACCTTCATGCTTGGATGCGCGGATGGATTTACGTGTTCGACCATCCGTTTTTTGCGGTGAGCGACGCGCAGGGACGCTTCCGCATTTCCGGTGTTCCGCCGGGAAGACATGTGCTCAGGATCCGGCAGCCGGATATTGGCTACGCGGTTGAGGAAGACATTACTGTGAAGGCCGGCGACGTAACGCAAGTCGAAATTCAAGTTTCGGCTCCTCACCGATAATGTGCGTAAACAGAGATCGTGTCTGGCGGTCGGGTATTCCTGCTTCTCGAAAGCAGCGGATGAACAGGAGATCTCCTTCCGTGAGGACCTATTTTTCATGCTTCGCTGTTGTCCTCGTCGTGCTATCCGAATCCTTTGCGCATGTATGGCTGCCTCATCTGTCGAGTGATGGCTCACGCCCAAGGTAAGACTCTTGACCGTTCGCTCTCGTCTTCTTTTCGCTACTCCCGAGGTCAACTACCGTACAAGGCAAGTCGAATGCGCCACCCGTGCGCTGGCCAAGCGTCGATCAGCCTTTGCCTTCATCCGCTGAGGGCCCATATATGGCGGGTACCTTCTCTTCGTTGAGCCGCAGATACACGGTCAATTGCCCACGATGATGCGCCATGTGGTTGAGCACCCCGTCGCGGATGGCGACATAGCGTGGCTGTTCGCTGATTATCTTACCTGCGGCGAGCATGCGCCACTTGGTGTTCAAGAGGTGAGCATCCGTGGTCTTCCGCAGTACCTCCCGTCCTTTGTTTAGACTAGCCTCGAACTGCTCCAGCAGGTCGCGCCGCGTCTTCCATTCAGGTGGCTTGAATTTCGGGCCTCCGGATGGATTGATGTCCAGCTCGTCCCGGTTCACTACCATGTCGAGCCAAGCTGGGATGGTGGCAACGATCGTTGCCAGAGAGCCAAGAGGCATCGACTTCGGATGCGGCCTCCAGTCGTTCTTTCCTTCGGGGACGCGTTCCAGTGTCTTGCGGATCCCGATAGCCTCGCGGTCAAGTTCAGCCAGCAACAGTTCAGTGATTTTCATTTTGCTTTTCCTCGCCTTCGATCTTAGACGAACGATGCCTGCAATAATCGTCCGAGACAGGAATCTCAGGGTACGTCGTCAGGCATCCTGCCGGCCTAGCTTGGGTGTTTAACGATTGCCGTTGCCGTTCCAAGCCTCCCGCCGCTGCGAAGTGGAAGGGGGTTGGCTAGCAACCCCAGAGCCGGTGTTCGCCTTGAGATACTCCTTAGGACCAGTGGATTATAATTTCGTGCACTGATGGCGCTTAGGGCTGGAATCAAGCTCGGGCCGTATGAAATTCTCTCCCCGCTCGGGGCAGGCGGGATGGGGGAGGTTTACCGTGCCCGTGATAGTCGGCTCAACCGCGACGTCGCCATCAAGATTCTCCCCGAACATCTCTCCCAAAGCCGGGAACTCCGGGAACGTTTTGAGCGCGAGGCTCGCGCCATCTCCCAATTGTCTCATCCTCACATTTGTGTTTTGCACGACATCGGCGAACATGATGGCAAGACCTATCTCGTGCTGGAGTGCCTCGAGGGAGAGACTCTGGGTGAACGCCTGCGAAGAGGGCCCCTGTCCCCCGACCAGGTATTGAAGTACGGCGCACAGATCGCAGACGCGCTTGACAAGGCACACCGCCGCGGCGTTGTGCACCGCGATCTCAAACCCGATAACATCATGGTGACGAAGTCTGGCGTTAAGGTTCTCGACTTCGGCCTGGCTAAGCCGTTGGCAGCGCCGGCGGGTATCTCGTCGTCGATCGCCGCCACCATGACGCACGGCCCACTGACCGCCGAAGGGATGGTGGTGGGCACCTTCCAGTACATGGCTCCCGAGCAACTTGAGGACAAGGAAGCGGATGCTCGTAGCGATGTGTTTTCCCTCGGTTGCGTGCTCTACGAGATGTCCACCGGAAAGCGCGCCTTCGATGGCAAATCGACCGCAAGCGTGGTCGCCGCCATCATGGGAACGGAGCCGGCTCCAGTGTCAACCATCGCACCCTTGACGCCGCCAGCCCTGGAATGGGCCATCCGGAAATGCCTGAACAAGGACCCCGAGGAACGATGGCAGAGCGCCGGCGATCTGGCCAGCGAGCTTCGCTGGATCTCAGAGGGCGGTTCGCGTGCCGGGGTCGCTATTTCCACACGCGGATGGTCGCGCAGCGCGCTGCTGCGCCGAGTCGCGCTGGTTGCTGCGCTTGTCGCCGGAGGAGCGCTCGGTTTCTTTCTTAGGCCCGTGCCAGAGCAGGCTGTCATGCGTGTCGGGCTCAATCTCCCGCCCGGGAATTCACTCGTTTCTGGTAATGCTGCCGTACTCTCCCCAGACGGAAAACAGGTCGTCATGAATCTGGCTGATGCTCAAGGAAGGCCAAAGCTGTGGGTCTATTCCCTATCCAGCAATGGAGCGCAGCCGCTCGAGGGGACCGACGGCGCAATTGCGCCTTTCTGGTCTCCGGACAGCCATTTCATAGGGTTTTTCGCAGTGGACGGCAAGGTGCGCAAGATTCCCGTCGTAGGTGGCCCGTCTGAAGCCGTTTGTGATCTCTGGCAGATTTCCGGAGGGACCTGGGGCAGCACCGGAGTCATGGTGATTGCCACGGGGCAAAAAGGACTCTTCCAGGTCCCGGCATCCGGCGGAACTCCCGTGCGGATCCCGATCCCCGAAAAAGACGCTGCGCATTTCTATCGTCCCAGTTTCCTCCCCGATGGAAAACATGTCCTCGTCACATCGAATGCGGGTCCGGGGGGAATCTTTGTGGTTTCGATAGACACCGGTGCGGTTCAGCCCATCCTTCCGAACGAGTCCAGCCCGGCCAGCTTTGCGGAACCAAGGTACCTTCTCTATCTGCACGGCGACAGTCTCATGGCCCAGCGCTTCGATCCGCGCAAACTGCGTGTCACAGGTACTCCGCAGCGCTTCGCCGAATCGGTGTTCACCGGGGACCTTAGTTTCTCGGCCGCCGCCGGAGGACTCCTGCTTTATCAGCGTGCCCTCCAAACCCAGCTAACCTGGTTTGACACGGCTGGAAACAAGATCTCCACCGTTGGCTCCCCGGGATTCATTTCTTCCCCTTACATTTCGCCAGACGGTAAGCACGCCATGGCAACGGTGACGGACCCGCGCCAGGGAAAACTCAAGCTCTGGCTTTACGATCTGAACCTGGGCACGGCGTCACCGTTTACATTCGGAGCGGGTACAGATCAGTATCCCGCTTGGTCGCCCGACAGCAGGCAGGTAGCCTTCTCATCTGATCGTGCAGGCCAGGAAGACATCTACGTGAAGCCGGTTGGCGGCGGCAGCCAGGAACAGCCGTTGCTCAGAGGTCCCGGTGATAAGGAGCCGGATCGCTGGTCTTCCGACGGGCGCTACCTTCTTTTCGACTACGTGAGTAAGACTACCCACGGAACAGATGTCTATGCCGTTCCCTTGTTCGGCGACCGAAAGCCGTTTCCGGTGGCGGAAGGCCCGGGCAATGACAACTGGGGCGTTTTTTCGCCGGACAACAAATGGATTGCCTACGCATCGGATGAGTCGGGACGCGCCGAAGTCTATGTTGTTCCGTTCCCAGGTCCAGGCGGCAAATGGCAGATCTCAACCGCAGGTGGGATCACTTCCTTCTGGCCTACGCCGAAGGAGTTGTTCTACACGACTCCAGACAACCACGTTATGGCCGTGGATTTGGAGTTCCAGGGCTCCAACCTTGTGGTCGGCAAGTCCCGCCAACTCTTCGGGGGCCGTGCCTTCGGAAGCTCAAGTGGTCTTCTTTTCCCAGCATCCGATCTGAAGCGTTGGCTGGTTGCGTTTCCCGTAGATGAACCCAACGCCTCGCCCCTAATCCTCACTACAAACTGGACAGCAGCCCTGGCACATTGAGAACTTCCCAGCCTTCGGTATCGGCGCTGACCGGAGGCTTCCTCGTCCCGGCTTCAGATTGAGAGGGCAGCGGTAATCCGGCGCCGGGACGCCAGTAAGCCACTTCATATAGCAACCACCTCTGCATCAAGCAAGCCAGTTCGACCCGGGCGAAAGAAGCGGCAAATCAAGCACCCGGAGTAATAGAGGCAAAAGGTTGATCGTACTTCCATTGATTTTCGTTTGACAGCCGGGCTTGCTTTGCACACACTGGATTCGTGTACACTTTTTTCGTATGAAGAACATAACTCTAAGCGCCGATGAGAATCTCATCGAACAAGCTCGACTTATCGCAAAGGTTCAGCGCAAGACTCTCAACGCCGCATTTAGGGAATGGCTGGAGCAGTTTACCGGGCAATCGGGGAGCGCGCGGGAATTTGATTCCCTGATGAAGCGTCTAAAGCATGTCAGGGCGGGGCGACGTTTCACGCGCACAGAGATGAATGAGCGATAGGTTCTTTCTCGATACAAATATCTTCGTCTACTCATTTGACAGGAATGCTCCGAAGAAGGCCGACCGGGCCACCAAACTGATCCGGCGAGCGATCGAGGCACGGCAAGGGATCGTCAGTTACCAGGTCGTACGGGAATTCTTCAATGTTGCCCTTCGGCGATTTGCTGAACCCATGTCGGGCACGGACGTATCAGACTGAGCTGCTCCCCATAATTGTGGAAACAATGACACAAAACGGTGCTTAGGGAACGAACACGAGGATACTGGAGTCTAATGGTAGAGGCTGTCTCGACAGCCACATAAAAAAGAGGCTCTGTATGAGCAATGCTGTTCGGCGTGCGCTGCCCTCGGTATTTTTGTATTTGGTGACAATCCTTGTTTCGCAAATGCAAGCCCAGACCGCTAGTGCAGAGCTTGACCTCGGGGTTGCAGCTTACAAGCAGGCTAAGTACAACCAGGCCATCGATCATTTTCAGAATGCGGTATCGCTTGATCCCTCCCTACTGAAAGCACACTTATATCTGGCGACGGCCTTTGCCCAGCAGTACATTCCGGGCGTGGACAATCCCGACAATAACAAATACGCCGACCAGGCGATGGACCAGTACAAGGCGGTGCTGGAACGCGACCCCAAGAGCGTCAACAGTGTAAAGGGCATCGCCTACCTTTACCTGCAGACGAAACAGTTCGACAAAGCCAAGGAATACTACCGGAAAGCCACGGAAATGGATCCCAATGGTCCCGAGCCGTACTATTCGATCGCGGTTATCGATTGGACGCAAACTTATCAACCACGCATGGAGGCGCGGGCCAAACTGGGCCTGAAGCCGGACGAGCCGTTGAATGCCAAGGACAAAGATCAGAAACAAGCCTGCGAGGAGCTGAAAGAGAAGAACTCGGCCAACATTGAGGAAGGCATTGATAACCTGACGCAGGCCCTGAAGCTACGACCGGACTATGACGACGCGATGGCATATATGAACCTGATGTACCGGGAGCGGGCGGACGTGGAGTGCGAAGAACCGATAGCGCGTGCCGCGGATTTGAAGTCTGCGGACGAATGGGTGGATTTGACCATGGCAGCCAAGAAGCTGAAGGCAGATGGACACTAGCACTATCATTCCAAACATTGCGGATGAGAACAGCGATGACGCTCAAAACTCCTCATGAGCGTTCAGGTGCGCCTGAAGCACTATACTGAGAGAACCGTGCCGCAGCTCCCAGCCATCCGGCCAATGGCCCTCACATCCTTCAGCGAGCCCTTCTCGGACCCGGACTGGCATCACCCGCTCGTGAAATCGAATTTTCCGTAAGTTCCGTCTATGCGTCCTGCCTGTGAAGCCTGTTTCGACGGAGCGCTCTACACAACAACGGTGCGGGCCTAAGCCTATCCAGTACCCACGGTCCGCGATCAACTCGAAAAGGAACAACTTCATGGCCGCAACACTCACGGGTGATGAGCAACGCGATCCACCCTGAGCCTCGCCCACCTGCAAGTGCTGGGTCTCGACCCACCGTGCTGTACTCCATAGAAAGAGGATCGACGAAGTCGCAAGAACGATATGGATTTGAACAGGTGCCCCGGAGGCTATAATTGCAGCCCATAGTGACTCTGGCAACTGGCACCAGACTCGGGCCATATGAGATCCAATCCTCGCTCGGTGTGGGAGGAATGGGGGAGGTTTATCGCGCTCGCGACACCCGACTTGACCGCAGCGTGGCGGTAAAGATCCTCCCTGCCGCGTTCGCCAGCGATCCCGACCGTTTGCAGCGATTTCAGCATGAAGCCCGGCTGTTGAGCACCGTCAATCATCCCAATCTCTTAGCGATCCACGACGTTGGTTCCCAGGATGGCGTGCACTTCCTGGTTTCCGAATTTCTGGAAGGGCAAAGCTTGCGCGAAAGGATGAATACGGGACCGTTACCGCCACGCAAAGTGACCGAATATGCCATGGAAATTGCCAAAGGGCTGGCGGCGGCGCACGACAAGGGCATAGTTCACCGCGATTTGAAGCCGGACAACATTTTCCTGACCAAAGACGGAAGGGTGAAGATTCTGGATTTTGGCCTGGCGAAACAGTGGGGAGGCAATTCGTCCGGCGAAAACGCGACCCTGACTCATCCCACTGCCCCGGGGACTGTCATGGGCACTGTCGGTTACATGTCACCGGAGCAGGTGCGTGGACAGGAGGTAGATCATCGGTCTGACACCTTCAGTCTCGGGGCGATCCTTTACGAAATGATTACCGGCAAGCGAGCGTTCAAGGGTGACTCCAGTGTGGAGACGATGAACGCGATTCTCAAAGAAGAGCCTCCCGAACTCAACCAAAGCAGCCTCAGAGTTTCGCCCGGGCTGGAGCTGATTGTCCGGCATTGCCTGGAAAAGGAGCCAGGCCTGCGTTTTCAATCGGCGCGTGATCTTGCCTTTGATCTGGAGAGTCTCTCGTCGGCCTCCAGCGTGTCGGCGACGGCGCCTGCCGCGGGCAGGGTCTCGGCACGGCATGTCAGCCTGCCTCCGTGGCTTGCGGTTGCAGCGCTCGTGCTCGTGGCTGCTGCAACTTTCTGGACGGGACGAATCACGGTACGGGCGTCGAGCCCGGTATTTACCCGGCTGACGTTTCGCGGCGGTCATGTCGCAGCCGCCCGCTTTGCCCCTGATGGGCAGACGATCGTCTATGGTGCAGCGTTCGGCGACGAACCCGTGCAACTTTATACGACTCGTCCGGAGTCGCCGCAGTCGCGCGAACTCGGTCTCAAACACAGCAGCATTCTGGCCATTTCGCACGGCGATCAGCTGGCCGTCACGCTAAACCACGAGTTTTTCACCGCCAACGCATCCTCCGGAACGTTGGCCCAGCTTCCCCTCACGGGAGGCGCACCGCGGGAACTCTCAGAAAATGTAATCTCTGCCGACTGGTCCCCGGACGGGAATTCACTGGCGGTAGTTCGGTTCAGAGATGGCAGGGTCAGTCTGGAGTATCCTCTCGGCAAGATTCTCTACCAGACTGAAGGATGGATCAGCGACGCGCGAGTCTCGCCGGATGGTGAGCGGGTAGCGTTTATCGATCACCCGATTCTGTATGACAGTCGAGGAAGTGTCGAGGTAATCGATCGCGGTGGAAACCGGAAAAACCTGACCACCACCTTCTCTGATGTTCTTGGTCTGTGCTGGCACCCGTCCGGCGATGAGATCTTGTTCACAGGTTCTGATCTTCATTTGTCCAGTAATCTTATGGCTGTGACGCTTTCGGGTCGCCGGCGCCTGATTTGGGCGGGCGCTGGCGAGGTTCGTGTCCAGGACATCTCCAAGGATGGCAGAATCCTTTTTATTCGCGGGAACCGGCGGCGAGGAATTGCCGGACTATTCCCGGGTCAAACAAGGGAGAACGACCTCAGCTGGCAAGACTGGTCCCTGCCTGGAGCCATATCTCCCGACGGAAAGTGGGTCTTCTTTGCGGAGGAAGGCGATGGTGGCGGCCCGAAATACTCGGCTTACATGAGAGCCACCGACGGCTCGCCCGCCGTTCGCCTTGGCGACGGCACTCCTTATAGCGTCTCACCGGATGGCAAATGGGTCGCGTCGGTAATCCCGGGTGAGCCCCAACAGTTGTCGCTGCTGCCAACCCGGTCGGGTGATATCAGGAACATTTCGCAGCCTGGCTTCAATTACGATTTTGCCCTATGGCTCCGCGACGGCAAGCGCCTGCTCGTAATCGGCAATGAGCCGGGAAAAGCAACGCGGACCTATCTGCAGAGCGCGGACGGCGGGCCGCCAGCGGCGGTGACGACGGAAGGGGTCGCAAGCATTGGTTTGTGGCCGGATGGAAAGTTTATTGTTTCTCCTCGGGATGAAAACATCTGGACACTCTATCCGGTGGATGGCGGGCAGCCGAAGGATATCAAAGCCCTTTTCTCCCTCCGTGCTCTCAGCGGGAATGTGGCGACGAGCCAGCGGTATTTTTTTGTTCAGCTGGGTAGCGAAGTCCCACAACAAATCTATCGCTTCGACCCGGCGACCGGGGAGAAGCAATTGTGGAAAGAACTGGCTCCGATCGATCGCGCCGGCGTGTATAACGTGGCAGTGCTGAGCGTTACACCTGACGCTCGCTGGTACGTCTATTCTTATGTCCGCGATCTGTCAGATCTCTATCTGGCGGAAGGGTTGAAGTGAGCCTTTCGTCCTGGCACCAGGATAGACGATCAAAGCCTTCGGTTAGCAAAGGCGATGCAAGCTGGGGGGGAGGACCAGTCCCAGACCCAGGTGCGATAGCCTATGATTGGCACCTTTAGGCCGCCGCAAAAGGTGGAAGACCAAAACCTCCACCTCCCCCATGCCTACGGCAAGATTCGCGGAGCTTGGTAAGTAAAAGTCTCACCGCACAGGCGAACTCCATCCGCAGTCGTTCCGGCCGTTCGGCGCAAATCTCAGCGGTTATAGGAGATTTTGGGTGAATCGTCAATTGGTGACCGCGGCGCTCGTCCCACACAAGAACGTCATGGTTCATGTAGGAGACGAAGACGTCAGCACTATAAGCAGTGAGTGCTGGCCAAAAAAATTTCGCCCAGCGATCCCGCAACATCTCTGGCCGGAGATAGATACTCTTTGGGTAAGCAAATTCCGCCCGCCATCCACTGCTATGCTCGACCACCCTGCCCCACAGATACACTTCACCGACGACCAAGCCCGTGAAATACTCTTCACCAAAGTTGGGCACCGCGGGAGCTAGGGAAGGAAGCCCCGGCGGCGGCTTCTTGAGTGCATAGACCCCGCAGGAACAGTTCTGGTCTGGAATCTCGTGCTTCTGATAGACGAGAAGACGGCATCGCGCTGTTAGTGGTTTGCCCGGATCCCAGAGTACGCCATTGAGCGAGAAGAGGCGACCACATGTATTCAACATCCACATGCGATAGGCGATGATCGGCGCGACGTAGTCCGGCACGGTGGGATGTCGCCTGGATGAAAAGTTAGCAGCCCACGTCATACCTTGGCCGGCTCATGCTCCGGCTCGGGTTCCAGTGGTTGCGGTTCAGGTTCGGGCTCGACTGCCGGCGTGTCCACGGGCAACTCCAGAGGTTCCACAATGATGGTTCGGAGCGGTTCTCCGATATTCATGACGCACCCCTTCGGAGGTGGAGAGAGCAAGTCTTATCCCTAATTTCCTGCCCTGTCAAGAAGCCCTCTTGGGCGAAAAGCCGCTATGGTAGCAGAATCCCAGCGCAACCACGTTTCCAACACGTGTGATTAGGAAACGCAGAGTCTCAGCCCACCCGAGCCTTGCAGTGCAGCAGGTTACGGCCATGATTTCCGTCGGGGTTAAGGCGAATATAAATACGTGTTTGGGATGTGGGCATGCCCTCCTTGCCAGAATTAAGAGCTTTCACTCGCCGTGTCGCCACCGCTCAGCCCTTGACACGAGCCGTATCACTCGGGGCATAATAACCACACTTTAGCCGTGCTCGCGGTATGGCAACGTCTTCCCCACAGCCCCAGGGTGATTTTCGGTGTGCGCTTTCGCGAACCTGCGTTGACTCGTGTTTATAACTGTACGACCAGCGGAATAAATGAACGAACCTTCGGAGGATGGACGTGCGAAACACAATTTCTTTGGCGATTCTTTTCACGGCAACAATTCTCTTTGCCGCTAACAGCTACCAGCCGCTCAACGTCAAGCCTGGGCTGTGGCACGTGACCGGCACCAACCAGTTCATGGGGAATCCCATGAAAACGGATTACAAGAAATGCATCACGGCAAAAGATTTGAACACCAATCCTTGGGTGAATGGACCCGATGAGAAGTGCACGTGGACGGTCGTCACATCCACCGGAAGTGATATTGAGATAAAAGGCACGTCCTGTGAACTCGGCAAGGAATACGGCCTGAATACCAATGTTGACCTCAAAATGCACGCCGTCGATTCGGAAAACGTGAAAGCCTCGATGCAGGGCAGCTCCACCGGCAATGGCCAGACCATGAACGTGAACGGCACATTCACCGGCAAGTGGATGGGCTCAAGCTGTCCCGCGAACACAGACTGAGAGCACGTCTTCGCTTGCAAGGTACCGGTGATTGATGAGCCTCAAACCCAAGTCAGGAGATTACTCCTCAGGAACCCCACGCCCTGGCTCTTCTTTGGGTAAGCATATTGCGCCCTCCATCCATGTGTGTGCTCAACAACTATGCCCCATAGATACACCTCACCATAAAGTTGCCGGGTGGTGAAGAGCACTTCTTCTTGCGTGAAAATGCGGACCCGCGGGCGCCTACTCCACGGTCACCGACTTGGCGAGGTTCCTGGGTTGGTCGACGTCGCAGCCGCGGCGCACGGCGATGTGGTAGGCCAGCAACTGCAGGGGCACGATCTCCAGGATGGGCGCCAGGTCCTCGGGGGCAGGCGGGATGTAAAGCACGTGATCGGCGTCTTCTCGGATCTGCTCATCGCCCTCGCTGGCCAGGGCGATCACCTGGCCGGAGCGGGCTTTGACTTCCTTGAGGTTGGAGAGGGTTTTCTCGTAGCGCACCACGGACAAGGGGTCGTTGGGATCGCGGGTGGCCACGATCACCACCGGCAGGTTCTCGTCGATCAGGGCGTTGGGCCCGTGTTTCATCTCCCCCGCGGGGTAGCCTTCGGCATGGATGTAGGAGATCTCTTTCAGCTTGAGCGCGCCTTCCAGCGCGATGGGATAGTGGATGCCGCGGCCCAGGAACAGAAAGTCCTGTGCCCGGGCATAGCGCTTGGCCAGGTCTTCGCAGACCTCTTCGTGGGTGAGGATATGCTCCAGCTTCCCCGGCAGCCGGGTCAGTTCCTGCACCTTGGCCTGGGCCTGCTCGGGGGTGAGGGTGGAGCGCACCTGGGCCATATACAAGGCCAGCAGGTAGAGCGCGGTCAACTGCGCGGTGAAGGCCTTGGTCGAGGCCACGCCAATCTCCGGCCCGGCGTGGGTGTAGATGGCGCCCGCCGCCTCGCGCGGGATCATGGAGCCCACCACGTTGCAGATGGCCAGGGTCTTGGAGCCCTTGGCCTTGGCTTCGCGCTGGGCGGCAATGGTGTCCGCGGTCTCGCCCGACTGCGAGATCAGCAGGGTGAGCGTGCCCGGAGCGATGATGGGATCGCGGTAGCGCCACTCGCTGGCGTAATCGACCTCCACCGGAACCCGGGCCAGGGCTTCGATCATGAACTTGCCGGCCTGGGCGGCGTGCCAACTGGTCCCGCAGGCGGCGATGTTGATCTTGCGAGTGAGGCGGAATTCCTCCTCGCTGATTTCCATCTCCTCCAGGAAAACCTGGCCGCTGTCCTGGGAGACGCGGCCCAGGGTGGTGTCGCGCACCGCCCGCGGCTGCTCGTAGATTTCCTTGAGCATGAAATGCTTGAAGCCGCCCTTTTCCGCCATGATCGGGTCCCAGGTGACGTGCTGCACCTGGCGCACGATGGGCCGGCCGTCGAAGTCCGACAGTTGCACCCCGTCGGGGGTGATCACGGCCAGATCGCCGTCGGCCAGAAAGAACAGGTCGCGGGTGTGATAGAGGATGGCGGGCACGTCGGAGGCGACGAAGTACTCATCCTTGCCCAGTCCGATCACGGCCGGGGGGCCGTTGCGGGCGGCGACGATCTTGTTGGCTTCGTCCACGGCGATGACCGCCAGCGCGAACACTCCGGTGAGTTCTCTGACCGCCTTGCGCACGGCTTCCTCGAGCGTGGGGCGGTGGCCGTTGCCCGTCTTCAGGAAATATTTCTCCACCAGGTGGGCAATGATCTCGGTGTCGGTCTCGGTGGTAAAGTGGTGACCTTCTTCGCGCAGCTTCTTCTTCAGGCTGAGGTAGTTTTCCACGATGCCGTAGTAGACGAAGACGATCTTGCC
>Ga0187768_1000087_pt1 | contig 21110 bp, 25 predicted proteins | sample 0216_QUI02_MP10__3_FD_148678 | JGI IMG/M metagenome (GOLD analysis project Ga0187768, IMG submission 148678) | Tropical peat soil microbial communities from peatlands in Department of Meta, Colombia - 0216_QUI02_MP10_20_MG | ecosystem: Environmental > Terrestrial > Soil > Wetlands > Peat ...
TGGTGGGCATGCACGCTGGTTCGAAAAGTTGCTGACCGAACTATACCTCGGAGATGCAGCCTAGGTCCGCAAGAAGCGCATTCGCAGACCGACCGGCAAAATGCGTAACTGCTGCTGCCATTGCTGGTGGAAGATCGGTTCCGCGAATCTGGGTACCTAGTTTGGAGAATCGGGTTTGCGGCAGCTGCTGGCATCGGCATCGCTTGGAACAGATGCGAACGCGGATCATGAATCAACGACAGCGCCAATGTTCGGCAGGCCGCTGACTCCGTCATTGACCTGCGCCATGGCCCGTCCTAACATTTCCGCCAATGGCCAGTCCGTCTCAACTCGTTGGCCAAACCATCTCGCACTATCGCATCATCGAGAAGCTGGGCGGCGGCGGGATGGTTTGGTGTACAAGGGAGAGGATACAGAGCCTGGCCGCGTCGTCGCCCTGAAGTTCCTTCCTGAAGACTTGGCCCGAGACCCACAGGCGTTAGAGCGATTCCGCCGCGAGGCACGGGCGGCCTCCGCCTGATCCAGTCGAAATCGCCATGGGAATCAAACCCGGGCCGGCGACCAATGCACCTTGAGCTTTGTGCCCTGTTGATGTAAGACACCATTACAAGGCCCTGTTGCATCTCGTAGTTTCCCTTCCGTGTGCGTAGTCGGATCAGTGCAAGCGAAGGCGTGTGGCAAGCACTCAGGAAGGACGGGGGCCATCACGGTCGAGCATTCGGATTGGTACGCGCAGTGACCAGTTCACCCGCAAGGTTGTGAGCGCAAACGCCAGGTTGTGACAAAGATCGAGAGTTCGCTGACATCTTCCCAGACTGTATCCCTTTGCCCTCCGATTTCGTCCCTGGAGTAGGACCGGCCCACGGGGTCGGTCGGAGGAGGTCCAGATATGGCTGTCCTCAAACGGATTGGCCCAGCATCTGCTTTCAAGGTAGGTCTGGTTTCGTCTGCAATCCTGGGTTTGATTGCCGGTGTCTTCTGCAGCCTGGTCGCCGTGACGGGAGCCTCGTTCGTCACGCATGCGCACCTGCCTTTCGTGCGTGCCGTTGAACTCTTCGCTGTGATTCTATGTCCCATTGTTTATGGGATTATCGGCGGCGTCGTTGCTGTGATTGGCGCCCTGCTCTACAACCTGGTTTCTGGCTGGGTGGGCGGAGTTGAAGTTGAACTCAACTGAAGATTGCGCGGGGGTCGTGGCGAGCAATGAAAGGGAGGTGAACGTTATGCTCCATCGCAATGTTGGTGGCATTGACAGAGTCTTGCGGGTCACGTTCAGAGCAGGCGGCAAAGCCTGACTCGGCGTGGCCATTGCTGAGGTCGGCCTGCTCGTCCTGCTGACCGGTATCAGATGAACCGCAGATGAAGCAGGGCTGCAACTGTGCAGTTTCCATGAAGGAAATACCGAGAAGGAGTGACAGCACGTTGCCCGCCACACGAGGGACGCACTCACCCCGACGGTGAATATATGGTGGCACTGCCGCCGAAACCCAGAAGACAACACGCTGAAGTTTTGCATGCCAACCGAGCTTTGGCAGTGTGATTACCATCACCGACTTCAGCAGCGTGCAGTTATTGAATATTGCCATGGGTGCAATGGCCGAAACTGCGGACGCAGGGGCGCTTTTCAAGAGCTATCACGATCGAATCTATCGCTACATCGTTTGGCTCGTGAAGGACCCGGCCGAAGCCGAAGACCTGACTCAAGAGACATTTTTGCGCGTGTATCGTGGCGGAGACTCATTGCGCGATCCCCAGGCCGTCCGCGGCTGGCTGTATCGGATCGCCACGAACGTATGCCTTGATCGCCTGCGCCAGCGCAAGGGTCAAGTTTCGCTCGAAGGGTCCAGCGGCGAGGAAGGCAGGGACCAAATCGAGACACTGAGTTCGCCTTCTCCCTCGCCAGTGGAGATCACAGAGCGCAAAGAAACCAGCGCATGCGTGCAACGCTGCCTCGATTTTATACCCGACAAGTATCGTGCTGTGATTCTGTTGCGTGAAGTCCATTCCCTCACTGCTGTGGAAATCGCAGACCTTCTGGGGGTGCCGGTCACTACCGTCAAGATACGCCTGCACCGCGCCCGCCGCATGTTGCAGCAGGTGATGGAGCGTGGCTGCGCTGTCTCTCGTGACATCCAGGGAGTCCCCACCTGCAAGCCCAAGCTCTAGCGTAGGCGTGCAGTTCGCAGATTGTTGGCGTCGCTGCAAGAACCAAGCCCGACTCAATCTACTTGACAACTATCCATGTTTCTGCAAATATCGAAACATGCGAGCCAGTTCGAGAAGGAAATTCGAGGAACAAGTTGCGAGATTTGCTGACATGTTCTCAGCCATGGGGACGGAGGCTCGGCTCCGCATTATGCAGTTGCTACTGTCAGCACACCCAGATGGACTTGTCGTCACTGAAATTCAAGAGGAGTTGGAGATTCCGAATTCGACTCTTTCGCACCACCTTGACAAGCTCAAGCATGAAGGACTCGTTCAGGTGCGCCGGGAGAGCACGTTCTTACGCTACACCGCCGACACCGATGCGCTTCAGCAGTTGCTCCAGTTCCTTTATGCAGAATGCTGCACGCGCAACAAGGCGCTGAAACCAGAACAGATCACCCAGTGTTGCAGGTAAGGAGATTCCGATGAGTAGCACCGATATTAAGACAGTAGTCAAAGAGAAGTATGGAGAGGCAGCCCTGCGAGTGAGGAGCGGCAGCAGTTCTTGCTGTGGCTCAACTTCCAGCAGCGTGTGCGCCGACCCAGTCACTTCTAACCTGTACGACAGCGCAGAGACCCAGCAAGTTCCGGAAGAAGCTCTTCTCGCCTCATTGGGCTGTGGGAATCCGACTGCGTTGGCGAACCTGAACGCTGGCGAAGTGGTTCTCGATCTCGGCTCTGGGGGCGGCATTGATGTGCTGCTGTCAGCCAAGCGAGTCGGGCCTACAGGAAAAGCTTACGGTCTGGACATGACCGACGAGATGCTGGCTCTTGCGAACGAGAACAAGCGGAAAGCAGGGACGGAGAACGTCGAGTTCCTGAAGGGTGAAATCGAGAATATCCCGCTACCCGACAACTCTGTCGACGTGATCATCTCCAACTGCGTCATCAACCTTTCTGCGGACAAAGATCGGGTATTGCGAGAGGCATTCCGCGTTCTCAAGCCGGGTGGACGCTTTGCCGTCTCGGATGTCGTGACTCGCGGCGAGATGCCACCGGAGATTCGGCAGAACGTGCTGGCATGGGTGGGATGCATCGCAGGCGCTTTGGAAGAGAACGAATATCGTGGAAAGCTGGCTGCGGCGGGATTTGAGCAGATTGAACTGGAGCCGACCCGCATCTATCGCGCTGAAGATGCACAGGAGACTCTACTCCATGAAGGAATCGATATTGGGGCACTCGCTCCTCAAGTGGACGGGAAGTTCATGAGCGCGTTCGTGTGTGCCGTTAAGCCTGCTGCTAAGGAGTCTTGCTGTCCTCCTACCTGCTGCCATTGAGGATGATGCAATGAAGACGCATTACAAGGTGTTGTTTCTCTGCACAGGCAACTCAGCACGGTCAATCATGGCAGAGGGAATTCTGAACTTTAAGGGACAGCCTCAGTTTACGGCATACAGTGCGGGAAGTCATCCGGCAGGAACAGTGCGCCCGGAAGCATTAAGAGAGCTGCAGCTCGCTCACATTCCTGTGACTGGTTTCCGAAGCAAGAGTTGGGATGAATTCTCGAAGCCGGATGCTCCGAAGTTGGATTTTGTCTTCACCGTGTGTGACAACGCTGCCAAGGAGGTTTGTCCGGTGTGGCCGGGGCAGCCGCTGACTGCACACTGGGGCGTTCCCGATCCGGCGGCGGTCGCAGGCACACAGGAAGATGTACAAAAAGCTTTTCGAGACGCCTTCTTGATGCTGGATCGGAGAATTAGCCTTTTCCTTTGTTTGCCACTTGCATCCATTGACAGCCTCTCGCTCAAGAAAGAACTTGATAGCATTGGTCGGCGATGAGATTCACCCTGCGCAGTCGTATCACGGCAGAATTCGTCGGCACGACGTTCCTTTTGGCTGCCGTGGTCGGCTCTGGAATCATGGGCGAAGGCCTTTCGGGTGGGAACGTCGCAGTCACTTTGCTCGCCAACACCATTGCGACTGGTGCCGCTTTGGTAGCGCTCATTCTGACATTTGGCCCAATCTCAGGAGCACACTTCAATCCTGCGGTCACGCTCGCAGATGCATCCCAAAGGGGGATTCCATGGAGTGAAGTACCGGGTTACGTGATCGCCCAGATTGCAGGCGCCTACGTGGGCGTAATTTGCGCCCACCTAATGTTCAACCTGCCAGTTTTCTCAGTGTCACGGCATTCCCGCAGCGGCATATCGCAGGTCTTTAGCGAATTCATCGCAACGTTTGGGCTAATGTCGGTGATATGGGGCTGTTCACGACTGCGGTCATCAGTTGTGCCATTTGCGGTCGGGGCTTATATCACAGCCGCCTATTGGTTCACGGCATCGACATCGTTCGCCAATCCCGCTGTCGCACTGGCAAGATCGGCCACGGACACATTCAGCGGAATACGTCCAGCAGACGTTCCAAGCTTTATTGCAGCAGAGTTAGCAGGAGCAGCGGTGGCAACAGGTTTGTTCAGGTGGCTCGTTCCGGCCCTGCCCGTCCTCGCGCCTGACATTCTCGTGCGGCACGCAAACGATCAAAAGGAAAGTATTTCTACCCGTTGAGAATCGCCGACATACTGACGCTGTTCGGCACCATAGAGTTGGCCTCTTTACATAGGTGATATCCAAGAGCAGTGGAAGCCGGGGACGGTTCGATGGCTTAAGTTGGCAAGCAAGAAACTGGGTCCAACCGAACGTCTGTATGACTAGTCCGGGCAGAATCCGCAGAGGGGCCGTGATCCTCGCTCACGCATTGGCAGGTTGGGCTTACTGCGGCTTGCTGATAGATGTCTCTCGACAGTTCCTTCCGCTGCCTAAAACGCTCATTGTCCATGCCATCGGAGCGCCGCTTGGCTTCGGGGCAATAGCGTTGCTTTACTTCCGCATGTTTGCATACACAAACCCGTCACAGACGGCGACGATCTTCCTTGCGGTTGTCGTGAGCCTTGACCTGTTCCTAGTAGCGCCAGTTTTCGAGAAGAGTTACGCCATGTTCGCAAGCCCGCTTGGAACGTGGGTGCCCTTTGCGCTTATTTTCGTCACAACCTATCTCACAGGTCGGTTTACGGCATCCACGAAGGCCAGGATCGGGTAGTAAGTCTTATATGCAAGTATGCAAGTCCGGTGGGACTCGGCCAGGGGTGCTGAGGGCTTGGAAGGGACCACTTTGAGGCATCGCCGGTACTCAGCCCAACGGCTCAGCGTTTCGCGTCGGAGCCTTCGAGGTTGATCTACGAGCTCTTACGTATCCTGAATTTCGCTTCACCCGATGTGGGCGCGGAAGGCGAAGGAGTGATTTTCCCTGTTTTTTCCGTAACACTAGGACAAAGCAGGCTGAACGAGGACACGCTGGGATCAACGTACCGTTGCGAAACCAGGATGCTGGAGTGTCCAGCGATCTTCTAAATCGCGACAGCATCTCCCCCCAACCGTGTCAGCATCGCGTGTCTCAGGGAGTAAAGCACGAGCTGCTTAACGCAGGTCTTCCCTGCGAAAATCGGCCGAGTGAAAAGCCTGAGGAGCCAGCACGCTGAGGCCCTGAAAAACTCAGACCCTTTTCGCCTCCATCGCAGCGCAATTCGCGCAGAACGTACTGGTTATGGTTAGCTCTTCGAGGACTTGATCAGCTGGAGGGTTAGCCTATCGCTGCCTTCCTCGATCAGGTAGAACTTATCGGCTTCCACGTTGTGAAACGTCTGCTGCAGACCGCTTGGCCACCTGACCTCGACTGTTTCGGCGCGAGTTGATTTCCCCAATCCGAAGCTGGCGCGCAGGTCGCTCTGAGAAAGATAGCTTCCGCCACCTGCAATTTCGCGAATTTGCGAAAGGCCGTCCGCGACGATGCTTACGCGAGCTCCCATTGCATCCCGATTGCTTTTGTTACCTACGAGCTTGAAGTTCAAGAAATGAGCCCCGTTGCCACCGCTGTTGTGGAGGAGCAGAGGTTCGTCTCCGTTGTTAGCGACCACGACGTCCACGAAGCCGTCATTGTCAAAATCCGCAAAGGCGACACCGCGGCCGACATAGGGAGTCTTAAATCCATCCCCCGCTGACCTGCTTACGTCTGTGAACTTACCGTTGTGTTCGTTGTGAAAAAGAGAATTGAGCTGCTTGTAGTGAACTTCCGGAGTGGCCTGTTCGACCTCAGGGTAAACGTGACCGTTCGCGATGAAGATGTCGAGCCAGCCGTCGTTGTCGAAATCGAAAAATCCGCCGCCGAAGCTCAGAACGTCGTGAGTGGCGCGGGTGATGCCTGCCTGATCGCTGACCTCGTCGAAAAAACCGTGGCCATCGTTTTGCCAGATGTGGTCGGAGGAGCGCTGAAAATCGGAGATGTAGAGATCGAGCCAGCCATCGTTATTGAAGTCGCCGAGGGAGATACACATCGCGGCCATGGCACCGCCACGAGCGTTGTAGGCCATGCCGGTGGCTTCCCCAATCTCCTTGAAAGTGCCGTCGTGTTCATTGTGGTAGAGGTAGGCGCTGATGCCATCGTTAGCCACGAACAGATCCGGCCAGCCATCGTTGTCATAGTCAGCGGCGCCGACGGAAAGATTCTTCCCCGCAGGCTGGTAGATCCGGGCCTTGACCGTGACATTGGTAAAGGTTCCGTCGCCATTGTTGTGGTAGAGGGCATCCGGACTGCCGTGGTAAGCACTGGGAGGGCAACTGCTTTGAACACCATTTAAGCCGCAATAGCGCTTGTCCCCCAATTCGACATAGCTGCCGACATAGAGATCGAGTCGGCCGTCGCGATCGTAGTCGAAGAAAGTCGCACCGGAGTGGAATGCCCCAGACTCCAAACCGGCCACTCCCGCCTTGTCGGTTACGTCGGTGAACGTCCCATTTCCGTTGTTGTGATAAAGAACGTTGCGGCCGTACTGGGTAACAAACAAATCGGGAAATCCATCGTTGTCGTAATCGCCCCAGACGCAACCCATGCCGTAACCGGTTCCAGGCACGCCGGCTTTCTCCGTGACATCGGTGAATGTGCCGTCGCCGTTGTTGCGATACAGGGCGTTGCGAACGGAGACACCGGTGTTGTAAAGGTCGCGACCGTTCACGAAGTAAATGTCAGGCCGGCCGTCGCCATCAAAGTCGGCCACGCAGACGCCGGGACCAAACTCTTCCCGGTTGATGGAGATACCTTTGTTGCCTTTGAAATGAACGAACTTGATGCCCGCAGCTGCAGTAACGTTGGTAAATTCAATCGAACCCGCCTTTTCGGCCTGGGCATGAACGCGGGTGGGGAACGTGACAGGAAAGATCCATACCAGCAGAAGCGCCACGAAGGCCCGCTTCGGGATCAGTGCATTGAAGGGAATGGGTGGATCTGGTCGGGATCGAACCGACGACCTCTTCCATGCCATTTCCATCAACGAATTGTAGCAGCGCTACGCTGAGCGGGACCAAGCGACACCCAAGCGCAGTGTTCATGCAAGCTTAACGCGTGTTTCCTTTCCTTGAGCTGGGTCCGAGCGACACAGAGCGAAGCCATGCGAGACAGGCAGATGACCCGGTTAGTCAGAAGATGAGAAGGTCGATCCCCGATCACTTAGAGTGTGTGGCAGGCTCGCGGACGGTGACAATTAATTGTTTATCCACAAGAGACTCTTCCTTCCCGCCGTTTGAAGCGAGGACCTGGGGGAGATGGCAGAGTCATCTCCGTGTGTCCGCTGAGGGACCCCGGCCCAAAGTTGGGGGCGCAGCTACCGCCGCAAAGGGGAGACTACTTAGGTGCGAGTCTTGCCTTGCCAAAGGTATGGCTGAAGTTACGTCGGTAACTTTGGCTGTCGGTTCATTTTCCCTGTGGAGATGAAAAGTGGTGCGCACCGGACTGGAGGAAAGCCGTAACCTTGATCCGCCGGTTAACATTCGACTGCAAACATGAGATCTTCCATCTAGTTCCTTTTGGCCCCGCGCTTGCTTCCACCGTTTACGTCATTCAGGTCCGGTGGACGATGAATCTTCTGTCAGCAGTACATCAGTTGGCATGGACACAGCATCCGACGATCTGGTTGTGCGAGTCGTGCGCAATCCTGTGGCTTGTAATCCGAGCGGTTCGCTCCCCCTGGGTTCGGACCGGCGTTCTGCTGGTGCTCTGTGGACTGATGCTCAATGGCGTGGTGACTGCCGCCAACGCTGGAACAATGCCCGTTGTCGGAATGCCCTCCACACTTCATCCTGCGAGCCCGATGTGGCGGGCGGCGACCTCGAAAACGCGGCTGCCATTTCTAGCAGACCAAGCGCGGCTAGGACTGTTCAGCGCGGGCGATCTCATGATGTTCTTCGGGGGCATCCTCATTGTTGCGATTTGCCTACAGAGCAGGGCAGCCGAATTAGCAAAAGGCAGCGCGGGATTGCGTAAGAAAACATCTGTCATCCTTAACAGCCGCGTGACATCGACCTCAGACCCTGAAATGCTTCCCCGAAGGGTACGCTAACAGAAGCGTAGCCAATCAAAGCTGGCAAGAGGTAGTGGAATCGGACGTTAGCCAAGACCGACCTTGCAGTACGTGGAATCTACAAGCGGAAGGTGCTATGACAACCGAAAGCATTCCGGGACCGCTCAGGTGGAAGGAACTCTATCATGTTGCCATGCTGGAGTCTGACTCGACCAAATTGCCGTCACTGCTCGACCATGCAATCAACGCGGTACTCGACCAGATCGAGGAGACACTCACCCATGGCGAGCTCGAAGAGCTGAACCACGCCCTCAATGGCCTGCGGTCACGCCGAAAAGAAGTCAGCTGTTCGAAGAGCGGACGAGTCCACAGCCCTGACCAAACCAAGGCAGCCTGAACCGGGCCAGCCCAGAAGATTTGTCAACAGCAGATATTTGACCATAATGCCCGGCGTTCACAGTGCACGAGAGTGATCCTCTTCGTATCTGAAACGGTGGTTCCAAATTCCGGCTCGCGGAAGCAAAAAGAGTTGGCTACTTCAAAGCGTCGCTGGCAGCCCGAGCCTGGTCGGCGGCACGGTGCGCTTCGTATTTCTTGCTGGGCTTGCTGGAGATCCTATCACTGACTTCTTGGCAGCAGCGCGAATTACACCGCTGGATGGACAGACTAAAGGCACCGCGACCTGGACCCGTCTGTAACCTGACAGGAAGAATGTCAATCTAGCGCCAGTTTAACAACAGAGCGATACCTCAGCCGGGCAGAAAAATAGGGCGGGTCGTCGCGGACCCCGCCCTAGTCGTTCTTCGTTGGTCACGTCGACAGGCCTCAATCCGCCGACGCCGTCACGCACTCTAGCATCGTGACCAAAAGAGTCAACTGTAAGAAATACCAACCGTACGACTGCTAAAAGTGCCAGTTGTCTTCTCGCGAACTGTCCTCCACCCTCTGATAGCGGCGACGACCAGCAGGAGCCCCATACAACTCACCCGGTCGTCCAGTTTCCCCCCACGCGCTGTGGCGCGGCTCTCGATCCTTGGATTCGGTGAATGTTGGCTAAACCATTTCTAGGAGCTTGCGAGAGCTCGGCACAAGGCGGTCCTCAAGCCAGATGCCGGCTACATCGTTGCGTTCTATCCTCCCGCTGGTGTTCTAAAGATGCCACCGGGGTTTAGCGGCGATCATCGACCTTGCCCAACCGGATATTTCAGTGGCTCCCTGCGGAGGCAATCGACCCTGAAGGACGATCGCAATTGTACATAAGATAGGCGATCCGAAATGCTCCAGTGTTACGCTTCAGTATCGCTATATAGGTTCCCGTTGCCTCTATGGGCCCAGACGACGTTTCCCACATGCTGCGCTTGTACGTGCCGATGTCGTAAGCGATCTCTCCATGTCTGGCTGTCTCCAAGTGCGTAAACGAAAATTCCCTGATTTGGGAAGGCCCTTTAAGTAAGGTCTGGTAGAACTGCGCAATTGCCGCACGGCCAGCAATCAGGGGATGAAAGAACGGCATCTCGACAGCATCAGCCTGATAAAGGCCAGTCAATGTGGGTAGATCTGCGTTCAGCACGGCCTTGCGGTACATTTCGGACACCTCAACGATCTCGGTATCAAGCTTTGCTGTCGGCAAGGCAGAAACCGAAGCTTGTTGTCCGAGCGACATGGTCGATACGAAGATGCTGATTAAGGCCCCGGACGCCCAAGTGACAGTCTTGTTGAACAGAAACAGGGTAAAGGCGGTACCGCATGCCCAACTCGCAATCCTGATCAGCCAGCGTGCCGATATGGTCGTGGATTTCCGGTTCTTCACCGAGTTCCCTTGCTCCTTGAACATATCTGCCGACCGTACTTCCGCTGCTAGTAACTTCTTCATTGCTTTTCTCCTCAGATGAAAATTGCCGCTACGCCGTTGGGGAAATCGGCGCTCGGATTCCGGTGCCAGGTTTGGATTTCCTGTCCCGGAATGGGAGAATCATTGGCTAGGCGAAGGGACTTGGGCAATGACGATTAGCGACAAACGATTGACAAATCGTGCCACGGATACCGTAGCCCGAGGGATACCGAGCTTTCCAACGAATGACCTGCGCGTTTTCCTCGCGGCCTTCGAGCGCCTAGGGTACAAACCCGAGTCGCTGTTGGCCGCAGCGGGACTGCGCAGATGCACGATCGATGATCCAGACGCCCGGATTACATGTGAAGCGTTCGGGGTGGTCGTAGGTTGCGCCATGCAGCAGCGACCGATAAAGAATGTGGGTACACGGATTGCGGCTGAGACGCCTTTTGGATCATTTCCGCTCCTCGACTATCTGGTCATCACTTCCAACAGCGTCGGCGAGGGTTTCAAACAACTCGCACAGTATTTCCGTGTGGTGCGCAGCCCCGGCAACATCGAGGTGCACGAAGACGAGCACCCAATCCTAGTTGTTGTCTCCGCAGTCAGCAGCGTTGCGGCGGAGTTTTCTATCGCGCTCGATGTATTGCATTTCCGCAAAGAGACCGGGGGCCGTTTCCAGCCAGAATGGGTCAGCTTTGCGCACCAACCGGAGGATCAGCTAGAAATCGAAGGCATACTGGGTTGCCCTATTCGGGCACATGCGTCATGGAACGGTCTGGCCATAAGCGGCGACGCATGGCGGCAGCCACTGCTCAGGAGAGATCCGATTCTCCGCAATTTGCTGGAGCAGCAGGCTAACGAGATCATTGCGCGCATCCCATCCGAAGACAGCGTAGCCGCAAGAGTGCGGCGCGTTTTGGCGAAGCGGATACCCAGGGGGGACACGCGAATAGACTCGGTTGCCAGGGAACTCGTAACTACCACACGGACGCTGCAGCGTCGCTTGGATGGGGAAGGATTCTCTTATCAGGATCTTGTCGAGCAATCGAGGAAGGAGGCGGCACAAAGGTATCTCAGCGAGTTCTCGTTGTCCATCGCGGAAATCGGTTACCTGCTCGACTACTCGGAACCGAGCGCTTTCCATCGCGCGTTCAAGCGCTGGTACGGTCTGACTCCGCAGGCCTTTCGGCAAGCGCAACATGCGACGAAGTCCGGTGTAACCGCGCATCATTAAGAACCGCTGCGCGTTTCTGTTCCTCATCCGGACCGCAAGAAGTTGGGAAACACACGACATAACAACCCGACTAAATCTGCCGATTCGTGTCCTCTCAAGTGCTGGGATAATCGTTGCAACCATTGGCTTCGGGTTGTTGTTTCGAAGTGTAGGTTCAAGGTTCGATTCCCTCTGCGCCCACCCATTATTTCAACTGGCGTCAGTGGAAGGCGAGCGTGACGGACGGCAGCAAGAATTCGCGATCTGGGCCAACTACATCCCAGCAGCCGGTCGGTTGCTTCCACAGACAAAGCACGGCAGCAGATTCAGAAGAGTACCCTAAACGATAGAACAGAATCCCACAGCTGTACAACAACTGGTTCCTATCGAACGGGAGACATCCGCAGAACGCTAGGAAGTCGTTTCTGTGATGCAGATCACAGACGATTGTTCGCAAGCGACGTACACTTTGACTCGAGGTGGCCCAGGTCAGTCGCGAAACTTTGGAGCGAGGAGTTTTGCCATGGTTCACGTTCTCGTCCGTCACAACGTCTCCGACTACGGCAAATGGAGGTCGGTTTTCGATGCCGATCTGGAGTTTCGGCACCGGGGCGGGGAGATTAATTGCCGCGTCTTTCACAACGCCGATAATCTCAACGATCTTACCTTGCTCTTCGAGTGGGAAAACTTGGAGCAGGCGCAGCGATACATGAATTCCATGGAACTGCGCGATAAGATGAAACGGGCTGGGGTTGCCAGTACGCCCGACATCCAATACCTCGGGGAAATGTACACAGTGCGCCGTAGCGCGGCGGACTGAGTCTACCTTCTCGCGAATGCGTGACTGTTAACCCTGCGGTTCCCAGGGAATCAACGGAGCATAACAATCCATTAGCTTCTCCGTGACCATCTGATGACTCCGCGTCCTTGTCGCCCACAGTGATCGGATCGCAAAAGAAGCAGGCGCTAGAAATCCCGGCAGGGTCAGTGATCAGAACCGCGCTGTAGATTGTGCCCGTGGACTCGTCCTTGACTGTAATCATCGTGAGCAAAGCCATTTTCGAAATCACTGCGCTCCGTGGCGTGAAAACCTGAGCTGCGGATCAACGCTCTAAGCTGGCGAAACATTCCTGCTCGTGGTTACAAGCGGTCGTGACGCCCATCACTGCCTACGGTCGAGGCCTGGACGACCATAGTTATGCACACCACGTATGCTCTTTTCGGATCGTGGCATGAAAGCCTTCCTCGTTGTTGTGCCGGCCTGCTCGCCAGCATTGCCGCCGATCTCGGCGAAACATAACCGTCGGCCCTCAGGCCGCTTCCCTTCTTTTCCTCGTCCGTCAGGCCGGACTGTTACGCCCGGGCGGAGGCTCCTGTGCTAGCCGGCGACGCGATGGAGGTCCACGGTTCGGGCAGTGACCATGGGTCTGCCCCTGCCGGCATTCTGGATGCGGGTGGACTCGGGAAGCTCATCGAATTGCTGCTATGCCGGGGCTATGAAGTCGTCGGGCCCACAGTCCGGGATGGGGCTATCGTTTGCGAATGTGTCCATTCACTGGCCGACCTGCCCGCCGGGTGGACGGACGAGCAGGGCCCAGGATATTACCGGTTGAGGCGCCGCGATGATCCGTCTTGGTTCGGTTATTCGGTGGGACCTCAGAGCTGGAAAAGGTATCTGCACCCACCGGAAGTGCGACTCTGGTCAGCCCAGCGTCAGGGCGAAAGCTTTCGCATCCTGAATAACGAGCTGCCTCGCCGCAAGTACGCATTTCTGGGAGTCCGTGCGTGTGAACTAGTGGCCATCGCGCGGCAGGACCGGGTGCTGATCGATGATCGATATAAAGATCCCATCTACGAAGGATGCCGTCGAGACTTGTTCACGATTGCGGTGCAATGCACGCAGGCGGCGGCCACGTGTTTCTGCGCCTCGATGGGCACGGGGCCACGGGTAGATGGTGGCTGCGACCTCATCTTCACCGAACTCGCAGGATCCAGTGGGCACCGCTTCGTCGTGGAAACGAGAAGTAAACTCGGCGCGGAGGTCCTTTCTGAAGTGCAGGTAGCTCCTGCGACCGGGCAAGATCTGCAGGAAGCCCGGACAGCGGTGGATGCGGCGGCGCAGCAGCAGGTGCGTAGCATCAACAGGGCCACCGTCAGAGAGGTTCTCCTCCAAAACTTTGACCATGCACATTGGGACCAGGTCGCCAGCCGCTGCCTGACCTGCGGAAATTGCACGATGGTTTGTCCGACCTGCTTCTGCACGACCGTCGAGGACGCAAGCGACATCACTGGCGATCATGCGGAACGGTGGCGCCGCTGGGACTCGTGTTTCACGCTGGCTTTTTCTTACATTCATGGCGGCAGCGTCCGTACATCCGGCAAGTCCCGTTACCGGCAGTGGATCACTCATAAGCTCGCCTCGTGGATCGACCAGTTCGGCTCGTCGGGCTGTGTCGGCTGCGGACGCTGCATCACGTGGTGCCCAGTTGGAATCGACATTACTGAAGAAGCCCGTGCCTTTCAGGGGGGAGACCATGGAAACCCTTGAGCGGATCATCGCAGAACATCCTTTTTTTGCTGGTTTCGATCGGGGTTTCACCCACCTCATGGTGAGTTGTGCCTCCAATGTGCGATTCGCGGCAGGCGAATACATTTTTCATGAAGGAGACCCGGCAGACACTTTCTACCTGCTCCGAGAGGGAATGGTCGCGGTGGAAGTCCCGGCGCCGCAGCACAAGCCGATCGTTGTGGCGACGCTCGGAGTGGGCGAGATCCTGGGATGGTCCTGGATACTGCCTCCCTTTCAATGGAAACACCAAGCGCGCGCGGTTAGCGACGTTCGCGCCATCGCTCTCGATGGGAAGTGTCTGCGGAGCAAGTGCGAAGAAAACCACGACCTTGGTTTCGAGGTCGTGAAACGATTCGCACGGATCATCGAACAGCGGCTGGAGACCACGCGTCTGCAGTTGCTTGATGTGTATGGTGCAAGGCGATGAACGTGGCGGCCATCACGCCTGACGACCCGATGCTTCCGCACCTTTACCGGGTCACTGACGTCGGTAAGGAGACGCCGGACACGTTTACGCTAACGCTCAAGTCAACAGGGAGACCCAACGGCAGTACATTTCAGCCGGGACAATTTAGCATGCTGTGGGTGTTTGGCGTGGGCGAGTTGCCCATCTCCATCAGCGGCGACGCCACGGAGCAAGATCGACTGGTGTACACCGTGCGCTCGGTCGGCCAGGCAACGCACGCCCTGGTGAGCCGCCGGGTAGGCGAGAGCGTAGGCGTGCGCGGACCGCTGGGGACAGGCTGGCCAAAGGCTTTAGCGCGCGGCCGGGATGTCATTGTTGTGGCGGGTGGGATTGGGCTGGCGCCGCTCCGGCCCATGATCTACGAAGTTCTCCGCCATCGTGAAGACTATGGACGGCTGGTGGTGCTCTACGGTGCGCGCAGCCCGCGGGATCTCCTCTATCGCAAAGAGCTGGCGGCGTGGGCACGTCAGGGTGAAACCCAGGTGCTGACCACCGTCGACTACGGCGGGCTGGGATGGCGAGGGCACGTCGGGGTAGTGACTACCTTGTTCAAGTATGCGCGCCTGCAGCCAGAGCGCTCCCTGGCCATGGTGTGTGGGCCGGAGATCATGATGCGCTTCGTCACCCAGGAACTGGAGAACCAGGGCTTGTCCCGGGACCGCATCTATCTCTCGGTCGAACGCAACATGAAGTGTGGAGTCGGCTTTTGCGGGCATTGCCAGTACGGGCCACACTTTATCTGCAAGGATGGCCCGGTTTTCTCCTACCTGCGGATCCGACCGCTACTGGAGAAGTATGAGCTCTAAATCCAAAGGCAAGCCCAAGATCGCGGTTTTCAAGTTCGCGTCCTGTGATGGGTGCCAGCTCAGCCTCCTGGACGCGGAGGATGAGCTGCTGGCAGTGGCGGAAGCCATTGAGATTGCTTACTTTCCTGAAGCCACGCGTGCCATGGGGAAGGGGCCGTACGACATCGGGCTCGTGGAGGGATCAATCACCACTCACCAAGATGCGCAACGGATCCAGGAGGTGCGGCGGCAGTGCAAGACGCTGGTCACCATCGGAGCTTGCGCCACGGCCGGCGGCATCCAGGCCTTGCGCAACTGGAGAGATGTGGACGAGTTTGTCCGCCTGGTGTACCCAACTCCCCAATTCATCAGCACCCTGAAGCTCTCCACGCCGATCGCGGAGCATGTGCCGGTCGACTTCGAGCTGCGCGGCTGCCCCATTAACAAGTCTCACCTGATCGAGCTAATCGTGGCGACCCTGGCGGGGCGCAAGCCCGCCATTCCATCGTACAGCGTGTGCATGGAATGCAAGCGCAGAGCGAACGTGTGTATTGCCGTGGCCAGGAGCGTGGCATGCCTGGGCCCGGCTACGCAGGCGGGATGCGGCGCCCTGTGCCCCAGCTACGACCGTGGCTGCTACGGCTGTTACGGTCCCATGGAAACTGCCAACACGGCGTCGCTGCGAAACCAGCTCCGCGTCTTGGGACAGACGGATGATCAGATCGTCCGCGCCATGCGGGGTTTCAACGCTTGGGCATGGCAGTTCCGCAAAGCCAGCGAGGAGTCAGAACACCCATGAACGGGCGCGGGGGCAGAACCATTCGAGTCGATACACTGGCGCGGGTCGAGGGCGAAGGCTCCCTCTATATCAAGATGGCCGGCGACCGTGTGGCCGATGTCAAACTGAAGATCTTCGAACCGCCAAGGCTGTTTGAGGCGTTTCTGCGTGGGCGTCACTGTACGGAGGCCCCAGACATCACGGCGCGCATCTGCGGCATCTGTCCGGTCGCTTACCAGATGAGCGCAGTGCACGCGGTTGAGCGCGCCCTCGGCATCCACATCGACCCGGCGGTTCGCCTCCTCCGCCGTTTGTTTTACTGTGGCGAATGGATCGAGAGTCATGCCCTGCACATTTACATGCTACACGCGCCAGATTTCCTGGCTTACGAGGACGCGATCGCCATGGCGCGGGATCACCGGCCGATTGTGGAAAGGGCACTGCGCCTGAAAAAAATCGGCAACCGGATCGTGCAGTTGCTGGGCGGGCGCGAGATTCATCCTTTGTCGGCCACCATCGGAGGATTCTACAAGACTCCGACGAAGCAGACGTTACTCGAACTGAGAACCGATCTGGAGTGGGCGCTCGAAGCCTCGCTGGAAACGGTCCGCTGGACCGCATCCCTGCAGTTCCCCAACTTCGAGCAGGATTACGAATTTGTAGCGCTTCGTCATCCCGATGAGTACCCGCTCAACGAAGGGCGCCTTGTGTCCAACCGGGGACTAGACATCGACGTCGCCGAGTACGAGGACCATTTTCTCGAGTTGCACGTCAAACACTCGAATGCCCTGCACTCGGTCGTGCGCGGCAGAAGTTCCTACCTGGTTGGCCCGCTGGCCCGGTTCAACCTGAACTTTGAAAGGCTGCCGGACGTAGCCCGCAAAGCTGCCATAGAGGCAGGGCTGCGGCCACCGATAAAGAATCTCTTTCGCAGCATCGTCGTGCGCGCCGTCGAACTGGTGTTCGCCTGCAGCGAGGCACTGCGCGCGATCGGCGAATACGAACCGCCGCCGGCGCCACGCATCGAGGCATCCAGCCGCACCGGTGTGGGGCAAGCCATTACAGAAGCGCCCCGCGGTATCCTCTACCACCGTTATGCTCTGGATGAAAAGGGGCTGATTCTTGCGGCCAAGATCGTCCCACCCACATCTCAGAATCTGAAGCGAATCGAGGATGACTTGCGGGAATACGCCGCTCAAGTGGCGGCCTGGCCCATCGAAGAAGCCACTTGGAAGTGCGAGCAGGCAGTGCGCTGCTACGATCCGTGTATTTCGTGCGCCACCCATTTTCTAAAGCTGGTCGTACAGCCCGACGACGCAAGCAGAGGCTGAAGCATGTTGGTGATCGGCTGCGGAAATCGGCAGCGGGGCGACGACGCCGCGGGCATACTCGCTGCGGAGAGGCTTCGGGAACTGGGCGTGCCCGCCCAGATCTGCGGCGGCGAGGCTGCTGCGCTCCTCGAGACGTGGAACGGAGCGAATGACGTGATCGTCATCGATGCCGTTCTCACCGGCGCTATCCCCGGAACTTTGCACATATGGGACGGATCTCAGGCTCTGCCCTCCTCCTTCTCGGTTAGCTCCACGCACGGGCTAGGCGTGGCTGAGGCGATCGAATTGGCCCGTGCGCTGGGTCGCCTTCCTGCGCGGCTGCGCGTCTGGGGAATTGAAGCCGCGCAATTCGATCTAGGGAGCGACGTCTCACCGGCGATCCGCCAGGCGACGGAGCAGGCTGCCCTGGAGATTGCCGCTGAAGCGAATTCGCTAGCGAGGAGCTAGGGGGCCGGTGGATGCGCTGGCCACCGCAGAATGCGCCATCCTCACGAGGGCATCCCTTTCCACGCGGCAATCCACGCGGTGCGTCGCGTAGAAATATACCCCGCCATGCAGAAGTCAAAGGCTGCACAAAAGACCCCGTAAGCGAGCGGGATCGCGGTCAACCAGCCGGGCGCGAATGAGGGTGCTCCATGCGCCTGAAGTTCGTGCAGCAGGTCCCACAGTCCATGCAGCGAATATCCGACGATCAGGGCGAACGGCAGACGCGTGCCCAGCAGGCCTATCCCGACAAATGCCCCGACGACAGTCGTTTCCAGCCTCCATGCCGTCGCCACCCCGAAGTAGGCCGCAAAGGCCAGGTAGAACGAGGCGATCAGGATGAGGAACATCGCGTAGAAGATCTGCTCTGCTTTGGGGCTGAGGAATCGGCGGGCAATGAGGATGGCACCCGCCGCCGCCATGAGCCCGATCACGGCGTAAAGGATCACGATCACGACAAATCCCAGCATGCTGTATCTCTGGTCCATCGGTCCGCCTCCGTCGTCCAGTCTTTACCGGCTCGAGTGTCCGCGGCCGGATCCCGACCCGCATGCGGAGACTACTCGCCGAACGGTACATCGATCAAGCGGCTAAGAGACCCGGGGCTGCGCCGGAGGTGCACAATTGGGTAGAGGGCACGACGGAAGTCATGCCCTTTATAAGAAGAGATCCTGACTTCTAGATCCTCAATCTTGATACTGCCAGCTTCGCTGCATGATAGCCGCACATGCCGTGGACCCCTCCTCCCGGTGGTGTTGAGGACGAGCAGATATACACGTCGCGAGCCGAAGTTGCGTAGTGGCGCCACGTGGGACGGAACAGCAAGGTTGCAAGGGTCAATGCGCCACCGTTGATATCTCCCCCGACCAGATTCGCATCCATCTTCTCCAGCACCGCCGGAGAGCAGACGTTACGGGCCAGCACGCAATCGCGGAAGCCGGGGGCGAAGCGTTCGATCTGTGACTCCAGCCGCTCAAGCATGTTGAAGTTTGATCCGTTAGGCACATGGCAGTATGCCCACGCGATGTGCTTGCCGAGAGGTGCGCGGCTTGGGTCGAATAGAGTGGGTTGCGACAATACGACAAACGGGCGCTCAGCATGCTTTCCGTGTCGCACGGCATTCTCCGACTCGGCAATTTCATCGAAACTGCCTCCGAGATGAAGGGTTGCCGCTCGACGACATTCGGGGGATTTCCACGGAATGGGCTCTGACAGCGCGTAGTCGACCTTGAAGGTCCCGGGGCCGTAAGAAAATGCGGCAAGCCGCCGTTTGTAGAAGGAGGGGAAGCGACCCTCGCCCAGACGCAATAATTGTCTCGGCGTCACGTCGCAACAGACCACTGCATAACCGGTGAGTTCGTCTAGGCTCTCGATGCGAGTCGAAGTCTTGACCACTGCGCCGAAGGTAGATAGATATTGGCATAGGGCATTGGTAATTGCTTGCGACCCGGTGCGGGCAATTGGCCAGCCTATGACGTGCGCGGCCGCTCCAAGCAACACGGCAAAGCTCGAACTGAGTGCGTCATCCATGCTCAGGAAGGAGTGAGCGGCTAGTCCGGCCCACAGCGCTTTCGTGCGGCCACAGCTGAAATAGCGGTTGGCTGTGACCCTAGCGGAGGGTACCGCGCTCAGGCCAAACTTCACCATGAGGATGGGATGCAGAGGAATCGTAGGTTGCGGGGCTAAGACTTCGGGCACGAACTCATACCAATGTTCAGCGAGCGGTTCCATCAACCTGCGCCATGACTTGCCGTCTTTGCCTAAAGCAACCTCTGCGTCTCTTGGGTCGCGCTCCAACATCACCGCACTGCTGTCGTCTAAGGGATGAGCCAATGGTGCCGGAGATTGAATCCACTCCAGTCCGTGTTGCTGCAGGGGCAGCGAAGAGAAGAAAGGAGAACCTGCGCCGAGAGGATGCACTGCAGATCCGAAATCGTGATGAAAGCCCGGCAGGGTTAGTTCGAGCGTGCGCGCAGCGCCACCGGGGATTAGCTCGGCTTCGAAGATCTCCACTTGCAAACCGTGTTGAGCAAGAACCAGCGCAGCCGATAGTCCGTTCGGGCCGGCACCCACAACGCACGCTCGCTTACTCATCGCCGCTCCCAACCAGATGAATCCTCCGCCTTAGGGGACGTGGCTTGGGACCCGCGGGTGCGGTCGACAATGAATCGGTGCCGTGGTCGGGTGTGTGTCACGGTCCCCTAGCAATAACTGAGAGCATCGCCATCGCGCCCACGCTCACGGTGAGATTGACTCTCCAGTTGGATAAACAGCCCGGCCGCCACAGCAATGGAGTTATAGACAGTCGCCCGCACTAGATCTTGCACCATTTTGCGGTATTAAGGCCCGGGACAGTTGAAGCGCTCGCACAAACCCGCCGCAGGGAATGGTCTGTTGCTTGTGATGATACATGGGGGGTGGAGGAGGAACGGCTGATCGCGGCCGCCGCCCCGAAAACAGTGCGCGCTCGGCGTTGCGGAGATGGTGTATCTAGAAGCTGAACTTCAATGCAACTTGAATCATCCGCGGACTCGAGTCGAAGCCCACGATCCGGCCGAAATCGCCGGGGCTGAGAACGTTGCCGGCGGCATCCACCTCGGCCATGTTTATGTTACTGACGGGGTTGTCTCGGTTCGGGTGATTCAGTAGATTGAAGAAATCTGCTCGAAACTGGATAGTCTTCGAGTCCTTTAGGGGAAAGTGCTTGGCGACGGAAAAGTCCAGATTCGTCTGCCGAGGCCCCCGCAGCACGTTGCGCCCCACGTTCCCGAAGTCGGTTTCAGTATCTCCAGCGAGGGCCGTCGGGTCGCGCGCGCTCGGAATGCGCTGGCCAGCCTGCACGATTGCTTGCGCGAAGGCGAAGGGATTGAAGTAGTAGCCGGAGGGAATGTTGCTCAGCGCGGTTCTCCGATTCGCCCCCGCAGCCCAGTTAGGGCGAGCTCCCGCCAAGCCGTACACTGCCCCCCCAGCCGGATCGATGAGGTCCACGGGCACGCCCGACAAGGCGGTCGCTACCCCGGATACCTGCCAATTGGAAAGCAATACTCGTCCTGCCCTTGAACCGCTGGCAAATGCAGCTCCGGGCAAATTCCAGCACTAG
>Ga0187768_1000088_pt1 | contig 20999 bp, 19 predicted proteins | sample 0216_QUI02_MP10__3_FD_148678 | JGI IMG/M metagenome (GOLD analysis project Ga0187768, IMG submission 148678) | Tropical peat soil microbial communities from peatlands in Department of Meta, Colombia - 0216_QUI02_MP10_20_MG | ecosystem: Environmental > Terrestrial > Soil > Wetlands > Peat ...
CCAGACCAGCCGATACAGTGTTTCGACCCTCGGCGGGCTCCGCATTCCAGATTCGTAATCTGTGCCTTGAACGGCCAGTTGCCGGATTTACTCTCGCAGGAATTTCGTGCTTGCATCCGTAAGGTTGCTCTGGTCGAGGATATGCTGCCGAACCGGCTGCGACGTAGTCGGGGGCGACTGCTTCTGGGTCTCTTCCACAGCATTCCCACGACCAAGAAGAGCACTTTTGACCTATGACCTATCGACGGGGCCAACTACAGCTAAATCTGAAATCAATGTGGGGGGCACCGAAACTCTTGACGCGTGTCTGAGTGTGTGACAAGGCCCTCCAGAAAAGAGAACAATTCGAATGACCACATTTTCGGAACTGCCCCGGAAGCTTATTGACTTGCGATAGGTAAGAATGCTAGTGCTCGACGAAGCTGACCGGATGTTCTCCGCAGCACCTTTCATGTGGGCGAGAATTGTAAAGATTGAGAAAGGCAAAGTAATAGCCAAATGCCCGACGCCATGTCTGCGCTCTCGCTGAAGCCTAGGCTCTCTTCCTAAACATACGAACCGCGACGTAGATCACCACCACGATGATCGCGGCTTCAATCAATAGCCTCATTATGCGGCCTTCTTCTGTGCTTGCTGTTGGGCCTTCGCCTTCGCCCACCGGAGTCGTTGCCCTGCCGCGATCTTATTCCGGGCGGTTTGGCTCAAATTGCGCTTTGGCTTGGACACCTTGGCCTGCTTGAACCTTGCCCACCTCGCCCGTTGCGCAGCCGCGATCCTAGCGCGTCCAGCGGCTGATATCCTGCGTTTCTTCCGAGTCGCTCTCTTTAACTGCCGTGCTAGCCGTCCGGTCGAATTGACACGTTCTAGGGCTGCAATTACACGCTCGATGCGGTCGCGCTCCCCACGAAGTTCGGCAAGAATCCTGTTGGTGTCCATGATGGCTCCTCGGCTGGCATCTTAACAGGCCGAAAGGAAGGCTCACAAGGCGAGTTATGTCATGGCCGTCAGGCTGGTCCGGCCACGACACTTCGCTCTTACCACAGTTGGGTCGCCATACCTGCATTGTCCTTCTTCTGCTCATTCCCACGCTGACCACCCGCGGCACCGGAATGAGAAACAAGACATCGACGTACTTGGGAGAAGTAGGCCAGCGTATCGTAGCCCAGAGCCCGGCATAGTAGCTGATATCCCACAAAGCAATATCCACAGGAAAACGGCACAACGTTCTTTGGCTCTGGCAGCGGCCAGCAAGGCAATACTGACCAGCATTATCATCGTGGCCCCCTCGCGCAACATTTCCACGGTCATCAAGCTTTGGGGAATCTGGCTGATAGTTGGCGACTCCGGGTGTGCTCCTCCCGCCAGGGGCTGAACCTCTGACAATGTTCCTGCGTACCCCGGCTTAACAGCCCCACAGCCGGCGCAAGCAAGTCATCCAGTGCTCATGGCGTCGAATCCACACTAAGGCATGAGTCTCGGTTTCTAAGGCTACAAGTCAGCGCTTGAGGGCTGCACGGAATTGTGCTCGGCTAAACGGACTGATGAATTTCACAACACTCAAGCATCATTGCTTTGTGCTGCGAGCCTGTTTGCACCATGCGAAGTGTGCCGTGAGGTCCTGCGTCGACTCCTCGAATTTTTCCGTCATTACCAATACGACTTAAGCACCCAACCATCGGTGCAGGAAAAACACACATGGCACTACGAACAGGTCGCTTCCCCGCGTGGCATCTGCACCGCTTATCCGAGGCTTTTGAGTCGAGTTGCTGAAACTCTTCGCTCGATGGCCGCAAACGGTTTTGAAAACTCGGGCATAGGCCAGAGATTCACCAGCCACTCATGCCCGGCGTGCAAAGTGCGCGGAGACGCGGAAGAGACACTCATCCAGACCATTGCCCAGAGACTGCAAGGGAGCCCTGATTCCGCGGGCACGGTGGCACTGTGCCTTCTACACCTTGAACTGCTGCTCAGACACATTCGCGATGCGACCGTCCGCCAGCGCCTGCTGCTGCGGGAAGCAGCCGTGATGGAGCGAACTGCGGAGGACATGCAGCGCTACGCCATCAAGCATGACGCTCTGCGCCGACATCTCGTGAGCAAGGAGGAAAACGACGCTCCTCTTCTTGCTTTACAGCTCTTGACGGGTCACAGAAACGTAAATGCTTCGTTCACGGTAAGAGACATTCTGTGAGAGTTCCTATTCGACAAATGCCGAGTCAAGCAACGGGCCACTTTCAGAGCTGCTTTCGTACGTTTAGGAACAGTGGAATGGCAACCATTTGCGCAACCACCGAGAAGATAATCAATGCGGGAACTGAAATGTCGTAGAGTCTCCCGATGATCACGCTCCCGATAAACCAGAACACTCCGTAACCCGCAGTGAAGATTCCGTAAGCCGAAGGACGACGTTGTTGCGGCACCATCGTGGCGACCGCCGCCGGGATAATCGATTCATGAACTCCCATCCCAAGTCCCCAAAGAGCTGAACCAAACAGGGCCAACCAGAAGCCACCCAGGAAAACCAAGGGAGCCGATGCGGCGGAGATGATGGTCAGAGGAACCAGGATCCAGAATCCGACTCGATCGAACAGTCGCCCGAAAAGTAGTGAACCGACCCCGCTCACGGCCATGGCGACCGAGTAGAAGACTGGGACCCAGGTGTCAGGAACCACGGAAGCCTTTTCGAAGTGATAGGCGATCAGTGTGAAATCAGCAAATCCTGCGGCGACCAACGCTGCCCCTGAGAGATAGATCCAAAATACTCGGGGCAGGCCCTCAGCGTGTACGTTCGGGACGGTGACGTCCAAGTCTTCCGGTCGGGGATACAACAGCCGAGCGACGACAAGAAAAACAAGTGTGATGGCCGCAGGGACCAACAGGACAGCAAACGCGGTGCGGTAGTTTCTGCGTCCGGCGAGCACTGCGGCTACGACAAGCGGGCCAAAAAGTGCACCGCACTGGTCGAGAGCCTCATGCAGCCCGAATCCCCAGCCGTACCCGATCTGCTTCGCAGCATGCGAGAGCATGACATCGCGCGGTGGATTGCGAATAGCTTTGCCGATGCGCTCCACTACCATCAGCAATCCAGCCACCTGCCAATTGGGCGACAGGGCGAGCAAGGGCACCGCACTCATTTGGACGACGTACCCGAACAGCGTGATGGGCCAGAACTCACCGGTGCGCTCGCTGAGGCGACCTGACACGAGGCGCAGCCCATAACCCAGCAGTTCTCCGAGCCCGGCGATAACCCCGACCAAAGTTGCGCTGGTTCCCAGGATTGCGAGAAACGGGCCATTGATGCTTCTAGCACCTTCATAGGTGAAGTCCGCAAAGAAACTCACGACGCCAATCAAAAGGACGAATTTGAGCGCCTTGCTTTTCATTCGTTCCCTGCCGATTGAGATCAGATCTGCCATAAGCGTGCCCTTCGTTACCAAGGCCGTTTGAGTTCAGGACTATTCTGAAGGGGCACTCGCCGGGTCAACAACTCCCGAGGCAAGAATACCCTCTTGTCAGGAGTCATCAGCCGCCCCGGCATGAGGAATGGGACAGCGGTTAACGGTGAACACCTTCACCGGCACTATCGACCAACCTAGTTTACTCTCACAGCTTTGTTCTGTCCCACCGACAAATTGCGGGACATACCATCGAAAGAGAAACCCGTATCTAAGTACTTGGTCTGGAGTACGGAACCGGTGTCCACCTTGACAACTGGACCTGTCTGCTCAAGACTAAGATAGTTGTTAAGCGGTGAAGGAGTTCCACCGTTAACCGCTGTCCTTGCTGATGGATGGCTGATGACTCCTGACGGAGAGCAATGTGTCAGGATCACGGAATCTATCACGGATCGCGGATGCCACCCAGCAGGACCGCCTAAGGGCCTCCCGCAAGCCAAGCTCAGAAATCGAGAGAGCGGCCTTTCGCAGCATCCTCTTCGATCATGCCGATCCCGGGCTTGATATTGACGGGCAGCACATGCCCGAGTTCTTCAGGGACCTGAATCTCGATCAAGTTGTCGGCGCAATCACTGAGGCCTCGAAGGAGTACAACCTCTCGCCATTCTTTTATGCCCGATTGAATGATCTCGACGCTATTACTTATCGCCAGGCGATCATGCGGGACCTCGAAGAAGACAAGCGTCTTATGCAGGTCGTCAATTCGTTCTCCGAACAGATGCGCGCCATGCGCAAGCGCCTTAAGCAGGCTCAAGATCTCTATTACAAGTATGCGATGGAGCGAGCTTTTCTGGGTGCTGTTGAGATCTACTGCCAGGCGATTCAGCGCCTACATGGGGAACTCGGAGCGTTCGACCTCCAATCACCTGGCTTCCGCGCCTTCCGCCGATACTTGGCCGAGTATGTCGCTTCCGACTCCTTCAAAGCTCTAGCGAACGCAGCTGACACACTCATCGCGGATCTCGCGAACATTAGATACACCCTCCTACTGAAAGAGGGGTCCGTCACTGTGCGCCAGTATGAGGGAGAGATTGACTACAGCGAGATCGTGGAGGAGACATTCGCCAAGTTCTGGCGGGAGAGTGGCAGGTCCTATCGTGTCCGGGTTCCGATCAGGGACGGCATGAATCACATTCAGGCCAATATCCTGGATGGTATCGCGCAACTCTATCCGGACACGTTCCGTGCTTTCGATGAGTTCAGTGCCGTTCACGCGGCCTATCTCGATGCTACGATTGCGCGCTTCGACCGCGAAGTCCAATTCTACATTGCTTATCTGACGTATATCGAGAAATTCAAGGCCACGGGCCTGAGCTTCTGCCTCCCGCAGATCTCGCAAGTCTCGAAGGAGGTGTGCGTCAGAAATGCCTTCGACATCGCTCTGGCGGGCAAGCTGACTCATGAAAAAGCGAAGGTGGTTTGCAATGATTTCTATCTGCGCGACCACGAGCGTGTGTTCGTCGTCTCCGGCCCGAACCAGGGAGGGAAGACCACGTTCGCCCGTATGTTCGGCCAATTGCATTACTTGGCCAGTCTCGGCTGTCCAGTGCCGGGCACTGAAGCTCGCTTGTTCCTTTACGACCGGCTATTTGCACATTTCGAACGCGAAGAAAACATCACCAATCTTCGCGGGAAGCTACACGACGATCTGGTCCGGATTCGCCAGATACTCAGCCAGGCAACACCGAGCAGCATTGTGGTCATGAACGAGATCTTCTCCTCGACCACGCTCCAGGATGCGGCGTGCTTGAGCAAGAAGGTCATGGCGAGAATAGCCGAGATGGATCTGCTAGGACTGTGGGTGACCTTTCTGGACGAGCTGGCCTCATTCAATGAAAAGACCGTCAGCGTGGTGAGCACGGTCGATCCGCAGAACCCGGCAGTGCGCACATACAAACTGGAGCGTCGACCTGCTGACGGCCTGGCGTATGCCCATGCTATCGCGGAGAAGTACCGGGTGACGTACCAGTTGCTCAAGGAGCGGATTGGGGCATGAAAGCACACCTGATGCATCGCGACAAGGACTTTGACCTCTACGAGCCTTCAAAGCCAGGGAGGTTTATCCGGAAACAAGATATGAACCAGGACACGCTGCTGCGACATCTTCTGTGGAATGCGCCTGCTCTAGTTCAGGATTTGGAACTTGATGTCCTACTGCGCTCCATTGCTGCTGGTGATGAGTTTATCTTCAACGTGGCGCGGCAAGCGTTGCTCTTGGGGCTGAACACCGATCTGGACACGGTTCTGTACCGGCAGGCGATCTTGAAAGACTGCCTGAAAAACCCAACCGTAGTCCGAGGATTGTACGAGCTCATGACGGACATAGAAGAGAGGACCAGAAGGCAGTGGTGGAACATTTCCAGCGAATACCCCGGCTCGATGCTATACAGCTCGATTGAGCTGCTCGAGATGTTTGTCGGGGTGCTTCGCAAAATACGGACAGTGGCCGAAGAAGCCGACAGTGGCTTTGAGTCTGAAGGCTTCACGGCTCTCTTTGACACGATCAGGAAAGAACTGAACGAGGAATACCTGGGCACGATCAAGCAGCATCTGACGGAATTGAAATTCCGCAAGGGCCTCCTTCTCAGCGCTGAACTCGGCCCCATTAACGACGGCATCAACTACATGCTGCGCAAGGGCGACAGAAAAGAGCCAAACTGGCTCAACCGGCTGCTCGGGAAGCGCCTGCCCGGCTACACCTTCCATCTCGATCCCCATGATGAGTCAGGCGGAAGAATCCTGACGGACATTCGGAATGTCGGAATTGCCCGCGTTGCGTTTGCGCTTTCGCAATCCGCAGCTCACGTCCTGGGTTTCTTCAAGGCACTGCGCACAGAGTCGGCCTTCTATGTCGGTTGCCTCAACCTTCATGCAGGGCTTGAATCCAGGGCAATGCCCATTGCTTTTCCGGACCCCAAACCCACAGGCGTACGCTCGCATGCATTCACCGGGCTATACGACGTGTGCCTCGCGTTCACCATGGATGGCAGGGTTGTCAGGAACAGCGTGAATGCGGGCGGAAAGGCCCTGGTGATAATCACCGGTGCGAACCAGGGCGGCAAATCCACTTTCCTGCGGAGCATTGGCTTGGCACAGTTAATGATGCAGTGCGGGATGTTCGTCGGGGCGGAGGCATTCACCGGCGAGATCTGCCCTGCCCTGTTCACCCATTACAAGCGCGAAGAGGATAAGACGATGGAGAGCGGCAAGTTCGACGAGGAACTTGCGAGAATGAGCGACATTGCTGACCACGTCATTCCGAATTCCATCCTGCTTTTCAACGAGTCATTTGCCGCGACGAACGAGCGCGAAGGATCAGACATCGCGGGGCAGATTGTCCGCGCCTTGCTGGAAAGGGGCACAAAAGTCTTCTACGTGACGCATCTATACGAATTCGCACGGGGTTTCTTCGCCGAGAGGAAAGATGGCGCCATATTTCTGCACGCCGAAAGGAAGACTGACGGAACACGAACGTTCAGGCTTGTCGAAGGCGGACCTTTAGAGACCAGCTACGGCGAGGACTTGTACCGAGAGGTCTTCGGAACCGCGGCTTCCGATGCTACTGCGCCAGTACCCAATTCATCATGAGGCCGGCAGATCTGGACGACACCCTAACATGCGTGCCCCATTTCGGTCCGGCATCACTTACCCAGGAATCCCTTCACGCTCGGGACGCAGGCTGTGCTTCTACTCCGCCCAGTTCGTGGACTTCGCGTTCCAAGATTTCTAAGCGCTCGAGCGCCGCCCGAACTGCCGGCTCTCCTTCCTCTTTCACCTTGCGCGCACGAGCCACGGCGTGCTCGGCAACGCGGCTCACTTCGTGCAGCAGCTTGCGAATCTCTGTCTCCAGCTGCCCTCGACTCTCCTGTACCCGGTTGAGGATATCGCTCTGCACTCGCGTGCTGTTGGTTTCGAGCAGACGAGTCAGAAACTCACGGGCCCCATTCGCTATGATCTTATGCGCTCCCACTAGGCCGAGAATAACGTCACCCAGCCAGCGAAGTGGTGAAGCAGGCTGAGCAAGTCCGATGAAGCCCTCGAATCTGAATTCCGAACGAACGCGAAAACCCCGCTCCGCATCCAGAGCATGGGGCATGCGGGCGAGTTCAGCAATACCAGCATCGCCGAGCCTCTGCAGAAACTCGTTAGCCATCTCCACAAAACGAAAGGCCACCCGGCGATACTGTTTCTCGGCTTCGTCCTGCTCGGGCCTCAACCAGGGCACGACGTAACGTCGGGCAATCTCCTGCGCTTCGTGGAACACATGTCGGCGGTATGACGGGCCGAACCAGCGGGGACCAGATTTCAAAACGCCCTCGAATTCCTCGTTTGCCCGCGGCATCACGCGCGCCAGAAATGTTCTGTGCCGGTCCACGAACATATCGGAAAGGTGCCGTTGTTCAGCCATGAAGAGATAGCCCAGCTCCCGCATGGAGCGCTCGGCGTCGGCGATGGTCTGCCGCATTGCCCCGATACGTCTCTCCGACTCGTCGATCGGACGCTGCAGAGCCTCGCGCTCTTCCGCGACAATCGCCAGAAGCTGCTCGCTGACGCGCTGAAGGCCGCGTTCGCAGGCTGCCCGGATCAGCCGCCGGCCCGAACCCTCGACCAGCTGGTCGAGCGCTGCCGTTAGTTTTCCCCAGTCCCTACCTGTGCCTCGACGTTCGAGCTGCTCGGCCGCGCTGATCTCAAACAGTGGTCCTACAGGACGTCGGAGTCGCTTCTCGAGCTGCCGACGCGCGAAGGCAACCGCTGCTGCCCGCTCCGCGTCCGTCGTCCGGTCCGCCTTGTTCACGGCGATGATGAAATCCTGAACGTTCTTGGCAACCGCCTCAACCAGCGCCAACTCCTCTCCGGCGAGCGGCGGGTCTGCTCCGATCACGACGAGCGCGGCGTCAATATGAGGAATGAAGGCGTGGGTCGCCGCGGTGTTGTCGGTGAACACAGAACCTAGTCCGGGCGTATCCACGAAACACATGCCAGCCCCAAGTAGTAGACTGGGCATAAAGACCTCTAGTGCGGCAACGTGCTTGGCATTCTCGGGGTTCCTTTCTTCCGAGACATACTCCACGACCGTTTCCACGGGAATGTCCGTCCATCCCCCAGCCTGGAAACGAACACGAGCCGCCAATCGAGCACCGTAACGGACAATGGTGGGAACGGTCGTGACTGGCACGACTCCTGTTGGGAGAACGTTTTGGCCCACCAGCGCGTTCAGCACGGTAGACTTGCCACGCTTGAACTGGCCGATACAGGCGACGTAGAAGCGTCCCTCGGATACCCGCTCCGCCACCGAGCGTGCATCTGCAGCAACTTGCTCGGCATCAAACTCGTCCGCCAATTCCGCAAGGCGTAAGATCGCCGACTCGCCATGAGAATTTTCGACAGCGGAGGCCGACGCTGCCGTGATTGCCGTTTTCACGACTGGCTTTTCTTTGAAAGCTGCAGTCATGTGGGTCCTCAATTCGCGCCCGATTCGTGCGTCGGCTGCGACGCCGGAGAGCGCACTCCTTCCTGATGTACGTAACGGATGACTTCCACTTCCGACATCGCGATCAGACCTTCATCCACCATCTCATCCAGAACTGGAAGTAGCTTTCGAATGTTTTCTTCCGTGTCCACCACCGAAACCATGATCGGTCGGTCAGAAGAGCGGAGCAGATGGCGTTTATGTATCAACGTGCTCGCGCCATAACCTTCAATGCCACGGAATACGGTGGCGCCGGCAATATCGAGCTCCCGACACTTGGTCACAATCGCCTCGTACAACGGCTTGTTGTGCCACTTGTCGTCTTCGCCAAAGTGGATCCGCAACATCTTGGCCTTGCCTTCGAGCTTCATGCTCTTGCCTCCTGCCGCCGGTCACCCTTCTGGTAATTATGGGTGTACTTGATGACGTCCACGTCGGAGAGAACCACCAGCCCCTGCCGCACCATCTGTTCTAGGACAGGCATGAAAGCCTTGAGCTTTTCCTCTGTGTCCACGATCGAAAGCAGGATGGGGCGATCGTGGGAAAGGCTCAGGGTTGCGTCCTTATGAATTCGTCGATTGGCGCCATAACCGAGGATGCCCCGGTAGACGGTTACGCCAGCGATGTCATGAGCCCGCAATCCTTTAACGATGGCGTCGTATAAGGAGTGGCCGTTCCACTTGTCGTTCTCTCCGATGTAGATGCGCATCATCTTGGCTTTGCCTTCGCGCTTCAATGGAGGCCCTTCAGCAGCCGGGTGGGCTTGTTTTTTGTCGGCGGGCTTCACGATGGTGGTGTCGTGCATTTCGATCAGGCCTGTCCCGACCATTGCGTGCAGTTTGGCGAGCAGCTCCTCGACTTTCTCCGCGGTCTCGATGAACTCCACTTTCACGGGAAATTTTGTCGCGAGGTCCACCAGGCGATTCGTATGAAGGTGATGGTCCGCCCCAAAACCGGCGATACCGCGCGTCACCGTGGCGCCGGAGACTCCGTGAAAGAAGAGAAAATCCAGGATGGCGGCGTAAGCGGACGTGCCGTGGTACTGCTGATCTTCTGCCACATAGATTCCAACTTTCTTGCCGGGTCCTGCTGTGAGCACCTTTCCCTCCTGAGGTCAGAGTCCTCGCTGACCCACCAAAAATTCCGCGACGCGGCCCAGCAACCGGCCGGCTTCATGAACCCCGTGTTTGAGTTGCTCAAGGAAGGCTTCGAGCTCCTGGAGAAGCTCCGCTCGATTTCTCTCCACGATTTCATCAATCAACTTCCGCAGCCGCAAGGGGACAAGCTCTTTCAGTTTCTGGGCATGATCCAGGCAGAGGGTTCCCTGAATCCTCATCCACTGCACAAACATCGCCCCCTGTAATTTCTGCGCCAGCTCGCGCAGGCGGGTCACCTCTTCCTCGAGGACGCGATGGCACAAGGAGCACTCGTCAGCGCCCACTTTTCCGCCCACGGGCCGCTGCAACAGTTCCAGGAATACGTTCGTGACACTCTCGCCTGGAGTGGAGCGCGATAGCTTGCCACGGGAACGGGCCAGCGCCCAGCCGTGAAAGTTACACAATCGCAGATCCGCCTGCGGCTGGGTGGTTTCAGCGAGCGTCCACTGGAAGTCCTTGAGGATCCCGCAAATTGGACAGATACCCTTGCTGAGTGTCTGGCTTACGCTGGTCGCTGGTGTAGATGCCTCGGCTCTCATGAGATCGCCCTCCCGGCCATGACGCCTCCCCACACCGCTGCGAAACCAAGCAAAACACTGAGCACGACATTGAGCGAAGCGATCCAGAATTGGCCATCCTGGACCCCTCGCAGTGTTTCATATTCGAACGTGGAGAACGTCGTATACGCTCCGATGAAGCCAATCGGAATCAAGTACGTCCAGTTGGGGCTCAGGTGTGTCCGCTCGGACAGCACCGTCAGAATCAGGCCGATGAGAAACGACCCGGAGATATTGATCACGAAGGTTCCGTACGGGAAACGGGTCCCCATCCTTTCCCCGATATGGCTGCCTAGCCAGAAGCGCGCAATTGCGCCGATAAACCCTCCCACTCCAACCATCAGGTATTTCAGCAAGTCGTCCTGTTCCTTTCCCTTTCATGTTTTGCCCTAGGCAGCCCGAATGCACATTTAGGGTGTCACGATTTGTTCTGGTCGGCTCTCCAAGCTTTCCAGGTCACGCTGAATGATTCCTTCTTGCTCGGCAGACGACGCATGATCACCCACCAGCCTCTCCACCTGTGCGCGGTAGCTGTTGGCGTAAGCGTCAAATCTGCGCTGGATCTGGCCTAATGTGCGATCTGACCAGTCATACAGCAAAGCATGGTAGGCGAATAGAGCCCTCGTGACCTGGTCCCCTATCAGGCCCGCCAGTTGCTTCGTCACCAAGGACCTAAGAGCCTTTCTGCCGAGAAGGCTGAGAACGACCGGTCGCCCGAGACGAATTCTGATTTGGCCGGGGTCAAATGCCGGCATCTCCCGCATCACGCTGGAGAATTCCTGCTGCGCAGGCACATCCTCGATCTCCAGCACCTTGGCAGCGGCACGAAGAGTTTCATGAAGTTTGAGGGCAAGGGTGTCCATGCGCTGGCGGAGTGTCTCTGTCTGTTCCTCCACAGCTCGGGTGACTGCATTGCCGACTATTTCGCCCGCCGCCCCTTCGCCAGCACCCTGCACAGACCAGGCTTCGACCAGAGCCGCGGCCGCAATCCGGACGAACTGGGGCCCCGCGTATTCCAAATTGTTCGCCACGCCCCGAGCAATCTTCTTCATTTCTTCCAGGCGGCCAATAGCCTGACGCAATTCGGCTTCAACGACCCGCAGTTGCTCCACTTTCTTCGGGGAGACTTGGTCCTTGCGGCGAAGGCGTACGCGCAGGGCCATCTCCACCGACTGACGCAGCGCCCCAAGCTTGCGTCGGATGGAACGAATCTTCAATTCCTGTCTCTGGCTGTACAGAGGGGAGATGTCTTCCTCAAACCACCGAGTGAGGAGGTCCCGGCTCCCGGGCATCACACTCACCGCGTGAACCGCAAGATTCACATTCAGCTCTTGCCGAATGTGGCTCTTCACATACTGGATGACACGGCAGCGATCTTCGGCGGTCAGCAGATCGGCCTTGCTCAGCAGTACCGTGGCCGGAATCGCCGCGTTGTACAGAATCTGAATGGTTTGAAGATCGTCCGGCGTGAGTGTGGACGCTGCATCAATCAAGAACATCCCGAGGTCACAGCGTGGCAAGTAGGCCAGTGTCTCTGCCGCTCCTCGAGTGGCCAGGGAACCGAGTCCAGGCGTATCCACAAACGCAATCCCGTCCTGAAGGCCAGAAGACGGAAGCTGAACCACGATTCTGGTTACGTGCTTCTCGTTCCCAGGGTTGAGCTGCTCGGCCACAAATTCAGGCAATCGTGAAATCTCAAAGCATTCTGGCGTGCGGTTGGCAAACCAGACATGGACGGCCGGTGACTCCCCGTAAAGCAACCGTGTCGGCACGGTGGTAATTGGCGTGACCCCCACTGGAAGTATGTCCGTTTCTAAGATCGCATTCAACAGAGATGATTTACCGGAGCTCACACGCCCGAAGGTAGCGATCTCAAAGCTCTTATCCTCCAGCCGATCGAGAATCATCGACAAGGTGGATCGGAATTCCACCAATCCATGCTCTGTGATGATCGACTCCAGCTTCTTGAGAAGCGGCACCTCGTCTCCGTTTTGCTCCAGCCTTTCGAGACGCTCTTGCAGGTTTTCTCGGGATCCGCGCGTCAGGTACTGGTCGAGCTGCCTCACCAGACCTAGCAGTTCTCCCGCGATGCCATTCAGTTCAACCGCCGCGGCCGCAGGAACTTCTCCGTAGCCTCGCATGTACTCCGGCTTCAACTCTTCGGCGGCGATGTCGATAAACGTAAGGGTCGCATGCAGTGAGCGTGAAACGGGGATATCCGACGCGGGCCGCTCAATGCCTTGCCCATCGAGCACACGCACCAGTTGAGCGCGAATGCGGCCGATGTAGTCTTCGATCACACGTCTCTGCGCTGGGCTGAGATCCAGAGCATACTGCGGAAAAGCCAGCTTGCTGGCCGAGACGTTGAGGGCGCTCTCCATCTCGGCGAGAAGCTTGTCAATGTGGCGACAGGTTACGCTGAGCCGCCGCTCATGATTCGAATTGAGCAAGTTTGCCGAGGGGTCGGACATCAGTGTCCCTCCCGTGCGTCATTCCAGTTCATACGGAAGTCGATGTATAGCGGCGTAGTCTTAATGCGGTTATTGGAGCGGTACTTCGGGTAACTCGCCATCTCAATCAGTTCAACGATCGCTCCCGGGTTGCCGTTGCTGAATTCCAACACTTTTTCAAGGAACTCACTCAGGTTAGGCGCGGACAGGCCAGTCCGCTCCGCGACCTCCCGCGCAAATTGTTCGGCAACTGGATCTTCAAAGTTTCGGATCTCGCACTTCTGCGATCGATCACCATAAAAGGGTTGGAGAAAGCCAGTGTGTTCCATGTGGCTGGAGAGGGCCACCGCGCTCACCGGCGTCGAGCCCCATCCCATGATTTCGCGAACAGCCGCCGCGAAGGAATATGAGGGACGCTTCAGGTGATCGAGGATGATCGAGTACTCGCCCTCCCGCAGCGCATCCATGACGATCCCCTTCAGCGAGATGGCGGATTTGGCTTTGATACCGTCCTCGCCCCGGAACGCTGACTGTGCCCGTTCACTGCCTTTCCAAAAAAGACCCAGAGCAAGGCTGCGGAAGACCGCGTTCGTTGTGGCTGAGTCTTTGCAGTAGAGGACTGCTCGGAAGTTCGGCAGCACACTGCGGAGCAAAAGCGTTTTACCAACTCCTGATGACCCGAAAATGAGGAACGGACGCCTCTTTACCACGAACTGGTCGATTCGCTGCCGTTCTTCAGTGCGATCAAAAATGAATTCTGCCATGACGAATTCGGTTCACTGTTCCTCGAGGGCTCCAGCGCCACATGCGTGCCCAGAAGCTATCCAGCAGTGCTCGAAGGAGCGTGGCTTTTGTTTATTACCGCAAGCAGCAACCGGAGCACATTGTCCTTGCGCTGTGCGCCGACGGGTTTCGCCTGCCGACGCTTGATCTCCTTCTGCACCTGCGGGAACGCCATATTCAGGTGCGCTGCTAGCCAACTTTGGATATCGCCCTGCAGGAGCCAATCTGCCTTCGGCAAAACTTCGATCAACCGTCTGATCGCAAGGTTCTTGTCGCGTTCCTCGGCAACCGCCAGTGCGAGAGCGCCGGCCCTGGCTGCAATTTCAGGATCGCTGTCGTGAACAAGAGCGGCGACCCGCTGCCAGTCATCAATTGACAACTGCAATTGTCCAAGAAGGCGCAAGGCAGTTCTGCGCCGACTCCGGCTTGGTGGCTGTTCATTCGCGCCTGAGGGATCTGGCGTCCTGGCCGCCTCGACTAAGGCTTCATGAGCAAGCTCCCCCAGCTTTCGCAGCGATTCCTCGGCTGTGCTGCGGCAGAAGTCGTCCTCCATGGCTGCCACGAGCTCCGGCACGGCCTCCGGCCGACGAAATTCGCCGAGCGTTTCAATCGCGCCGAGCAAATGTCCAGAGCGCAAAGCCCACCGCAGGGCTGCATAGACATCATCGGTCCGCCAGGCTGCGAGCGCGCGTGCTGCCGTGTTCTTCACCGCCTCTTCAGCGTGTGCAACCACCGGGTCGGCGATGTGCTGCTCGGAAACCAGATAGTCCAGCAAGATGTCCTTGGCACCGAGTTCCGCGAGCGCCCGGACCGCGCGCTGGCGTGGAACAAAAATCCCACTGGGTTTGCCATGCAAAAGCAAACGGCGCAACGGTTGCAGCGCCTTTTCACCGCACGCTACCAGCATGTCAATTCCCAACTCTCCCTCATGGAGCGAACTCAAGCTCCCGACGAGAACCTCGATTTCTTCGTCGGAGAGATCACGAAACGCGGCCGCTCCTTCTCGCCACAAAGCGAACTCCTTCTTCGTCACTTGCCCCATCGGGCATAAACCGAGCGGCCCGCGTACTTCGCGTTGTGCCCCAACTCTTTTTCGATTTCGAGCAAACGGTTGTACTTCGCGATGCGCTCTCCGCGACAGGCAGACCCCGTCTTCAACTGGCCAGCTCCGATGGCGACTGTGAAATCTGCAATTGTGGTGTCGTCGGTCTCGCCGGAACGATGCGAAACGACGCACGTGTAATTGTTCTTCTGCGCCATCTGGATACACCGCAAGGTTTCGGTCACGGTGCCAATCTGGTTGAGCTTGATCAGGATAGAATTGGCCACGCCCTCCTTAATTCCTTTGGCGAAGATCTGAGGATTAGTCACAAAGATGTCGTCTCCAACCAGTTGCGCCTGGCCGCCGAGCTGAGAGGTGAGTTTCTTCCAACCCGTCCAATCGTCTTCCGCCAGCCCATCTTCCAGGGAGAAAATTGGGTACTTCTTGATCCAGTCCGCCCAGATGGCAATCATTTCATCCGAACTCTTCCGCGTCTTGTCCGACTTGTGAAACACATACTGGCCGTTGTCGTAGAACTCACTGGCCGCCGGGTCGAGGTTCACTCCAATGTCCTTACCAGGCTGATACCCCGACTTTTGGATGGCCGACAAGATCAGTTCCATCGGTTCTTCATTGGAGCGCAGGCGTGGAGCAAAGCCTCCTTCATCTCCCACACTGGTTTCATAGCCCTTTTCGTGCAGCACTTGCTTGAGGGTCTGAAAGGTCTCCGCCGCGGCGCGCAGTGCTTCGCTGAAGCTCGGGGCTCCCACCGGAACGATCATGAATTCCTGAAAATCCACGTTGTTATCAGCGTGTCTTCCGCCATTGAGTACGTTCAATTGGGGAACGGGTAGTACGTATTCATCACGCGCGGCGAATTGCCGGTAGAGGGGAATCTTCTTTTCCCCTGCTGCGGCCTTTGCGGCTGCAATCGAGACCCCGAGAATGGCATTGGCCCCGAGCTTGGATTTGTTCGGCGTTCCGTCCAGGGCGATGATCTCATCGTCGAGAGCCTTCTGGTGGCTGGGATCCATTCCCTTCACTGTGCCTTGAATGAGTCTGGTGACATTGTGGACTGCTTTCAACACGCCCTTCCCTTTGTAGCGCGCCATGTCTCCGTCCCGAAGCTCAACCGCCTCATGTTTACCAGTGGAAGCTCCGGAGGGAATTTTCGCGACACCCATGGCGCCACTTTCTAATGTGACACTCACCTGAATGGTGGGATTTCCCCTTGAGTCCAAGATTTCCAGCGCATCGACACTCTTTATTCTTGACATGAATTCTCCTTGCCATAGTTGCTACCACCTAGACAGAACCCGTTTGAAACACCGTGACAAGATCCTTTTCCACGTCGTGCGGAAAGGCCAGAGCTTTCAGTCGACTAACGGTTTGATCGACGGGGTAAGAAAACGACTTCAGCTGAAACGAGCTATCCTCCCAGATCGCATAACACGCATCGGGTTTGCCGGTTTTTGGCTGGCCGAGACTTCCGGGATTCACCACCACCCTATTGCCAATCTGGCGCACAAACGGGGTGTGCGTATGGCCGACGAGCAAAACACCCGTCTTCACCTGATCCAATTCGTTCACCCACTGATCGGACTGCTCGGGACAATAGCCGTAGAGAGGATCTGACGGCTTGGCATGGCACAAGTAGAAGCTGGTATCGTCCCGTTTAAGTTGCAGGTTGAGCGGCAGCTGACGAAGGAATTCTTTTTGTTCTTTCTTTAGAACTGATGCTGTGTATCGGCACGTGAGTTCCGCCATTTTCTGGTAGCGAGCAGCACAGCGTGGGTCCACGTCGTATCCGATCGAGTGGTCATGACTGCCGCGCACGATGACCGTCCCATTTGTCTTAACAAAATCAACGACCGCTCCCGGCTCCGGACGGTAGTTCACAAGGTCTCCGAATACCCAGAGCTCGTCGTATTTCTCCGCAAGGGACCGCAAGGCTTCGTAGTTCCCGTGCAGATCCGAGATGATGACGAGCTTCATGAAGTTCCTTGGATTCCAGGCCCGCTGGGATTTGGACCAATTCCCACAGGTCGACTACAGCTCGCCCATCTCGCAGGGGCTAGTGAACCACCATCACCGGACAGTGCGCGTATCGTAATGTTCGTTCGGAGACCGAACCCAACATCATCCTCGAGATCATCGATCGCCCTCGCCGCCCCAAGATGATGAGGTCAATTCCGTCTGCTTCCGCCCGGTGGATTATCTGTTCCGCTGGGTGGCCGATTGCAGTCGCAGTCTGCACGGCGATGTCGTGCCCCTTCGCCCTTTCCATGATCTTCTTGAAGCCTTCTTCGAAGTGCTCCTTCGCATCGTCCAGGACGGCTTGCAGTTCAACAGAAGTCGATGGCTCCGGCGGCCGGGCAACCGCGAAAATTAGCACGCTTGCGTCAACACATTCCGCCAATGACAATGCCACGTCGACCGCTTTTTCTGACTCCTTGGAGCCGTCATAACCGACCAACAACTTGCGGAAATGAGGATTATGTCGCTTTCCCGTCATGCTTCCTCCTCGACCTGAGTTGTACGCATCGTCTGAGCCAATGCAGCTGTGTCATCTTCCTTTGGAGCAAGCAGGTGTCTCGGCATGAACAGCGCATTGGCAATGACGGTTGGTATAACTGCGCTGCCGATCACGGTGGCGACCAGATGAGAATATTGTGCCTGGTCAATCACGCCATGATTCAGGCCAAAAAGCGCAGAAATGGTCCCAAACGTTAACCCTGTCGACATCATGAGCGTAAAGTACAGACCTTCCTCCCGTTGATACTTGAACGTCTTCACGGTGGGGAATAAGGGAATCACTTTCGACAGCATCTTGGCGAAGAACAATGCCACGAACACCAGCGGAGCGGCAATCAAGGCGGGTACCGACACGAATGAGCCGGCTCGAATGAAGTAAAACGGCGTGAGGAGGCCGAAGGTTAATGTACGCAATCGCCGAATCAGAACATGGTCTTTGCCCACCGTGCCCGCTAATACCATCCCGATGATATAGGCGGGCAACACCGCTTCGCTCCCGGACCAGACCGCCAGTCCTCCCATGGCGAATAAAAGGAACAGCAAATACTTGGCCTCAAGCTCGGAAACCCTGCCACCATATCGCTTGAAGAATCGTGGAGTCAGGAAGGGCAGGATGGCAAAGACGACTACGCTAACGGCAACAAAGATCAGTGTCTTGATCGTGAACGGAGAGAAGATCAGCCCCAGGGCGATTACGGTGCCTAAGTCATTGACAAAGCACGCAGCAAGCACCGCCTTGCCGAAATCGGTGACGTTGAAACCGAGCTCCAGCATCACCGCGTAGACGACGGCTACGGAGGTAGTCGAAAGCGCAACTCCAGCCAGCCAACTTGATCGGACGGTCCAGTGCAGAATGTAGTGCGCGATTGCCGTGCAGCCCAGAAATGGTCCGAAGAAACCGACAAGTCCCACCACCGTGGCTTCTTTCCACTTGGCACGGAACATCACAGGATCGAGTTCCGCCCCGGCAAGAAACGTGAGGACGATCGCGCCTGTCCCAGCGAGAAAGGTTATCCAGCCGGTTTTGGCGCCCAACTCCCCGTGCACGACGAAGGCACCGATCACCAACTGCGCCACCGTACCGACAACAATTTCGCTGAGCGCTGTTGAGACCCTGAACCAGATGGCAGCCAGGGTCGCGATCAGAGCCAAGCCGACCCACACGGAGGCCAGGACCCACACGTTCTCCATGAAGATACCTCTATTCAGTTTTGCGGAATCTCTACCGGGAGATGGCTCCGCGACAAGAATCCGCTTGTCAGGAGTCATCAGCTGTGCCCGGCTTAAGGAGTGGGACAGCGGTTTCGGTGAACTCCTTCACCGTGAATAACGTCTTTATACAGCAAAGATAGGTGGTGAAGTCAAACGGCATTCCCCAAATCGGCACACCGATCGGGATTGGACTTGCGACTTTCCACTCGAAGGACGGCAGTTCATCTCAGCAGCCAAGACGAGGATCAAGGCGCTACCTACCGTGTCACTAATACCGGGCACGGAGCATAGGTCAACACGCGCTCGGACACAGAACCTAAGATCAAGTTCTCAAATTTCGAGATGCCGCGGCGGCCAACCACGATGAGGTCGGCGTGGCTTTGCTCGGCGCGCTGAATGATCTGCTCTGCGGGATGGCCCACCACGATACTGGTCTCCACATGGATTCCGTTGCCTTTTGCCGCGTCAGCAATTTTGCGCAGCGCTCTCTCATAGTGCTGCCGTCCCTCGTCAATCACCGCATGCAGTTCAACCGACGTAGAGGGCTCCGGCGGCTGCACCACCGCCAAGACTTCCACGTTCGAGTCCCGGATGCTCGCAATCGTCAGCCCCATTTCAAGGGCTCTTTGCGATGGCTGAGAGCCGTCGTAGCCGATAAGAATCCTTTGAAAATGTCCGTTTGTCTTGCTTCCAGTCATGACTCCTCCTAGTCTCCCTCAGCGGTCGTGGCCCTCGGTTCCGTTCCGCCCAGTTGCTCCTCCAGCCGCTTCAGATAAAGCAAGTGTCTCGGCAGGAAGAACTCGTTGGCCACCATGGTCGGTATAACTGCGCTGGCGATTACAGTCGCGACCAAGTATGAGTATTGGGCGTCGGTGATGATTCCGCGATTCAGCCCGAACAATGCCGAAATCGTCCCAAACGTCAGAGACGAGCTGGGCCACGGTGCCGACCACAATTTCAGTGAGTGCAGTCGAAATCTTCAGCCAGATGGCGAGCAACGTCGCAATCAGCGCCAGACCGACCCAGATAGCAGCCAAGACCCACACATTCTCCATGGCAAACCTCGTTCGTGGATTTGTGCGGATACTTGTCGGGAGACTTACAGCTCTGACCGCCTGCGGCTAACTCCCGAGACAAGGACCCTTGTCAGGAGTCATCAGCGGCCATCCCGGTCAAAACTACGGGAGGACAGCGGTTAGCGGTGGTACTCCTTCACCGGTAACAACTGCATTCAGTCTATTCAGATGCTTGTCGATGTCAAGAGGTTCGGAAAAGTTTCGATGTCACCGGTGGTGCATGCACGAGCGCTCAACACGCGTAAGAGGACAAAGGTTGAAGTGGCTGTTTTGGCCTATCTGAACGGAGGTCCGAATGATGGCGCCGAGTATAACGCTATCGCGGCTCGGAACCAGTCGCTAGCATGGCCTTGCGTGGTGCCACCATGCCAGAAGCGGTGCTGCAGGGCATTGCAAACCTAGTCGCAATCGGACTAGACCGAGCACGAGCGCAAGATCTGGCCCAGGAAGTCGTAGCGGCGCGGCAGAGTGAGCAACTCAGGACAACGCTGATCGATGCTATGAGCCCACGAGTTCAAGACTCCACTGACGCTAATTAAAGTCGCAACCACGTCCTTGCTGGCAAACCCAGACATACCTGTCGAAAGCCGGACGGAGCAGCTTACGATTATGCAGTTAGTTGGGCTGTCACAGGCGTGAGCTGGGCAACTGTGGAGCGTAACGCACTGAGGATAGCCACGATGATCCTGCGACCGCTGGCGGTTAGCTGGTAACGGTGTGTGCCAACGATTTTGGTGATCAGGGCGTGAGCCCTCAGTAGACGAAGTTTGCGGCTAATCCAGGCAGACTGGCGTCGTCTCTGTTGTTCGTCATCGGCAGTCTGGCAGAAGAAGATGGGGCGGAGATCGCGGTTGCGGAAGCCGTGGATAGCGAACTCGCCGTGGTTGATGGCGGAAAGGAGGCTTCGGTCATCGGCTACGAGGATGCTGGAGCAGGGGACTCAAATGCCGTCCCCTGCTCCAGATCTCATCCCCGGCTAGTGATGTACGAACTTCAATGGCACGTGTGTCATTTAAAACTGTCTCACGTTGTGGGTTCACCCCAAAACGCACTCTCTCGGCTGGGTGGGCACAGTTCTGGGCACAGTGGAAAAACACGATTCCCCGAGCAGCCATTGGAATTGATGCTAAACGGTACTAATACCGAGAGTTAAGTGGTGAGCGCGGAAGGAATCGAACCTTCAACCTACTGATTAAGAGTCAGTTGCTCTGCCAATTGAGCTACGCGCCCTTTCAATGACTTACGGACGGCGGGGCGAGGAC
>Ga0187768_1000094_pt1 | contig 19987 bp, 23 predicted proteins | sample 0216_QUI02_MP10__3_FD_148678 | JGI IMG/M metagenome (GOLD analysis project Ga0187768, IMG submission 148678) | Tropical peat soil microbial communities from peatlands in Department of Meta, Colombia - 0216_QUI02_MP10_20_MG | ecosystem: Environmental > Terrestrial > Soil > Wetlands > Peat ...
CGCGTTCGTCTTCGAAGAGCCCATCTCGGTATTCTTTCTTCCCAGCTGGCTACAGCGATTGGAACCGTAGACACGCCTACGGAGTTGCATCGAAACCTCAATTAAGCCATTCCTCCTCTCCCCGCGGAGCCTATTTCTGTCTATCGGCGTGTCCTCTTCCGGATCGTGGCGATGCAGCACCGGATGCCCATTTTTGACCATCCAGCCTGCCAGTCTCGTCTTTAGGTCTTGGAACTCGCCCGTGTCCACCACAGATTCAGTCTTGTCTGGCAGCAAACTGGAAATCTCCTCTTGCGCGCGACGAATGCGGCCTTCTGTGATGGGATGCGGGTCCAAGGCTTTGGATACAAGATTTTGCTTCTCTTTAGCATGTAACCTCTCGAAAAATTGAACAAAAGCCTGGGAATCATAGCCGGCGACATACTGGTATTCCAGCCCCAGCCGATCAGCTTCCCGCTCCCTATCGCGGCCAAACTTCAGGAACATGCCAGTTTGCAAGATCATTCCGAAGGGGCCGGGCAAAGCATGCGTGTTTCCCGAAGGGTGGCGTGCGCGCCGCCACATGTGCAACTTCGTGAGCCATCAATCGGGCCAGTTCCGCTTCGTTTGTCGGTATTCTCTAGCCATCGCCAGACATTTTCCCAGTGGTGGCCGGATTTTCCCCCTTCGTAGCTATCCTCGTCAGATGGTTGAGCGACTATGTTCGGGAGACGGCGAACCGGTGAGTCTAATTTTTGCCGCCCTCTGGAACCGGATTGCTGGCGGCAGAAGGTGTACCCGGGTGTACATCCTGGCGTTCCTTCTTGCGCTTGTATTGCGAGCGGCGTTTCAGATAAGCGCCTAAGTCCGGGGTAAATTCTTTCAATTGATTCCATCCGATGTTGTAACCCAGATTCACAGCCCAGCCCAAGAACAGCCCTCGTACGTCGCGATCCTGTTGGGGATAGTAGGTGAGTGAAATTCCCGCCTGCCCGAGTTGTCCGAAAACCTGCGACGCATTGAACACCGGACGGCTGTCATCCCTACGAGCGATTAAGACCCGCGACGCCGCGTAACCGACTCTCGAGAGTGGCGAGCCCTTTCCTTTTCGGAAGTAGCGAGGATCCTGGTGCAAGAATTGAGGTAGTACGCCGTAAATCAGAAAACTGCCGGTGAATTGATCGCCTTCCTGCGCCAGGAATCTCTCCCCGAAAGCTCCCCAGCCCTGCCCATAGTGGGGGATTCCGTCGGCTGCTTGCGAAATCCCGGCCTGAAGCAGGTTTCCGAAATGCGCACTTAGATCCGCGAACTGATGCCAGGCGATGGTGTACTTCTGCTTGGTGGTCAAAGGGCCGCGGTTTTCAGGCTGATCATTCGTCGTCATGAAATTCGGAATAATCCAGAAGATCCGTTTGGGGACCTCGTCGCGCGCTTCCTTATCCTGCTTGTTTTCGCTTACGTCGCTGGGGGCATCGTTGGATTTGGACGATGCATCTGCTGGACTGCTCGTGGGGGCGGGACTCTCCGCTGCCTCCTGGGCGTACCCGGGCAGGGTGAAGAGGCACAACAGGAGGACAAGAAGTCGCCCGGTCTCGAAGTGTGCTCGGCGGCTCTTCTTGGCCGCGTTCGGGTGTTTGTTTTGGACCGCTTCCATCAATTCAGCCTGGTTCGCTTCAAGTTCAACCACGCAATCTCACAGTGTGGATGAATCTGTCAGAATTACCAGTGTAATGCCCAATTCCCTGGCTCGGAAGGTTCAAACTCGGTGGCCACTTGGTCTTCGTCAACGGCGGCCTGTCCGAGCCTATCCAGTGCTATCCGAACCGAAGTCGAGTGAGGTCCATCGGTCGAATGGCTGGAAGTTGCGTCACAATCGCCGCAGTATACCGTTTTTCGTTTCTGGTTTGCGAGGGGCGAACCGGCGTCTCCGGCGTCTTGGGGTCGTGTTGCGTTGCCCCGAAGGGCAGAATTGCTAACCTGTTATACGGGCTAAAAAACTGGGAGGGTTCGAATCTTTCCCTCCCCGCCAGTCCTTTAATTTCTGCTACTTACCGTAGGTCACTAGCAACTGAATACCACCTTCCAATCATTTTGCTTCCGGTGCGGTATTAAGCACTGGAGGCAAGATGCCGGTCACACTTTATCGCCAGGTCGGAAAAGGCAACGCTCGGCGCTATCAAAAAGTCAATCTCGGACGTGGTCCCCGACCCACCGATCTCACCGGTCCCTACTTCCTGCCGTACTCCCTCGCTGATGGCACCCGTCCTTGGGATATTCGAAACGCTGAACACATTCCTGCGGACAAGGAACATCTTCATTGCCGGCAAAATTCTTGCTGATCTCAACTACGCCGAGAAGCCTCCCAAGCCATACACCAAGCAGGAGGTCAAGAACATGTTTTCGACGTTGCCTAGCTCTGTACGCATAAAGTTAAGAACATCACTGGGGAGATTTCTAGCTCACCAAGCCGAGATCTCCCACTCTCGGCGTTTAGTCCCATAGGTTCCCCTTGGCAACTTGACTGGCGTCGTTTCTGAAATGGGCGATGGCCATTTGAGTATATTGGCCGACCTCAATGAGGTAGCCGTCGGGATCACGCATGTAGCAGCGCCATTCCCAGCCATGATTGTCTAGCGGTTCGGTAAGAAAAAACGCTCCTTTGTCGCTCCATTGTTTGTAGCAGGCCCAGATGTCGGCGACACGCAGGTTAAGGAAACTATTGACTCTGTTGAGATCCGAGGGTGTTTCGAGGAGGACCTCTGGCTTGTCGGGGGTCGGGCCCCCGCCGGAATTGAGAATGATCCAGGTATTAGCCAGCTTGATGTAGCAGGGATTTTCCGGCTTGATCACTTTCCCGCCAAGAATTCGGACGTAGAAGTCCTTCGATTTTTCCTGGTCCCTGACAATGAAGAAGTGCGTGGCGAAGAAGCCTTCGTGTGCAATCGGCGCGTCGGGTAGATTCATGCGGTGCCTTCCGTTGTCGATAAATTAGGATGCGGCCGGAATCGCCTGCGGTCTAAATGAAGCCAGTCGTCCGCTGGCCATCCTACCTTCAGCCGATCCTGGCAAACACCTTGCGTTTACGATGCCGTAGCTTCCGAAGAATCGGCAATCCTTCTCCTGAAACCGCATAGCAGAAGGTTTGCCCGTTCCCGGGCGAGCGCAATCGCCCAGGTTCACTGCTGCCTTCAGCCCAGCCGGCTCACAACCTGGCATCGATTACTGCTTAACGGCTTTGCGGCTGATGATTGCACTTACATCCTTAGCCATCGGTCAACTGGTTAACTCGCGTATCGCAGGAGGCAGTGGTGGGGACCACTAGTTCCCTTTATGTAATTTGCCCCTGTTGGTTCATAGATGCCGTACCTCACACCCACAGTTCGTCTGGCCCTTTATGCTGGATGCCTTTCACGCACAACGGATCCATTTCCATGTTGTAGAAGAATCCGGAAAGCGAGCCCGTGCGTGATCAGTAGTAGCGGCACCAAGACAGTCGGTATGAAGTAAGTGGTTCCTAATTTCCCCGGCAAGAGGCCTGCGTGATTGGCCTGGTAGAAAGCGTTCAGGAGATCGGCTGTACCCAACGCGAGTGTCGCCGCAATGATGTCCCCATAGGCCGCGGAATGCGCGAAGGCGGACGGCAAATCGGGCGACACGACGCCCGGAACCAGGAATGCCAGCCGAAGCGGAAGCTGTGCTGCATGAGCAGAGGCCGCAAGGCTTCGGCCGGTTCCCGGAAGCGTAATTCCGGCCAGATATATCGGGTGGCGACGATCCCCCAGGCGATGAAACTGAACGCGATACTGACGAAAAAACAGAGTTGCGACAGCATGAATTCCTCCTTATTGAAATTCCAGCCATTGATCGCGGGTGGTCGCAGAAGTGGCCTTCTGGTGGACTGACGACCTGGACTGAAGGTGGGTTTAAGAGATCGCCCTCCCGTGCCGAAGGCTTGAATTTATGCGAGACACCGTTCTGACTCACGGAGGCTTTTACAAGCATTTCGGGAGCAAGGACGACCTGCTCGTGGAATCACTGAGGGCGGCTTTCCGGGAAACCGTTGAAACTCTAGTTCGTGCCGCTGAACAGTCTCCCCGTGGTGGGGAGGCGCGGAAGGAAATTGTGAAACCCTACCTGCGCCCGGAATTTTGCGAATATCCCGAGCGCGGGTGCCCCCTGGCGGCACTTGCACCCGAATTGGCCCGGGCAGATGAGCGGATGAAACCCCAGATCGTTGCGGAGCTCGTGAACTACAAATGCCGAATGCTGCCCTTCATGCCTGGCCGGCGAACCGCAGATAAAGAATGTGCTTTCTTTGCGATTTTTTCAACGATGGCCGGGGCAGTTGAAATTGCTAGCATGCTGCCAGATCCCGCTATGCGCGAGAAAGTGCTGAGGAGCGCGAGAGATTTTCTCTAACGCAGCTTCTGACTTCCTCAATTATGCCGCCCAAGTACGTCTTTGGCACGCAGTGCCGATTCCAGGAAGCCACGCTGCAATTCGGAAGTACTCCCGATTGTCCAGATGAGCACCCACGAAACGTCCGTCTCGCCTCAGGTTCGTTACTTTTACGCACCATGCTCCGACAGACCACCTGTGGATTGCGCGTCGTCGGAGTCTCAGGCAGCCTTGCTGGTTCGATGATGTCCTCTTCTTGGTGGAAAGCGACGTGACGTCAGTAAGCCCAGATTACCGGTGGCCCACACGGCACCCAGTGCGAACTCACGGCTCTTCGTTTTTGCGTCAACCAGTCGCAGCTACGCCGCAGCTGACTGGCGCTCATAGAGAGGAACGAATTCCTCCGTCACGAACGTCTCGTAAGAGGTTGGCGTCGTGTTCTCTGCCGAACGCGGCTCCAAGGCTCGCATGTGTCCTGAGTTCAATGCACCGGACATCTCAAGAATAAGATCGGTCATATTTGCTGACATGCCAAGCTGGATCAATGCAGGCCGTACTTGCTCATCCGGCGCTTGAACATATCGAAGATCAGGTTTGCCAATAGACCTCCCGATGATCTGGGCAGCCTCGCTCATGCTGATGTCCCGCTGTCCCAGCAATTCGCGAGCTTGTTTCTGCCGAAAACCCAGACTCAGCAACGCATTTGCGGCTGCTTCACCGATGTCCCGCGTAGCGATCATGGGAAGTCTCAGGTCGGAACGTAGCGGACCGACAACCATGCCCATCTGCTGAATAATACCGATCTGAGCGAGGGTATTCTCCATAAAGTAGCCAGCCCGAAGGTGCAGCACATTCAAGGGGTCGATCCGGTTAAGCTGCTGCTCAAGGTTGTGCAGTCCCACGACGGGGCCTGTCCTGTCAGTCTTGTCGGCTCCGACGCTGCTCAAGGTGACCACGTGCGTGACGCCTGCGTTCTTAATGGCGTTTGCAATCACATCAGCCACACGGTTTTGAAACGCACGAAGATCGGAGGTGGCGATATTGGGAGGCATCATCACGTATGCCGCCTTCGCACCGGCTAGTCCTTTGGTAACGCTACCAACGTCCGTGAGATCAGCAGCAAATGGTTCTGCGCCCTCGGCTGCAAGATTTTTCAGGTGTTCGGGATTTCGCCCGATTACCCGAACCTTTGCACCGTTCTTTAGCAGGTTCTTAGCTACGACACATCCAGTATGACCAGATGCGCCAGTGACAACGTACATAGAAACCTCCATGTCGTCCTTCGATTCGTATACTGCCATTCAGGGTTCAATAATTCGGCTTCTTGAGAGAAAATATCCGAGACCGAGCCCGACGGGGCCTATTCGCTGGGGCGCATCACTCTGAATGCGGCAGGCCAGCGGCGCACAGTCCATTCGGTGCTGCCTCGCGCATACAATGAGCGGCATGAAAGACCTGAGGAATCGAGTTGCTCTTGTGACGGGCGGTAGCCGAGGAATTGGAGCCGCAGCTGCCATCGAGCTGGCTAGGGCTGGTGTCCATGTCGCCGTGAACTACCGTGAACGAAGCGACGCTGCAACTGCGGTCTGTGGCGAAATCACCGGGCTGGAGCGGAAGGCCATCGCGGTTCAGGCCGATGTGTCAGTTTCCGCCGATGTGAGGCGGATGATCGCAGAGGTTGAGGCCTACCTCGGTGGCATAGATATCCTTGTCAACAATGCAGGGATAGCCCATCCACGCAAACTGGAAAACATCACAGAAGCGGAATGGGACGAAGTGCTCACCGTCAATCTCAAGTCGGTGTTCTTGGTGACGCAAACGGTGATCGGCGGTATGCGACAGAGGAAATGGGGACGCATTATCAACCTGTCTTCCGTCGCCGCACAGACGGGTGGGGCTGTGGGGGCGCACTACGCCGCGTCCAAGGCGGGGATTATAGGGCTTACCCACTCCTGCGCCTCATCATTCATTAAAGACGGGATTACGGTGAACGCCATTGCTCCTGCGCTGATTGAGACAGACATGGTGACCAGCAATCCCAATGCAAGTCCCGACCTAATTCCCATGGGGCATTGGGGTTCGGTGGATGATATCGCCTCGGTGGTCGTGATGCTGGCGACGAACGGCTACATGACTGGGCAGACGATTTCGGTCAATGGTGGCTGGTATATGAGCTAGAGGAAGTGAGTGAAGACGGGATGAATACGGGCTAGTGCTAGTTGTCGCCCTGATTAGGGCGGCGACTGCTGACAATTTGCTGAGAATCTGGCGCGAAGCCGAATTCGAGGACAAACGCAGTGTAACGTGGGTCGTCGTGGGTTGATATCGAAGCTTGGCCGGTCCACCCATTAACGGAGATCATGAGGTGATAGGCGAAGATGCCTGACCACCCGCAAGCGCCTGCCGAACAGACGCCAGCGCCAGGCGTATTGCCAGAACGCGGGGCGCACAAGCACATCCCTTTCCGCGAACGACTACCGCAGCCATCGATCGAGTACCAATCCGCTGTCGGAAAGTGGCTGTCACGCGGCGAGTCCGTGGACCTCCAAGCCGGCCAGGAGGCCGCGAGACATCCCTGGTGGAAGGTAATCTGGTTGACCGGCGTGGACTACTTCTCAACCCTTGGCTACCAGCCGGGCATTGCGCTTCTCGCGGCGGGCGCGGTGGCGCCGATTGCTACCGTGATCCTCGTCCTGGTTACGCTGCTGGGCGCCCTGCCAGTCTACGCGCAGGTGGCAGGGCGCAGCTACGCCGGACAGGGCTCCATCGCCATGCTGGAAAACCTGCTCGAAGGCTGGAAGGGGAAGGTGCTCGTCCTGGTCCTGCTTGGCTTCGCGGCCACAGACTTCGTGATCACAATGACCCTGTCGGCCGCCGACGCCGCCAAGCACGCAATTGAGAATCCGTTCCTCGAGCCCCTGCTCGGTGAGCACCAAATCCTCATCACGCTCGCTCTCCTCACTGTGCTTGCCGTGGTTTTTCTGAAGGGGTTCAGGGAGGCGATCGGCCTTGCGGCCGCGGCCAGCCTTCCGTACCTCGCCCTGAACCTCGTTGTGCTCGGGCGTGGCTGCTGGGAAGTGATTGCGCACCCGGCGCTGCTCGCGGGCTGGCGCGCCGCGCTCGCCGTGAAGGGCGACTTCTGGCTATTGATCGCGGGCGCACTCCTGGTGTTCCCGAAGCTCGCCTTAGGCTTGAGCGGCTTCGAGACCGGGGTTACCGTCATGCCTCTGATAGACGGCGGCGAGGCCGATCGGGGGTACAACCCACGCAGGGGCAGGGCGCCGATCGGACGTGTTGCCAACACCCGCAAGCTCCTGCTGACGGCAGCCGTGATCATGAGCGGCCTGCTGATACTGTCGAGCTTCGTCACGACACTGCTCATCGCCCCGGTGGACTACCAGCACAGTGGCAAGGCCAGCGGGCGCGCCATCGCGTTCTTGGCCCACCGCTACTTCGGCCGCGGTTTCGGTACCGTTTACGACCTGTCGACGATTCTCATCCTCGGCCTCGCTGGCGCCTCGGCCATGGCTGCACTCCTTCAACTTATTCCCCGCTACCTGCCGCGCTTCGGCATGGCCCCGCTGTGGGTTGAGCTCTCCCGACCCCTGGTGCTCACGCTGTTCGTCCTCGACGTCGTCATCACCGTGATCTTCGGTGCGGACGTCGAGGCGCAGAGCGGCGCCTACGCCACGGGTGTACTGGTGCTGATCTTGTCAGCCGCTTTCGCGGCCACGCTTGCGCTGTGGAGAGAGCGTCACTGGGCGTTAGCCTTTTACACTGGGATCTTCTGCCTGGTGTTCGGCTATACCCTGGCGGAAAACTGTCTGGAACGGCCCGACGGTTTGATCATCGGCACTGTTTTCACGATGCTCCTGATGCTAGCGTGTGCCCTGAGCCGCTCGATACGTTCAGTGGAGCTTCGCATTCCTCACGGATATTTCGCGGATGTCGAGAGCTGGCGCATCGGGCCGGAGCTCAGGGGTAAGAAGGTGCACCTGCTCCCTATCTCGACCTCCGCGGCGGAGGCTCGCGGCAAGAAGAGGGCCGAGATCGTGAGGCACTACAACGTGCGCGGACCCTTCCTGTTCCTTCACGTGAACCTGCTCGACAACCGCAGTGAGTTCTCCGCACCGCTTGAGATAAGCCTCCGAAAGGAGGGTAACGACTACGTCGCGGAGGTATTTGGGGCCGTTGCTCTCGCGAACACAATTGCTTTCGTCAGCGAAGCTATTGACCCAATATCGATCTTCGTCGGCCTCACCCGGCGTGGCCTGATGGGGCAGGCCTTCCGATACCTGCTGTTCGGTGAGGGCGAGACTGGGCTGATGGTCTACACGGTCCTATTGCGCTACTGGGATTGGACACCCGAAAAAGACGTGCGCCCCCTCATTTTCCTGATGTCGGACTAGGCTTCGGCTCGGGCACTCCTGCATTTGCAGCGCGTGTGTCCATTGCCATGTCAGCAGATGGTCAGGTCGGCCTCATTTGTTGAAAAATCCTGGTCAGACTCAAAATCCCTCAATGAGCACCCAACGCCCGGGTCGCAACATCCGGCGACCCGGAGAATCTCACGGTATTCCATGGGTGCAAGTCCACTGAATAGACAATAACGACGGCTGCGGGAGTGGCTTGCGGCATCAAAGCGATCAGGGGGCGAGCGCGCCGCGGAGCTCGGTTCTCTAATTCTCAAGGCGCAGTGTTTTGAATCTGTATAATCTGCCCCGGTCCTTTGATGAACTGTCAAGGAGGGCAATCGTGAAAACACTGATGGTGGTATTGATGGGAGCATCGTGGATGCTGGGCGGGCCGGCGGCGAGTGCCCAGAAAACTCCGCCACAAGAAAGCACTACGCACGTTATCAGCAATCAGGAATTGAGCCTGCTTCGGCAAGATCTTCGCTCGAAGAGAAAACAGTTGATTGCGGCCAACTTAAAGCTGACGGACACGGAAGCGGTAAAGTTCTGGCCAGTTTACGACCAGTACGTGACGGAGCTGATTGCGATCAACGACAAGAAGTTCGGCCTGATTCAAGAATATGCTAATAGTTGGGGGAAATTGACGAACGAGCAGTCCTTGCTGTTTGCCCGAAATTGGTTGGACATGGACATCGCGACAGCACAGTTGCGGCAGAAGTATGTGCCGATCGTGTCCAAGGTTCTGGATGGAAGGAAGACAGCAACGTTTTTCCAATTAGACCGACGCATTGCGATGATGATGGAGCTGCAGGTGTCATCGCAGATGCCCCTGGTGCAGGCGCAGGAGCAGTAGTCAGTCAGCGAATTAGCTCCCGCTTCACTAGAGCCTGGGATGCAGCCGGGCCGTTAGTTATGCAGCGGTGCTTTGTACCACATGTTCTTCGGTGCTGGCCTCGATCCAGGCGAGAAACAGCTTGTAACCTACTGACAAAACAATTGCGCCTACGAACAGTCCGATGATGCCCAGCGCTACGAATCCCCCGATAGCACCGAGAAAAACCACCATGATGGGGACAACCGCTCCCCGGCCCAGCAGGATCGGCTTGAGCACGTTGTCCATCACCGCAACGAAGACGCACCACACCAAGAAAATGATGGCCTTGGTCGTGCTCGCGGTCGCGAAGATGTAAACCGCTGCTGGGAGCAGCACCAGCACTCCGACCTGAAGCAGGGCCGCGAACAGAAAGATTACCGACCAGGCGCCCGCACCGGGAATCCCGACAACCAGAAATCCGATTGCCGCGAAAGCGGATTGGATCAGCGCCACGCCCAGGATGCCGAATGTGACATTGCGGATCGTGGACCCGACCAACTGCTGATATTCGGGGCCCTTTTCTCCGAAGACCCGGATGCACAGGGCGCGGGTGAGTTTCGCCGCGGCTGGGGCGTAGGCCAGCAGAGCTCCCGAGACCAGGATGGCAAAGACGAATTGCAGGACGGTGAAGCCGATTCCGACCGAGGCGGAGATGATTCCGGGGATCGCTTTTTTGATTTCGGGAGCGAACTTGGTCAGTACCTGGGTCAAGTCTGTTGAGGCCGCGGTCCAGGCTCGAATGAGCGGCGCCCCGATCAGAGGCCAGCTTTCAATGCCCGGTGGAGGTGGCGGGACATGGAAATTTCCGTCATGGAGCCGTGCGATCAGGGATTGAGCGCTTTCAACCACTCCACTGGCAAACAGAAAAACCGGAATAATCAGGATCAGAAGAAGGAGCAGGGTCCACAATGCGGCGGTCCAGCCTCCCCGTCCTCCCAGCCGGTGCTTCAGCTTCTCAAATCGCGGGTAGGATGCGATGGCGATGATCACGCCCCAGACGAGCAAAGGAACAAAGGGCTTGAGGATTAGCAGGCAGGAAATGACCAGCAGGGCGGCCAGGCCAATGTTGATGGAGGCGTCAAGAACGCGGCTTATGTACGCTCTATCTTGAATGATGTCTCGGACTGAAGCCATGGTCTCCTCCTCGAAACTTCCTCAGCTCGACGCGGCCAAGAAGAGGTAAGCGCCGCGGCACCCGCCGGGAACGCGAATCCGCTTACCTGTGCTGCCGCGTCATGGGCGGCGAACCAAACTGGGGGATTGGGGGTGTTGTGCCTTCCTACCCGCTCCCGCGCGTGAGTCCTCACGTCTGAAATGCCCTCGGTTCGACCAACGTGATTGACGATCAGCGTCAGGATGACCACGTCGTATGCGGTGACGATAATGACCCAAATCATGCCCCTTGTCCGGCAAAACCACCTTCCTGGGGACGAGTCCGTATAGATTCTCCACCCGACATTTAGACCGCTGACGTTGCCACTCCAGGTGCAAGCCGCTCGCTCTCCTCGGGCTTGTCGGGAAATTCGAGCATGCCATTTGCAGAGATCTGAATGAGGCGGGCTACAAGTCCGGTCCAACCGGTTTGATGACTTGCGCCGATTCCGGCGCCGTTGTCGCCGTGAAAGTATTCGTAGAACAGAATCAGATCCCGCCAGTAAGCATCCTTCTGGAACTTCTCGCTACCACCATAGACGGGCCGCTCTCCATCCTGGCGGGTGAAAATGCTGATCAGCCGCTGCGCGAGTTCGGTGCTGACCTCTTGCAGGTTCATAAGTCTGCCGGAACCGATGGGGCACTCGACCTTGAAATCGGGTCCGAGATAGCTATACCAGCGGTAAAGAGCGTAGATGAGAACAAAGTTCATGGGGAACCAGATGGGGCCGCGCCAGTTGGAGTTACCGCCGAACATTCCTTTGGTGGACTCGGCCGGTTCGTAGGTCACGGTAAACGTCTGACCTTGCAGATTAACGCTGTAGGGTTCGTTCTTGTAAGACTTCGAGAGGGAACGGATGCCGTAGTCGGAGAGGAACTCGTTCGGATCAAGCATGCGTGACAGAATGCGCCGTAGTTTCTCTGGAGTTATGGCGGAGAGCATGCGGTTACCGAGATAGCCCATCTTATCCATATTGGTGAGATTACAAGCCACCTGGGGATAGCGCTTAGCAAGCCACTGGGAGCGCCGTTCGAAGTGCGGAAGACGGCTGTATTCTGCGTCGGTGACAACCAGGCTGGCGGCAATCGGTAAGAGCCCGAGCAGCGAGCGCACCTTCAGACGGCTGCAACGACCATTAGGTGGGCGCAATAGATCGTAGTAAAAACCGTCTTCTTCGTCATAGAGTTCGTCCTCATTGATACCCATCCGATCCATGGCCGAGGCAATCTGGATGAAGTGCTCGTAAAACTTGTAGGCGATCTCTTCGTATTCCGGCTCTTCTTTGGAGAGCTCCAGTGCCATTTCCAGCATGTTGAGGCAGTAAAACGCCATCCAGGCCGTGCCATCGGCCTGCTCGAGAATGCCGCCGTCAGGAATGGCAGAGCTGCGATCGAAGACTCCGATGTTGTCCAGCCCGAGGAAGCCTCCCTCGAAGACGTTGTTGCCCAGGGCGTCCTTGCGGTTTACCCACCAGGTGAAGTTGAGCATCTGCTTCTGGAACATACGTTGCAGAAATCGGCGATCTCCTTTGCCGGTGGCAGACTTCTCGTTGCAGTAGATGCGCCAGGCCGTGACGTTCGCTCAAATAGGGCCCCCATTTTTTCCAGGGGAGTTGCGCCTGCCGGTCTTGGCCGAGTCGAATATGCTCAGCGGTGGGATTCAAGATTACAGCCCCCAAGGAACGGAGTGGCCCACGCGAAATTTAAGAACGGAATTGCTCGAATTCGGACCGCCCGGCCACGAAGACGAAATACGCGAGCAAAAGCGCATACGTGCCGTCGTTGATCCCTGTATTGTCTATCGCAGGGAGATACCGACCACCACTGTCAAAACAAACAGGCGTCCTGCGTCGGACGGAATTCGAACTTTGAGAGCCTCACATCATAACTGGGGGATCAGCCGGAAGGAAGATTGTAGACGCGTAGCGCGGGCTACTCGTATGTTAAGTCCAAGAGGCGCAAACGGTCTCGCCTTGAGATGCCTCGCAGGTTGCTCGGCCTCGGCGGTATTGCAGCAGAATACCCGGGTCAACGCGTGCTTAGCTAAATGCAGTCGATTCAAAAACTGTTAGTTTGAACAGTTGCAGCACGGCCGATCTCCGGCGACGATACGCCTCGTTAACCGACGATCTCGAAGGCGCAGCCTGAAGAAGATACGATCCCCGTGAGACGCGTTCGAAACGTCGAAACGTCAGCCGCTAACTCAATGGTTTCTCGACACCTCAACAGCCTCTGGCACCCCTCAATGCCTTTTCTGCAGGGCTTGCTCCCGTTTGACAAGGCTCGCCTTGGTCCAGACATTGTGGCCGGAATCACGCTCGCGGCTCTCGGCATACCCGAAGTCATGGGCTACACGAAGATTATCGGCACGCCGGTGATCACGGGGCTGTACACACTGTTTTTGCCCGTACTGGTGTTTGCCCTCTTTGGCTCGTCTCGCCATCTCGTCGTCAGCGCGGATTCCGCAACCGCAGCCATGGTGGCGGCAGCCTTGGCTTCCCTTTCGTTCACCGCCTACACACCAAGGTACGTCGAACTTACCAGCCTCATCGGGCTCGTGGCCGGTGCCATCCTACTTCTCGCCAGAATCTTTCGCTTGGGTTTCCTCGCCGATTTTCTCTCTCGTACCGTCCTGGTCGGCTTCTTGTCGGGAGTCGGCGTTCAGGTTGCCGTCGGCGAACTCCACGGAATGTTAGGCATTGAGAAGAGAGGCCACGGCTTCTTCCGCCCGCTGCTCTTGACTCTTCACCATCTGGGAGACATGCATCTATCGAGTCTGTTCATTGCCTTGGCGGTTTTGGCCATCATCATCGGGTTGGAACATTTTTCCCCACGCTTTCCCGCTGCCTTGCTCGCCGTCATCGGCCTCACAGCTGCGAGCGCCTTCTTCCATTGGAGTGAGAAAGGTGTCGACGTGATTGGCAATGTGCCCAGCGGCCTTCCCCACTTCGGGCTTCCGCACATCACCTACGGCGACGTAATGATGGTTCTGCCGATCTCCTTCTCTTGCTTCATCGTCATCCTCGCGCAGAGCGCTGCCACATCACGAGCTTACGCTGTCCGCTATCAGGATCGCTTCAACGAGAATGTAGACCTGATTGGTCTTTCTTTTGCCAACGCTGCAGCAGGTTGCAGCAGCACCTTTGTCGTTAATGGCAGCCCCACCAAGACCGCCATCTTAGACACTGCAGGCGGCCGCAGTCAGTGGTCCCACCTCACCGCCGCAACCGTCGTGCTCATAGTGCTGCTGTTCTTGACCCGTCCCTTGAGCTTTCTACCCAATGCCGTCCTCGCGGCCATCGTCTTCCTCATCGGTGTTAAACTCATCGACTATCGCGGCCTCGCCAAAATTCAACGCTCCAAGCCCAATGAATTCGCCCTGGCGCTTGTCACTGCTGCCACGGTAGTCATCTTTGGCGTGGAGCAAGGGATCATTCTCGCAGTGGTTTTGTCCCTTCTGCTGCATGTCTGGCACAGCTACCGGCCGCAGACTGGGGTGATCGTTCACGACCCTGTTGATCACTGGCGGCTTGACGATCCTATCCCGGGAAAGATGGCTGAACCGGGCCTCGTAATCTTTTGGTTCGGCGCGGATCTCTTTTATGCCAACGCTGCCTTCTTTGCGGAACAGGCGCGTAAACTCGTGAACCAGTCACCCTCGCCAGTTCGTTGGCTGGTCGTCGACGGCGATCACCGGCTTAGATTTTTCAGCAGGCCTCTCCTTGGCAGAACTTCAGCGGGACTTGGCGAATGCAGGCGTGGTTCTTGCCTTGATCGTTGTCAAGGTGCGTCACCATGATGACCTGGAACGTATGGGCCTGTACAAGTTGATCGGTGCGCACCGGATTTTCGAAACCCGTCAGGACTGCATGGCCGCTTACCGATCCGAATTTGCAAATAAACCTGCCAACCTCGGCGAAGGCTGACCTTGCCAACAATCTCTGTGATCCACTTTTCCGGGATGGGGGACAGTTGAATTAGACCATCTGCCTCCCGACGTAGACGTTCGCGACGTCCCAGAAAAGCCATGTCAACCTGTGGTTTGATCATGCTGATAGGAAGGAAGGAAGCTGCCTCTATGTGGGACTGGCCAAGCTTTTCTACATGGGAAGCATGGCCTTTGGGCTGCTGACTTCAATGGCTTTTCTCCGCGCACTCAGCATTGAACGAGACTCGCGCCTTGATCCATGCCTAAAATCGTCGATTGGGACCGCGAGAATGGTGCGGACCCCAACCGGCCAAGGCAAGGCGGTGGAGGAGTCCCCGGTTTTTCCCCGGGTGAAAATCATCGCGGCTGACATAGTGGAAGAGAAGTGACGCGGATCGCCGAAAGCGCTGCACCAACATTGCCGTCGACTTCACCGCGCCATTGGGGCGGGTATTTGGGTAACTCACACCCGCCGCTTGCCGATCGGGTGATCGTGGTTCTGCTCGAGAGAAAGATTAGTATGTGAGTCCGAAACGGCAGGGAAGGAAGGGACAGTCATGTGTCAGCGCCTAATACTAGTTGGCTTGCTGGTATTCGCATTCGTCGCGGTGGCGCAGACTGACGAACAGGCAGCGCAACAAGAGCTAAGAAGCGGGGAGAAGATCTCGACTGCGCTGGCAACGGTCACGAGCACGGCAATTTCGCCGTTGGTGGGCGTCTGCGTCATGGGAGTGTGGCAGTACTATCACACCCCGCAAGCACAGCGCGATCGGCTGCCGGTGATTCAGAAGCCAAAATTCTGGATACCAATCATGTTGCTGCTGATTCTCATCTTCATCAAAGATACCTTTGGAGGATTTGCACCCCTGATCAAGAAACCTTTGGACGCGGCCGAGGTCCTGTTTGTCAATCACGCGGCCCTGGTGCTGGTTGCGTTTCCCGTGGTGTTAAACCAGGTGGCGCGCGTGATGGGGTTCCAGTCTGTGCGGGGACTCTTTGCCTATGTGCTGAGCGAGCCTGTGGTGTACGCGGTGACAGCACAAACGAGCGGCATTCATCACGCTTTCAGCGTTGCAACGGCTTTGCTCTATACCGTCGTAGGACTGGTGGTTACATTTGTTGTGTGGCTGGTCGGCCATTCTTTTGATGTGCTGGCGATGATCAGCCCATTTCCGTTTCTCGATTTCTTGCTGAAAGTAGTTAGGAATACCATTTTTGCGGTGCTGGCGATCACGTCGCTCATTAGTCCGCATCTCGGTTTGCTGCTCTGTCTTGGCGTTATTGTCTTCAGCTTTCTGATCTTTGGCTGGGCTCTCCGCACAGCCGTCTTCGGTACCGTCTTTGCGTGGGACTTGCTGCGAGTTTTGTTATTTGACGCCCAAAATAGACCGAATTTGGGCGAAAGCGTGCCTGCTTTCTCTACCCAGGTGCACAAGGTGCCTCGGCGGACTTACGGACGGCTTCAGACAGGCCAGGATGGCAGGCTGCTGTTTGGCTACCGGCGCCTCCTGGTCGGGCCGGAGAAGAACGTACTGGTCGGCAAGGCCTCGAGTTTCGAAGTCGGCCAGGGCGTATTTTTTCCTTCGGTGATCGAGCCCATCGAATCAGCCGGTAAGCACAGGACGGTCTTTCGCTTACTACCCACATACCGCGGCGCTGAAGAATCGGTTCGCGCCTGCCTGGAGCTGGCGCAGGTTCGGGATGTTCGATTTACCAAAGGCATTCGATCATTCTGGAAGTTTGTAACGGAGGGCGGAGGAGAGTCTTCTATCAACCAGCAGCAGTGAAATGGTGCCGAACTGTGGTCCCCAAGAATCGCTGGCATGGCGAGTCGCGGTGCGCCCGCTGGGGGGGAACGACACGCTCACCGTGATCGCCATACCCGACTCGCCAGGCATATTTCACGAGCAGGGGTGGCAACAGCTCCTTTGAATTGCAGCACTAACGAATCGTGTTCTCCGTCATCAGCAGAATCGCCTTGCGAAAGAACTTCCCCACGACCCTAATATTTTCGGTCAGCCAAGTTACGGCGACCTGGCAATCATTGCTCCTCACTTCAATCCCGATGGCCTCTGATTCTCATAGCGGCCACCGAGACAGGGCCGGATTGCAGCCATTTTTGGGTGCCAGGACCTCCTTGGCCTTGCTGACCTCAGCATCCCACTTCTTCCATTGCTCCGGGCTCAGGAAGTTCACCCATCGCTGGCGAAACTGATCACGTCGGATTGGCTTGGTGATACTCCGCAACCTTGGCACGGGCCTCGGGCCTCGGTTAGGGATTCCTGGAATTTGCCTTTTTGGTCGTCGGTAAGGAAGCTACTACCAGTTAGCGGACCGGGTTTGTGACCCATCCAACCCCGTGAAGCAAGGAACATCAGCGCAAAATCATAGATGAACTTGTCCACAAAAGACACTGTCATTTTTGCCAGTGTTGCTTACAACCTCTTTTGTCTACACTCTTCCCACCTCCGATCCGGGGTCCTTCACAGTCATGAATGTCACAAGTAAGAGACCCGCCTGGTTCGTGCTCACTTGCCATTGGTTAAGCCTGCTCGCGTTGCGCTGGCCACAACCGCTGGAATCTCGTGGCTCTTTGTATTGCCGCAGCAAATTCGCGGCCATCCGTATGTTGGCATCATAATTTTTCTGATTCTGGCTCGGCGTCGCCCAGCGCATTTCGGCGGTCGAGAAACAATGGATGTGAACAGCGCAGTACCTCATAAAGTCAATTGACTAAGGAAGGAGCTTTGAATCAATGAACCGGATGTTCACTGCGGCAGTTTTGGCATTGGCTGTATCCACGGCCTCTTGGGCAGCTGAAGATGGGGCAGCCCTCTACAAGAAAAAGTGTGCTGGTTGCCACGGTGCGAACGGTGAAGGCAAGCCCGCTGTAAAGGCTCCCCCGCTGAAAGGAACCAAGCTGGAGGGAGGCCAAATCGCACAGCACATAACGAAAGGCGAGGCTGACAGCAAAGCACCTCACAACAAGGGCATTGCAGGAGTGAGTGAGGAACAAGCAACGGCGATTGCGGAGTACATCAAGACACTTAAGTAGCTTGAGCCTGCCATTATTTGACAGGCACAACTACTGGCTTCCGTGTGCTAGTCAGGTCCGGAACACCAGTGATGCCAGCACGAAATGAGGACCTCGAGCATGAAGATGAACAAACGGGCCAAACAAATCCTGGGGCCAGCTCTGGTGGCAGCGTGGTTGCTCTTGCTTCGACCTCTGCCAGCGGCCAGCCAGCAGGAGAAGAACGCTGCCCCTGCCGGCAAGGAAACCGCTCATTATCTCGGCGTTGACGTATGCAAAACCTGTCACTCGGATCTCTACCAGAAGAACTTTGAGAACACGCCGCATTTCAAGACCACTCTGGGAAGCGAGCACGGCTGCGAATCTTGTCACGGCCCGGGCTCTGCGCACGTGGAGGGCGGCGGTGATGTAACCAAGATTCTCAGCTTCAAGAAGCTGTCGCCCCAGGAGGCCAACGCTCGCTGCCTGAGCTGTCACGGAGAGACTCACGAGCAGCGTCATTTTGCCAGTTCAGCTCATGCCAGCAACGATGTCGGTTGCCTCGACTGTCATTCCCCCCATCACGCCACGGAAGCGGAGCATCTGCTGGTCCGGGCGCAGCCCGCACTGTGCTACGGCTGTCACACCTCGACCAAGGCTGACTTTGCCCGGCCCTATCACCACCGCGTGGAGGAAGGGCTGGTGCAGTGCGCCGACTGTCACAATGTCCATGGCACGACCACCTTGCGCCAGGTCCGGACCCTGCCCAGCGGAGACTTCGTCTGTTTCAAGTGTCACGCGGATAAGCAGGGGCCCTTCGTCTACGAACACGTGCCCGTGAAAACCGAAGGCTGCAGTTCCTGTCACACCCCGCACGGCTCTACGAACCCTCGTCTGTTGCACGTCAGCCAGGTGAATCTGCTCTGTCTGCAATGTCACACCTTCCCCGTGCAGGGCCCGCAAGGCCCGGCTCATAACCAGGCGGCCAAGTACCAAGCATGCACCATGTGCCACACGGCCATTCACGGCTCCAACGCCAGCAGTGTGTTCTTCCGCTGAGAGCTCTGCATGAATGGCCGATGGGGAGACTCTTGTTTTTTCTCATTCCCGGCGCGTCGGTTTGTACGGCAAGGGGAGGACGGATGAACTCGCAGCTGACTCGAATGTGCATTGTCTTTCTATTGCTTTCACTCGCGAGCTCGGGAGCGCGGGCTCAGTCTTCGGCAAGCAGCTCCGGCTCCAGCCAGCCCCAGGCGCCGGAAGGGGTGGAGAGCGGCGGCTACAGGATTCACCAGGCTATCGAAGTCGGCTATCGCGCCTCGGACACCACCGGCAACGAAGGTATGTACGATACCCTGGTCAACCTGCACAGCGGCCTGCGCGTCCTCGACCAGAGCCTCTCCATGCAGTCCACCACCCACGAGAGCCTGCTGTTTGACAACTTCTTCGTCAACAGCTTCGGCTGGGGTGGCGATCCGAACAACGGGCTGCGGGCACGGTTCGATAAGAACAAGTGGTACGACTTTCGCGCGAACTTCCGTCGCGATCAGACTTACTTCGACTATAACCTGCTGGCGAATCCGTTGAACCCGCCGGACTCAAACCCCAACGTCCCGGTTCCTTTCTCCCCGCACAACTTCGCCACCACGCGGCGCATGACTGATCTGGATCTGACGCTGCTACCCCAGGCCTGGGTCAGCTTCCATGTCGGATATTCGCACAACAACATGAGCGGCTCCTCCTTGAGCAGCGTCCATGAAGGGACGGACGCCCTGCTGGAGCAACCCTGGAACACGACCCTGAACTCCTACCGCTTTGGGGCGGACTTCAAGGTTCTCCCGCACACGGTGATCAGCTACGATCAGTTCCTCGACTACTACAAGGGAGACACCTTCTGGCAGCTGGCGTCGTTCGTCCCGGCGCTCCTGCCGGGCGGGGCTGGCGCGGTGGAGCTGGGGCTCCCGATTGCCACCGCCAGCAACACCCCTTGCGCGCCCGCGGCCGGTCAAGGTCTCATCGACGCCACGGGAACTCTGACGAACATCACGTGCAATGCTTACTTCAATTACAGCCGCACCGACCCGGTGCGCACTTCTGCCCCCACCGAGCGCATCAGCCTGCGCAGCAACTACTTCGACCGGCTAGACCTCAGTGCCTCTTACGCCTACAGCTCCGCCGAGATGAATGCACCCCTGGACGAATTCTTTAATGGGATGATCTCTCGCAAC
>Ga0187768_1000095_pt1 | contig 19947 bp, 23 predicted proteins | sample 0216_QUI02_MP10__3_FD_148678 | JGI IMG/M metagenome (GOLD analysis project Ga0187768, IMG submission 148678) | Tropical peat soil microbial communities from peatlands in Department of Meta, Colombia - 0216_QUI02_MP10_20_MG | ecosystem: Environmental > Terrestrial > Soil > Wetlands > Peat ...
GGGAGATGGACAGGAAATACCACTTCTTCAGGCTGGCGCAATTCGGGATCGCCGGAATCATTGGTTTCCTTGTCCTTGAGGCGATACTTGTCGCAGGGCTTTACTTCATGTATGGGGATGCCGACATTCCGAGCAACCTCGCTTCCTCGCCGGGGCTACTGTCACTGGACATCTTCGCGTCTGTTATCGGCGTGGTTGTCGGATTCTTCGTGAACGAGAAGACTACAGTGAAAGGTCTGGGCAGGCGCGGGAATGGGCGGAAAGGTACCCTCGTCAGGCTGGGTAAATTCGAAGGTGTCTATGCATTCGGTAGCGCCATAACCATCGCAGTCCAGCTGGCACTTCTGGCATGGATTTCATTGTCCCCGGCGTTAGGGAACATCATCGGTGCCATAGCGGCCTATCCAGTGAGCTATTTCATCTCCATGCGCTTTGTTTGGAAGACACAGTAGCTTTGGTCAGGGTGTGTGCTGGCCGACGAGAGAAAAAAGTAAGGAGGCTCGCTAAGGCTACAGCTTCGCGCCGCACTTGGTGCAGTATGTGGCTGACGCAGCCAGCTGAGTGCCACAGTTGGGACAGAACTTCGTCCCTAGCTGGGCAGACATCGAGCCCATTGGCTGAGGACCCATTCCGCCCATCGATTGGGGCTGCATGCCAGGCACAGAATCGGGTATGCCGAAGAAGGCGACGACTTGGAGAATGATGCCCACGAATAGGACGATGAGCCCAACACCTACAATGGTCAGGATGGCACCGATAAAGTAGAGCAGGCCCGCTGTCCTGAACATCCCAACATTGAGCTTAGAGGCCATGGTATCGTAGGCACGCCTGATGAAAATCGAAGATATGATTAGAGCTATCCAAGCGACAGAGAGACCCACAATTACACCCGCAATTGCAGAAAATGCGAAGGTGAATGTGCTGAATATTGCACCTGTAATGAAAATGAAAGCAATAGCTACGGCACCAATTATTCCTGTGATCACAGCATAGAGCATGTTGTCGAAGATTGTCTTATCGCCCAATTCGTCCGAGACGTATTTTGTGGCAATTAGAACGAGGATGTATCCGACAATGTTCGCGACAGGTAAAAGGATGAGGATTGAGCCGACTCCGCCCAGAGTTTTAGCATCTCCGAGCTTCGACATGGCTTTTCGCGGCCTACCAGAGGTAGGTGCCTCTTTTAATCGTGTAAAGAGAATTTGTGGGGAAGAAGCAGGGTTACTGCAGCTTGAAGCCCTTCAAGAAAGCTGCGAGCTCGACCAGGGTGGGATTATCCCCCGCATTGCGAAGCCGAACGGTGAAGTCCTGGTTCCCGATTCTGACTGCCACCTGCGGCTGATACTCCGTCCTCGTGAACAGGATGCTGCCGTAGTGGACCCTCCCGGCCAGGTTCTCACGGACCACTTCCTCCGTGGGCTGCATCGGGGCGATGAAGAAGGCAATGCCGTCTATCCAGTTGATGCTCGGCTGCACCTGGTGGGCCCCGCTTAGCGCCAGTCGAACGATGTCCTCGAAGAACACGCTCGGATTCGACTGCTCGATGATTTCGTGGACAACCAGCTCCTGGTAGGGCGTGTAGGTGATCTTCATCCCTAATAGGCTCCTGCCATTCATGGTCATATTAGCGGTCTAGTATGTATTCCGATGTCACCCCCCGGGCGCTATCGGATGGTGTAGAGCACCAAAGCCGCCAGCCCAAACGGGACCAACGATGCCACGAATGGAACGACTGGGGAGAGCGCGCTGTATAGGTAGCCTGCGAACACCTGAGAGGGGAGCGCGACCAGAGTTGGTAGTATGCTGAACATAGCGAGGACCTTCCCTCGATTCCGCTGCTCTATTGCCTCTGCCTGGATGGTAGAAAGCGAGGGGGACTGCAGCGCGGTTGACACGGCACCTGTTACGCCCCACTCAAAGAGCTCGTCCATAGTTTTGGCCTGGGTGAACATAACGTTGCTAAGGGGCGCAGCTACGGACGCCAGCAGGATACTCTTTTTCGACCCTAGCCTGCGGATGAGGAAGACGACCGAAAAGAGCAGTATGACAGTGGCGGCACCAGCCAGATCCACCACCACGCTGTAGCTTAGTGCGTTAATGCCGAGGTAGTTTACAACATAGATGGAGACATAGGGGGAAGTAAACCCTGTTCCTATACCAGCCAGTGTAACGTAGATGAGCAGCCTCCTGACCACACCCCCGGACTGCCGGATGGCCCCGATGCCGTCGACGAACGAATCTCTTAGGTGTGCCGCGAAAGACTTGGCCGTGGGTCTCGTCACGACGTAGGTCTCGCTCAGTTTGATGGAGCGGAGCCCCACTGCAACGATTCCGAACATGCCGCTGCTCAGGTAGCAGAGTCGCAGCCCAGGGTTCGTCCCAAAATGGTTGATCAGTATCCCGCCGATGGTCGGGGCGAAAGTAGAAGGGATGGTATTGATGGCGCTGAATACAGCGAACCCACGTATCCTGTCCTCAGGCTCGATGGAGTCCATCATGATAGAGTTGAAGGCGGGGGTGTAGAAACTGGCGACCGAGGCAAGCGTGAGGGGCACTAGGATAAGGATGGGTGAGCCGATGACGCAGTAGACGAAGGCGCTGGCAACGGAGACCCAGCTGAAAATCACGACGACCCTCCGCCTCCCCCAGACGTCTGCGATGTACCCGCCGACAAGGAGAGCAAGAGCTGTCACTCCAGTGCCGTAGGCGACGAGGAGCCCAATCTGGAAGGGTGCGGCCCCAAGGGATGAGAAGTACACAGACTGGTAAGGGTTCGCCATAGCAGAACCGATGGACCAGATGGCGGAGGTCGAGGTAAGAATCCAGGCACTCCTAGGGAGGAGAAGGAACCGCCGCAGCCTGGCTGGCAGACCGCTCACGGCTGGACGAGCGAAGAGGTGCGCGCCTTATGTTTTGTTCCTCGTGTTACCCTGCATGATGAGGCAATGGAGAGAAGCCCATAGATGTCCGAGGGGTGTCATCGGATCACAAGTAAGACATAATGATGACAGTGTGATTAAGAAACGTTGATTCGTTTTCTAAAATGGCTGCGGCAAGATAGGACGGACGGCGAGTTGAATGATTGAAGAGGGTGGGACGAGTTTCAGCGATAGGATGCGGCACAGGCTGGTCGAGGAGTTTGCGGTCTCCTACTACAACGGATCCATCAAACCCAACCTTGCAGAGAAGAATCCGATTAACTGGCAGGACATAGAGTACCTGATGGATCGGCCCCAGTTCGACAGGATCCAGAGGGCAGACATCTGGTCCTATGGGAACGCTGTCGGTACTGGATATCAATTCAGGGTCGTGTACAAGGACAAGCGCTACTCAGATTTGGAGAAGCTGCTTGAGATGTATTCGGGCACCGTCCCGACGGCGGACGAGGACAGAACGCTGGCCGAGCAGAGGCTCTACGAGATGATCCTGCTGATGATGAAGGAGGGGAGGCTCCCTAAGACTTTCAAGGTGCAGTCGACGAAGGAGGCTCAGGAGGAGAGGCTTCTTGCAATGGTGGAAGAGCTGGGACACTCGATGGACGAGCTAGGGAGGAGGGTCAAGGAACTTGAAGCCCGGCTGGCATCTCAGGAAGCCACCACGACCCAGGCAGGTACTCCCTCGCCGGTCGTCACGAACCCCTAGTTGGATAGACTACGACGGGTGGTAAGGGTTACCGTACTTCTCTAGCGAGACGAGTTCCTCGAGGGACTTCCTGTTCTTCTTACCCTTGATTGCCTTGACCGGATAACCGAACCCCAGGACTGCGGCCGGCTTCAGTTCCGGCGGGATCCCGAAGTCTCTCCGAAGCTCTGGTTCTTTGAACCCTGTGAAGAGGCGGGAGACCACTCCAAAGTTCCATGCCGCGAGTTCCATGTCCTGCAGGACCCTTCCTCCGTCGACGTTGGAGCCAGGCACCTTGGGGTCGATATTGATGATGACCGCGAAGTCGGCGTTTTTCACCCACTGCCCGGTAGTACTGTCCTGAGCCAGGGTGGCCAGGTTCTTTTTGTCCTGAACAATAATGAATCGCCAGTGTTGACTGTTCATTGATGAGCCTGTGAACCTAGCAGCCTGCAGGATCTTCGTCTTCGTCCTGGCGTCGACGCCTTTGTCGGCGAAGTCACGGATATCGAGCTTAGTGACAATTGCCTCATAGGTGTCCATGGGAACAATGGTCGTGAGGTACATGATTAGGTTTGTGGTGCGGGGGCAATTGGCCGGCTCATTTCCTAGAGTATCCTGTTCTCGATGTGCCCGATACCTTCGGCCTTGACCCGGATCACATCTCCCCTCCGCAAGGTCCTCTTGCGGGCAACTCCCACCCCCGCAGGGGTGCCAGTCGAGATAATGTCCCCCGGTTCAAGTGTCAGTCTGCTTGTGACATGCTCGACTATCTTTGGCACATCGAAGACCATGTCAGAGACGCTTTGAGACTGGACCCTGTCGCCGTTCAGATATGTCTCGATCCTGAACTTCGAGAAATCTCCTGCTTCGTCTGGGGTTACAATCCATGGTCCGACGGGGGTCGCTCGATCGTTGGCCTTGCAGGAGAACCAGTCGAGCATCACCCCGCTTCCCTGAGGCACACGGAAGAGGCTGCGGGCCGAGACGTCATTCAGGAGGGTGTAGCCTGCGACGTACGCCCAGGCGTCCCGTTGCGAGATGTTTCTCGCCCTAGTTCCAATCACGACTGCGATCTCCCCCTCGTAGTCCATGATCTGACTGTGAGTGAAATGAGGTATGGGGCTGTACGGACCTGTCAGGCTCGTGTAGAACTTGGTGAATAGTATGGGTTCCTTGGTCTGCTCCGACTGCATCTCCTTGATATGGCTGTAATAGTTTGCTGCCATGCAGAGGATTTTCGAGTTCCGACCAGCAGGAGCCATGAGGACGGTGCTGTCCACATCAAACGTACTTGTCTTGGGCTGGGCCCTCAGGTTGACGAGGTCGGCGACGGCGTCAGAAAAACTCGTGTAAGATGGGGAAAGGTCAGACGCCTTCCCATCCGAGTAGATTCCGAACGACTCCCTACCGTCGGGAGAGGAAAAGCGGACAAGCTTCACAATGCGCCGGGACCAGGTTGCGATAAAAAGAGTTGCAACAATGGTCAAGGCTTAAATCGAATCTCGGGGCAAAAGGAGGGTTGCCCCTGAGAGACATCGGGGACTCGGTCACCTACGGCATTTTCGGAAAGGTGAACGAGATGGCTGCCAGAGGGGTCAAGGTCTACCCGCTGGCCATCGGCGAACCTTCGTTTTCGACCCCTAGGGGGATAATCGAGAGGGCTCGGGAGTCCATGGTCGAGGGAGACACACACTACGTTTCGTCGTATGGCATCCCTGAGGTCAGGGAGGCGATCAGGGACAAGGTGACTAGGGGCAATGGAATCAACGCCGAGGTGCCAAATGTGATGTTCATCTCGACCAAGCTCGCCATTTACGCCTCAATCGTAGCCACCTCAGACAGGGGAGGGGAGGTGCTGATACCCAACCCAGGCTACTTCTACTCCCAGCCTGTCGCACTTTCAGGAGCAAGGCCGGTCTGGTATAACCTGGCGGGAGACTATTCCCTTGACCTCGACGAGGTCAGGAAGCGGATCACGAAGAAGACGAGGGCGATAATAGTGAACACCCCTTCGAACCCCACCGGGAAGGTGCTCTCGAGGCGGGAACTGAAGGAACTGCTCGATTTTAGCAAGGAGAGGAAAATCTACGTGATAAGCGACGAGTCCTATGAAGACCTCGTCTACGAGAGGGAGCACGTATCCGTGGGGTCACTGGAACCTGAGCCTTCGTCGGTGATTTCTGTCTTCAGCCTATCGAAGAGCTTCGCGATGACTGGATGGCGGGCCGGGTATGTGGTTGCAGAGGAGACGGTCATAGGCCTGCTTGATAGATTCATAGAGCAGACCCTCAGCTGTTTCCCACCCTTCATACAGCGCGCTTCAGCCTACGCACTTCGCGAGGAAGGCGTCAGTACCCGCCGGTTCAGGGAGGAGCTTCGCGAGAGGAGGGCGCTTATGGAGCGAATGATGAAAAGGATCCCCCGCCTCGAGTTCAAACGTGCCGAGGGCGCTTTCTATGCCTTCCCGAAATACAACGCGAATATCACCTCAATGGAGTTCAGCAGGAGGCTTCTCGATTCGAAGGGAGTGGCAGTGCTCCCGGGGAGAATTTTCGGTGACGCTGGGGAGAAGCACCTGAGGATTTCGTTCGCCGCGCCCAGGGAGACTATAGAGGAGGGCATGAGCCTGCTCGGCGAGTTCGTCAAGGGGCTCCCGAGGTGATTGCAGACTGGGACCTCGACTCTGTTTCAGCTTCCCCCATCACCTGGACGATGACCTCGCGCCGCCTTGGCCTGATGTCGAGCTCCACGAACACGATCTGCTGCCATGTTCCGAGGGTGAGGACGCCCCCTTCGAAAGGGACGGATAGGCTCGGACCTACGAGTGACGCCTTGACGTGGGACCTCCCGTTATCGTCGTGCCACGCCTTCTGATGCTCGTAGTCGATGTCCCTTGGTGCAACTCTTTCCAGCATTCCTGGGAAGTCCTTGGCAAGCCCGGGCTCGAATTCGATGGTGGTGACTGCTGCGGTCGAACCGGGGACGAAGATCGTTGCCACTCCTGTATCGAGTCCGCCCTCCTCGACGGCCTGCTGCACCAGTCCCGTTATGTCGACGACGTCATTCTCGGCTTCGGTGCTCAGCTCGAGATGCTTGGTGAAGACGGGCATGGGCGGAGTGACGGTTCAACGCGTTTATACGACTAAGGGGACGAGGCTTGAATGGACATGGAGATACTTGAGGGGAGCGAGCTGAAGCGTCGAATGCTGGAAAGCTATGCCAGTGACCCTAAGGGGTGGAGCTTCACGGTTTCCCCATCCCCAGGCTCAGGGTTCCTTAATGCCACGGTAGCGGGGCCCGACTGCGCCTGGATGCTGAAGATAGACTCCCTCTTCAAGCCCACCCCAATTGTGATTGGTTCTCCGGCCGAAGCCCTTCGCAGGAGGCCAGAAGGTCCTTTCCCCTATGGCTACCGAGGTCTCCCACCCGAACTCGCTATGCAGTTGATGGGAGGAGGGAGCGGGACTCCGAGTGGGCCCCTACGGAGGAGTCTTCTGTCAGTGTTAGGATCCGAGCCCGTTGTCCCGGAGAAAGGCGGGAGTTACGCCGAAGGACCCCTAGTCTTCACAGGTCCCGGAAGTGTGAGCCTCTCTGACAAGCAGAGAGAGGTGGACGCCAGACTCGCTTCAGAGATGCGTCGCCTCCTCAGGCTCAGGTACCCGGCCTACGGCTGAAGGGCTACGTCCATGTCTGCAACCGCAGACAAAGAGAGCGGCCACCCTCGCGCAGAGGGAGAAAGGGCGAGGGGCGTCCGGAGAAAAGTATGCGTCGTGGTCGGAATAGGAAACCCCCTCATGGGGGACGACGGTTTCGGAATCGAGATGGCAAAGGCATTGAGGAGGTTCAACTTGGGAAGGAGGGTGCTTGTCCTTGAGCGTCAGACCATGGATTTTTCGATCCTCGATTCCGCGAAGGGGGCGTCGAAGCTGGTCATCGTTGACGCCGTGAAATCAGGTAGGCCCCCTGGCAGTGTGGTGAAGTTCATCGTGGGCAGGGGCCCGTCTCCAGTTCTCCTCGTTCCCCTATCGCATGAGGTGAATCTGGGCGACATCTTCGCCCTTGCGAGAAAGAGCGGGATTCACCCCCCTCTAACTGTGGTGGTCGGGGTGGAGCCAGCAGACTCCACTGCCGGAAAAGGTCTGTCGGTGGAGGTCAAAGAGGCCCTTCCGCGTGCACTTAAGGAGGTCAGGGACGAGGTGAAAGCGTGCTTGGAAAAGGGGAACGGGGCACCCAGCTAGGCTTTCCTCAGGTCCAGCCTCAAGAAATGGGTTGCGCAGGATATGCAGGGGTCGTAGTTGCGGATTGCCATCTCGCTGAGCCTCCTTGCTTCGGTGGCCTCTGAATTCATTATCCGCGGAACCAGAAGCCTGACGTCATCCTCCATCCTTGCCTGGTTCTGGGCGGTCGGCGGAACGATCTTGGCACTTTCAACGTAGCCCCTGGCGTTGACCGTGTAGCTGTGGTAGAGTATGCCTCTGGGCGCTTCGCTGACGCCATAGCAGGTGCCGGCCTTCGCCTTGTAGGGGACGCTGGGGCGAGCAGGCTTCTCGTATTCATTCACCTCCCTCGCCGTCTCCTCAAGGGCGTGCACTATTTCCAGGGCCCTGACGATTATGCTCTGAAACGGATCCTTCAGTGGGGGCTTCAGCCCGACCCCCTTGGCCAAGGCCCTGGCGGCGGGGTTGAGTTGGCGGTTGTTCAGGCTGAACCTAGCGAGGGGGCCCACCATGTAGGATCCCCCGCCTTTGGTACGAGAGTGCAACGCGTTTGAGTAATCGACCTGGTATTCCTCGAAGTTCTCTTCGAAGTCACAGGGCTGAAGGCAGAGCCCCTGGTTTGAGACTATCTCCCCTCGGTCGATGGCATAACGCGCGGGGTCGTATAGGCAAACTAGGGTGGACTCCCTTTCCAAAGACGGCCCTTTGAGAGATGCGACGAAAGCAACCATCTTCTGCACAGAACTTCGAAGCCTGTCTAGCTCCGGCAAGAGTGATGCGAGGGTCTCCTTCGAAGGCGCTCTGTGGATTCCTCCTATCTTCAGCGACACAGGATGAATCTCCCTTCCCCCGATAATCGACATGAATCTGTTGCCCAGTCTCTTGAGGGTGAGCGCCTCTCTCACCAGCGCAGGGTCTCTCTTGGCCATCGCGATGGCATCGGGGACTCCCATGTAGTCAGGGGCAGCGAGCATGAAAATGTGGAGGGCGTGGCTTTCAATCCATTCGCCGTAGTACAGAATCCTCCTGAGCCTCCTGACCTGCTCGTCTACCTCCACTCCGAAGAGCCCCTCGAGAGCGTTCAGTGAGCTGATTTGGTATGCGACAGGGCAGATGCCGCAGATCCTAGAGACGAGGTCGGGTACCTCCTCCGCGCGCCTCCCCTTGAGGAGAGCCTCGAAGAACCGTGGAGGCTCGAATATGTTCAGCTTGACCTCAGGGCATCCTGTGTCTGTTTCAACAATGGACAGCGAGCCCTCTCCTTCCACCCTCGCCATTGGACCGGTGTCCACCACGACGCGCCTAACCATTCTTCTCTATCCACCTCCTGAATTCACGCGACTGGGAGTTGGCGCCCTTGAGGAGCAGCCCTATGGTCGAGCGGTCGACGCCGTGGGCGGACAGCCACGAAGCGTAGGAGTCTAGGTTCGCGTCGTCCGAGGGTCCGAAGCACCCGTAGCATCCTCTTCCTGCGGAGGGGCAGAGTGCGCCGCACCCTGAAGCGGTGACCGGGCCAAGGCAGGGGGTTCCGCCGGCGACAACGAGACAGGGATTCCCGGCTCTCTTGCACTCGAAGCAAACGGCACTCGAAGAGAACCTGGGCTTCGCGCCCCGCAGGGTTGCAGCAAAAAACTGCAAAAGCTGCGCCTTGCTCACCGGGCAACCCCTCAACTCAAAGTCCACCGCAACGAAGTCACTTGGGGGGAGCGCCTTCTCCAGAGCCCTCGCGACCTTCTGCTCCGGGTAGACGGCAGACTCGAACAGGCCTAGCCTGCTCCAGTTCCTCAGTGCCTGCAGTCCCCCTGACGTCGCGCAGGCTCCGAGGGCCACCAGCATCTTGGATTCCTTCCGTATGCGAACTATCCTCTCCACCTCCTCCTCGGTAGAGACGGACCCCTCGACCAGAGCGATGTCGTAGGGGGGGCCGGTGGAGGCGCTGCTTGCCTCGAGGAAGTCTGCCAGCTCGACCCTGTCGAGGAGTTCGAGAAGCTCTTCCTCGACATCGAGGATGGAGAGTTGACAGCCGTCGCAGGACGAAAACTTGAACACGCCCAGCCTGGGTTTGGACATTAGACCCCCTCCTTGGGGAAGAAATCCCTCACCTTCGGATAGCTGAAGACCGGCCCGTCCCTGCAGATGAAGAATGGCCCCAATTGGCAGTGGCCGCATATGCCCGATGCGCAGTTCATGTTCCGCTCCAGAGAGATGAAGATCCTCTCAGGTGGTACCCCGATTTTCACGAGTTCCATAATCGAGAACTTGAGCATGAGCTCGGGGCCGCAGATGAAGGCAATGGCACGTCCCGGGTCGACTCCTGCCATTGGGAATAGGGTAGTAACGACGCCAACGTTGCCCCTCCAATCCCCGGTCCCCCTGTCGACCGTGAGGAGGAGGTCGCACCCGTTCGCCGCCTGCCACCTAGAATGCTCATGGGTATAGATGAGGTCAGCTGGGGTCCTAGCCCCGTACAGTACCTTCACCCCGGCGAAACGACCAGGCTTCGCAATCGCTCCTTCGATCACGGGACGTAGCGGCGGCAGGCCGAGGCCACCGGCGATGACTAGCAACTGCTTCCCCTCTGCCTCGGCGACGGGCCACCCTCTGCCGAAGGGTCCCCGGAGGCCTATGTTTTCCCCAACGCTGAGCCTTGCCAGGAGGTTGGTGACGGCCCCCACCGACCTGACGGTGTGCATTAGTAACGTCTCTCCCTCGGAGGAGGCAACAGAGATTGGCACCTCCCCCACCCCGAAGACGTAGAGCATGTTGAACTGGCCTGGCATGAAATCCGCCGGGGTCCGCCCACCCCCCACGTCGAGAAGGAGGGTGAAGGTGTCAGGGGTCTCTTTTCTGACGTCCCTGACTGTCGCCTGCATGAAAGTGTGGAGAGCTTGCCTAGGCAACTCGAGGTGCCTCCATCTTCTTCCCAGCATCTTGCTTGCCCTTCAGGACACTGTTGACTGTGTCCGTAATGTCTATGCCCACTGGGCACCAGGTGATGCATCTGCCACACCCGACGCAGCCGTAAGTTCCGAACTCGTCCGGCCAGTATGCGAACTTGTGCATCACAAACTGCCTGTACCTGGCTTTCCTCTGCTGCCTAGGATTTCCCCCTGCCGAATATGCGAAGTCCTTTGAGAGGCAGGAGTCCCAGACGCGGACCCTAGACACACTACCGTCCCTGAGGTCTGTCCTGTCGATGATCGTACTGCAGAAACAGGTGGGGCATACCATGGTGCAATTCCCGCATGCCAGGCACCTTTCTGCAGCCTCCCCCCATACTGGTGAGTCGAGGGCAGCGTACATCTGTCTCGAAGGATCCCTCTCTTGGATCCTTCTGCCCATTTGATCCCTAGCGTGTCGGACCAGCTCCTCCCCTTCCTGTAGTTCCTCCTCCGTGGCGGCCTTGAGCACGATCCCCTGGAACATGTCCATGTTCCTCTCGGGGACGTCGACCAGAAGCTTCTCTGGGAGTTCTGTGATTGCTACATCATAGCCTGACTCCGCAGCGGGTCCCGCCCCCATGGAGGCACAGAAGCAGTTTTCGCCTGCCTTGGTACAGTTGACCACGATGAAGACGGAATCGTCCCTCAGGGTCGAGTAGACGGGATCCTCAAAACCCTGCACCAGCATCGTTCTGTCCATGATCCCGATTCCTCTGAGGTCGCAGGGCCTAATGCCGAAGAAAGCATACTTCCTGTCCGAATGGAAGGCAGAGACGAGCTCGATACCGCTGCCCCTGTCGACGTGCTTCGACAGCTCGACTTCGGCAGGGTGAAGGTAAGTCTTGGGAGAGTCGGGTCCGTTCAGCGATGCGAACATGAATGTGCTCTCCCCACCTAGGCCGTAGCTCCCGGGGCCCTGGATGTCCACTACCCCTGAAGCGAGGTCCTCAGCCCCCCTCAGTTCTCTAAGGCGGACCACCCCCTCAGAGAGCGACGGCCCAACCACCGTGAATCCCCGATGCTGGAGGTTCAGAATGAACCTGGGGACGCTGCCTTTTGCGGCAGTGAAGTACATCGCAATCTCGGGCTGGGCATATGGGGAAAAACCCTGTTTCAATTCCTAATGTTGAGAATCGTGTCCCTTTCAGGCGTCGCTTCCCTACCGGATGTTGAGTCAGAAGTCATGCATCGGATACACGCTCGCTTATGCTCCAGGGAGGGCCGACGAATTCGTATGAGTCTGCAGGAGATAGTAGTAATGATACACGATGGGGAGTATGGAAGGGCCATTGCTTCCTTGGAATTCGAAGTGAAGGATGAGTCGAAACCACCGCAGACGAGGGTCGAGTGCTGCAAATGGCTTGCAGAGTGCAATCACAGACTGGAGGACTATGAGGAGGCAGGCAATTGGTACGTCGAGGCGGTGAGAATCATCCTCGCATCCCAGGCGGACAACAGGACGAAGGCCAAGCAGGCTCTGCCACTCTGCAATAGTGCCCTTGAGGCCTATGAGAAGGGCGGGGATTCCACCGACGTGTTTGTGGCCGCTAGGGTGAAGCAGTACCTCGTGGAGCTCAGTAAGTAGGCATCGGCAACCGCCGCCCCCTAGTCACCCGAAGTGCCTTTGTTCGGCCACCGAGCCCTGGTGATCACCAAGGTTCTTCGAATTGTTATCCAGAGTGGCGACTCTGTGTAGTGTTAACGTTGGGAACTCGGTTCCAAAGAGCGCGGGAGACTACCCCGGCCCATTCCGTACCTCAATTTCACGGATAACAGAATCAAGTACAGAACACAGTTCACTCCGTTCCATAATATCACCGAAAGCAATCCCTGCACGAGACCGTACATCAGCCAGAGTGCCGTACCACCGAGGGATAGCAGATTGAACGGCAGGCTAATCTCCTGGGCGTCTCTGAGCCTCCAAATTCGTAAGATCTGGGGGACGAGCCCAAGGGAGACTAGAAACCCCGCGGCCAGCCCAAGAGCCTCCACAAGCGCTACCATTTACCCTAGCCGTCATCAGTTCACAGTTTACCCTTTCTCTCGGAGCTTCACATAGCCCTCTCAGGAAGGCGGGGCGCGTGTAAAGTGTAGTGTCGCCTAGAGGAATGCCGAAGGAAGTTGCATGTCCTTCATTGTTAGCAACCCCGGTGGGGCGTTGGCTACCTTCGGGACCATGTTAACGAGCATTGCCACCGTGCCGTGGTCCCCGTGGACGCACGGGCTTATCCTGCAGTGCACCGGTGGAGTCCCCTCTATTTCTACCTGGTCGTACTCTTCCTCGGAACCCACGAAGGCTGCGAAGTTCAATTCAATCAGAGACTTCCCCCCGATCATGCCCCTCGCTGATTGCGTTACCCCTGTTACTCTTCCAACTGGAATCTTGACGTAACCCTCGCTGGTTGGTTTCTGAGCGATAACTGGTTCCACCCTTCCGATATCCACTCTGCTGAGTTTCCACCCAATGGCGTCCGCGAGCATGGAGACGGATTGCTCGAGACCTACGTGGCCCGATATCTGATGATTCTTGATCGCAGACTGAAACTCTCCTTTCGTCAGGCCAGCACCCACCTTCTTCTGGAAAGGTATGCGCCTGGTGGCTGCATTCATCTTCCGGCTAATCCTGATTCTTCGGATGCTTTCGCAGGGGGCGGTGAGCGCAATGGGCAGGGCGTCCATAAGGAAACCCGGGTTAATCCCGGTCCCAAGGACAGTCGCGCCGTGCTTCTTCGCCAGCCTGTCCAGCCTGGCAGAGAGCTGCCTGTCGACGATGTATGGGTATGAGAGCTCCTCGCAGGAGGAGACGACGTCTACGCCGTGGGTGATTACAGATTCGATCTGTGGATAGGCGCTTCTGAGGTAGCTTGAGGTGGTGTGGAGTGCGACGTCAACGTGGTCGGCCAGCACCCTTTCGAGGTCGTCTGAAACCTTGACGCCAACCGCGTGGTCTAGACCGATTACGGCTCCTAGATCCTTGCCCACCTTCTTAGGGTCGATGTCGTAGGCCCCAACAAGATTCAGCTGTTTCTTTTTCTCAGCAAGGATAAACTTTGTAGTGAGGCTCCCTATCACGCCCACTCCGAACGAGACCACATTCAACTTCCTCATGGATCTTGAATCCCATGGGCACGGAATTAAGGGAAGCGCCTAATGGCGCGTGTGAAGCTTGGCGTCTGTGGAGCGCCAAGGGATTCCCTGATGCCGCTCCTGAGCCAGGAGAAGACAAGGGCAAGAATCCACAGCGTGTATCTCAGCGATAGGCCTGAGAAAACGACTCCTCCCACGTTTGTTCTTCCAAAGACTGGCACGGCAGAGATCAGGAAGAGCCCGGATGCGACTCCCCATGTGACTGCCTCTTCCCTGAGCTGTCTGAGCATAGACCTGGGCACCAGGCGACTCTGTTCGGCGGCGAGTGCCAGAGTGAACACCGCCATGATGAGCATCATTCCTCCCACGTCCAAGCCGAAGAATGAAGACGCTGCCTCGAATAGGGCTGTGGACGGAGGGCTCGTGGAATCAAATGAACGCAGGATGTTGAAGATGAAGGGTTCGAGTGCGACAGTGAAGAGCAGGACCCCGTTCAGGACTATGGTCCCTCTGGTTTCCACTGGGAGGACGGACATAATCCTAGTGTATCTGAGCCAGATTGAGATTAACACGATGAAGTTGAAGGCGAAGGTCCCAACGTCTTGGTAGAATGCGTGATCCGACACCGGTGGGTTGCTCACGAGCGCAAAGGCTCCTATGGACAAAGCGAGGCCGAAGACTAGGTCGGAAAGAGACTCGATCCTGGGCCTAGGTCTGGTCCCTTCTTCGCTCTGCAAGCCTTTCCGCAGGCAGTCTTGCTGGGTGATTTAACGTTGGAGAGAGCGACGGCGGCTATCCATGTCTTGATACAAGCAAGTTACCGCGTAGGGTCGTTCAGGCAACCAGAAAACTCCAGGGGTGGTCAAGGTGGATGGCCTGCTGAGATCCCCCAACGCAACAGCAATCGTCAAAGGAGAGGAGCCCATCCTTAATGGACACCGGCATCGACAGAATAGCAGACGTATGAGACTTCGCTGGTACCGTTTCCAAGTTCGCCGGTGGATTATCAGGAGGGCATCAGACTCGTCTTCACCCGACGGGCAATTGTTTTAGATTCTTCCTCTATTGAGCCCCGCATCAGTCCTACGGTGGATGGGCTCCTCCGGCACTGCCACCTGGAAGTTCGGCCTCGTACCCCAGTCCGTGGCTAACGGACTCACAAACATACTCGTCCTCCTTTATCTCATTCAAGTCCTTCACGGCAGCCTCATCGACGTTGGGCTCGTGACAGGGGTGGCAGCCCTGGCCCTGATACCCTCGCAGGCAGTTTGGGGGAGGCTAGTCGACTCAACGGGCCGGTGCAAGCCGTTCCTCGTCTTCGGATTCGTCGGGTTCGGCGCGTCCTTGGCGTCCATACCCATCGCATCGAACGTCTCGGAGTTGCTCGTCCTTGTGTCGCTAAAGTCTGTGTTCTATGCGGCGACCATTCCTGCGAGGCAGCTTCTCACCGTAGAATCAGAAAATCGAGACGGGTGGCAAAAGGGACTTGCGAACATGTCCTTCTTGACGTCCATGGGGGAGACCATAGGGATGGGGCTTGGCACCGCCGTGGTCGTGACCCTAGGCTTCAGTGAGCTATTCCTCATGTGCGGCCTGCTCTGCTTCGCGTCCGCAGGAGCCCTGACCATCCTCGCCCGGGAGCCCGGACTCATGATACAAAGGAGGCTCGTTTCACTTGAGCGCTCCCTGGGGACCATAATGGCTGTTTCAGACTATGCGGGCTACCCAAGGCTGACATCCGTAGGCGCGCCACGCGTCGATATCAAGAGAGTTTTGAACAGATCGACGAAGTTCCTCCTGACCGGAATACTCTGCTTCTCTCTCGCCGGAGCCGCCTTCTATTCCCCCCTTCCGGCCTACCTGCTGCAGTTCTACCCGTCCCAGGCGGTATTCTTTGTCTTCTTTGCGGGTTCCTTCGCCGGCGGCCTAGGCTATCTCTTGGTAGGACGTGTGCTCAAGAACGCTGTGTCGAACCTGTTCCTGTCTTCCTTCTCGAGGGTGGTGGTCCTCCCACTGCTCCTCCTCGCTGCGATTGGAGCGTCCCCAGGGCTGGCAGCAGCAGCCATCGTCCTCGCAGCCCTGGAAGTCCTGTGGTCACTCTTCGATGTCTCGAGCACATTCGCCTACCTGGAGACCGCCAAAGTCGGTCAAGCGGGTTTCTATGGAGCACTGGTCGGCCTAGGAAGCGCAGCGGGCGGTTTCTTGGGTGGATACTTCTCGATGGAATACGGCTTCCCCGCTCTATTCACGGTTTGCAGCCTGCTCTGCGCCGGTGCCTTTCTGGCATATGTGTTGCAGTACGGAGGAAAAGCTTGGTTGATGCGTCAGAGGTAACGGCACTGACCAGTCCTACTTGCTCCCCTCTTCTTCCACGTAAATCGAATCGTACTTCTCGACCCTTGGTATGATGCACAAGAACTCTGCACTTTCTTTTCCACCGTTCTTGTACCAGTGGCGGGTTCCTGCGGGGATGTAGATCGAGTCCCCTGCTTTCACCTCGTAAACCCTTTTCCCGAGGCCCACCATGTACGTCCCCCTGAGAACGTACTGTTCGTGCTCGATGTCAGGATGAAAGTGTTCGGGTATGCTTCCTCCTGGTTTGATCGTGAATCTGCGCATCTCGAAGTTGGGAGCGCCATCGTGCCTGTCGAGCAGCCACTCGATCTCGGTCTTGACCGCCCTGTCAACCTTCAGTGGCTTAACTTTGCCCGCGCGTTTTACCGACAAGTTTGGAACGGATTAGGCACACCTGCTTTAAGATAAGCGCTCCGTGCCGCATCACGGCTCTCCTGGACCATGGGTGTGGCACCGTTGCAACTTGGGTGTTTACTTTCCCTGGCTTGCTCGGGAACGGGTGTCCGTCCAAGGCGGGATCACGCGAGTTGCTTCGATTTTGATTAGGATGCGCCTGCTAGGAGCGTACCTCTGGTACTTTGGCTGGCCCAGATATTTCATTGACATCTTGTCTATGTGCTCCTCCGCCCCATCAAGCGTAATCTCCTTCACACGCCCACGAATGATTGCCATGTGATATTCGTTCTTCTGGTCGATGATAGTAATAGCGACCCTGGGATCCCTCGCAGCATTCCTGTGCTTCTGGCTCCCTTCGAATGTGTTAATCAGGACCAAGTCTCCCTCGTGGTCTACCCAAGTCTGAGTTACATGAGGGGACCCATCGGGCATGAGGGTTGCCAAGTTTGCGAAGGTCCTCCCCTCTATGAGAGCTTTGACGGAATCAGGGAGTGGCTCCACCGGCATGTGGGGTTCGTTTAGAGCCAGCCTGCTTTAAAATGGCCGCTTGTTGAAGAAATCCGAGAGGGCCGCGAGGCCGTCCTTGAGCGTCTCCTCGCTGGTCGTGAAGCACAACCTAAACGCCCAAGGAGCGCCGAAGAAGTCCCCGGGTGAAATGAGGACGCCCGTCCTGTCTAATATTTCGCGGGCGAACGCGATGGATGCACGCCTCCCCTTGTAGCGGACCAGGCAAAAGGGCGCCACGCCGAGCTCTGCCGACACTCCTTCTGTCCCTTGCAAGAACTTATGGACAAGCCTCGCGTTTCGGGAGTGAATCTGACGAGCACGTTCGACGAACTTCGACCTCCGTCTGAGCACCTGTGTAGCTATCCAAAGAGAATAGGCTGAATCGTGGCCGCTGACAGCCCATTTCGCGTAAAGTAGTCGGCGCGCCTCCCTCTTGTCTGCCAATATCCATCCCACCCTTAGCCGCCCCAGCCCGAAGAATTTCGTCATCGTGTTGCTGGTAACGACATTGTTGGCCTGCCCGAAGTGGGTGTGAGGGCGTCCCTGGAATGTGAATTCCTTGTATGTTTCGTTGATGTAGACGGTCGTACTGGACTTCGGAGATTTGGCCAGCATCTCTACCGCGCTCTCGTCCAAAATCTTTCCCGTGGGGTTGTTGGGATCGGTTAGTCCGAACATCAACCCTGATGGCAATGCCTTCGCTGTCAGCGAGCTCTGCACCATCATTCCCAGAGATTTCGGCACGGTGAACATCGGTGGGTAATTGGGAAGCGGGACGGCGGCTCTCCTGGCCCCGCCAAGGACGGAGTATGCCAGGAAGATGGCCTCGGACCCTCCGTTTGTGAGTGTGACGTTCTCGGGCTCGACCCCGTAAAGCCCTGCCACCTCTTCTGCGAATGCTCTCTCATGCTCGTCCTTTTCGGCAGCGAACCTCTCGAAGGACGTGTCGATTCCCATGGACCGCAGGTCGGGTTCTGACAGACCGCTGGGCGTGAGGTTGTATTTTGAGGCCGGCCCGAGGGTGAGGATCCAGTCGAACAGCTCGTCGCGGGCAGGGCGCAAGGCGTTCAGCATCTCCGCTTAGAACCACTCTAGTTAAGCAGGACGGAGGGTTGGGCGCGCGGAGCTCGGCTCAATTTGATTAGGTAGCCGAAATGGGAGGGGAGGGCAGATGTCGGCCATGTGGGGAGGGACGAAGGTCAGGCTTGTTCAGGGAGACATCACCGGTCTAGAAGCAGACGCTGTGGTCAACGCTGCCAATTCCAGCCTGATGGGTGGCGGAGGCGTCGACGGAGCTATACACAGGCGGGGGGGGCCGGCCATACAGGAAGAGTGCAAGCGGATTCGCCAGAAGGAGTGGCCCGGTGGGCTGCCGGCGGGGAGGGCGGTGATTACCACAGGAGGTTCATTGAAGGCCAAGCACGTCATTCACACAGTGGGTCCAGTCTGGTCGGGGGGACGGAGCGGCGAGTCCGCAATCCTCGCCGAATGCTATTCCAACTCTCTCAGGATTGCTGTAGAGAGAGGCCTGAGGAGCGTTGCCTTTCCCTCTATAGGTACAGGGGCGTACGGGTACCCCATTCGTGAAGCGAGTAGAGTGGCTTTGAAGGCTGTGAAGAGTTACGTCGAGAGTGAGGGGGCGCCATCGGAGGTGAAGTTCGTCTTATTCAGCGAGAATGATTTCAAGACGTACGTCGAAGCCTTAGGGGAGATGAAATGAAGGAAGGGACAGCGAGGCTCGAAAGAGACCTCGCCCACACAATCAGGAGGCTGTACGAGAGAGGACTGGTCTCTGGGGTCGGCGGGAACGCCAGCGTCCTCCTTCCTTCAGGAAGGCAGATACTGATTACGCCATCCAAGTACTTCAAGGGAGGAGTAGCGGAAGGAGACCTCGTCAGGGTGAGCCTGCGGGGCGATGTCATCAGTGGGGGAAAGCCTTCCAGCGAGCTCGCGACCCATCTGGAGGCCTACAGGCTGAGGAAAGACGTGAAGGCGGTTGTCCACGGGCACCCGCCGACGGCAGTCGCTCTCATCACTGCGGGCATATCGATTCCAGCGATGACCCCGGAACACGCTGTCATGATCAGGTCCATGAAGGTCGTGGGATTCGCTCCTCCGGGCGTAGCGGGAGCGAAGGCGGTCAAGGGCGCCCTGAAGGTGTGCGATGTGGTGGGCATTCGGAACCATGGGTTCTTCTCTCTGGGGGGCGACCTCCATGAAGCTGCCTCACGCCTTGAGGTTTTGGAGGAAAGTTCCAAGATTTACTTAGCCGGGAAGCAGGTTGGTGGGGTTTCCGGGCTGGGAAGGGAGGCCCTGCGCGAGATTAGAGCAAGATACGTTCACGAGTAGAACCGGCGGAGCGTAGCTGGGCGTGGGCTCGGAAGCGCGGCCGCGGGATATTGCGGGTTGAAAACAGCATTCCAGACCGCTCTGCTGCGCCGTTCATGGCCTTACCCATACCGAGTCCCACTCTGCCCTGATAGCTGCCCTAGCGCCCATCTTGGTTCATATGCATACATCCAAATCTTGTCCAAATCTCGGAAACGATGGTTGACCGGACAATGGCCGCGGGTGCCTCTGGTCGAATTCGCTTAGCCTACGGCAATCTGTCAGGGCTGAGGATTCCCTTCGGGTCCAGAGCCTGCTTGAGCTTCTTGAGGAGCCCCATTGGGACTTCGGCTCGGGCATATGCGCGCTTCAGGATGCCGACGCCGTGGTGATGGGAAATCGTTGCGTCGTGGGTGCTCGTTACCTTGGCCATCGTTTCCCATATGCTCCAATATACGTCCGTGTTGGGCTCGAATAGGATGGTGAGGTAG
>Ga0187768_1000111_pt1 | contig 18603 bp, 19 predicted proteins | sample 0216_QUI02_MP10__3_FD_148678 | JGI IMG/M metagenome (GOLD analysis project Ga0187768, IMG submission 148678) | Tropical peat soil microbial communities from peatlands in Department of Meta, Colombia - 0216_QUI02_MP10_20_MG | ecosystem: Environmental > Terrestrial > Soil > Wetlands > Peat ...
CAGACCTCGCTGACCGTCATGGTATGTGATCTTGACGGATTCAAGCAGGTCAACGACCGCTTTGGCCATGTCGTAGGCAATCGGGTCCTGCAGCGATTTGCCGCACGTCTGAGAGAGTCGTGCCGCGAATACGACCACGTCGCGCGCATGGGTGGGGACGAATTCGTGGTTGTTGTCCCAAGGTTGCCGGTTGAGGCAGTCCGGGCCAGAGCGATTCAGCTTGCCAGCATCGCCCCCGAAGTAGCAAAAGAAGTTTGCGGGGAAGAGTTGCTCTCGCTCAGTATCGGTTACGCCATGTTTCCCGGTGACGCGACGGACGCCGAGCATCTACTGGCCGAGGCTGACCGGCGGATGTATGCGGTCAAAGCAAGCCGTCCGCACAGCCGGAACCGTCGCCTTTATCCTCGCTTGCGCTGCCAGATCGCGGTCGAACTGCAAGCGGAGAACAACCCGCAGCCCTTTCTGGGCAGCGTCACCGACATCAGCCTGAGTGGGTGCTTCGTCGAAACCACCCAGGTCTTTCCAGCCTCGACCAATCTTTCCATCGCCTTCATGACGCCAAACGGTCCGTTGCGTGCCGAAGGTCAGGTAGTTCGCATCCGACCGGGCTGGGGATTCGCTATTAAGTTTCACGATATCCGAAGTGCCGATCGCGAGAACCTGCGCCACATTCTCGACTTCGTCGAAAATGGTCACGCCCAGCAGGAAACGCAGCGCTATGTCGCCTCATTGAAGACTCGCTAGCCACTGTCCCTCCCTCTCGGTCCGTCGGCAGGCGACCGTCCAGCCCTTGGCCGTTCGGCCTTCTCGACGGCGCGAGGCGCTAGAGAACCCACCGGCGGGCCGCCGGGCGAACTGCTCTCGCCGCAGGCCGAAACCTTGTTTGAGGGACATGCCCAGCTACAGGGAATTGCCTTGGATCAACCTGCTCCCGGTACCATCTTTCTTAGAAGAGAGCGAATCACCTCTGGCCGGTGCTCACCCTCCGCCCCCACCAAGGTGTACAACCGTTCAAACGCCTTGGGGCCCTCGACTTTCATGTTCCAATTGTCATTTCCCCGGGACCCGACAATGGTGACGCGCCAATCGCCGGCCCGATCAGAAAGCGCGTGTTCAATCGCGGTAGCAAGTTCTGCTCCCTGAACCGCATTTCCTGTATTGTGCACCTCGACTGTGACCGCCATACCCAGAGTCTACGCGAACATCAGGCATTGGGCTCAACCGAAACACCCTTCACGCTTACGGAAGTCAGATTCCAAAATCAAACCCCAGCTCCGCCGGGATAAATCAGGACAGCAACCTTGGTAACCTGTATCCCGCCGCGCCTGGCAGCGCACAATGCCTCCTGTGGGAATGCTTTGGGCCATTTTGGCTAAGGAAGGCTGGACATGACTGGCATCTCAATCGCCGGGGTTGGGATCGCGCTGGCGATACTCGCGATCGCCGTAATCACCCGCGTCCCGAAGCGTGCAGGTAAGCCCAAACGAGCAGAAAGGTGGGAAAAGGCTGAGATTGTAAAGCAACTCTTAGCCCTGTCCGAGCTCGAAAACCGTCGTGCCGCCGTCGCTTCATCGGTGCGATTCCGTGCTCCTGCGCCGAGGCTGGGAATACGTCCCGGCCATGCCAACTTGAAGACGACTGCAAAGAGCGCGCTGAGCCGTCCAAAAACCAGCTGAACCCGGGCTGCGGTCGCGAGCCTGGTCAAACTCGCGCATATCCGATCCGGGCGTGCATTACCCAACGCATCGATCCGCACTTTGACCATAAACCACGCCGCACGAGGGCCATCGATTGTAAGTGCGACTGGATCCCGTTGAGGGTGCCGAACACCTAATCGCAAAGGCAACCTTGCTCATCGGACTCCCAGGGAATCACTCAGTATTCCTTTCCTCATAAACCCAGGATTTGTTGGCAGGCGTAGTTATGGTCAGCGCGGACGATGACAGCCCTCCCGCAATGCCGGACCAGATGACCAAAGTAATCGAGCGGAAGATGCCCGATTTTCAGTGTGCTAATCCGTGAAAAGGTCCGATCAAGGTGACCGCGGGACTCTGAAGGCCATAGTTAGATCAGATGGCGCCTCTGCAAATCCCCTTTTTACATGACCTTATGCATGACCTTCTATGGTTACTTCCTGAGTCTTGGGTAATTTGACGGAGATCCACAAGTATTGGCATGCTCTGCTTCGCATGGCACTAAAGCCCCAAAACGCCACCAAGCGCCAGCGTCCTGCTCGCATCCGAGTCCCCAATCGCGAACGGGTATTGTTCACGATCCATGACCGCAAATTTGTTGGAGTCGTGCAGCGACTGTCTCTCACCGGGGGTTCCGTCATTCACACCGAGGCACCACTTCCCAAAGGAACGTTGGCGGGGTTAGATCTGAGAACCGTATTTGGAAAGGTGACCGCACAGATCGAATTTCTACACACTGGGGCTGATGGAATCGCCGCCGCGCAGGCGTTTCGCTTTCTGGGCATGGACGATTTCTGCACCAGAAGGCTGAAGGCCGCCATCGAGCAGATGCGAAGTGCAGGTTTCAGCGATGAGGAACCTGGACAAAAGGGTCTGGCGGAACTCGTCTCCAGCGGCCTAAGCACATTTCGCGAACACATCCAGCGCCTCTCTTCGACGCGCGCGCTTCGCGGGAAGGGTCGCGCGAGGCGTTAGCCCACTCACAGATGCCGTCGGCTCACGGGCGTGCCCGCAATCCTCGTAGAACCGCATTGTAAACGGGTGCCGAAAACAAGCGACGAGTGGACCGCCAGGTCCGGGCAATGAAAGCGCGAATCTGTCTTTTCGTCCGCTCCCACGGATCAAGCAAATACCGGATTCCCTCGATCGGGCTCGGCGAACACGTCTTTGCTCAGAAACCGGCGAGTGTAAAGGTAGTACTTCGGAGTCGAAGGTTGCCGGCAGGAGAAGGCTTAGTTAGCGGCGCGTAATTGCGCCTACATCTGGCCGACTGCTGGGGCGTTTGTCCGAGAGAGCTCTGCCCGGAGGAGGTAAGTGGCTGCACGCTCGGCTGGAGCCAGCGAAGAATTGAACATGACGTGCTGACCACGGTCGAAAGCTCTTCTGTGCCGTCAACGGTACCGGACCAGAGTCTATGCTGCAATGGTCTTAGCGTTTTTGGCCCTGATCTCGGCTACGGCGCGGAGCCAGTGGTCGAGGTCGTGGCCGTGGTGGCAGCCGCGTTGCACATAGAGGTCATATGTGCGGCGACGGATCTTTTCTTCAATATTCTGACTCGGCTCGGGCGTCGACGTTTTCGGCGTCAAGATGGGGCGGATGCCCGTGCTGAGCAGCTTGGTGCTCTTTCAGTTTTTGGGCAATTCTCTGTTCTTCGGCGGTGAGCTTCTCCGATGCGACGTCCGAAAGTTCCCCCCTGCGCCACAGATTTGTGCGACGCTCGCGCAACTCTTTCAGGCCCTTCTCATATCGTTCGCACTGCTTGCATCGCTCGGGCATGAGACTCCCCCGGGTTCACTGTGATTTCTAGAATGCCGGGGCACCTATGCGGCCGACGCTATCGAGCATCAGTGGACCTCGTCTTACCCATGAGTTTAGATCCTGGCCGCGGAAGGTTGGATGCAACTCTCGGTCGCGCGCCGATGAGATGGCTGGCGTAGACTTCCAGTCTGGCGGTGACGGTAGATACAGAACACCGGCGATGCCGAGCTGCCGATCGCCTGCGGACCGGCCCAGGGTACTCGAATGCCCAAATGGAGACACCGGGCCCGAATGCGTTCGAGTGTTCATCCACCCTGAAGGGGCGTTCGCGCGGCAGGAACCCCGCACAGGAGCGGCAATTGTTGCAAGAATGTTGCCCGGAGCCAGTCTGCCTTCTCTGCCAGTACGTCACACAAGAGCGCGTGAAGTCAGGAGAGAACCGGGCATGTCAGACATCCGCTACATATGCATCTCGGACCTACACTTGGGAGCAGACAACAGCTTACTGACTCGACTTGGATCCAAACCGGGCGCGGTAAGTCCCGCGCGGCCCAGCCGAGTTTTGGAGGGGCTGGCACACTGCCTTACGGAACTCGTTCGTTACAACGCCGGCCCCCGCAAACCCACGCTTATCCTGAACGGAGATGCTCTCGAACTGGCATTGGCAGAGGACAACCTTGCGTTAATGGCATTCGCGCGTTTCATTGAACTGATGTTCCCCGTCGACGGGGAGCATTTGATTGACCCAAAGATCATCTTTAACCCGGGGAATCACGATCATCATCTTTGGGAGACTGCGCGGGAAACCCAGTATGTCGAATTTCTTCAGGGCAAGCGTAGCAAGAAGGCAGGTTCGGATCTGCCAGTGCCCTGGCACACCACGCACATGTTCGACCCTGACTTGGTCGATTCAGCCCTGCTGAACGCTGTCATAGGCCGTTACCGGCATATGGCCATCCATGGGGTGCATGTTGGCACGGTCTACCCTAACCTTTGCCTGTTGAATGCCGACAACAGCAAATGCGTTATCTTCAGCCACGGCCATTTTATTGAGCCAATCTATAGGCTGATGAGCACAATTGGCGACTTCGTTTTTCCGAAGCGCAAAGTGCCACATCAAATCTGGGAAATCGAGACGGAGAACTTTGCCTGGATCGACTTCTTCTGGTCGACCATGGGCCGGTCAGGGGAGGTCGGCAAAGACATCGAAGAGATCTACGACATCTTGCTGGTCCGGGATGCGCGCGAAAGGTTTATCCGGCAACTGGCCCGCGCTAGTGGCCACCACTGGTTTCGCCGGGCGCCCAAGCTGGGTGAATGGCTTGGCCTGCTTTTCGTCCCCTTTGTCTCGAAATTGCTTAACCGGGTAGGGAACCTGGAGAAGCGGCAGCCTGGCGAGGTGCTTACCGCAGTCGCAAAGCAAGGTCTCAAGGCCTATGTCGAAGGCCCGCTGGCCCAGCAGTTCTTGGAGCACGACAAGGCTATCCGGGCGCAAACCACGTTCGTCTTCGGCCACACTCACAAGCCGTTTTCCGCTCGCCTGAACTTCGACCATTTCCCCGGTCCGACGAATGTTTACAACAGCGGAGGGTGGGTAGTGGACACCATAGACCTGGAGCCAGCTCACGGCGGCGCGATTGTGCTTGTTGACGAGGATATGAACGTCGTATCTCTGCGTATGTATAACGAAACCGAGAGCCGACAGAAGTGCCCCGTCAGGGTGGAAGCCGTGGACAGTGGTACTAATCCCCTCTACCTCCACACGGCGCGGATTGTGAAAAGCGATCAGAACCCATGGCTTTCGTTTTCCAGCGCGGTAGCAGAAAACGTGGATAAGTATCGTGATAACTTTCGCGTCCGATTGAGCATGCTCAGATGACGTGGCACTGCATGCCCAAGCCTCTCTAACTCCGGCTCTCAGATCGAACTTAGTAGGGAGGTCGCGATAGCCAGGGCGGCAGCGAAAACCCGACACACGGATTTCGGCGATGCCCAGGCAATACTGCTGGCTTTAGGAATCGGATCCATTGCGGGTCCTCCGGGGTCTTTGAGGAACGTTGGTTTGCCAGATGGTTGCGGCCGCGGGGACGAGTGGGACTAGAACATTTGCTTGACAAGATGACACTCGGGTCTATAATTATGGCGCCCTTCCTCTAGGGATATTCTATCTGTGCCCTAGCCTGCTATTCCCCCTGGCACCCCCTGCTCCCGGTCGTTCGACCGCCTGATGTGACTGATGCGGCACAGCTATGTCCGGCGGATGCGAACCAGCCAGAGATTTCCGCAAACCACGTTTTGCAAGGTTCCACACCCCCTCAGGCACGGGAAGGTCTTGCAACCTCAACTGCAGTGAGGTTCGTTATGAAAATTGCATCTTACCGTCACCACGCTCTCCGCTCCTCCTTCGGTTTTTTCAGCCATCCAAGGTTGGCGGAGTTCAGCGGCCGCGCCCTTGCGAAGCTGGCTTTGATCCCGGCGCTTTTAGCCGCGCTCTTGTCGGCACTGCCCGGCAACGCCCAGACCGCGACGTGGACTGCGGCCGGAAACATGTCCGCCGCCCGGGTGGGACATACAGCTACGCTGCTCAAAGACGGTACGGTCCTGGTGGCCGGCGGCGGGGATAACGCAAGCCTCGCCTCTGCAGAGATCTACGACCCGAACACCAATAGTTGGACAGTGACTGGCAGTATGTCCTATGCCCGTTCCGGCCACACCGCAACTCTGCTCAGTGATGGTAGGGTTCTGGTTGTAGGTGGGGACAGTTCGGAGGCAACGGCGGAGATTTATGATCCCAGTACCCGGACTTGGGTGGTGACGGGCAGTCTCAACACACCCCGCGCAGCCCAAAGCGCGTCCCTGCTGCAGAATGGAATGGTCTTGGTAGCTGGAGGTTGTTGCACGACTGCGACCCCCCCTGGGTATACCCAACCGGTCAACGTAGCCCTTACCTCCAGTGAGTTGTGGAACCCCACAACCGGCCAATGGACGTTTAGCGGCGACATGGTCAATGCGCATGCCAACCACACCGCTACCGTGCTCAGCAACGGGAGCGTGCTTGTGGCGGCGGGTACATCCTTCCAATTTCCACCGGGGCCGGAGACAGAAAGTGCGTCTGAGATCTACAATCCCGCGAGCGGTTCCTGGACCGCGGTCGGTAGTCTAGCTACCGCGAGATATTCCCATACGGCAAGTCTGCTGATAAACAATCAGGTACTGGTGGCCGGAGGCGATGCCGGAGGCTGCTGCAGCGGGCTCTCCTCCGCGGAGCTCTACAATCCCAGCACCCAGGCATGGCAGGCAGCGCCGGCAATGAGCACTGGGCGTAATTATCTGGCTGCTGCAGTGCTGCCGGGCAACACCGAGGCGCTGGTCTCGGGAGGATATTCCTGCTGCTCATCGCCCAACTCCACCGTCGCTAGCGCCGAAATCTTTAATATCACGACACAGTCATGGTCGCTAACCGCCAGCATGAACCAAGCACGCTATAACCATACGCTGACAACACTCGGCGATGGCAGTGTACTGGCGGTTGGCGGAACGGTTAGCAACGGCGGCAGTAGCAGCACATTAGCTTCCGCTGAACGCTTTTACAACGGATCAGCCCCACCACAAGTCACGATCACCTCCAATGTGGCGACGATGGATTTCACCGTGACCGGCACGGGCTGCAGCGCCGGCAGTTACATAACCCCGAGCACGCTCACATGGACGGCTGGTGCGAGCTGCACGGTGATGGTATCCCCGCCAAGCGGATACGTATTCGATGACTGGAACGACGGGTCGACGGCAAATCCGCGCACTTTTGTGGCTCCGTCGACCGCTACTACGTACAGTTTCACTGTAACCATTACGGCGGGAAACCCGGCCTCAATTTCCGCCGCCGCTGGAACGCCGCAGAGCACCACGGTCGGTAGCGCATTTGCCAGTCCACTGGTGGTGACCGTAAAGGACTCAAACGGGAACCCAGTGAGTGGAGTGATCGTGACCTTCACTGCTCCCGGCAGCGGAGCCTCGGGGACGTTTGCCGGCAGCGTGAACACTGCCAGGACCAATGCCTCAGGAATGGCGAGCTCGGCGGTGTTCACCGCCAATGCCACGGCTGGCACTTACACGGTCACGGCAAAGGTGGCCGGAGTCTCGCGCTCAGCTCGCTTCACACTCACTAATCAAGCCGCTGGCGCAGCTTCCATCACCGCCAGCGGTGGAACGCCGCAAAGCACGACGGTCGGTACGGCGTTTGCCAGCCTGCTCGTGGTCACAGTCCAGAATTCAAGCGGGAACCCGGTGAGCGGAGTGAGCGTAACCTTCTTGGCCCCGGGCAGCGGAGCCTCCGGCACGTTTGCCGGTGGAGTGAACACGGCGACGACCAACTCCTCCGGAGTAGCGACTTCAGCTGTGTTTACCGCGAACATCACAGCTGGCAGTTATACAGTCAGCGCCAGCGTGGCGGGAGTGTCGACGCCAGCCAGCTTTGTGCTCACCAACACCGCTGGTAAAGCCGCATCTGTCACGGCGACGAGTGGAACGCCCCAGAGCGCGGTTATCAGCACGGCGTTCTCTAGTCCCCTGGTGGTCACGGTCGACGATTCGGACGGGAACCCGGTGAGTGGAGTGAGCGTAACCTTCTTGGCCCCGGCCAACGGAGCCTCCGGCACGTTTGCCGGTGGAGTGAACACGGCGACGACCAATTCCGCGGGAGTAGCGACCTCAGCTGTGTTTACCGCCAATGCCATGACTGGCAGCTACACAGTCGGCGCAAGCGTAGCCGGAGTGTCGACCTCAGCCAACTTTGCGCTCACCAACACCACGGGTAAGCCAGCGTCTGTCATTGCCAGCAGCGGAACACCACAGAGTGCGGCCGTCAACACCGCGTTTGCTAGTCCGCTCGTGGTCGCCGTGAAAGATTCAAACGGGAACCCCATAAGCGGGGTGAGCGTAACATTCACGCCTCCGGCTGGCGGGGCCTCCGGCACCTTTGCGGGCGGAGTGAACACGGCCACGACCAACTCCTCGGGTGTGGCGAGTTCGGCGGTGTTCACGGCCAACGCCACGGCGGGCAGCTACTCAGTGACCGCGAGCGTGGCGGGCGTGTCCACGCCAGCCACCTTTGCACTCACCAACACCGCGATCGGTGGTCAAAGTACCACAATCACCCTCGTGCCCTCCTCCTACGTCACGACTCTGGGGACGACGGGAGGTCAAGCCGTCGGCAGTTCCATTGACTTGTTGGATGAGTCGGGTACACAGAACACTTGGAACAAATATGTCGAATTTGATGGTCTCTACGCCGGCTATCAGGTCTTTTCACTACCCACCAGCATTGCTCCTAGTTCGGTGACCAACATCCAGATCCAAGTCAATTACCAAGGCCCCTCTACCAGCACACAGACCTGGACTTGGCAGATCTACAATTGGGTCAGCGGGGCTTATGTCACGGTTGGAACCAACATCGGCGCGCCCGATTGGGGCGCGTGGAAAATTCTGACATTCAACGTGCCAGGAATTTTACCCAACTATGTTCGCGCCAGTGACGGCCAGGTGCGACTGCAGTTGGTCTCGAACAACGCCGCGGACAATGCGGACATTGACTACGAAGCTGTGATCGTAACCTACTGACGGCATCGCATGAGAGGTCTCGCCGTGAAGGTGACGGCAGCCGGGCAGCGCGGAACACAGCAACTTTGGCCCCGCAGCCTACAGATGATCACGGGCTGACCTGGGTCCTCTGCCTAGCCCGACTCACGGTGGGCTGGCCAAGCGGGTTCCTAGTTCGCCAGCCGGAAGTCCATTGCCACTGTGGTTTCGACCGTCGCCGGTCGGCCGTCCACCGAAAAAGGCTCATATCGCCACCACCGCACGGCGGAGGCGGCCGCTTCTGATAGCGCCTCGGGCCCGCTGACCACCCTCACTTGTGTTACTGCGCCCTTCACGCTCACGACGGTGTCCAGCACCACCGTGCCCTGCACTCTTGCCTGGCGGGCCACTTCCGGGTATTCGGGCATCACCTTGTGGATGATCCGCCGCTCCATGGCGTCGCCTGGCACCTTCAACTGCGGTTGTGCCACCACAGCTTCCTTGGCTGGAAGCTGCGCTTCCAACTGGGTCCATTCTTGCTGCCACCGCCACCATCCCAGCATTCCCACCATCAGCGTCAGAGAAGCGGCGAACGCAACCCTACCTCCGATACCGCACCTGCGTTTCGGTGTTGTGGAGTCTTTCTCCAAGCCGGCGGTCGACTGGGGCCGGTCCGGCTCTCCCGAGGTCGAGCCCGCCTGGGCGGTCACTAGCAGTTCCCCTTCGCGCCGCGTCCAGTAACGAACGATCGACTGCTGTTCGATGGGCAAGCGGAGAAACTGAAGACCAAAGCACCGCTCACGCTGGTAGCGCACCACGGCCGTGGCCCGCACCGGCGTGCCGGTGTGCGGAACCAGAAACTCGACCCGAACGGCTTCGCCCACCAGGAGTTGCGATGCCGGGACAACTCCCATTCCGCCCTCACCTATCTCCAGGGTGCGTCCAGAGATGATGTCAGGGAGGCCTGAGCGCAATACAGTGAGATCTAAAGGCACTGTGAGCTTGTAGCGAGGAACCTTACGCTTGGGCACAGCTGCTTGGGAGACAGCGGGGCTAGCTCCTGTACTCATCGTCGAGCTTCCCCTTGACTCATAACACGGCGCCTCATCGCTCGAGCAGGAACTGACGTCACTCTTCTCATGACCAGCGAAATGGCTTCTAGCTACTGATCCAGCAGCCCCTTGATGCAGCGGGTCCATATGGTTACCGATGTCGGGAGCTAATGGACCAGAGGGATAGCTCTGTTTATACGCTGCCCCCCTTCATAGAGGTTAGATAACGGATGTATGGTTACCCACCGTTACCTCCGTGCCGTGACAGAATTGGGACGACGCTGAGTTCGGATGGTTCCGATCGTCAGGGTACGAACGATGATGATGGTTGGTGGTCCGGCAAGACACAGGGATCGTTCGATAGATAGAGTGGGTGGCGTGGCATGCGATCTGCGCCGCGTGGACAGCACGCTATTTTTTGTGCCGGATTCGGCAGGAAATGGATCGCCCGAGAGATCGACCTGGGACGACTCCAATTTTTCGCTTGGGACCGGGGAGGGACAACACGACAGAGGCGCTGCGATGTTAACCGGCACGCGTCCTCCGTTATCGGGTCGACCCTGGCGGAGAAGGGAGGTGTTGAAAATGCTTTTCCGTCGAGATGGGGCAGACTATAAGAGAAGAGGTCAACGAAAGTGCATCGAACCTGGTCCGGGTGGCGGGAGGAGCAGAGTGCATGGCTTGCACACGACGTAAGTTGCTCGCCGGCGCGGGCGTCGCGGGACTGGACCTGCTGATGACCTCATCGATCAAGGGAGGCTTCGCATCCGAGTTCTCAGCGGCGGCCGCAGTCGCCTGCCCATTTCGGCTGGCGGTGATCAATGATGAGGTAAGCCAGGACTTCGAAAAAGCATGTCAAATCGCGGCCCGCGATTTCCGACTGCATTGGATCGAACTGCGCTCGATGTGGAATAAGAATCTGACCGAGCTCAGTGCTAAGGAAGTGGAGGAGGCGCGTAAGATCCTCGAGGAACACAAACTGCGGGTCACGGATATCGCGAGCCCGCTGTTCAAGACAGACTGGCCGGGGGCTCCTCGCTCGTCGCAGAGCGAAAGGCGCGACCAGTTTTACGCAAACTTCGATGCCAACGCGCAAGATAAGCTACTCGAGCACTGCATCTTGCTTGCCAAGTCTTTCAATACCGACAGGATTCGCTGTTTTGACTTCTGGCGGCTGGACGATGTGAAGCCCTACCGGGCGACCATCAATGCCAAACTGCAGCAGGCTGCGGAACGCTGCGCTCGGGACAACCTCATCCTGTTGCTTGAGAACGAAATGTCCTGCAACACAGCGACGGGTGAGGAATCAGCCGGCGTGCTACGGGCAATTCCAAATGCTAACTTCATGCTGAACTGGGATCCGGGGAATGCCGCAGCCTTGGGAGACACGCCCTATCCGACGGGCTATCAGCTGTTGCCCAAGGATCGCATCGGACACTGCCATTGCAAGGACGTGGTGCGCAAGCCTGACCTTACATACGACTGGGCTCCGGTGGGCCGTGGCTTGCTGGATTGGGTTGGACAACTACGGGCTCTGCTGCACGACGGTTTCCACGCTGGGCTTAGCCTCGAGACCCACTGGCGCGGCGCGGGTTCGCCGGAAGCTTCCACGCGAGCCAGCATGGATGGGCTCAGGAAGGCGCTGACCAGCGCTGGGATTTCCTGCTGAGTACAGCTACTCGGTTGTGACCGCAGCCACAAGGAGAGCATGATGGTGACGAGGCGTGAATTTCTCGACGCACTTGCGGCGGGTGCGGCCGGGCTGGCTGTGGGAACCACGGCCCAGAGCTATGGCCAGATCCTCGGCTCCAACGATCGCCTTAATTTTGCCCTGATTGGCCTCAACAGCCGAGGCTATGCGCATCTCTCGGCGCTCAAGGCGAACCAGCGCGCCGCCCGCATCTCCCACGTGTGCGATGTGGACGGCGACATTCTCGCGAGGTTCGCGGACAGTGTACGGCAGGAAATGGGCGCGCCGCCCGCAACGGACAAGGACTTCCGCAGGGTCCTTGAATCGAAGGATGTCGACGCCATCACGATTGCTACGCCTGACCATTGGCATGCCGCTATGGCCATTGCCGGATTGCAGGCCGGTAAGCACGTCTACGTCGAAAAACCATGCAGTCACAATCCCGCCGAGGGAGAGATGCTCGTGCAGGCGCAGCAGAAGTACCGCAAGCTGGTGCAAATGGGTACTCAGCAGCGCTCTTCGCCACACACCATGGAGGTCGTCAACAAAATTCACGGCGGCATCATAGGCAGGCCTTACTGCGCGAAAGCTTGGTACGTCAATGTGCGGAAGTCAATTGGCACCGGTAAGCAGGTGCCCGTGCCGCTGCAACTCGACTGGGACCTGTGGCAGGGGCCGGCGCCCCGTCGTCCCTACAAGGACAATGTGCACCCATATAACTGGCACTGGTTCACGCTCTACGGCACAGGCGAAACGCTCAATAATGGCACGCACGAGGTCGATGTCTGCCGTTGGGCGCTGGGTGTCGACTATCCGAAGCGCGTCACTTCGTCGGGTGGCAGGTATCAGTTCAAGGACGACTGGCAGTTTTACGACACGCTGGTGACCAGCTTCGAGTACGAAGACAGAATGATCTCGTGGGAAGGCAGGAGCTGCCAGGGAATGAAGTATTACACCCGCGATCGCGGTTCCACCATCATGGGAACCACGGGCACGGCGCTGATCGACCGTGACGGCTACGAGATCTATGACCTCAACGGGAACAAAACGAACGAGTTCAAAGCCGGCACTACGACATCATCCTCGGATGTCGTCGGCCGCGACGCAATGACCGATGCGCATTTTGCGAACTTCATCGCGGGGATTCTCAAGGGCGAGGAGCTCAATGCTCCTGTGTCTGACGGCAACGTCGCGGTTACAATGCTCCAGCTCTCAAACATCGCGTGGGAAGTCAATCGGGAGTTGCATCTCGATACCCAAAGTGGGCGCATTCAGGGCGACCCGGAAGCGATGATATTGTGGGAGCGCGAGTATGAAAACGGCTGGGCGCCGCATATTTAGGGCACGGCCGTCAGCCAGATTGTTGTCAGGCGTATTTCCAGGAATCGATCAGAGCGGAGCACGGCCACTGGCGAAGTAGTGTCGTTATCAGTCCGAGGCGTACTTTGGAACAGGCCCTTCTCTGCAAACGCCTCGTTCCAGAGATTGCGCCGGGCGCCTGCTGACTCTCGGGTTGCCTGATCCCGCCTGCGACGACTGTGGCCATCGGTCACATTGGTATGAGCCAGCGCTTGAGCAAACTAATTCTCGCCAAGCAAGAAACTGACAATCGCCAGGCCGGTCCCAGTGACCACCAACCATGCGATAAGCGGAGCCAGCCACTCCGCAACCAACCAGGACTTGTTTGTCGTTCCTTGCACTCGTCGCGGCAACACAGAAGGGGAAACTCTCACACTCATCCCCATGTGGCGAACCGTTCTCAGCCTGGCAAAAACCAGCTTCTGGTCAGCCGCGTTGATGCGGTGTGGGCCGGTCACCCACCCCATGTATGCATACGATGAGATTGCTACTAAAACGAAGGCAAACATGAACTCCAGCATCGTTTGCCACGGGACGATCGAATAATCTTCCATGGCTGCCCCCCCCCAGCGTTTCGGTCATCGATTAGCAAAACAGGAAACCTGGCCACCAGTCGCGCCACGTCGTATGAAAGAGGGCCACCTGGGCCACGCGCTCGGGTTCGTCCTGGTCAGGACATATGCTCTCGCAAATCACCGAAATTCAGTGACCGCAATCACTTGTTTCAGTGATTGCGGCACATCGTCCTGGCATCCTATGTAACCCTCAGGTTGCACGAACCATAATTGAGAAAATTGTCCGGCCCTAGCGACAAAGGTTCGGAGGCCTTCTCCGAGCGCACCTTTGGAAAGGGAACCTGGGTCACAGGAAACGGTGATAGCGGACACAGCGACGCTCGGTCCAACATGTGAGCATGAAATTTGTAAATTTGGTTTAGCTCAGGTTCGAGTCTCGGCGCTCGCCGCGGAGGCTGGGCAGCCGGGCTCTGGGTGCCTGTCCCTGAGTATTGCCATGGAAAGCCTTGAACGGATCATCGCGGAGCACCCTTTCTGCAGTGGGCTGGACAGCTATTACCTTGAGCTGCTGGTCACTTGCGCATCCAATGTGCGTTTCGAAACGGACCACCACGTCTTTCGGGAGGGGGGAGAGGCCAGTCAGTTCTATTTGATCCGCGACGGCAAGCTGGCGCTTGAAATGGTTAGGCCGCAACGCCCCCCTCTCATCGTGGAGACCGTAGGAGCCGGCGAGGTGTTGGGGTGGTCGTGGTTGGTTCCGCCACATCGCTGGCACTTCGGCGCACGTGCAGTCGAGCCGGTGCGCGCCATTGCCGTGGATGGTGCATGCCTGCGCACAAAATGCGAGAAGAATCCTAACTTGGGCTACGAACTACTTAAGCGGACGGTTGAGATAGTGGGTCAGCGTCTAGAAGCAACCAGCTTTCGAATGCTCGACCTGTATTCAGCGCACGTGCCAGCAACCCGGAGATGAGTCCGACGGTGACATGCGCGCTCTGATCGCACAACATGCTTTGCAAATTGTGCCACGAATCGGCAGTGCCTCCCTTTTTCACACGAGTTTCGGTTGCCGCAACCTCTTCCTGTCTGCTTCAACGGTGTGCGCCACCATCGTCTTCCGAAAAACAAGTCAGGCTGTATTTCAAAATCGCGCGAAACTATCGAGGCAGGGGAATTGCATCTTGCATGCGTGCATCCCCTGTCTCACCAACAAATAGCTGGCGGAGGATGCGTTTGGGAACTCTGGTACTTCCGACCGATGGAACGCCTCTAACGACGTTTCTTGCTCCGGCTTTGCGCCCGCTTGCACTGCCAGGCATCTGGCCGCAACCACTCTGAACAAGGGAGAGTTGTTCCTATGTCAAAAGACACGCTCACGATCACCGATAATCGCACCAGTCAAACCTACACTCTGCCAATCGAGAAGGGGACAGTCCGAGCGATGGACCTCCGGCAAATCAAGAGTGGTCCGGACGACTTCGGGCTTATGACCTATGATCCCGCTTTTATGAACACGGCTTCGTGCCAGAGCCAGGTAACGTTCATCGATGGTGAACGTGGCATCCTGGAGTATCGCGGCTATCCCATAGAAGTGTTGGCGGAACACTGCACCTTCCTCGAGGTTGCGTACCTGCTGCTGTTCGGCGATCTCCCCAACCAAAGCGACCTGAAGGATTGGGTCCATGAGATTACCCACCACACGATGCTGCACGAGACGACGAAGAAGTTCATGGAGGGTTTTCGCCACGACGCCCACCCGATGGCCATGCTGGTGAGTTCGGTAGCTGCACTATCCACCGTGTATCCGGAGGCTAGGAACATTCACGATCCAGGCAACCGCCTGCTGCAGATCAAGCGGCTAATCGGAAAGATGCCTTCGATCGCGGCCATGTCTTACCGGCACAGCCTTGGTTTCCCGTACGTTTATCCCGACAACGATCTGACCTATACCGAGAACTTCATGAACATGTTGTGGAAGATGGTGGAGCCCAAGTATGTAGCCAATACGGTGCTGGCCCGCGCTCTCGATATTCTGTTCATCCTGCATGCCGATCATGAGCAGAACTGCAGCGCGAATGCGATGCGTTCCGTGGGGAGCTCGCATGCTGATCCGTACCTCGCGACGGCCGCTGCCGCTGCCGCCCTGTCCGGACCGTTACACGGGGGAGCCAATGAAGAAGTTCTCAAAATGCTAGACGAGATCGGCTCGAAAGAAAACGTACCTGCCTATATCAAGAAGGTCAAAGAAGGCCACGGCAAGCTGATGGGCTTCGGACACCGCATTTACAAGAATTATGATCCCCGCGCCAAGATCATCAAGTGGACGGCCGAGCAGGTGTTCAAAGTCACAGGACGCAACCCGAAGCTTGATATTGCCATTGAGTTGGAGCGGATCGCCCTGGAAGACGATTATTTCGTTAAGCGCAAACTGTATCCCAACGTCGACTTCTACTCGGGGATCATCTATCAAGCCATGGGCTTCAAGCCTGAGATGTTTACGGTGCTGTTTGCCATACCGCGTACCGTCGGGTGGCTGGCCCAGTGGCAGGAAATGCTTGTGGATGCGGAGCAGAAAATCGCTCGGCCGCGGCAGATCTACACCGGCCACCGTACGCGCCAGTTTCTGCGGATGGAAAAGCGCACACCCGTGACTGCCGCGAAGCACTAGTTCGTGGCTCATTGAAATCGAGAGCGCGCCCCTCAGGGCTAGAGGATCACCGAGCGGCGACAGCCTGCAGGGGGAGCTCCCGGCTCGAGTTTTCCGATACCGACGCGGAGGGGGATTGTCATGAACCCGTCTGACATCAAGTTCTGTCCACAGTGCGGCGCTAGCGACCTGGCAACGAGGGAAATCACGCCGAACCACGTCCTTGAACTATATTGTCCGCATTGCGGAGTCATAGCGATCCTTCTCTGGTGTGATCACGAGTTGATCGGTCATACTGCCCTGCACGATCTCGACAGCGACTCCGAGGCGTGGTAGCGAACGAGGGAAGCTCACCCAGCTGGGAGTAGAAGGACAGAGTGAGTTTGCGCAGTTTGCCATCACCCTCCATCACTCCCATCGGTACCTCTTCTCCATCGGCTTCAGCCGCCGCTAGCGTAGCTAATTGATCCAATCAGAGCAAACCGTGTTCCGTCATCGAAGGTTGCCGCGATCCAGGTGGATAAAAGCCACCAGCGCTCCCCGGTCCTAGATCCCAGGCTGCTCCCCCTTTGCGGAGGAAACAGCGCGCCTCCTTTCGTCTCCCGCCGGCCTCGCATACTGCCGAGGATGCGTCTTTGTCCTACACGATGCAGCATGCTTTTGCATCCCACGGTTCAATTGTTCACCACTTGACAGAGTGAACATTTCGACGCAATATCGGGGGCCAACCCAGCCTGTCGACGATCTTCGATGGAGCGCACCCAAATTGCGCGCGTAAGCGTAGCGGACCAGGTTGCCGTCATTCTGCGGCAGCGAATCCTGGGGGGCGAATTGCGCCCTGGCACTCCCCTACAGGAGGTTCCCCTCGCCGCCTCGCTGGGGGTCTCGCGCAATACCATGCGTGAGGCCACGCGCATTCTCTCTCTGGAAGGCTTGCTCAAACGCAGCATCCACCGGGGTATCGCCGTGGCCCAGCTCTCCCGCAAGGATGTGCACGAGATCTACCACGTGCGGCGCATGCTCGAGATCGCAGCCGTACTGGCCGCCCGCGATCGCAGCCCGGAGTTGCTTCACGACCTCCGGGCTGCCCTCGACCAGTATGAGAAGTCTGTGCGCGCCCGCGACTGGGTGAGCGCCGTGAGCCACGATCTGTTGTTCCACAGCTTGTTGATCCGGTTTCACGGAAGCAAGCGGCTGGAGGCCTTCCACCAGAAGTTGCTCGGTGAACTGCGCATGGGTATGGTGCTGGTCGACCGTCGGCATGATGACCCGGGCATGCTGATCCCCGTGCATCGCAGGTTGTACCAGTTGCTCACGGCGGGCAAGTTGAAGGAGTGCGCGACCGTGCTCGCCCGACACCTTGACGATTCCGAGGCCAGACTGGCCAAGGTCATGGACAGGCACGCGAGTGCCGAGGCCGGCCAACGTCCTGCCCGGGGAACCAGCTTGCGCAGTCCCAAAGTTGTGGCCGAAAACCTTCGCTAAGGAGAGCCCCATGGAGCGCCCGGTGAGTGTGAGATTGACTGATCCAGCCTTTGCGGCTTTCGCTTGCGGACTCTGTCTCACCTGGCTGTTGTTCGCGAGCAGACCGGTCGCGGCCCAGGTCGTCACCGCCTCCGTTCAAGGCCGCGTCTACGACGCCACCGGGGCCGCGCTTTCGCAAGCCGAGATCACAGCGCTGAATGATGCGACCGGCCTGAGTCGCAAAGTCACCGCCAGCGCTACCGGCGACTACCAGATTACCCTGCTGCCTCCGGGGGACTACACCGTGACCGCGGAGAAGGTTGGTTTCCAGAAGTCAGCCAAGAAGATTCACCTGGAAGTAGGCGGGGCCCCCAATCTCGATTTCAGCCTGGCCGTCGGCCAGATCACGCAGCAAGTCGCCGTGCAGGATGTGGGCGAGGTGGCCGAGCCTACCCGCAGCATGGTCAGCTCCGTGATTGACACCCAGCAGATTCAGTCCCTGCCCAGCAACGGGCGCGAGTTCGTAGATTTCGCCCTGTTGTCTCCGGGAGTTACCATCGGCAACACTACCTCGGGGAGCACGGATGTTATCGTGGAGCCGGTCACCAAGCTTTCTTTCGCGGGACAGAATATTCACTTCAACTTCATCGCGGTCGATGGTGCGGATGACATCTCAACCGCTTCTGGCATCCAGCGTGGTACCCCGCCCCAGGATTCCGTTCAAGAGTTCCGCGTGATCAACACCGACTACACAACCGAGTTTGGACGAGCCACCGCCGGAATCTTGAACATCGTCACTCGGAGTGGCACCAATCACTTCCACGGCTCGGCCTACGAATATTTCCGCAAC
>Ga0187768_1000120_pt1 | contig 17932 bp, 26 predicted proteins | sample 0216_QUI02_MP10__3_FD_148678 | JGI IMG/M metagenome (GOLD analysis project Ga0187768, IMG submission 148678) | Tropical peat soil microbial communities from peatlands in Department of Meta, Colombia - 0216_QUI02_MP10_20_MG | ecosystem: Environmental > Terrestrial > Soil > Wetlands > Peat ...
TGGCGATCGTAGCGGCTACGAGGCCATGGGCAGGCTGCTGCAAGCGGGCCCTGCCCCGGATGGCATCTTCTGCTACAACGATCCTGTCGCCATCGGCGCGATGCGCGCCATCATGGATGCCGGACTGCGCATACCACACGACGTCGCGGTGGCCGGGGCTGGGAATGTGCACTACTCGGACGTGCTGGCCGTGCCCTTGACCACCGTGGACCAGGACACCGTGGCGACCGGCAGGCGGGCCGCCGAGTTGCTGCTGCGGAATATCGAGTCTGAACGCCCGTCGTCCGCGCGAAAGGTTTGGATCGAGCCGAAGCTCGTGGTTCGGGAATCCACAGAGCGTGGTGCGGCTTTCTGATTCGTAGCCTTGTCGGGAGTACGTAGTTGCATCTTGAGGCTGCACATCTCTGAGGTTCGGAGATTCAGCCCCGCACACGCGGCCACCAACGGCGCACGTTTCGGCAGTACTCCTCGTACTCCGCGCCGAACTTCCTGCGCAGCGTCGGCTCCTCGTAGAAGACCACAAACAGATGCACGCCGAGAGCGACCGCTGCTACGGCGGAGATGGCGAACGGGTTGAAGTGCCCGAACACGATCCACATACCGATCCACCCCGCCGCGAAACCGACGTACATCGGATTGCGCACATAGCGATAGAACCCAACAACCACCAGCCGCTTCGGCGGCGCGACAGGGGCGGGGGTTCCGCGCCCAGTCCACCCGAAGTCCCAGACACAGCGCAGGGCCACGGCGAACCCCACTACGGACGGAACCGCGGCCAGCCATCGCCAACGTGCCGCGCCCACCGTGTCAACGCTGAAGCCGAGCCACCGCGGCAGCAGCCAGAACCACAAAGCAAAGAACGCCGCGCCCACAGCCAGCGAAGCGATCGTGGTTAGCCATCGGTTCCCCTGCGAGAACGCCGCTGTGCTCTCGGACTGTCCGCCCATAGGCTCTCCCACGTCCTACAAGCGGATGACGCAATCTAAATGCTCGCCGCTGTATTCGCTTCTCAGGCTGGCGAGTACGCCGAACACCGCCTATGCGGACGGTCACTGCCGACACCGACGCCCGGTGACGCCAGCCTCGGACTGCTTCCCAACAACTTATGAGAGCGGGACAAGCCCGCTCCCATCTACATCATCGACCGCCGGAAACTACCGCTTCAATTCGACTTGAATGACCTCGAACGGCGTGTTGCTGAGGCTTTCTGGCAGGTGGGTAAAGGCCTCCATGTGCTGCACCGTCCCGGCGCTCGCGTTGATGTCTTCCGTCCGCCCGTCAGGGTAGGTGAACTTGGCATGCGCGTCCGTCAGGAACACGGCAATCGATTCTGGGTGGCTGTGCATCACCGATTTCTCGCCCGGCCCATACTTGATCCGCACCACCCGGACTCGCTCGTTCTCGAACTCGACTTTGTAGTGCCGAGGGTCCACCCTTACGGGGTCTTCGGCGGTTGGTTCTGGCATTCTTGCGGTTGCCATGTCCCCTCCTTCGATGTGATGAGATGGGCACAAGTCTAGTCCCCAGCCCGACGAAAGTACACTGAACCGCTCTGCGGATCGCGCCGTTATGGTCGCATCCAGCTTACGGGCTCAGGGGACGGCAGATTGCGGAACGGTATACCCGGCGTCCGGGCGCTCGCAACAACGGAAGGCCAAGCCTGTGAGGGCACGTTTCCCTCCTCGACCAAACAGTCCTTGACACCGTGATGCACGCAGACGCGAACCCAATCTGTAGGTTGAGAAGGCGGCTGATTATGAGCAAAAGGTCTTCGAATTCTACACCAGCGTGAAGAACTTCTTTCAGCTGGCAGAGATTGCGGACGAGGCCGCTCGCGTTGGCATCGACTCCGGCGACTTAGAGACCGTCCACCATGGTACAAGACTTTCGGTCTGGTCCTGTCCTGAGCCCTGCGGGAAGCCTGCCCTGAACCCTGCGCCGCAGTCTGCCCTCAACCTGCGCGGGAGTCTGTTGAACTTAACCCTGCAAGGTGTGCTAGCATTACCGCACTCAGGCCGACAGAGGCGGTCAAACATGGCTGACTCTGATTCTACCCTTTGGGAGCACATCCCCTGTCCCAGCTGTGGTACTGAACTAGAAGACACCCGAGAACTTGTTCTCCAGTGCTGGTTTTGCGCACTCGTATTTCTCGCTGACTGGCAGGAGCGCAAATCGAAACACAGTGAGCGTGCGTCCTGAAAAGAGAGCGGGTGGTGGGCACCCGCCCTCAACGCTAGCCCGGCGGGGCAGTTCCCCTTCTTGTTGTCCCCAAACTGAGCGTCGTCCCATATGATGTCCGTTAGAGTTGACTTCCCTTGAGCAGTCGCTAGAGCTGAAAATACCGTAAATGCTGTATTGAGGACGCGCTCGGGACGGAAGGAGAATTGCTAAGCCCCATCTCCCGCGTCGACTGGTCCAAATCCCCCTTCCCGGGCCGGTCGATGCGAGGAAATCCCGCATCACGAGGGCGGGCTCCAGAGACCCGCCCTTTTTTCTGGCGTGCCGAGCATGTCCGACACTTACAGAAAAACCTGATAACGGAGGATGTTCATCAGATGAAATCGCAAGAGATTATTGACATATTGAACCTAAAACCGCTCCCGGCAGAGGGTGGTTTTTTCATTGAGAGTTATCGTGCTGATGAGAGCGTTGAAGTGCTGCCGACTCGATACCACAATGAGCAACGTTGTTTCTCTACGGCTATCTACTATCTCTTGACTCCGGATACTTTTTCAGCAATGCACAAGCTTCCGAGCGATGAGATTTTCCATTTCTATGCCGGTGATCTAGTGGAAATGCTCCAATTGTTTCCCAACGGAACGGGCAAAGTGATCAAGATTGGATCGGATTTAAAGGAGGGCCTGCGCCCCCAAGTTGTGGTACCAAGGGGCACTTGGCAAGGCTCGCGCCTCGCTGAGGGTGGACGCTTTGCATTACTGGGGACAACTGTAGCACCAGGGTTTGAATTCACCGACTTCGAGGCTGGCGCACGTGAGATGCTGATCGATCAATATCCCGAGTATGCACATTTGATTTGTCAGCTTACCGTGTGTTCGCCGAAACCCAACCCTCCATCAAGGCTTTAGAACCAGTACCTTTTCCCGAAGCATAAAGTCGACGCACGCGCTTGGGCCGAGGGGATGGGGGCGATTGCTCGCAGAGCTCAAGGTGGCGCGGGTGGGCTTGCCTCCGGTATTGCACGCGCGTCCGACTCTAATCGCCAAACGAATGCCCGATGGGTGGAAGATAGTCGCGTTCCAGAACACGATGGTTACGCCAGAACTCCAGCCGGGAAGGATCCGCATGCGATTGCAGAACATCATCCGATCAACGAACGGCGCGCTCAGGCCTGATGGCGACAACTGACGTTCTCACATCTGCTTATCTCGCTGCGCACTCAACTTCTTCAAGCGTCTCAGGTTGAATTCCCCAGGGTCCTCACGATAAAAGTTGAATTCTATCCACGGGAGAACTGCCACCGACACACGGTCATTTTCGTCCCGCTTTGGGTACTTGACCGAATCCGGTGCGGTAATGCGGATTTCGTAGGTACCCTGTTTCCCATTTGCAATCGCTGTAAAATCAATCGCTATCGATAGATGGTATTCGAAGCCAACCGAACTGATGAGCGAGATCTTCTGCAGAAATTCCGTCAATTTCACGCGGCTTGCAAATTCCCTGTCGTCATTTCAATAAATGAGGTCTGGGCTCAGAACAGTGAACCTAATTCCGTCTCGGAGCGCGTTGTACTCCGAGGCTGGGACTTGATCCACGCTGGCGGCAATTTGTTGCCATTCTTCAAGACTCCTAACGTGGGCACAGCAGGGAACTGAAGGAAATCGAGGACGTGTCGAAGAACCAGCTAAGCGCTTGAGGAGAGAAAGGAAAAGTGGCGCGCCCTGAGAGATTCGAACTCCCGACCTTCTGGTTCGTAGGGAAAATCCGCGCTACACGCCAGCCTAAAGCAACCGACTATAATAAGTACAAAGAAACACAGCTTTCGACTCTCGGCCTTTTGTCCCGTTTTGGTTGGTTTTGTACCCTGCACAGAACACGCACAGAACCAGCACAGTCCAGACTCAGCGGCCCCGCCCAGGTGCGCCAACACCTGAACGAGCGCATCCACATACGCGACAGGCAGCGTGACACTCGCAGGCTAGAATGCGCCCACGGGGTACGGGCCCTGCGGGGGTCCTGCAGCGCCAATCCGCAAGATGGCCATGACGGCCTGACATGAATAGAGGCGCTGGTCTTCTTGACACGCCCTTCGGTCCGGTGTAGAAACCCACCCCATGACTTTGGCGGTCGAGTAATTGACCCTCAACAATCATCTCGGCCTTAGAAGGCATTACCTCCCCTAAACAGCTTTTTTCAGGAGTTACCCGAATTTCGCAGGTGAGGGTTGGGCCCTTGTGGAACAGCCTTGCTGCTCATAGTGTCGGCTGCTGTTCACTCATCATTTCAACCGAAAAGGAGAACCAAAATGGAAAGCTTCAAGAGAATCTTGATCTTGGCGGCAGTGTTGCTAGGTCTCGCGATTGCGGGCACGATGATGTACCCGCACCCCGCTTCCGCCACCCCTCCCGTCCCGGTGCTTCCGGCGATTAGTGTAAAGGATGCTGGGTCGCCGATCGCGATACCTCTATGCACGTCGGGGGGAAGCGGGAACAACAACACCCCTCCCTGTGGCCCCTATACCTATACCGTACCCAGCGGACAGCTCCTCATCATCGAAGAGGTCTCGGGAAATTGTTTGTTGCAGGCACAATCGGGCAGCGTCTCTCTTAACGATCTCAGCCTGCAGTTCGCCACCGGGGGACAATTCGCTAACCATGAGATCACTGGATTTAACAACAGCATCGTGGCTTCTTCTGACGCTACCGGTACTGTGAACTTTACGTTCGCCCAGCCGACGAGGCTATACGCTGATCCATCAACACAGGTAACCCTCGCCGAGGCGTCAGGAGACACCGCGGGAACACAGATCTTAGTCTGCAACGCCGTCATTTCCGGCCGCCTGATAACGCCTTAGGGTGCAGTACCCGAGCCTAGGCTTCACATCACGGTAACGTGCGGGGAACAGGGTCGGTGCGGGACTACGGAGAGGGCCCTGGTGCTTAGATGCCCAGGGCCACTTCTAGTCTCGGGGGATCAGCGGCAGTAATTAGAGAGATTCAAGCACACCTGGACGTGGCCAAGGGGAGGGCATTCTGATTCTTAGGCCCCCGCCTTCTTCTCGGGAAAAACACCCGCTGGAACGCACCAGGATCGCATCCGAGGCCTCGGGTAGACCTGGATATCCCCCCGTTAGCGCGCCGCTGCACGCCTGATTCTTGATTTCTGCATGGCCGCGATCCAGTTGGCCATGCTCGGATGAGATTTCTCCTCAGAGTCAGAGGAAAGCAGCTTCGTCCCGCCCCGGCCGAGAAGCATTGCAATCGCAAGTGCACCACATTTAGGGCAGCGAGTGTGAGCATCAGGCGGAGAGGTTGTGGCGAAGCGTATCTCACCGCATTTCTTGCAGCGCGTGCGGACGTAGAATGAGTTCGGCGAGGCTTTCGGAAACACTACTACCGGCGGCTTCTACGACCGCTTCGGTTCGGCTTGTGCTCCCAGCCCTATCAGCACTTTTTTCGCCCCTTCATGGCCAGCCCGGTAAATATCAATCCGGTTCCGCCTGACGTTCATGGTGACGTCTGGGATCTGCAGGATCAGTGGATCAAGGCTCACGGTATTGATTCCCGTGTCGCCGAGCACGCCCTGCGCGTGGGCTTCATCTCGGCCGCGGTCGATGGCCGCCCGACGCTGCGGGCTCAGGACCTCGGGCCTGCCTGTGCATTCGCCAAGTATCAGATGCGGGTCCGCACATTCCTCGCGCCCAATCCCGGAGAAAATCCCGATGCACGCTGCGCCATCAAGATCAGAGCGTGGCTATTGGCCAATGCGCCGAAGGGCGAATGGGTGCGCAAGCGCGACCTTGACCGCGGCATCTCGAGCTTTCGTCTCGGACCAGGAGTCTTCAATCGCTGTTTATCAAATCTTGCGGTGAACGGAGAAATTGAGACCAGAGAGCGGGGCAATGTTTTGCGGTTAATTACCACGAGTCAAGGAGAACAAAAGTGAGCAGGACCATCAACAAAGTCGAAGTTCAGGGCCATGTCGGACGCGACGCCGAGCAGAAATCGGAGAAGGCGCCGGTTAGGTTCTCAGTCGCAACCGGGCATGAGAATAAATCGGACGGAAGCGGAAAGTACCCTCTCGTCTTTCACGACGTCACGGCATGGACCAAGCAGTTTCCCGACGCAATCAACATCAAGAAGGGCGAGTATGTTCGCGTCGTTGGCCGACTGAACTACACCAAGTGGACCGGCAAAGACGGCCTGGAGCACACAGGCAAGGCGGACTTCGAACTCCGCGAGATTGCCAGCCCGCAGAATTGCTCGCTCCTTCGCCGTGTAGACCGCGATTTCGGCATGTATCGGGCGAGTGCGCTCACTGCCGAGCAGGTCGCGATAGCTACATCGAGCAACGCAAGGCGGCGGGCGAGTGCCCGGCGAGCATCAATCGCGTTACGCAATTGCTGAAGCAAAGGTATGTATTCGCCAACCTGCCCGCGCCGCGAATCCGTCACTTGTCCGAGAAGGGAAACGAACGCCAAGGCTATTTTTCCCCGGCTGAGATTGAACGTGTGATTGAGAACCTTCCCGGCTACCTGCAACCCTTCACCCGCTTTGCATGGTTGACCGGGATGCGCAAGGGCGAGATTGCCTCGCTGGAGTGGGCCGATGTCGATGGCGACGTGATCAAACTCCAGGCCGAGGACGCCAAGACTGTCTTCCGCACGCCAGCAGGCTTGCCAATCCGTGAGTTCAGAAAGTCATGGCGAACGGCCTGCCGAAAGGCGGGAGTCAGCGGCCGACTATTTCATGCTCTTCGCAGGAGTGCCATTCGCTGGATGACCCGCGCCGGAGTGCAGCGCCACATTGCCATGAAGATCAGCGGGCACAAGAGCGAAAGCACGTTTGAGCGATACAACATCGGCGACGTGACCGATCAACGCGTCGCCCTGCGCGCCACCCAGCAATACCTAAGAACGGTGGTTGAGAACTAAGGCCGTGCCAGTACGTCACGAGGAAGAGGAGCCAGTCCTCCTCCGACTTCGACCGGCCGACGGTTAACAGTCGGTAAACTTCCTCCCGTGAAAGGTGGGCCAATTTTGCACTGTTCCATGGTTTTAGCTTTTGGATACATTGTTCGGCCCCTAGGATTGGCCGAGAATCTCATTAGGAAGAGCCTAATGCACACCTCGTGGCCAGGGTGGTAGAACCCTGAGCTGGCGACCGGGTGACTGGAAAGGACTTACGAGGGCATTAGCGGTTACTTAGATTGACGCGCATCAGCGGCGCTTATTACCGCCGCGTACGTACAACTCCCTTCCGTAACCCTAGGTTAATGGCCACTTACAACTAAACTTCCACGCGGGGGTTTAAGTTTCCGAGGTCAACAAAATCATGATCAACAAAATCGCAAAATCGCTTTCCATCCTTGCAGTGGGTGGCTTGATTTTAGTCGGAGCCGCCGCTGCTCAAACTCAGAGCAATACTTCCGGCGCTGGACCGGGAGTGGACGATCCGGGTCATCCCCGCGTCAACGAAGTTAACCAGCGGGAACAGAATCAGCAGGACCGCATCGCCAACGGCCTGAAGAACGGCACCATGACGCCGGGACAGGCCGCGCACGTTGAGAAGCAGGAGCAGCACATTGAGAATCAGGAAAAGCGCGACATGGCCAGGAACAACGGCCACCTCACCAAGGCCGAGCAGAAGCAGTTGAACAAAGAGCAGAACAAGACCAGCAAGGAAATCTACAAGGATAAACACTCCAAGTAGGATGCATTACTCCCCCGGTTCAAGATGAAAGCCGCACCCGCGGCTTTTTTCTTTTCCCAGCCGCGAAGCAGGAATGTGAGGATTTGCGCGGGAACGTGGGGTTCGGGACACAACATCCCCCTGACCCCCGTGCGCAGGCGGGCGTAATTCAAGATCACAACTTGGCGACAGCTCAGCACGTCCAGAAACTGCCGTGCACCGTAAAGGCGGTCATCGGTCAAACCCCTAGGTATATGACTTTTGACCAGTCAATTCTAAGCGAGGTCAACTCGCCTCCGCCGGGGCCGGCCCTCCGCGATCCGCCCCGGCTCCGAAGCGGTCAAGCGGTCAAATTCAGTTTGACCAGTTGACCGGTTCGTCCTAAGCGGTGAGTGTTTATGTTCACGCAGAACACGCATCCCCTGCGCACAAATATCAGTTTTGCTGAACCGCATTAGGTTAATATATCGATTAGGAACGGTGAAGGGTCCTAACCCCGCCACCGCGGCAGACAGAACCCGCGGGGTTCCTGGTTCAAACCCGGGTCGTCGGAAATCAGACCGTCCTGAGCCAGGGCAAAGACACCGGCCCAACAGAGATTGCGTAAACCGCGCGAGGTCTCCCAAACAAAGGAGCTCGCGCATGTCCACCACGGTACTAACCCCCACCATCTCACCCCCGACGTTCCTCGGTCTGCATACGCGGAAAATGCCAGCCATAGCTCGTGACGAACGCCAATAACCAGAACCACGGGTTAGGTGTCACCCGCACTGGTGCTGTCCGAAGAACCATCACCCCAATCAGGACAAGAAGCTGCAACCCTAAAACGGCGCGAGGGAAGCTTACATTCCCAATCGTCCAACGGCGATACAGTTCAACTGCAAAAGGAACTGAGGCTAAAACGGCGATGGTTTTATCGACCCACGGAATTACGAGGATTTCCATGAAACGTCGAGCCATTGGACGCCCCGCGATCTTGGTAGGCTGCCACTGCCGGAAACAGAAAATTCGTCCCAAGGATATTGTTTTAGACCAAATCAGGTCAATCGGCGAAGTCATGAAACCACTGACAGGCTATCACTCGCGAATCTTCGCACGAGCCGTCATTAGTTCGGGTCGTTCCTCGCCAGCGGCAACTTCGGTCAGTTTCTTGAAGTAGCTGCGTGCGAGGGTTGGGTTCGATGATCCCTCGGCGGCGCGGGCTGCGCCGTACAGTGCGTTGAACCGATTGGGCGCGATTTTCAGCACTGCCTGATATTCAGCGAGCGAGTCTTTGGCTTGGTCATGTAGCAGGAGGAGTTCTGCGAGCATTTCGCGGGCGGGTACAATTGCACCGGGCGTCACCACGTCCTTTTCCATGCTCTCTTCTAGTTCCGCTGCTGATCGCATCGTTCTGAGAGCGTCTGTTGTGTCCCTGTTGGCTTCCTTGATCCAAGCCTCCACTTCCCGGCGCTGTACCTCAGCCTGATCTGACCAATACAACTCTCTTTGCTGTGAGAGTTTCTCACGAATTGAGGCAAGCGCCCGCTCAGAGCGTATCGCACGGTCGAGATCGTGCGCCCTCGCGCTCCCGACTCCGATAGCCTGCCAAGTGACCGCTTGAGCAAATGGTGCTGCCGTACGGTTAACCTCCAGTTCGGCTGCCTCCCTCCAATGCCCCAGTTCAACCGCATAACGCGCCGGAATCGCAGCCATCGCATAATCGCAAGTGGGCGTGAGTCCTGCCACTGGTGGAAGTGACTGTAGCGTGGAGAGCACTCCGTTCGCCTTACGCACTCGCCCACTCTGCAAATACGCGTATTCGAGGTAGTCCATTGAGTGGACACGATACTGCCGCGCCTCAATGGTGGTGGAGGTTTCCTCAGCGCTGGCTGCTATTGCAACGGCATTCAGATTCGAGTTGATCGACTCGTCCCACAGCCCCAGTAGAGTGAAGATGTGCGACGGCATGTGGTGCGCGTGGGCAGAAGCCGGGGCGATCCTCGCGTAGGCACGGGCAGCGACAAGACCCCTTTCGGCGAGCAGAGGATAGTCGTAGCAGTGGATCAGATAATGGGCTGCTCCGGGGTGGTGCGGATACTTCTCAAAAATGGGTTCGAGGATAGCGCCGCACTCGCGTTGATTCGCGTAAGTCTTGTCGGTCTTTGGTGCGGCTATAGCTAACGCAAGGGCGTGAAACACAGCAGCTTCGGTATCGGTCGGATACTGCTGCTGGAGCGCCCGCATTCTGTGCTCGAAGCCCTGTGCGCGGTCTGACGAATCTGCTCCCTCTCGATATATCTCAGCAAGTGCGCTGATGTAACCCTTTTCGCAGGTACTGGTATTTGGGTTCGCCTTGGCGATCTGCTGAGCTTTTTCAAGAGCACCGCGACCCCCGATCAAGTCGATGCTGTTGGCGAACCCGTTGTAATAAGACATCCCGATGCCCCAATACGCCATCGCGCAGTTCTGGTCTCTTTTTGAGATGTCAGCAAAGACGTCACGGGCGAGTTCGTACTGGAAGGAATGCAACAGCGCGACCGCTCGGCTGAAGCTTGCTTCCGTGGTTTTCGAGCATGTCGTCGAAAGATGCACAGAGCCAATCTCTTCTTCTGTGAGTTGGTGAACGTGCTGCTCTTGGCACCGTAGAATGCCGCCCAGCACGATGAATGCGTGGCGGTGATGGCTCCAGACCGCGCTATGGAGGATGTCTTATGCGCAATCTGACTGGGCACTCTAAGCGCAGTCATTTAGAGTGGCACTTCATGAGACAAATATTCGCTATGGTCGTCGTGGCTTTCTCGGCTGCCTCCATCGCCTCAGGGCAAGAGCAGGGCGCGATCAAAGATCCAAAAAGGATTGTTGAGCAGGCCATCAGGAAACTGGACGACGAACGCATACAAGCACAGATCCACGCGGATGCGGCGGCGCTAGAACGGGTCTACGCTGATGATTTCATCGGCGTGGGGCCGAGTGGGACAGTGCGAACTAAGCCGCAGGTGATTTCAGATTTCACGTCAGGTGAGTTGAGATTTCAGTCCATAACTACCGACGACGTTCGAGTGCGAGTTTATGGAAATGCGGCGGTAGAGACTGGCCGCTCAACAATGAATGGGCAAGATAAAGGCAACGCAGTTCCGCACGACACTCGCTTTACCAGAGTGTGGGTTAAGCAGCATGGGCGTTGGCGATTGGTCGCCAACCACTACTCGTCCATTATGTCGCACCAATAGGGGCTGATTGTCGCTAATAGCCCGCTGAACGACTTGGAGGAATGCCCGCCGCAAACTGATCACGCGCTCGCCTTTGAGGCTGCTGCCCTTCAGGAGCATGGTGCGGAATTGAACGTACAGAGAGACCTTTCGAAGCAACTCAGTAACCGATAAAAGCGCTTGTGGCGCTCAGGGTGAAATGGTAGGGGCGAGGAGCAGGCGAAGTCAACACGCAGGGTCAAGGGGCGAGGGAATCGCGAACCAAGTGGGAGAAATCGCGAGTAAGAATTCTCGCGCCTATTGCAGCTCGCGTATTCGGCTTTGGCTTGCTTGAGAATGTGGATGTCCGGCGTAGGAGGGGTCGAGACTGCACGGATTACACGCTCAAATGTCCCCCTCACCGCAGTCCAACCAGTCCTCTGACCGACTCCATCAACCTCGCCGAATCGTACCCGACGCCATCCTTGAACACGACTTCTACGTTCTCCACATCGGAAATCTTCACCGATGGATCTCCGCGCACTACCACCAGATCCGCCCAGAACTCGGCAGTCTTGCGCGCGTCTTCCGGCCCGCTGAGTTCGTGTACCTGCAAACGAAAATTTCCTTTCCCCTCCATGTATGGACCATGAATCTTCGGCCCCGAAATTTTTCCCTCATCGATCCACGTCTTAAGATTGATGTCCGCGTAGGGTTCCGCGCTCGCAGTGGTTCGCAGGCTGGTCACGCCCCCCGCCAGATAGAGTCGCGGGAAAGAGTAGCTCGACTGCTGATCGAATTGCAGCACACCCCGCACTCGCCGCCCCTCGATGTTCGTCGGCTGCGGATAGTACAGGTGATTGTGCATCCCAACGATGCCGGGAAATACGGCGTGATCGGCGAGATCGAGCACCTTTGCGCCCGCAGGAATTGCAGTAGACGTCGCATCTCCGAGCGCCAAAATTTTCCCGTCGCGAATGATCAATGTCTGATCTGGCCGTGCCACCGCTCCGGTCCCGTCAATGACACGCACATGCGTCAGCGCGATGACCGCGTCGTCATACTTCACAAACTCGCGGACGACAGGTGACAACTTCCCCGATGCCGATTGTGCTCCGGCATTCGCATACGAGCACGCGATCAGAACAAAACACAGGAATGCTCTCCCGCAGAGATTTCGCATCCTTCCCCCAAGCCCCACAGAAATCAGAACTTCGTTCCTATTGAACGGTGGGTACCCCACTTCTGTTCCACGTTTGCCATAGCCTGCCCCAGCATTGTCGCGCATGTTAAGCCATCGCCAAAGTTCAATGAAAGGAGGATCGGCGCGCCCCGAGCCTGAGCGGAATGCGGACGTTCACCGCAGCAAGCTGTACCGCGATTGATACAACTCCCGAGCTAGCACAACACTCTCTCTTAGCAGCTCCTCTGTATCCTCGACCGCAGCAAGAAGCGATGCGGCAGAATTCCCAAGGTCGGCTAGAGTTCTCTGTACCCGAGATCCAAACTCTGTAGGTACACGTTCGAAGCCAGCAATCTCTCGCAACGCTGTCTTGTCGTTGATCAGATACTTTCGATTCAGCGCAAACAACGCCAGCACCATCTGATTCACCGCGCGAGTCAGGCAGGCCGCTGTCCCAAAGGCATCACTGCGCGCTGCAAATTTCCGCGCAAACGCGGCAAGGCCAAACTCTGCCGACCACAATTGCTCCTGCACGACCGAACGCCGTAACGCCTCGGGATACTCCGCCACCTGCCGTTTCAGCTTCTCGACCCACCCACCCGGATCACACACCGGAAGGCAGGTGGCAACCTCACCGAGATATGTTCCACTGAAAAATCCGAATGGTGGCTGTTGCGCATAGTCCAGTTCGTATTGCCCCGCCTCCGCCTCGGTGATCACGCGCTCCACTTGTTCAAAACATCGATAGAGAAAATCAACCCGCTGCTGGCGAATCGTTAGCCACGCCCCACCATTCACCCACTTCCCCCACTCGTAAAACCCTGTCACCACGGGTCCGGGCGTGTCGTTGAGCTCTTCAGCGAGCTCACGCATGCTCTGAGTCGAAAATGGTTCTGATTCTGAGTAGAGAATTCCGAGATCAATATCTGAACCCGCTTGCGCCACCCCGCGGGCATGCGACCCACCTAGCACAACAGCCTTCACGCCTTGGAGCGCCCCCAACCGCGCTCCGAGCATCGACACTAACTCGCGCTGCTCTATGGAAAGCTGTCTCACGGCGGACTTTACTATACGCTGACTGCATTTCTGCGGAAACTTTGCCATCGGCGAGAGCGACTAAGAGAGAGTCGTCTCCGGACGATCTGGTCGTCTCTAGCCCGCCGCAGAACAGCAAGCGCTGGACGCGGCGAACATCAAGACCACTAGACCTTCTGGGCTGCGCTGCATGCAGGTTGATCACGCGTCGGCGCGGAGCTTCCCGCCGCGCAGCAGCAAACGGCGGGCGAACATTCCGGCGATACCCAATGGAATCAGTCGCTGGTCAACAAGGTTCTTCGCCACGGCAGCCAGAAACCAATGAATCCATTAGCCCAGAATTTCCGATTTTCGTTGGTTACAGGGAATACCTTCTGACCAGCCGTCGAGTTAGTCGAGGGGGGCGCATCTTCATTCGGCGCAATGGCGAGTGCTTTGAATGTTTCAGCGACACCAGCTTGTCTTCTATGCGCTCGCCCTCAACGTCTGATCTCTCCTCGACCGAGCAGCAGCCGCGATCCTCACCCCAATCGCGGTGACAGCGACAAGGACAAGCGGAGTGTAGAAAAAAGGTTTCGTTATTGCGTGTCGCGTGAAACTGAATGCGAAAAGAGTCATCAGATAGTAGTGCCCCAGCGCCTCAAAACGCCATGGTGAGAATGTGCGATGGCGAAACAGGACATCAGCAGCGAGACCATAGATGAACAGGAACCCGGTCGTGAACGCGACGACCATGGTCCCTTTCAAAGCGCGCTCTCGTCCTATTGCAGCCATTAGGGCGAGAATGAACGCAAGATGCACCGTGTGTGATCCCGCAAAGCCCAAGGTAAACCCGTCTTTGTTTGCCTTCAGCCAGCGTGTAGCGGCAGCAGGCATGAGGCGGTAAAGTGCGTCACCCAAAAAAGCGCCGAGGAACAGGAGAAACGAGATGCGCGCTGTCGCTCGGATCGCAACGCGAATTGTTGTCTCGTCCATCATGGACTGTTACCGTTTGCCGCAAAACATACGCGTACAGCCTATTGCCGTCAATCTCCTGCCAAGCTCGGTGTCCTCAGCCTTGTAGACGACACCCATCTCGCCCCAGCCCAGCTTCTCGACGATGCGGAGTGTGAGATGGTCTGCCCGATCATGGCACTCAGGCTGCAATGGTAGGGATGCGGCGAAGGGGAAGTCAACGAGCGGGGTCAAGAGGAATGGTCTTCTTTGGCGCTGACGCAGTATCAACGTTATTGGGTGAAATTGTGGGTAAGCTGATGGGTAAGATCGTTCACAAACCGCTTTGAAAAGATGGCGGGGACGACGGGACTCGAACCCGGGGTTTACTTGTGGGCCTCGCCCTTTTCCCCGGCCCGGAAGTTACTTTTTTAGTTTCTAAAAAGGTTTTTTGGAGGGCAAAACAATGCCACAGATAGTAGGCAACGTCAGCGCAGGTATCACTGGTCACCAACTCGGTCTTGGCGTAGGCGGTCCGGTGGTCGATCTGATCGGCTACTCCGACCCGAACACGCTGAGCGATCCGTCGATCACCAGCGCCGCAGTCGGCAGCACGTTCCGCCGGTTGGACGGTCCGAACACGACCGCGGTCTTCTATGTACGAACCGCTGTGGACGGCGGGCAGCCCTGGACGCCGAAGTAGTGAGTGCGACCCAATAGGGGCGCGTTGCTGGGGGAGCTGCCGCTCGAAAGCAACAACGTCCCCTCCAGGTCGCACCCAATGGAAGTCTAGCTTTCGATACCGCAATATCGTTTCTACGAAGCAATGATGTCCTTGCTGAGGTGGTCCCAAAATGGGAAACGCGAGGTAGCAGGCGCCGGGCACTTGGACGCCGAAATGACGAGTGCGACTCGAGGATGTTGGTTTGAGAATGGCCGTCCTCAAAGCAACCGCTTCTCCTAAACGAGTCGCACCCAGTAGAAGGCTAGCTGTCTTGATGGATCAATGTCAGTGCTATGGACAATGATCTCCTTGCTGACGTTCCCAAAACAGGACCCGAGTCGGCAAGCCCTTGCCGATTTGAAGAACAGGCATTTCTACGTGCTTCCACAACTGGAACCCGCCTAAAATTGGCGCATGCCGGAACCGCCCAATGCCGAATACTTCCGCCGCACCTAGAACAAAACGCCAAATTCGCTAACGCAGCGAACCAGCGCGACGTTGACAACAGTCAAGAGGTCGCCAAAGAAAAAACCCAATATCTCGAGAAGATCGCACTGGCCGCTGGCGGCACGCTTGCGATAGTGGTTTCCTTTGTGGGCGCACATGCTGGTCGATTGCAGCCGCCGTGGTTGCTGCGCACGGCACTGGTGACTCTGGTGCTGACGCTGATCGTCGCCATGGCGCGTAACTTTCGCTATCACTACTACCTGATGGGCCTCTACGGTCGGAAATCCGCGGAAGCGTCGTTGGACCGGGAACGGGCAAGACGCGATTACCTCGTCGTCGTGCCGTCGATAAACCCGGACACCCTGACGCCGAACGATCCACAGGCTATCCGTGAGCAGTTCGCGGAGGAGGAAGGAACGCTCAACAAAAAGATTGCCGAGTTTAAGAAGCAGGAGGAGTCCGCGTTCCGGCAGACCCGGCGGCTAGAGGGTGCTGCGGTCCTGCTGATCGTCGCTGCGATGGGCATGCTGATCGCGCTAGCGTGGATCAATTTCTGATTGAGCGGTAAAACGGCGGTAAAACGAAGAGGAAGCGGAAAACGCGACGTGCGAAAACCCTAGGGAAAGTGGCGCGCCCTGAGAGATTCGAACTCCCGACCTTCTGGTTCGTAGCCAGACGCTCTATCCAGCTGAGCTAAGGGCGCCAATGCCTGCGTGGAAGGCTTCATTATAGCCGAAACGTCGAATGCTGGACATTGTGGCTGGATCCACGTGTGCCCACGACGGCATACGAAGTGTCCTGCGACCATGAAACGGCGCATTCAGCCCAGTCCGAATGATGCAACAGGCGCGGTGTGCTCTAACAACAAGAGGATGGGCTATTTGTGGCTCTCTGAGCCCAGTTTGCCCGCTGGGCCGGTCCAGAGCCCAAACCGGCTGGTGGTGCCTACCGGGGGTAATTCTTGCTTGCCCGGTAGAAATTCTACCTGCCGAGAGCCAGCACCCGGTCCAGTTTTCAATCAGTTACGATTGGTACGGAAGATGCTGCAGAAAACACCAGACGAAGTGGCGCGCAACGGGGCGCTCCAGAGAATAACTTCGGCCAGAGGTTTTCTTGAGCGCCCCATTGCTTTTTGTGGCGCCGCAACGCATCTCGTGAACAGCTCAGCTGGTTTATCGGCCCTCCCCCGACTGATCACGCCAGCGCCAGCTTCTCGCGCACATCAATTCCTGCTTGGCGCAACATCTTAGCGACCACATCTTCCTTGAAGCGGGATGCATCAAACTCAACCCGAACCGTTCGCTCCTTCTCGCCAAACACAACCGCGCGAACGCCGTAAACCTCGCGCATTCCGTCGATGGCGCGCATTTCGCTCTCGCCCGGGGTAGCGCCGTATCGGTACATCACATCCAGGTAGGTCATCGATGTCTCCTGCTCGCCCTTCATAAGATACAACAACCGGATGCAACAATCGCCGCAACCGCTTGCGGAATCTAACGCAATTGGGCTCTTTCAGCGTGTGCGACGGCATGGCGCGCCTGTTTCTTCTCTTGCCCGCGTTAGAATTCGCTTTGGCCATTGGCCGCCGGATGAACCCAACATCACGGGAGAAAGATTTGGTTATCTCTGACAAAGTCTTGCCCGACGCCGACCCGGTGTGTGGGATGACCGTAAACCCCGCCACCGCAAAGCACAGCCTGCAACATGAAGGAAAGACCTACTACTTCTGCTGCGCGCGTTGCGCGGAGAGGTTCCGGGCCGAACCAGCGAGCTACGTGCATCGAGCCCTTGCGAAACCCGCTTCCGGCTTGGTGACGCTGGACGTGAGGCAGGATGCTCCGCGGCCAGCCCCCCTGGCGCAGATCGCCCCGCCGTCGGCCGCTCCTGCCCAGACCTTTCCTTCGCCCGGCACGCAGACCTATGTCTGCCCCATGTGCCCTGACATACGCCAAACCCAGCCGGGGCCTTGCCCGAGCTGCGGCATGGCGCTGGAACCGGAAAACGTCCTGCCCGACAGGCGGGTTGAATATACCTGCCCGATGCATCCGGAGGTCGTCCGCTCCGATCCCGGTTCGTGTCCGATCTGTGGGATGGCGTTGGAGCCCCGCACTGCCGTCGAGGAAGAGAATCCCGAACGACGCGACATGAGCCGGCGCTTTTGGATCAGCCTGGTTCTGACCGTCCCGCTTGTCGCCATCGCCATGGTGGATATGCGCCCCGGCATGCCGGTTCAGCATGCGCTCCCCGGGGGCTGGCTTGCGTGGATCGAATTCCTGTTGGCCACCCCCGTCGTGCTCTGGGGTGGCCGGCCATTCTTTGAGCGCGGCTGGGCATCGCTCGTCAACCGCTCCACCAACATGTTCACGCTGATCGCCATGGGCACGGGTGTGGCCTACGTCTACAGCCTTATCGCCACGCTTTTCCCGCAGGTGTTTCCTCCCCAGTTCCGTGGCATGAACGGCCGCCCCGACGTTTATTTCGAAGCCGCCGCTGCGATCACCACGCTGGTTCTTCTCGGACAAGTCCTCGAACTCCGCGCCCGCAGACGAACCAGCGAGGCGATCCGTGCCCT
>Ga0187768_1000136_pt1 | contig 16953 bp, 14 predicted proteins | sample 0216_QUI02_MP10__3_FD_148678 | JGI IMG/M metagenome (GOLD analysis project Ga0187768, IMG submission 148678) | Tropical peat soil microbial communities from peatlands in Department of Meta, Colombia - 0216_QUI02_MP10_20_MG | ecosystem: Environmental > Terrestrial > Soil > Wetlands > Peat ...
CGGAAGACACGCTCGGAATCCTCTGTGGTCGGTATGCCGTCTCTACCTGTACCGACTGCGGAACCAGTCTGTGTCTATCACATGCCGAGACCTGCCATATTTGCCACAAGGTGTTCTGCGGGGCGTGCCTCGGCTTTCATCTGGATGGACACGCGAAGCCAGCCAAAAAGGATGTCACGTCCGCCTCTAAGAAGAGAACCGCGTAGGCCATCTATACCTGCCATTTGAGCCCGGCGAACGGATTACAGCAGTTGACTTCCGGTTTGCTCGTCACACAGGACCTGGGCGCTTCTTGATCGGCTAAACCGGCTGCATCATATGCTGATGTCCGCACGCGATCAATCTTGCGCTTGCCCCGGGCACTCGATACCCGCAACAGCATCATCCGGCCACTTACCGACCACGGACAAGTCATAAACGTAAGCTGCTTCAACTCACCGGTTGCGACATTCAGGCGCCAGAAAATCCGGCTTACTTCCTCGGCCGCTCACACTCAAAGTTCGCGGCGTCATTCGGATCGCCGCTGCCTTTGTACTTCGCTGCCTGCGGATACGGGCACAGAGGCCGCGTCATCTTCGCGTGCGTTCGGTCCTGGCCTTCGAACTTCGACGCAATAATTATTGACGGCGCCGCGGCGTTTTCCACCCACTGCTCCAAAGACGCGTCCACGCTGTGCTGCGGGTCGTCGAACTTCAGATCACCGACCGCTCCGAACGAATCCGGCCCCGGGCCTCCGGCGCAATGTTGCATGCCCGGCGCCATGTAGAGGCGGACGAAAGAGTCGACATCTTTTCCCCCCATCTTCTTGATGACGCTCTCGTAATAGTCGATCGTGTTCAACGCCGTGATCGCCGGATCATTCCAGCCGTGATAGAGAACCAACTTTCCTCCGCGGGCTTTGAATGGCTTGAGGTGGGGATCTGTAGCGTTCAGGGCCTGCGCGGTTCTCTCATTGGCTGCTTTCAGGTCCGCATCAACCTTGAACGTCTTGTAGTCCCAATCGGACTTCCCGAATACAAAGTCGGAAAAGAATCCGTTGCCGAAAAACGCCATGAGACTCTTCACGGGCGCCGGGCCGGTGATCCAGAGTCCCCAGCCGCCTTGGCCCTCTTCGGCGCCGGGCAGATAGCCGGGGTAAACCACGTGCCCTTTGGAATCAAGCGTTCCCGCGTAGAGTTTCTTCAGCGCAGTGACCTGCGCAGCCGTCAGGCATTTGTCGGAATCCTCTCCCTTGCACTGGATCGTCGCGGGATCGAAGTGACACTGTCGCGGATCGTTCAGAATCCCATCGTGCACGCCGTCCACCTCGTCGCACGCGGCGTTCACCGCCGCCGCAATCGTGGGAATCTTTGCCGGAGGAATGAAGCTGGCCGAATCCATCGTCAGGGCCTGGGTATCATAAGCTGCAGTCGCGAGCAGAGCAGTCCAGTAGTTCGCCGGAGCGCCGGCTAAGATTCCGTCATAGTCCTCGGGATAACGTTGGGCTTCCATCAACGCCTCACGCCCGCCGTCGGAACATCCGGCGAAGTATGAGCGCTGCGGAGGCTTGGAGTAATAAGCCGCGATTACTGTCTTGGCGACGCGCGTCATCTCATGAATTCCGCGATGACCGAAATCGATAATCTTTTCCGGGTGCCCCATCGCCCAGCCCGCGTCAATCGGAGATCCCGTATGGCCCGTGTCAGTCGCCGTCGCGGTATACCCCGCCTTCACCGACATTGCGAGTTGCATATCGTCAATCAGTCCGGCGAATCCGCCATTGCCGATCCCTTGTAGCTTGCCATTCCATCCCGAGACCGGAAGCCAAACTTCGAGTTTGATGTCGGAGTCTGAGGTCGGCTTCGCCTCGGCAACGACGCGGCAGAATGCCGGAAGACTCTTATATAAAGGCGAGAGATCGGTGCCGCTAAACGGCGCGGGAGGGCCGTTGAACGTGCCCGCCGCAACCGTCTGCGCAATCGTAATCGTAATGTTGGGAATCTTTGCCGCAGTCAGGCGTTCGCACGCGTCCTGGGCGTAGGCTGCTGCGCTGGAGAACAGCAGTATGAACGCGACAGCCCATCGGGAAGATCTTTCTTTCATCTGTGCTCTCCTGAGTCTCAGCTACTGCAGTCCTGCAGCTTTTTCCATGAAAGCCGCCTGATCCGCTTTCATCTTCTTTAACTACGATCAACAGGGACATCAAGAAGTAGAAGTAATGGCCAACAGGCGCGCACGCCAAGCCATCCTCGCGATTCCATCCGACTGGACGCGAGACGACGGAAATTGCAGCTTCACATCCTCGGCTTTGTAGACGACTCCCATTCCGCCACCACCAAGTTTCTCGACAATTCGGCAGTGCGAGATGGGTTTCGCCGACCATTGGAGGGCAATCTTAGGCTGGCTTACATGTGCAGTCAATCGGCCCGCCCTGATTCCCCATCGGTGCGCGGAGGAGGCTGCGACTGTGAGCGAGTGGTCGGCAAACCGGAGATTGAGCCGTTGGCCGTGATTGGCGTTATATCTCTATTACACTCTCGAGGGCGTTTTTGAGGTATTGGCGACAGCCACATTCAGTCAGTTTTTGATTACGAGCTTTTTGCGACGATGAAGACCTTCAACTCGCACTACGTTTGGACCGACGTCTTTGAGAAGCGCCATGGCAACTGGTTGGCGGTAGCATCGCAGACCGCAGAGATAAAGTAGCTCGCCATAACTCGTACGGCATACCGACCAACGTTCACGCCCGTACTTCCTCAACTTCCGCCGTGTCCGCGCCCCCCTGAAGTCCGCGACGAAAACCAGATTCCCCAGAGTAGAGTCCACGGGTTAGTCTTCCAACCGTCCTACAGTCCCAACCGTCTCACAAGTCTCTCGTTGCTGTTAGTCAGTCTCACAGTCCCATGTTTATTAAGTACAAAGCAGCATCCCGAGGTTGGCCACGCTGAGCCCCTTGTCGCGCTGTGCTCGAGTGTTTCGCCGCCAAGGGCGACGTTTTCGTTGGGCTGATGTACCACAATAGTAAAAAGTGGGACTGTTGGGCATTAAGGCCACAGCGCCTCAGCTACCTGTCGGTTTCGATACCAGACCCACGCGATGATCAGCGCTACGCCAACAGCACATAACGAGGGTGTCCCGCGTGTACGTGAGTCTTGCCATCAGGCAACTGGACAGTATTTGGTCGAGGTCGTGCAGCCAATTCTCCCAGTCGTCCGGCACGGCCGCGGGCCCCTGTAGCCCCCCCCAACTAAGGCTACTCGCTGGATCACTTCCTTATAGAGAGAGAGGCTCGATCAAGACTGCGCGCTCCGCCACAGCGACACGGCGACCTGCAGCCTATTTCCTCTATGTTAGTTCTTGACTTCGCTCCACCATCCGGGGGGTCATACACGCTCCACGCCAAGCCACGACTTGGCGATCACCTTCAGATTACCTTTGTAGGCGCGGCCCACCGGATGCTCGCTGCCATCAGTCGTACGCAGTACATACGTACCCGTGTTATCGCGTCGCAAGTCTTTGACTAGAGTTGTATTCACTAGAATGGACCGATGGATTCTCACGAATCCGAGCGGTCTCAATTTCTGTTCAGCGGTGGCCATCGTTTCCCTCACAAGATAGCATCCGGATTTGTGCACAAGGGCGACATAGTTCCCCTGAGCCTTGGCGGCCACCACGTCGATTGGGTCCGCAAAAAGAACCCTGCCCTTTGCCTTGATTGCAATTCGCGCAACTTCGCTTACACCGTCACTCTTGGCGTGAGTCTCCTCATCTAGAAACACTTCGGCCCCTGGTAACGAGGTCCTGCCCGATGTTGCCAAGCATCCCCGGTTATTCACCTCTCTACCAGCGATCTTAGGCGCCGAACCATCCAGCCGATCGGTGATCAAGCGGCTGGTGTCTTTGCCAGAATCTGCGTCCGTTGCGAAGAAACGTGTCAGCTTCTCCATACTTCACCAATCTACTGAGGATAGTGACCAGCGAGGCTGGGCGGGGTCTATCGCGGCATCCACACTGGGGGATGAGTTGGTGACCTCCGAAGATGTCATAAGGTACACCTCAAATGCCATCTGCAAAGGCTGGATCTGAAGAGATTCGGCCCTTGATGTGGCGCCCTTTCTCGATGAAATGTCCTACATAACCGGGGCAAGTGTTCCGTCTGACCACCTGCCTACGGGAACAACAAAGACGTCGATCGGCTGCGCGCCTTTGAACTGTGGATTCAGCATCACCGGTGATTTCGGCAAGTCGGCGCCCCAAATCGCGCCGTCCAAAGGAGGGGCATAGAACATCAGGTGCGCCAAGTTGTGATCGTCATCATCGGTGAGATAGGCCCCCTTCGACATCATGTAACTCATGGCGCCGGGTTCAAGCCCTGGCAGCTCACCTCTTTCGAATGCTGCCTTGTTGCCGTCGATGATCTCAGCCTTCGTCTTCCCCGCCAAAACCATCTCTGTCCTCTTGTAAGTGGTCGGCAAGACGGATCGCGCAGCCGGAGGATTGAAGCAGATCGGACCCCGAAGCTTGGGGTTCCAAAACTCCGGAGCATCGGCGGGCGACATCCATCCACGCTCCACCAGACATACAAATCCGTTCTTGCCTTCGACAGCAGTTTCGTAGCCGTGCCGTCCTAGAACCAGGACCGTCGCGTCGCGCGAGATGGACTCTGGAGCGGCACTTCGTGCCAAGGCAATCTCGGCATTTCGGTCTGTCATCAGGTACTCATCAACCGGCGCCATGTTCGGGTACTTGGTTTTGGCCTCTTGCGACCATGCTTCTCGCGCTTCAAGAACCATGCTGAAGGCGAGTGCCAGGGCGGTAATTGCGGCGAATCGATGGGAGTTCATCGGTTTCTCCATACGGTTACGGCTCCTGCGTGTACGGCGTGGGGGACCTTATTTCGTTTGTTTCCCTTCCCCATTTCCCAGAATAAGTTGATATCAACTCTAGCATGAAACAAAAAAAAAGGTTTACCATATGAATCTATGGCGAGAGTTCGAGGCACATCGTATGAAACAACGATCCTGGTCCGCGATTCTTGCCTCTGCCTCCATGTGCAGCGGGCTGCGCGAGCGCTCGCGCGGCGATTCGACAATGCGCTGCGCCCGCTCGGTCTGACCAATGGCCAATTTTCCCTTATGATGTCCTTGAACCGCCCTGAGGCGCCCACAATTGGGGCAGTGGCATCATTGCTGGCCATGGATCGGACAACTTTGACCGCTGCCCTGAAGCCGTTGCGACGCCGCAGTCTGATCAAGATCACGACCAACCACGATGACCACCGTGCTCGTCTGCTGGAGTTGACTCCCCAAGGGAGAAAGTTGCTAGCACGCGCCGTACCAGTGTGGACGACTACCCATGCCGCAGTGGAGGCCCGTCTCGGTGCTGGCGAACCCGACCGTCTGCGGAAGAACTTGCGCACGCTCTCCTGAACGCCGGTGCGCCGGAATCTGCCGGACATAACATCGAACCTCCGTCTCTGTTGGGACCTCATCCCCTTAGCCATGACTTCCAACCGACTTCAAATTCCACTTGACTCTTAATCCCCACCTCAGCCTGTGCGCTTCTTTGGCACGCGAAGAGAGTCGAGCCACCCCACGATATTTCTGATCCCCACTTTCCACACGTTCACATCTTGGGCATTTTTGGCCAACATGACGTAGCCCTCGTACATTGCGATCAGAAAGCTGGCAGTCTCGCCCACATCCAGGTCGCGGCGAACCGTACCTTCCGACTGCCCCCTCCGCAAAGCCGTGGCTGTGCCTTCCTGCCATTCCTGGAATACCTTCGCCAAGAGCTTGCGGAAACGTTCGTCCTGCTGAGACATCTCCTGCGCCAGATTGTTCAGGGGGCAGCCGGCACGCACCACTTCGGGCCGAAGTGATGTCGCCTCGACAATGCCGATCAAAGTGTCGATGGGGTCGGCGCCGCTGCGGAAAGGACGCAACCACTTGTCCCGGAGGGATGATGCGATGACCTCTTCGACGATGGCATATCCCAAGGCTTTCTTGCTGTCGAAATGATAGTAGAGGGCTCCCTTGGTAACCCCAGTGGCGGCCAGGATGGTGTCGAGGCCAGTACTCTGGAAACCGGATTTGTGAACCTCCCGGAATGCCGCCTGCAGCAGCAGCTTCCGCGTGCGCTCGGGATCGCGTGACCTTCTCTTTCTTCCTCGGCGTTGGTGAAGAAACATACCGGCCAGTATGTATGTTAAATGCCGAGCAGAGTCAAGAGCCAAATGTGGCGATCAGCCAGGTCGATGACGTTGCACCGCAGCGCGCCATCCGCAGTTTCATAATTTAGGCACCAGTAGATTCCATTTTTGGAAGGTTTGCGGCCTCGAACACTCGGGGGCTGCTCTCAACACTGGAGGGCGTGCGAGTTTCTCGAGGTACAGAACGGGAAGCGCAAATTCACAATTGCTTAGTTCATCACATTCCCAAGGAACGGTCTGGACAGAAACTCTCCGCGGCAGTGCGAATGCAGACAAGAAATTCGCTAGGCACAGGTAGTTCGTTGCGAGTGTACCCGTCGCTGGAGTGATTCGACTGCCTGTAAGGGGGAACCATGCCCAGCCGCCAACTCACCACAGTTCGTATCCTGTTCGTTCTTTGCCTGTTCGTTCCATTCCTACAGGCGCAATCAACGAACACCGGAATAGTTAGCGGAACGGTTACGGATTCTTCAGGAGCAGTCGTGTCGGGAGCTACGGTCACGCTGACTGATGTAGCAACGAACACTCCGCGAACTGCTTCGACGAACAATGCGGGGCATTATGTGCTCGTCAATGTCCCCCCGGGCCGGTACGACCTGACCATTACCAAGCAGGGGTTTTCGACGACCAAAGCTCCGCTTCATGTTGAGGTCGGTCAAGCCACTACTTTTGATACGGCATTGCAGGTTGGCGGATCCTCCGTCGTGGTCGAAGTGACTGCTGCTACTAACGAACTGCAGACCATGAATGCCACGATCGGCAATACTGTCACCAGCCAAGCTTTGGAGAACTTGCCTACTCTGGGCCGCGATACCAGTTCGTTCGTCACCCTGCAACCTGGCGTGAGCCCCGATGGCAGTGCTGCTGGCAGCGTGGTGGACCAGGCGGTTTTCATGCTCGACGGGGGCAACAACAGCAACGACATGGACGGCAGTTCGGGTGTCTACAACCCGAATTTTGGCGACGATCCAACTGGGGGGTTGTTTTCCAACAAGGCTAATCAAATCAGCGGAATAGTCAACGGGATCAATGGCGGCCAACCCTCGGGCGTGATGCCAACCCCAGTCGATAGCGTGGAAGAGTTCAAAGTCGCGACCACGAACCAGACCGCCGACTTCAACAATTCGTCTGGTATGCAAGTGTCAATCGTCACCAAGCGAGGAACCAACGCATGGCATGGTACGGCGTACGAGTATTATTTGGACAATAACTTTTCTGCTAACACTTGGGACAATAATCAGGCCACCCCGAAGATACCAGTACCGGACTGGCATCGGAACTGGTTCGGAGGGGCGGTTGGCGGCCCGGTCATCCCCAAGGAGATTCTGGGGGGAAAGACGTACGCCTTCTTCAATTACCAAGGCGCACGTTGGCCGAACTCCGAGACCATCACTAAGCTCGTCCCGAGTGTTGATATGCGCAACGGGATCCTGCACGATCTTACTAACCCTTCGATAACTTATAACCTGAACAGGCTTGACCCACGCGGCATTGGGATGAATTCCTACATGCAGCAGTTGTGGAACAAGTATATGCCCCTTCCTACCCCGGGAGCGGGTTGTGGTGCCCTAGCGGGCGGTGGTTACTGTGACGGGGTCAACACGCTCGCCTTCAGGGCGAACCTAGCCCTTCCGCAAAACGACAACTTCGGGGTGGTGCGCCTCGATCACGACTTCGGAGAGAAGTGGCACTTCCAGGCGAGCTACCGCTACTACCATCTGATACGCGCCACGGACGATCAGGTTGATATCGGAGGATTTTTCCCCGGCGATACGTTGGGTACCCCAACTTCGCTCACTAACCGCCCGCAAGTGCCCTGGTACCTTGTCTTGGGGATGACCACGAACCTCAGTGTGCATGTAACCAATGATTTCCGCTACAGCTTCCTGCGCAACTGGTGGCAGTGGGGATCGCACGGCGACCCCCCGCAGTTTTCCAACTTGGGTGCAGCCCTCGAGCCGTTTGGCGAGCAGACACCGACTCAGGTACCCGCTCCTTACAATGTCAACAACCAGCAGACGCGCACGCGCTTCTGGAATGGGAGAGATCATTTCTTGCGGGACGACGTTTCCTGGCTGAAAGGCAGCCACTTGTTCCAGTTCGGCGGTCAGTACCAGCATAACTGGAACTACCACCAGCGCACCGACAACGGTGGAACCGTCAATTACTATCCTGTATACCAGATTGGAGATGCTGCGGGCTCCGGCACCGTCGACCTGTCGTCCTTGGGTTCCGCTTTCTCGCCCACTAACACCATTCTCACCCGCGAGGCGGCCGCAGTCCTGGGGATCGTGACCGACACGCAGCAGGTATTTACCTACAACGTTTCCGGTTCGAATCTCGTCCGGAATCCACCACTCACGCCGGCATATGATCGCGTCACTATTCCTTACTACAACCTGTACATGAATGACACGTGGCACATGAAACCATCTCTCACCGTTACGTATGGTCTCGGGTGGGCTTTGGAGATGCCCCCCTCGGAGCAAAATGGTAAGCAGATCCTGCTCGTCGATTCAACCGGCCGACAGATCGACACTCAGTCGTATCTGGCACAACGCCAGCAAGCCGCACTCCAAGGGCTGGTCTACAACCCTCTAATCGGTTTCAGCCTGATCGGCAGTGCCACCGGACATCCGAGTTACATGTACGGCCCGTACTATCACGCGTTCAGCCCGCGTCTCGCAATAGCGTGGAACCCGGATCTGGGGGATAGGTTGGGGGGAAAGAACACAGTGTTCCGCGGCGGCTACGGGCGAATCTACGGGCGCTTAAACGGCGTCGGCCTGGTGCTGGCGCCACTGCTCAGCCCTGGCTTAATCTACCCGGCTAGTTGCGGGTACGTTTTCAAAGGGGGGCCGAACGGGTCGTGTGGCACGACTGGCCCCAACATCAATAGCGCTTTTCGCATTGGAACTGATGGCACAAGCCCCGTAATTCCGGCCCCAGCCGCCACGGTGAGCCAACCGCAGTTCCCGGGGGTCAACGGGAACGCTCCAGCTTTTAGCGCTGCGCCCCTGGACCCGAAAACCCGGCCGAATTCTGTCGACTCGTTTGACTTGACGATTCAACACCAGTTCTCGAGTAAGGTCTCGCTGGAGGTGGGCGGCATCAGCCGTTGGATCCACAACACACTTCTGTCGGTCAATCTCAACTCCGTGCCGTACATGATGACCCTAGGCGGGCAGCAATTCCAGGCCGCCTATGCCAACCTAGAGAAGGCGATGGGTTGTGCGACCTCATACGCCGCCTGCCAGGCGGCGACTGTGGGGATGACCGTTGCCCCGCAGCCTTTCTTCGAGGCAGCGCTCGCGGGAACCGGTTTCCCCTGCACGCCGAGCTGCACTCAGGGGTTGGTGAATAACGCCACTTTGTTCGGCGACCTGCAAACCCAGCAGGTCTACTCGCTGTGGACAAGTCTGGACCACGGAGGAAAAGCGCCCGGATTTAATTTCCCTGCCAGCACCCTGTTCGGCTCAGGTCAAATCTCGGACAACATCCTCACGAGTACGAGTTTGGGGCATGGTAATTACAATGCCGCTTTTGCCACGCTCAAGTTCAATAACTGGCGTGGAATCACCCTGCAGAACAATTTAACCTTTAGCAGGGCATTGGGGACGGGCGACGTCATTCAGGCCACGAGCGAGCAAGGTGTCGTGGACCCGTTCAACTTTAATACTCAGTATGGAGTGCAACCGTCGGATCGCAAATTGGTGGATACGATGTTCCTGGTTTACCAGGAGCCGTTCTATCGTGGCCAACAAGGCTTTCTGGGACATATTTTAGGGGGCTGGACCCCTTCGTTTGTTTTCACAGCCGGCAGCGGTGCGCCACTGTTCTGCGGCACCTATGTAAATTTCGGAACCGAGGGTTATAGCGGTGCACAGGAGTTTGGATCGACCACTGGCAACGGCTCCGCCACGGATGCAAACTGCGTACTGGGGGGCGGGCCACCGTCGGCGTCGTTTCACAATCTCAACGGAGTCTACACCGCCTTTGGAGATCCAACGGCGGTGTACGGTAGGCTTCGTCCTCTGATCCTGGGCTATGATACCCGCAGCAGTGGGTACGGGGCGTTCCGCGGCCTAAAGTACTGGAACTTGAATTTTGGGGTCAAGAAGAACATCAAAATTACAGAACACTTCAATGCTGAAGCTTCGCTCAATGTCAACAACATTCTGAACCACAACCAACTGCTGGATCCAACACTCTTCGTTACAAGTCAGCCAGCTAGTTTCGGGCAGTTTTCCATTGAGGGAACTACTCCACGAACAATGGAGATGGGTATTCGGGTCAACTTCTAGTAATTGTGGGGAGACGTGCATTTCTTGCTCCGCCCCATTAGCCTGCTTTGGGTATGCTCTTTGCGCTTGCTTTGCAACTGCCGGGATTGCGCGCCGTCCGACTTGATATAGTCCGTCAGGTTACCGATATGTAGCATGGCGTCCGAGCTTTTCGGGTCACTAGGACGGAACACCCGTTGGGGGTGGGTACAGCAAAACCCTTAGATGCGGAGTATCATCTCCAGCATGGCCCCGGCTCGCAAACGCGGGAACCCCGAGTGGGGAAAGTCAGGTCCTTCCCCTCCAGCCCTACCTACCGAGTTTGAATTGGAAGTCAGGCGTCTGCGGCTCACGCGACAGATGTACCTGCGCTCGCCTGAGCTACGCGATTGGTGCGTGCGTAATCGGAATCGAATTTACATTCCCGAGTGGCTTCTCGAAGCGTGGGGCATCGTCGTAGACATACGGTACGACGGGTGGGCAAAAAGTGCTTAGAGGTCTGATTGAACTCGCTCTGCGATTGCCATTTCCGTAGCCGTCCGTCTCTGGAGGAGGCGGGGCTAGAAGCACGGAGGCGCTCTATGCTTCCGCGTCTGACCGGAGCCACTCTGTTTATCAGCGCTCATTGGCTTCAGCGCAATCCCCCGTCTCTGGAGGAAGGCCGTTCGATCTTCTCTGGCTCGTTGGCCATGATTTACGCAATCTGCCGCTCGTGGATCGGAAGAAAGCACTACAAAAGATCATTCCAGCAATGGGCGCGGGGATCACCTGTTCCGACTCGTGTGTGAGCGTGATTCGGAAGGGATCTGCCAGTGAAAGCGCGGGGCGTACATTTTCGGCGACGGCCGTACATCTTGGTTGAAGATCACGAATCGTCACTATAGCCAGGCCCTCGGGCCCGAAAAACTCCTTTCTCGTATCGCCTGAAAGCGAAAGAAACCGCGAGTGACGAGTTCCTTGCGCGCAGCCTCAACATCGGAAACGATCAGGTAAAGGCCCTGGGCAGAGCCTGGCGCGGCCGTCGTCATCTTCGTGCCGAACTGCACGGAGCACCCCGACCCTGGCGGGGTGAACTGCACGACTCGGAAGCCGTTGTCGAATGAGAAGTCGGCGTCGAGCCGCCACCCAAGTTTGGTATAGAAGGCGTTCGAGCGGTCAACATCCGTGACCGGGATGACGACCACCTCGAACTTCATATCCACTCTCGCGACGCTGGCGCCGCTGAATGGGTCATTATTCATTGCGCTCAAGGGGCATGCTGGGTGAGGACCTGGATAGCAAATCGATGCCATTTCCCGCCGAATCTGCGGCTGAGAGACATCGCCGCTTCCTCACACTTTCGTGCCATACCGACGCAGGGCGCCGGCTGTTAAGAATAAACATCACCCTCGACTTCCCCAAGACCAGCACACAAATTGGAAGGACGACAAATGTCTGCTCTGCTCACCCGACTGTGGTCCGCCGAAGAGGGTCAAGACATCGCCGAATACGCCATGATGTTTGCCGTCGTACTGGCAATGGTGATGGGCGTCACTCGCGCGATTGGATCGCACGCGAGCGCCGTATTCTCGGCGATTGCCAATTCGATCCAGTAGCGAGAGCTAGTAGAAGGCTCACTGCCGCATCTCTCGAGCAGCGCTCGAAGAGTTCGTGTTCATGCCCCAGTCCGTGATAGGCTTAGCGTGTCGCTTCCGGTGCCGTCCATCCGCTCCAGTTCTCGCCCGCTAGCTCGCTCAAAGCGCCTATCCTCCAGCTCTCGATCAACCGAGAATCAGTGGCCGGCCCGAAGATAGCTAAGTTGGCCACGCACAGACTACGCGTGACAGCCCGGAGAGGCGGTCAGTAAGATCGCCCCCGGGAGGATTGGGAATGCGTTGGAAGACAGTACTCAGGCTAATCACGCTGTCAACCGCGAGTTGTGCTCCGGTGTTTACGCTGGTGTATCTTGCCCCGGTTTCTGCGACCGTACCGAGGAGGTGATCTTCGGCGAGTGCTTGGGGACACTCGCCGAAAGCGGGTAGTCTGGCTACTGTGGTTTCAGCGTCAGGGTCTCCCCTGCTGTCATGGTCACGTGCGAGATAGACTGCCCTCCATACGTTTCGGGGAGAGTTCCTGTGGCCGGGTCCGTGCTCGAAAGCCCTGTAACCGGGATCGTGGCAGGGTTAGTCACAGTCAACGTGACGGTTCGGGAAGAACCATTGTTGACTGTGCCAATCACTCCAGATTGGTCAATTGCCAGATTGTTCAGCATGAACTGGCCCAGTTTGTCCATGTCGACGCTCTGCACAGGCAGATTGAAATACGATTGGTACATGGTGAAGGTGTCGTCCAGCAGATCTGACAGCAGGCTGTGCGTGCCGTCGTACGCCATCAGGTTGGTTTGGTGGAACATCTCCGGATCGGCATCGCCTTGTAGCATCCACGACACGAAGTTGTTAGCGATGAAGTCCTTAATGTTCTGCACCGTGTAGGTGGCGTAGGGCGGTTGGGTTTGGTAAATGCACTGGTACTCGTGGTCCCACCCGTCGGGGTCACCCACGTTGTAGAACAAGTTGCTCGGGCGGCGAGGGATCTCGAAGATGTTGCCCGTCGCCAACTGGCCCGTAATTGGGTTATTCGTGTTGATGATTGGCTTGTTGAATCCCGGTCCAGGCCCGTTGTTACTGGAAACGTCGCAGGTCGGAATTTGGCCCACGAACTTCTCGGCCGAGCACGACGTATCCGAAACCACATACTGCACACCACTGTCGACCATGGCTTGCAGCGCGTACGGGTAGTTGAGCCCGGAAATATCCGGCGTCACCATATAGGAGAAGCTGAAATCAGCAAATCCCAGTGACTGCTCCTGAATAATGTTCTGATGGATTTGATAGTAGTCGGTGGCATAGGTCTGCGGATTGCCAAGGTCGTCCACATTCAAATCCGCGTGAGAGTACGTGTGGTTGATCCAGCCGAAGTGCGCTGAGTTCGCGGGGTTCTGTGTCCACGCAGTGAGCTTGTCGCCCGGGTACTGGCAGTCGGTGGTACCGAGACCGCAGCCATTGAACGCATTGTAGAGCTTGAATTTGTTGAACATCGGATTCGACTGCAATGTGTTTTGCCAGTTGACAAAAGCCTGCGCGTCAGTGTCGCTGATGCGATAGGCCATTCCAGTTACGCTGGAGAACGGGGTGGGAGGCGCCGGGCAGGACGGGTAACTCTCAACGGCGGGCGGGGCTACGACATTGTTGTAAGCATCCGTGACCGGCAAATAGTTTCCCGTGTTCAGCGTCCAAATGTCATCATCAATGCCCCAATCGTCTTCCTGCGGGGTAAAGTAAATGTGCTTTTCACCCACGAACATTCCATTGGTGACCCAACTGACGAGCCCGTAGGAGAGAACTAGGTTCTGCATCTGGGTGGCATTGCTATCGAAGGTGTTGCTGAGGTACTCCCGGTTGTCCGGCGAGGGGAAGGGGTAGTCGAGTACCAAAGCATAATTCCCATCGCTCACGAGCGGCGTTCCGCTGATAGCCGTCGCCAAATAGACATAGGCGGTCGGGTCGATGGCAAGCGGTGTGGCCGGATTCACATAGGGGAACACCGACTGAGCAGATGACGTGTTAAACAGGGCGGTATCGCCAGGCGGTAACCCCGTGGTTGACGACGTTGACCAATTGAAACCGATGCTCGGTGCAGGAACGGCATACCAATTCAATTGGCGGATTCCAAATGTTTTCTCGAAATTCTGCAATACGTCGTACCCGCTGAACGGCACCGGCGTGGGCGGATTCGTCGACCAATCGTAGTAGGTGTACGTGTTGGCGGTTGCATCATAACCTGTGCCATCGAGGTAAGCCATGATGACACCCTTGTAGAAGGCGTGACAGCCAGAGTAGAGCTGGCCCGGAGTGACTGTTCCCGTGCTGAAATCAAATACGTCATAGGGCATGTGTAGATAATTGAGGGTGGTTGTGATGGCGGGAAAATCAGCTTCGGATTTCTTGTATGTCGCTACAAGAAGCTTCATGTCGATACGGTTGTTGCTAGTGCACGCGTTTGCCCCGTTTACCGTCACAGTTGCATTGCTGGCGTATGCACCCGATGCAGCACTGATGGTTGCAGTTCCCGCGGCGTCTGCGACCGCGAGGCCATTCCCATCAACCTGAGCGATTGTTTTGTCAGTTGATGTCCAGGTGGCAGTGACGGCGGTCGTACCACTCGTGTTATCGGAGTAAGTCGGATACGCGTAGAACTGCTGCGAATCTCCTGTGTTGAGAGTTTTGGAAGCTGGGCTCACAACGATTCCGGTCTGCGTGTGCGTGACCGTCAGCAGAGTGCTGCCCGCAACGCTGTTGTAGGTTGCCGAGACAGTGGTTGACCCAGCCACGCCCGTGGTGGCATAGCCCGCGGCGTTGATGGTTGCCGTACCGGTGTTGGCGGAACTCCACGTGGACAACGTCGTCACATCTGCATGGGTTCCATCCGAATAGTTTGCAGTCGCTGCGTATTGTACGTTCCCGGGAGCCTGAAGGGTCTGGTTGGCCGGGGTCACCGTGACTGACTGGAGCGTCACTGGGGCCGTCACTGTAAGCGTAGTTTTGCCGGTTATGCCACTGGATGTCGCCGAAATCGTTGTGGTTCCGACGGCCACTGCAGTAGCCAACCCGGCAGAGCTGATTGTAGTCGCAGAGGAGGACGCCCAGACCGGACTGGTAATAGGCTTTTGAGTTCCGTCGTTGTAGTTTCCGGTCGCATTGTATTGCTGTTGTGCACCGAGAGTCAGCGTGGCATTCGCGGGTGTAACTGTGATGGATTGCAGCACCGCGACTCCGGTTCCGCTCAGACTCGTGGTCAGGGTGTCTCCCAAGTTATCTGTCACAGTCAACGTGCCCTGAACAGAACCCCCGGTTTTCGGCGTGAACTTCAGGCTGATGCTGCATTTTGCACCTCCCGCCAGAGAGCTGGGGCAATTGTTAGTTTGAACAAATGGGCCTGAGGTCACCGCGATGTTGGTAATGGACACAGTTCTAATGCCATTGTTTTTCAGCGTAGCGTTTTGTGCAATGCTCGTACCACTACCTACGTTCACGCTGTCGAACGAAAGGCTGGACGGCGTGAGCGTTGTGGGAGAAGACCCCGTGCCTATCAGATACACCGTCTGGCACAAGGCTTGAACTGCAGGGTCAACGAACAAATTACAAGGGTTGGCTGGAATGGTGAAAGGTACGGTGAGTGACGGGAGGAAGCTGAAAATAGGGAGCTGGACTGTTCCCGTGTTGGAGATCGTCAGATTCTTGCTGACCGTCGTTCCCAACAGAACGCTTCCCAAGCTAACGTTGGAATTGGAGAACGTGGCTGGTGTTGACAGATTGCTTTGTCCGTAGACTGCGACAGTGGCCAGAATAAGAAACGTTACGACAAGATGAGCGCACTTTGTCACTCTGCTGCCTCCCTCTATTAGGCTGAACGTAACCTCTTCCAATCCCTCAAATCCGTTGTTGCATGCCAACCTGTCTCCGGCTCGGGTCGCAGCCGTTGTAACTAGTTCCTACATGAAGGTGAAATGTCAAGCACAGCTCCTCGCCCGGGGTGGAACCCGTCGCACACTACGGCGACCGCGCGCAGGGCACGTCTACGCCCGAGCTCCGCGCTCTGCATTGAAGCGCCTGTCGACAGCAGAGACACTTCAACCGGGGCGCGGTTTCAGGTTGTACCGACTAGTGGGGGATACGTGTGCGAGGAGCGCTTGGAAGTAGTGCGGGATAACTTGTTATCCCCACCGCGCGTACTTGCTGGCCCTAGTCGCATTACCTGGGAACGAACCACAAACAGGCGGGGGAAGTTCTTGCGGGGAGGACTTACCAGCGATTTTCACCTGAACTCTATTTGCCTGTCAAGCGCCAACAGTATCTTGCAGTATCTTGCCGTTTTGGTGAAATTGTGTGCGTTTCAAGTTGACATAAAGGCAGCACCATCACCATGCCCGACAGTGACGCCCCACCCGCTCAGAGCTTTGATGGGTTCTAGGTATTGGAAGCGCCGGCACCCGCTACTCCTCGCTCCGGATAACTGGCCTTCACCCGGCGATCAAGGATGTCTCGGGACGGCTTGACCGCCCGGACGAGACCCGCAACCCAGTGACGAAGGCGACCCCGAGATCAAGAATATCGAACAGCCCGCAGCATGTCGGCAGCCGTGGAGATCTTTGAGCTTGCCTCGGGTGATGGAGCCAGGGACACACATCCGACAGGTACTAAGGAACCCAGAAAGAACCGTCAAAATCAAGCCCTCTTACCAACGCCGGGTCTCGATGAAATAGCGACATGGCATGTCACCCATTGGCGGTTTCTGGGTGAGGATGGGAGGACTTAATCGGCTTCTGGAAGAATCGTAAATCTAACGACAACTCTGCTATTGGATTGAGCTGGCACACTGCGAAAACACAGTATTCCTGGTTGGGGTCTGCCCTATTGCACTAGGATCAGCTTGCCCGTCCGG
>Ga0187768_1000141_pt1 | contig 16715 bp, 15 predicted proteins | sample 0216_QUI02_MP10__3_FD_148678 | JGI IMG/M metagenome (GOLD analysis project Ga0187768, IMG submission 148678) | Tropical peat soil microbial communities from peatlands in Department of Meta, Colombia - 0216_QUI02_MP10_20_MG | ecosystem: Environmental > Terrestrial > Soil > Wetlands > Peat ...
CAGAGGAATCGACTGCGGCAGGATCTCCTCAAACCGGTTCGTCCGTGAGGAGTAGGCCAGCAGGGGCCCGTGACCTGCCGAAAAGACCTGCACCTGATCATTGCCAGCCTGGCAGATGACCGCCACAAAGGTCGCAAAACTCCCGTTTGTCAGATCTTCTCCGAATGACTCGTTGATCCGCTGCAGGACCGCTGGAAGGCTATCTTCGACATTGAAGCTGGCACGCGAATACGCACGGCAGATGGAAGCCAGCAAGGCTGGCCCGATGCCATGTCCAGTCACGTCGGCCATGGTCACCACCAGCCTTCCATCCGGGAGTTGCTTCCAATCGAAGTAATCGCCGCCGGTGGCGTCGGCCGAGTGATTCCATCCGGCGATCTCAAATCCTGCAAGGCAGGGACGGACTCGAGGAAGGAGAGACTGCTGAATCGAGCGGGCTATGTCGAGGTCATGTTGCACCTGCTGGAGCTGCTGCCGAGTCTCCGCCTCGCGCAAAGCCGCTTGCATATACTTCCGGATTTCGCTGGCGACCGCTCCAGCAATAAAGCCGCTTGCCAAAATGATGATCCCGTAAACAACCACCGCGCTCTGCGTCACCGAAGAGCGTGATGCGTCTTCCAGGCTGATTCTCCATCCACGATAGTATGCGGCCGAATAATAACCGATCGCTCCTACGATGCCGGCAAGGCGGCAGATTCGTGGATTCAGCCGCAGGGTAGAAAGGATTATGAAGGGAAAAAACGTCAGGACAAAAGGCGACGCCAATGGGGCCCAATTGTTTGGGAGGCGTGCGCCAATGAGGAATGCCAGCGCGAGCGCCGGCATGCACATCTCCAGAACAATGTTGAACATCCACACCGCAGCAGGGAGATCTCTCTGCTTAACCAAAGCCCGGCGAACAGCAAGCAGGATCACTAGTTCATAAATACCGAACGCGGGGAAGGCCAGCAATCCCCAGCGGGGCACTAGTGAACCAAGGAAGAAGATCCGTACTGCATAGACGACTTCAAAGAAGACAACGAACCCAAGTATGACCAGGATCCTGAGCCTCTCGCTCTTCAGGAGTGTCTGTTGCAGAGCAGCGGAATCCATGTGTGTTTTGTTCACAGGACAGAAGCCAGACTAAGCGACTTCCTCGAGCTGGCGAAAATTCAATTGGTCCGTCTGGATGCTTCGTTACCAGTCCCAGCCGCGAAGCGTAAACTTTCGCTCCCCGGTCGTCGGGCTGCTACCTGCGCCTACCACCACCTCCGCCCCAACTGCGACCACCGCCTCCCCAACCGCCATGACTTTCGCCACCGTGCTGCCAATTCTCGCTCTGTGCGCCGCCCCTCTGCCACTTCTGCATTTCAGAATTGAGATTCTGTGACGAATCGCCGGAAGATCGCTCCTGATGGGAGCTTTGTTCGCGCTGCTGAGCTTGTTGGGTGTTCACGTTGCTCCAGGAGTTCGTGCTGTTGTTGTATTTCTGCCAGCCAGACCCGGCGTTTAGTAACCGTTGCCGTCGTGACCGGCATACATGTCCCCGCTTGAAGTCCGCCCAGTTCTCGCGCCGCTTTGGAGGTTATTGCCCGACAGGACTCCACCCGGCATCGGGATCGAATTCACTCATTGCGGCGGCCGTTTCTGTTGTGGTCCTCCCCAGATCCCTTTCGAGTAGCACACCATCCTGGTTGATCATGAAGGTCATCACTCCCGAGTTGCCGTATTTTGCCGGATAAGCGAGGAACGCGAATCCACCGACCATTTTCCCATCTACCACGTACTTTTTCGCTCCTCCCCGCGCCTTGTTGCTTTGCCCCATCAGCATGTGAAAGTAGTAGCCGTGGAAAGGCGTGTGGGCATCAGGCTTGACGCTATATCCTTCAGCAGTTGCGAACGCCGCCAGCGGCCCGAGAGGGCTCGCGGGTTGACCTTCCGCTGCCTGCCAGTACAAGCCATTCTGCTTGCCCGGATCGCTGATGAATTTCATTGCGTATTGCTTCGTGGTCGCACGATCGTGAAGCCGAGAGTGGTATTCAGCCTGAGCTTCCGCTACTGCTCTGCAAACCCTGATGACTGCCAGTTCATTCCGACCAATACGGCGATTCAGAATCTCCTCCCTTCCAGCAGCGGTGTCGAAGGACCATTTGCCGCTACCGTTGCTCTTCAACGGGATAGGGAAGGCGAAATTGTCCGCACCCACCAGAAGGATTTGGCTGCCATCCGGCATCCTGCGCCAGCGGTGCATCGCGTCATACCGGGCCACGAATGCGTCGATGGCTTCCTTGTCCTGCACAGGGTCGCCGGAGGAGATGAGGTCCTTCGAATCCGGGCCGAAAATTGCCAGGGCTGCCGACGTGCGATCTCCAGATCTTGCAGCTGAGAGGAGTGCGTTACCTGCGTCGTCGGGTGTAGCAAACACACTGACCGAAGGCTTGCTGGATTTGGTGCAACCGGCGAGGAACACGAGTCCAGCTAGGAGTAGTAAGCCGGTGGAAAAAATAATTCTGCGTCGTCTGAACCACATTTCGACCTCCAATACTCTTGCTGCAAGACTCCTCGCTAAGACTTCACGGTAACGTCAACCATTTCGAGGATTCACTGGTGGCTTCACCTGCGACCACGTCCGCCGCCGCCCCAGCCACCTCCTCCCCCGCGGCTCTCCGAACCTCGAGCACTCTCCGCCCTAGACTGCCAACCGGAACCGCTAAAGGCAGATGAGGATGAACCGCCGCTTTTTCCCTGCTCTCCCCACCCTCTGGAAGACGCGGAGCTGTATCCCGAGGCTCCCGAATAGCTTGATCCAGACTTCTGACTTCCCTGAGTTTGCTGCCAGCCGCTGCCCGTGTTCTTGTAAACATCGCCATTCGCCGCAGCGTACTTGGTGCCGCTCGCGGTTTCGCCAACCGCTGCATTACCGTACGCGCCCGACGCGGCAGCACCTTTGGCTCCGGTCGTGCTTTGATACGTTCCTACAGACCCCTGTGAAGTGGTTTGGTGCTGGGTATACGCAGTTTGGCCATTCTTTGAGACCTCCGAGCTTCCGTAACTCCCGTAGGCGTTGGAACTTTGATACGTGGAGCCATATGCCCCGGTCCTTGGGTTGTATGCTTGGCCCGCGGCTGCGCTCCCGTAAGGCGTTGAGACTGACCCACCGCGCGCGTAAGTCCCGGTGGAAGGGTTGTAGGCAGTGCCAGCATGTGCCGAACCGTACGCGCCATACGCGGCAGCACTGGAGCCGTAATAACCGCCGTGCCAGGCGTTATTTCCGTAGTAGGCACTATTTCCATATACGACCGCCCCCCCGTGCCAGTTGCAATTCCAATAGCTATAGCCCCATCCACAACAACCGCCGCCGCCGCTTATCGCCGCGCCAACTGCAATGCCGGCTCCGAAAGCTAGCAGTCCGGTCGCTGCTACGGTTGCAGCACTGTAACCTGGTGTCACATACGGAGTGCCATAAACAACTGCAGGGTTGTACGTCGGGACGTACACCACTTGCGGATTGGTGGGTTGAATGACGATTACTTGCGGCGACTGTTGCACCACCGTAATCTGGGAGCCTGATTTCAGATTACCCGCGGCGTACGCTTTGGCGCGTAACACCTGGACTGCCGACATGACATCAGCAGCCTGCGTGTGATACGCCTCTCCCAACGCGGAAGTCCAACTGAGATTACTCGCAAGGTTACTGAGGACCGACGGAAACTGTGTGAGCGCTTTTACGCTGGGATCCCACGGCTCGGCGTCAACTGCTTGCATCAGAGCCGTCCCGCTCAGATTCTTGTTCAGCTGAAGCCAATTGCCGGCGAACGCAATTTGGTCGGGAAAAGTCGCGGCACCAAGTATCTGCGCAACCAGAGCGTCCGGGTACAACGCGATGGGTGCTACCAATTGTTGCAACTCATCCGGAGACAGTGGCGCCCCTTGTCCAGAAAATCCGTTCGATCCTGGGGATTGTTGACCGCCAGCTTCATATGGCACAGCTGTGATGACCAGCAGGAAAGATAGCGCGGCTGATAGAAGCTGTTTCGCAAAGGTCCTGATCATTTTGTTCTCCTCACAGACCGGACAACCTTCCCGGCGAGCTCTGGGCCTGCCCAAGGTTGCCTGAGGCTTTCTTTCGACTGGAGCCGGCCTGATTCCAGCGCAGCGATGCATACGGATTCTCCAATCGTCAACGACGGCGGTGTGGTTGGGAGCTGCCCCGCGTACGCTACACGCTAGCCATGCCTGACGGAAAGGGGAACTGGCAGAAATGCCAGTTCTCACATTCCCCACATGTTCAGATAATGCGTCTCTTTGGGACTTCTACCGCCAAAGAATTTCAAGTCCGAAAGGAGAGTTGCAATGCGGCAGCAAACTCGGACCATTCTGACTGTTTTCGTAATCGCATTCGTTGCGTCCACGGTGATGCTGGCGCAGGAAGTGCGGAGCAACTACATGCCCGGAACGGACTTCACGAAGTATCACACCTACAAGTGGGTCGCCATCGAGGGGGGGGCACACCCCAACCAGATCGTGGACGCACAGATCAAGCAGTCTGTTGACTCGCAATTGGCGTTGAAAGGCTTGAGCAAGGTCGACGGCGATCAGGCCGATCTTTATGTCGGCTATCAAATCGCCGTCGATCAAGAGAGGCAGTGGAACGGATACGGCATGGGCGGTGGCCTCCGTTGGGGTGGAATGGCGACTGCTACGAGTTCGACCATCAATATTGGGACCCTCGTTCTGGATATGTATGATCCGACGACGAAACAGCTAGTCTGGACCGGAAACGCAACCAAGACGATTGACCCGAGCTCAAAGCAGGAAAAGAACCAGAAGAATCTGGACAAGGCCGTGCAGAAATTGTTGAAGAATTACCCGCCCAAGCAGAAGTAGAAGTGAGACGGTCTGCCAGGGGTCGAGGAAGGAGTTCTTATGAGAACCGAATCACAGCGGCGCCTGCGAATTTCCCTGCGGATCCTGTGTTTTTTCGTTGCTAGCACGGCACTGACTCGTCTCGCCGCCGCGCAAAATCCTGAGATGCAGCAGAAGCTCGCCGAGATCAAAGAAGCTGTGGCAAGAAACAGGCAAGCCCTTGCGCGATACACCTGGGTTGAGCAAGTCACGATCAGCGTGAAGGGCGAGCAGAAAAAACAGGAGCACTTCCAGGTGCGCCTCGGCCCTGATGGTAAACCGCAAAGAGCCTCGCTTGATCTACCTCCGCCTTCATCTTCCGACAGCGGCGGCGGCCGTCGAGGCCGCCTGAAGGAGCATGTGGTTGAGAAGAAAAAGGAAGAGTACAAGGAGTACGCAGACCAGATTAAGAGTCTGATCCAGCAGTACGTTCCGCCAGAGAGGGACATGCTTCAGCAGGCCTACCAGCAGGGAAACATCATGATGGGGCCGGCAGCAGGCGCTCCGGGCGAGTACCGCTTGGTGATTTCCAATTACATCAAACGAGGCGACAACATGACCCTGGTTATTGACAGGGCACAGAGGGACCTTGTGAGCTTATCGATCGCCACGTACCTCGATGATCCGAAGGATGCGGCCAATGTCTCGGTCCAGTTTGCTGGTATACCTGGCGGACCGAATCACGTCTCGGCGGAGACAATCAATGGCGTCAGCAAACAGCTAACGATTGCTATTCAAAACAGCAACTATCAGCACTTTTAGAGGCGTTGAGTGTCTTCAGCCTTCTCTCTGGAGCTATTGGCCGGAATTTTCTACTGAGAACACGGAAATCTTCGGTGCAGGGCCCGCTGATATTGATTGGGCGATCCATCGTCATGCTGTAGAACTAATGGCCACACCGGCCGGCATATATTCTGGTGCCCAACCGTGCCCAGTGTATTCGACAAAACGACGGCCCGCGTCCTGGCGACGGTGCTGCTGTTTGCCGCTGTGCTTGCGGTCCTCTACCTGGCGCGGAAGACGTTCATCGTCTTCTTGTTAGCGATCTTCTTCGCTTACGTGCTCGAGCCTGTCGTCACGCGAGTGGAAAAGATCGTGAAAGGCCCGAGGATACGCGCGATTGCGGTGATTTATGCTTTGCTGGGGATCATCGTGGCGTTGTTCCTGGTGACCGTGGGGCCAAAAATCGCGGGCGAGGGCCAGATGCTGGCGCAATCTGTGCCCGACCTGGCGGAAAACTTCGGGACGGGCAAGTTTATCGTGGCCTTCGGAGCACAACGCGGCTGGAGCTACGAGACCCAGATGCGCGTACAGCACTTCCTGATCGGCCATCGCGAACAGGTCGTCGCGGGCGCGCGGAGTTTTGCACGGCGCGCCGCACAGGTGGCGGCTAATGCGCTTTGGCTGCTCGCTATCCCGATCCTCGCTATCTTCTTCCTGAAGGACAAGCGGTCGTTTCTCGCCGACCTGGTGCACACCGTTCATAGCGAGCGGCAGCAGGACCTCCTGCAGCGAATGTTGAACGACGTAGATGTCATGCTGGCAAGGTACGTCCGGGCGCAGTTGATAATTGCCGCGCTGGCGCTGGTCGCTTACACCGCGTTCCTGGCCATCATGGGCGCCCCGTATGCCTTCGCGTTGGGGACAGTCGGCGGGGTGCTGGAGTTCATCCCCGTGGTGGGGCCTGCGATCACCGCAGCGCTAATCGTGGGCGTCAGCTTCCTGAGCGGATATCAGCACGTGCTAGTCTTGCTGCTCTTCGTAGCGCTGTGGAGGCTGCTCCAAGATTACGTGACCGCGCCGTGGGTCCTGGGAGAGGGCCTGGAGCTACATCCCCTGGCGGCGATCCTCGCGGTCCTGGTCGGCGGAGAAGTGGCGGGCGTAGTGGGCATGTTCCTGGCGGTGCCGGTGATGGCGGCCGTACGCATCGTGTGGCGCAACTGGCGAATGCAGGAGGCGGGCGAAGAGCCTGCGCCGAACCAGGCGGCCGTGGACGTCGCGGTAACAGCGAGCGACTGAATTAGCGCAATCGATTGTCAAAATAAGCCGTGCGCGGGACGGATTGTCCGCGATTCCTCAATGGCCTAGAACAGTAGGAGAAGATGACGTGGGTACATCAAGCCAGACACTCAAGCAAAAGGCCTACGACGAGTTTAAAGAATTTCTCCTAATCGCAGTCTATCTTTGGCTGGTCTTTGGGCTTTTCATCGTTTACAAGTCGGTGATATTGGCCGAGCAACACATTAGCTTCGCATTTCATGGGTTGGCGCTCATCAATGCACTGGCGTTCGCGAAGGTCGTGCTCATTGCCAGAGCGCTTCACCTGGGCGAAAGATTCGATGATGCACCGCTGATTTACCCGATGGTTTTCAAGTCAGCACTGTTCACTGTTTTGCTGGCCGGCTGCAAGATTCTGGAAGATGCAGCGGTGGGTCACTTTCACGGGAAGTCGTTTCAAGAGAGCATGTCCGACCTGGGCGGAGGTACCTTGAAAAGTATTCTTATTCTGACGCTGCTCCTGTTCGTCTTGCTGCTCCCTTTTTTCGGAATCGGTGAGCTGCAACGAGTATTGGGAGAGGGCAAGTTGGCTCAGCTATTTTTCCGCCCGCGTCCGTTGCGCGATCAGCCAAAGGAAGATTCCTAAGCATCGCGATGATAGCTCTGGTCATCTTCGTTTCCATCCTCTTCCTCTACTGCCTGGTTTCGCATCGCTTGGAACGCACCGTCTTGACGGCCCCTATCGTCTTCACCCTTGCGGGAATGTTGATGTTCCCGTTCAGGCCGGAATTCATGCGACTTGGGGTTAATTCGCAAGTGTTCTTCCGTCTCGCGGAAGTCGGGCTCGTCTTGCTTTTGTTCACAGACGCCAGTCGGACCGACCTGAAGATCTTGCGCAGTATTCAAAGCTTGCCCACACGCCTGCTGAGCATCGGCCTCGTACTGACGGTTCTGCTCGGCGCGGTCGCGGCGCGCCTCGTCTTCCCTCATCTTTCACTGTGGGAAGCGGGCATTTTGGGAGCGATTCTGGCCCCGACCGACGCAGGACTGGGACAAATAATCGTCCAAAGCCCGCGCGTGCCGATTCGCATCCGCCAGGCGCTCAACGTCGAAGCTGGGCTCAACGATGGGATATCCGTCCCGTTCCTGCTTTTCTTTATGGCTATCGCGGCGGCAAAGATTGAAGGCGGGGTTGCGAGCCTGATGCAATTCATCGTTGAGCAACTTGGATTGGGGATTCTGATCGGTCTCGCTATCGGCCTCCTCGGTGGACTCTTGTTGGACCTCGCCCGTCGTCGTGATTGGATGGCCGAATTTTTCCAGCAAATCGGCTTGGTTGCACTTCCTCTCCTCTGCATGCTGATCTCGGAAAAGTTCGACGCCAGTATGTTCATAGCATCATTTGTTGCTGGCTTAGCGGTGCAGACCAAATTCGAGGAAGCTGGCAAGCACGCCGTCGAGTTTGCCGAGGAGTGGGGACAACTGCTCAACCTTTCTGTTTTCTTCCTCTTCGGCATGGTTGTGGTTCAGAATTGGCAGCAGTTTGTGCCTTCGGCGTGGCTCTATGCGGTGATAAGCCTCACGTTGGTGCGAATGTTGCCCGTGGCGGCCGCACTTTTCGGCACGCACCTGGGCCCAGCAAGCACGATTTTCATGGGATGGTTTGGCCCGCGCGGCCTGGCCTCGATCGTTTTGGGATTGGTCTACCTGGAGCAGGAATTGCATTTGCCGGGCGAGCCGACGATCCGTATGGTTGTGATGGTAACTGTGTTTCTGAGCATCTTTGTTCATGGACTGACCGCTTTGCCAGGCATCAGCCTTCACGCGCGGAGGATTGCGCGGCTTCCAGAAAAACTAAGTTAGTTGGTTCGCCCTGCCGGAACCCGCGCCCTCGCCCGCGCGCCCGCACACACACCCATGGCCCGAACCCGCATTTGACAAGGGTCAGACGCCTGTCATAGCGGTTTTGACCAATGTTTATGCTGGTTTGAGCGACAGGGAGACGGCGGGGTGTGTACGGATCTGCGATTTGCCCATAAAAATTCTTGTCTTCAACAACAGCGCGTTGGGAATGGTGAAGCTCGAAATGGAGGTCGTGGGAATTCCCGACTAGCAGACCGACAACACGAACCCGAACTTTGCCAAAGTCGCCGAGGCGATCGGCTTGATGGGGGTGAGGATCGAAGATCCCGCCGATATTCGCTCCGGGCTTCGCAAAGCCCTGCAGTACCGCGGCCCGCCTTGATTGACGTTGTCACTGACGCGAACGCGCTCTCGATGCCTTCCCATATCAGCGCCGATCAGGTCCAGGGCTTTGGGGTGGCAATGATGAAGCTTGTGCTGTCCGGACATATTGACGAGGTGGTGGACACGGTTGAAGCCAACATTCGGGACATCTGACCGCCACTTCCGCACAAGCTCACGGCACTGATCTGACCATGTCGGCCTGGGATTGGCCAAGAGGGTGTTCTGCAACTACCCAGGTGCAGCAGACCGACCATTGCGCTTAAGTGCAAGTTACTAAAGGGAGTGAGGAACAGGGTAGCGGCGTTCTAACCAACTGAACTACGTCGTCCCCGCAGCTCAAACTGCTGGACCATCGCTGCCAGGAAGGCATTTGAGCAGGCATACTGGCAAAAGTGGCAGTTCCGCCGAGCGGACTCGGCGGGTAGGCTCCAACTCGTGGTTGCGAAGAAGAACCGTGCTGCAAGCGCAGAGGGCCTCCCGGACAATTCCGACGACGGTCGTTGCTGTCTGCTCCGGACGAGCGGATTGAACTCGCGTTTGCCTCGCCTGTTGTTAATGACTTAACCAAGCCGTGGAACATCACCTACAAACTCGCGTGCTACTTGCAGACGATCACAATCTGGTAGCAGAGGCCTGCAAGAAACTTCTGGAACCGGAGTTCGATGTAGTTGGCATCGTCAACGATGGCCGGGCGTTGATGCAGGCTGCTCTTGAGCTTAAGCCCGACGTCCTCATAGTAGATATCGCCATGCCCCTGCTGAACGGGCTCGATGCGGGCGAACAAGCCAAGAATGCATTGCCGGAAACGAAGGTGATCTACGTGACAGTGAACATGAATCCCGAGGTTGCGGCCGAGGCGTTCCGACGTGGCGCCTCTGGCTATCTACCAAAGAATGCGGCGGCTTCGGAGCTGATCACTGCGGTTCGAGAAGTCTTGAAGGGCGGGTCCTACCTGTCGCCACTGATCACGAAAGATACGGTCGATTTTCTCCTCAGGAAGCAGAAATCTCATGCAGTCCCGCCTCGCATCACGAAACGCCAGAGGGAGGTGCTGCAACTACTGGCCGAGGGCCTCTCCATGAAGGAGGTAGGCCATATTCTGAAACTCAAGCCGGGCACGGTTGCTTTCCACAAATACCGCATCATGGCGGCGCTTGGCGTCAAGACCAATGCCGAGCTCCTCAAGTATGCTATTAAGCAGCATATGATTCCCGAGTAGCCGACTCGAGCCAGTGTGCGAAGGCAGCCACGGATGCGCACGACTGCCCGGGACTTCGGCGAGAGATCAGTCGGAGTCTGCTGCAGAGGTTAGCCTCCACTTTTTCGGGCCGAAGAATTTTGACTCGAAAATTCGCAGCAAAACCAGCACTACCAGCGTCATTACCAGGTTGAAGATCAATTGCGCCCATGCAACCGCCATCCCAGGATCGCCAGCAAATTCCGTCACCTTCACCGCGAACCGCCCCAAGAACGGCAAAAACAGCACAACCCCAAAGGTGTTAAAGCAGAGATTCGCCAGCGCCACGTGTTGCGCGGTCTTCTGCATTTTGATGCTGGCCACCAGGGCGGTAGCGGTTGTTCCAATGTTTGCTCCAATCACAATGGGAATCGCTGCCGTTCCAGCCAGGATGTTCTGCTGCACCAGCAGAATCGAGAGACCCGTCGTGATGCTGCTCGACTGGACCAGTGCCGTGATCAGCATTCCTGCCACCGCTCCCATCAACGGTGTCCGCGATCGGCTCAACACTTCCGCAAACACTGGATTCTGTGCCAAGGGCTTTAAGGTAAAACTCACCACGTCAAGGCTGAAGAAGATGAACCCAAAATAGAAAGCGGCTTTGCCCAGCATCTTGAAGCGAGTCGGAAGGGCGCTCAGCAAGGCGCCAAAAACGATGAAGAACGGCCCAATCGATGTCAGCTTCAGTGATACCAACCATGCCGTTGACGTTGTTCCGGTGTTCGCACCGAGCAGAATGCCCAGGCTCGACCGAAACGACATCGTTCCCGCATCCACCAGCGCTACTGTCAATGATGTGGTGGCGCTGCTGGACTGAACAATCGCCGTCGCCAGCGCCCCCAGCAAGATACCCCGCCAGCGACTCTCGGTGAGCCGCCCGAGCCATTTCCGCAGTGTTTCTCCGCCTACCGTCTGAATTTCGCGGCTGAAGCCCTCCAGGCCGTATAAAAAAAGGACGATCGCGGCCACGGCCGCCAAGAAAACCCTGAAATTCGTCATGTCCGCCCCTTTCCCACCGCGAGCGACAAGAATCCCTGCACGCTTTATCGTCCGAGGCTTTTAGCAATACTGGTATTTGCAGCCAGAATGGGCTACTGGCAAGAATGCCAGTGGCGTGACAGGCCTCATCAGTTCCTACTCTGGGAGACTTGACAGTTTCAACACGCAGACCTTGCTCATTACCATCACGTTGCGGGGAGTCTTGCCTATGTACCGATCAACACCGGACAATGACCGCCGATCAGGGCCATCCAGAACCAGTATCCTGAGGTGTTCTATGGCGATGCTCCGGCACTTCCTGCCGGTTGTGATTGTGAGCATTCTCACGTCCACGTCCTTGGGCCAGCAGGCGATACCGAACCTCTCCGGAACGTGGGAGCTCGATCCCGCAAGAACCACTGCTCCCCACCAACCTTCCAATGCTGTCATCAAAATTGAACAGACCGGACCGCAAATCAGGTACGAGTATTTTGCGAATGGCGTTCTGAAATACGGCGGCACACTGATTACTGATGGAAAGGAGCGGGAACGATACAAGACGAAGGTCGATCGCGTATATTACAGGGCCCGCTGGATCAAGGGAGACGAACTGGTGATTGTCACTCGTGGATTCCAGGACGCGATGGGGACGCTGTCCCTAGCTACACGGACCGCTGGGCGGCATCGAGCGATGGGAATGTTCTCACTCACACCCTGCCTGACAAGACGGTCGCCGTCTACAGACGGAACCGCAAGGGGTCGCAGTAACATGACTTCACAAAATGAAGCCCGCCCACGCGTTACGTGACAAAACGAGATTTTCCTGACGCAAAAAAAATTATATGCAAAACCTGGGGCGATTCCCCAGCCAATGGCCGGACCGGAAACCGGTAGCGGAGCAACGATAGCCCGATCTTCTGCCGCACTTAGGACTTGGCACCGTCACGTTTCGGAGCCTTTGCCGTCCTTCCGTGCCGACTACTTCTTGGGACTTGGCGGGTAGTTCTTGAGCAACTTGGCCATTGCCTTGTTGATGTTCTGCCGCCTTTTCTCGGGGTTCTTGGGGTTGCTCAGAGTCTTCGAAGCCTCGCCCCGCCACACCAGGTCCTTGGCCTGAGCGTCGTACATGTCGAGAACAAGGTTCCCAATGTTAATTGTCGAACTGGTCGCCGTCGACATTGACGGCGCACCCCAACCGTAGCCCCAGCCGGGCCCATAACCCCAATATCCGCCGCTGTTAAACGTCGTGATCTGTTTTTCCTGGGTGATGCTCACCTGATAGGCGATAAACAACTGAGCACCATCTTCCACTTTAGTGAGTCCTTTGCTGGCCAGCTGCGTGTCGATGGCCTGCTTGATATCGTTGTCAATCAGTTGGTCTGGGGCGGCCACTCCCTCGATGGTCACCCACTTGTACGTCTTGTACTGCGCGAAGTTGGCCTTCTGGTCATAGTTGTAGCTCACAGACTGTGCCATTGCTACACTGACGAGGTATGTAGCCGCAAGAACTGCAAACCCGAAACGCATCATTTTCATCGCCGCTCTCCTCTGGCGCGAACGTGTCGGCCTCTTGTCCTGCCAACTCCGCTTATACTGGAAGCCGTCCCTCGGGCGTACTGGCACAATTACCAGAGCGAAGGTCCGGTGTAGATGCTTAGCGCCAACGACGCCGGAAGAAGTAAGGAAGGCAAGGATTGCCCGTAAGCACGGGCGCTGCAGGCATGGAGGTGTGTCGTCGCAAGTGGTCGTTCAGTGGCAGGACGAGCCGTCGTCCTCAAACTTCCCACCGGGAAGCATGGTACCGAGAAATTGCGAGCACCGGTTAATTCTCTGATACAGCGCGTCATCGTTCAGCGCATTGGCGGACAGCGAGTAATTCGCAGTGCCTAACGATTTGCGAGATTCCACAAGCATGTCAGTCCACTTCTGAACGTCATTGAAGTGAGCCGTAAGCAATTGAAGCGCACTTTTGTCAGTATCGTTTAACGCCGACGCTCGTGCCAACTTGAGACCCTGGGCGGCCTTGTCGCGAAAGATAAATAGGCGGCTTCCGTCTCCGGGGACCCCGCGCTGGATGGCATAAGCCAGGGTACTGTACCACTCCTTGATAGTGGCCAGATCCTGAATGGCAGCCCTCATGAAATCAGTGGATAATCCTGAATCTGCCGCTTGCCTGTCGGCAGCCGTGGTCGGTGTGGCCTCAGCAGAAGATGACGGTATCGTGAGAACGATTTGAGTCCCCTGGAAGGTCAGGGAACCGTTAGCAATTCGCGCCAAGGTTTCCAAGTCAATATAGGAGCGGCCGTTTATTTGGATGATGGTCGCATCTCCGCTCTGCCCATTGACAACCAGCGTGCGTTTCAGCTGTTCGCTCTGTCCTAGTGCAAGTCCCGCAACCGCCACGATTGCTCCGATGATCCACGCGCTCAACCCGCCATGCATACGCTACTCTCCAATAAAGCTAGTAAGGCTTTTCGCCCGCTGCCGCATGTCTCACTTGTCGAACCAAGATCTCAGTCGGCAATGGTAAACAATACCCTAGAGTTGTTGGACTAGCAAAATTGATGGTGCGACGGATTCGTGCCAGACCGAACGCCCCACGCCCCGGTCCGTGCAGCAGCCGCGTCCCTTCACTGCTAAGTTTGTTAAAACTTGAAACCGAGAGCGAGCACAACGGTTGGATCGGTCCAGCCGAAGTTGAATATGTAAGTTGTGAAATCTAGCCTCTTGTGAGAAACCCCTACGAGCAGCCCGCGCTGCACGTCAAGCGGTGTATGGTAGGCCCTGGTCCGTTGCGAAACCAGTCCGGCGCGCAACCATTCGAGCGGAGAGTACGTCAGCTCGTTCCAGTTGTAGAAGAAGCTGCCGGTCCGGTCCCTGGTATCGAACACATATTCCCCTTGAGTGGAGAGTTCAAACCGCTTGTAAGTGAGCGAGACCTCATAGCCGGGCGCGACCCCGGCCGTGTTCCCGAAAACGCCACCCAGCATCGGTGTAGCTTCCAGCACCAGTTCGTGACCGACGCTCAGGTTATAGCCAACCCACAATGAACCGGTCTCCTGATTCTCGTAGTTGTAACGTGCTTCAAGGTGAAGCCACTGATGGTCTGCAGTGAACGTGGGCGACACGTACGACTGGTCGTGCGGCACGATATAACCGTACGTGCTGAGAGAGAACTTCCACGGACGCGCAGCGGCATCAGCTGAATGGGTCGACGCGCTTTCCATTGTCGTCTGGGCAAGCAGGTGACCCGTCAGCAGGGCGACCGCGGCGAGCGTCCGGAGATGTGGCGTGGAAGTCATCCTCCAAGAGAAATGGTAAGGCCAACCAGAACACCGCCGACGGCGACCATCGCCAGACCCATCTTCCATGGACGGTGACCGGCGTGGCGCCCGAACCGATAACCGGTCAGGAACAGCATCACGATGGCAACTCCGTTGGAGACACGCAACGCCAGCCTTGGGTCGCGAATAACAGTAAAGGGAAGCACCACTGGCAAAGTGGACAAAAAAACAAGCAAGAACACACCTGCAGCTGCAAGCCAGTCGGTCTTGGTAAGTTGTGGGCCGGTGGGCGGCTCCGGCAGTTGATTCAGTTTCTGGCGCATTACCTCGAATTCTGCCGGCGCTAAGACGGATGCCAGCACGGGCGGCAACGCATCGGCAATGATGCCGTATGCATTGGCCGGCTCCGTAGCCTCGCGCAAGGCCCGAAGCGTGAGGATGACGCGTCCCCGCGCGCTGAAACAGCCCATGAGATAGAAAACCGCATCAATGACCCCCCAGGCCAAATTGCAGCCCAACGCCGCAATGAGCATCGTGCGGACTTCTTCGTGACCGGCCTCGACGACGCTGAAGGAGCAAGTGATGGTGAGAACCATGATCAGCCCGAACAAGACTTCTGAGATTCTCTCCATCGGTTCGAGCAGGCGTTTGGCCGGCTTGGTTGAGTCTTCAGGCATGGATCACCGATTTGTTTGCCTCGTAACTTTGAGCCATTGCTGCGAAGATGAGGCCTCTGGAAGGCACGCCCAGCTTTGCTCGTCCCTGGAAGGAAGACTACTGGTAAAAGCACTAGAAGCCGCTTACCGCGCGGCGCGGAAGCCCGCAGTCGTCGCCGCCGCGAGTGCCAACTCTGTCAATATTACCAGTCGCTAGGCGATTCCCAACGCCCTATAAGAGAGCCTGGTTGGAGGCGCCGTCCCGTCCCCAGTGTAGCTTTTGGCTTTCGCGCGGGCAGCAACGGTTGGGTTTTGATGTCCTAGGCATCCAAATCGCCATGAAGAAAAGGCGCGCCGTTTTTTTCGGCATCGTGTGGCTGCTGTTGGGGTTCGCTGGCGTCTTGCCGGGCGCAGCACAACAGAAGCCACCAACCCAAGCCACGACACGTAGTCAACCCGCTAGCAGTGACTCCGAACTTTCCAAGGAAGAAAGCAGCACGCCTGGCCAGGTGGTCATCGACGGCCGGCCGATTGTGACTGTTTACGAAGCGGTCGGACCTTACACCCCTCAACAGCGGGCCGATCGAATCGCAGAGCGTATCGTCTCCGTCGCCAAAAACAGGAATGCCCCTGCAGAATCAGTTCGCCTGCAGCCACGTGATGCGTGGACGGAACTCTTAATCGGCGACGAACCGATCATGGCGGTCACAGACGCAGACGCGAGGATGGCGGGGAAGTCACGGCAGCAGCTCGCAAGCGAAGACGCTGAAAACATTCACGCAGCCATCCAGACTTACCGCAGGGAGCGCGGCTGGGAATTCATATTGGAAGGTGTCCTTTACTCCGCCTTGACCACCCTAGGGCTCGTGCTCCTGCTGTGGCTTGTCCGACGGATACGGTTTGCACTGCGAAGCCGCGTTGACAAATGGATTCATGAAGGTGCGCCTGTTGAAAAAAGGTCCGCCTGGCGCATCATGAGCGTGTACCTTGGCTCCGTTGCGCTGGGGCTGGGTGCTCTTCTACGGTGGGCCTTGATTCTCGCTCTTCTTGAAATCTATTTGACGGTTACTCTGGGCTTCTTTTCTTACACCAGGCACATATCGCTGGCAGCGACCAACTGGCTGTTGTCGCAGTTGGCTACTCTGGCCAAGTCGGCGCTCGACTACCTCCCTAACCTGCTGGTCATCGCCGTAATTGCCGTGGTCATGTACTACCTGGTTCGACTGATTCGGCTGATTTTTGGCGAGATCGAGAATGGAAGGTTGCAGATTCGGGGATTCTACGCTGACTGGGTACAACCAACAGAAAAACTGGTACGGATGTTGGTGCTTATTCTCGCACTAATTATTGTATTCCCATATCTGCCCGGGGCAAAAAGCCCGGCATTCCAAGGAATCTCCATATTCGTCGGCGTACTTCTGTCGCTGGGTT
>Ga0187768_1000145_pt1 | contig 16402 bp, 16 predicted proteins | sample 0216_QUI02_MP10__3_FD_148678 | JGI IMG/M metagenome (GOLD analysis project Ga0187768, IMG submission 148678) | Tropical peat soil microbial communities from peatlands in Department of Meta, Colombia - 0216_QUI02_MP10_20_MG | ecosystem: Environmental > Terrestrial > Soil > Wetlands > Peat ...
ACCGGCTGGGTCCAGTGCTGGCCCGGCGCCTTCTGCTGACCGGTGACATCATCGAAGCCGGCACACTCGAGCATCTTGGAATCTTCACCGACACAAGCGATCCCGGCTCTGTCCAGGCGCGAGCGCGGTACTGGGCCGAGAAGGCGGCGAAAATGCCGGCCGACGGAGTTGTCATCGCCAAGGAAGCGTTCCGTCTCGTCGAACAGAGCCAGGCATACCAGGATGGGGAAGTGGTGAGAGCTACCTATTCCACGCCTTTGGAACGAACCTGCAGTTCGCGCCTGGAGAGTTCAACTTCGTCAAAACACGAGCGCAGTACGGGACGAAAGAGGCGTTCCGGCTGCGTGACAAGCACTTTCACGTGCCGGAACTGGAAGTGCCGTAACCCAATCCGCGAACACTTAGCCAGCTCTCGGTCGGCACGCCATGGCTGACGGAGCCAGCGGCAGCCGTGCGTCGTCGAACTATCATGGCATGACAGGTCACTGAAATCACTTGTGTCACTTTGGTTTCAGTGGTTTTCGCTGGCCGTTCAAACCGAGAGTTGTGCACAGTTTGGCGTTGATCCACAGCGCGGGCTTCTGGGCGCCGGACAATGTCGGCGCGGGCCGATAGAATTCGAACATGGTTTCGAGTGGTCGCGAGGAGATCGTGGCGCGCTTCGACGCGCTGCACGACGCGGTCTCTGGGCTGCTCGAGCTGTCCTTTGAGGTGTTGACCACCCCGGAGCGGTTGCACTTGCTGGAACGCCTCGAACACGAGACGCGGCGCCTTCCGGTACCGCGGCATCAGCTGATCAAGGGGATACGCCAGCAAGCCAGCCCGGCCGAGCTCGGCGGCAAGCTCTCCCATGCGCTGGCCGGACCGGCTACGCATCAGCCGCGCCGAGGTAAACCGGCGCGTCGGGGAGGCCCAAGACCTCGGCGCGCGGCGGGCGCTCAGCGGCGAACCGGTGCCGCCGCGGCTGGCGGCCACGGCTGCGGGGCAGCGCGCGGGGGCGATCGGGGCCGGGCAGGTGAGCGTGATTCGCCAGTTCGTCGAGCAGCTGCCCTGCTGGATCGATGAACCCACCCGCGAGCGCGCCAAAGCACAACTGGCCCGACACGCCGCCGAATTTGGCCCCGAACAACTGGCCAAACTCGCCGACAAGCTCGCCGACTGTCTAAACCTGGGCGGGAATTTCACCGACGAGGATCGCGCCCGCCGCCGTGGCTTGACGCTTGGCAAGCAAGATCCCGACGGGATGTCACCGCTGCGCGGCTGGCTCACCCCGGCCGCGCGTGCCAGCCTGGAAGCCGTGCTGGCAAAACTGGCCGCTCCCGGCATGGCGAACCCCTATGACCCAGAACCGGTGCTGGACGGCACACCTTCCGAGGAGGCGATCCAGCGCGACACACCCGCAGCCCCGCTCAGCGGAATCACGACGGGCTGCATGCTACCCTGCGGGCGATGTTGGCCAGCGGAAAACTCGGTCAGCACAATGGGCTACCCGCTTCGATCATTGTCACCACCACCCTGCAAGAGCTGGAAGCCGGTTGCCGGGCGCGCGCTGACCGGCGGCGGATCACTGCTGCCGATGAGCGAGGTGATCCGCCTCGCCTCCCACGCCCACCACTACCTGGCCATCTTCGACAAGGGGCGGGCGATCGGGCTGTATCAGACCAAGCGGCTGGCCTCGCCGGGGCAGCGAATTGTGTTGTACGCCAGGGACCGCGGGTGTTCACACCCGGGCTGTGATGTGCCGGGCTATTTCACCGAAGTGCACCATGTACGCGAATGGGCCAGACACCATGAGACCCACATCGACGACCTGACGCTTGGCTGCGGCTCCCATCATCGGCTCATCACACCCGGCGGCTGGACGACCCGAAAACGCAAAAACGGCGACACCGAATGGATTCCACCCCAACACCTAGACTACGGCCAGCCGAGAACCAATAAGTTTCATCATCCGGAAAGACTCCTGCGCGACGACGACGAAGACGACCCGTAAGGACGGCCCAGAATCGCGCGAAGGCGATTATTGTGTTGAGCCAATAGTTTCTTTCGGGTTGGCGAGCCCGAAACGCCTACGCGCCGGGCGGATTACTCACTCACGCCGCTAACGTGCTACGGCCGTCTTAGCCCGTCCTCGTGGAGCCGGCGACTTGGCCGCTTTGCGTTGTCGCGCAGCTGGCTTGGTGGTTTTACCTTGTCGCGTGGAGCCCGACTTGGCCCCTTTCGACCCCTGCTCGATAAGCCGGGCGACATGGTCGAGAATGCATTCGAGACCGTATTCGAAGTTGGTCTCATCAGCAGTCCCGATATGTTGACCCTTCGCGGTTATTTGGGCAAGCAGAGGCGTGGTTACGGGATCGATCACCATGGCGTCCTCGATCGTGCGTGCGCCATTCTCCGTCGCCTGGTTCTTTTCGTGGAGCCGATGCAGGACGACTGATCCCCGAACATGCACCGACACCGCGGAGTAGGTGTCAAAGGCTTCTTCTGGCGATAGTCCCGCCTCTACCAGACCGGCGATCGCCTTCTCTATCTCCTGAACCCCCAGCCGGGCCGCTTTAGGACTGAGCGCGGAACGAATCAAAATCAGGTCGCACAGTATCGGGTTGCCCATGAACGTCTTCCGCATAGAGCGTGCGTGGTTCCGCAAGGTCTCGCGCCAGTCGCTGGCTTCGACGTACGGTGTGGCGAACACGCACTTACGCAACGCGCGGTCGGTCATCGCGTTGAGCAGATCGTCCTTCTTGCGGAAGTACCAGTAGATGCTTGTGACACCGACGCCCAGGTGTTTTCCGAGCAGCGGCATACTCAGGTTGTCGATCGATACCTGCTCTGCGAGCTCAAACGCGCCGCTGATGATGTCGTCGGGATTGATGGACCCCCGTTCGCGCCGCTGACGCTTGTCGACGGTAGCTTGTTTTGCCACTACGGGCACCTCCATCAATATCAGTACTACGCACGCCGAGCCGCAATGCCGGTGGATCGAATCTACCGGCAGTCGCCCTCTGAACAGCATCTACCCAGGCGTGTTCCCATTCCCGTCTGCTACTGTAATGCCTATCGTAGGGTTTTTGGTAGCTATGGGGTCGGTCGAAGGGTGACTGGGCGTAGGCCATGGATTTGGGTCTGACGGACGCGACTGTGATAGTGGTCGGCGGCGGTCGCGGCATGGGTCTGGCCACCGCGCGCTGCCTGGCAAGGAGGGCGCGCGGGTCGCCGTCGTGGCCCGCTCCGAGCCGACCTCGACCGCGCGGCCGAGGACTTGACTTATCGCGGCAGTCCCGACGCTCTCGGACTGGCCGCCGATATCCGCGACGCCGAACAGGTCGACACCGTCTTCGCCGAGCTCGGTGAGAGGTGGAATGGCGAACTCAACGTGCTCATCAATGCGGTCGGGCCGAGTGTGGTGGGCAGCTTTGAAGACCTGACCGACGACCAGTGGCGTCAGGCCGTCGACGAGGGCGTGATGGGACTGGTGCACTGCGTGCGTTCGGCGCTTCCGTTACTTCGGAAAGCGGCATGGGCGCGGATCGTGAACTTCTCGGCGCACTCGACACAGCGGCAAAGTGTCGTGCTGCCCGCCTACACCGCCGCCAAGGCGATGGTGACGAGCATTTCCAAGAACTTGTCTTTGCTGCTGGCCAAAGACGAGATCCTGGTCAATGTGGTCTCGCCGGGGAGCATCGCGTCGGAAGCGCTGGTCGGCTGGGCCAAGTCGGTGGGCGTCGACGGCGATAACCCTTATCAGTTGATGGACGCGGTCGCGAAGCATTTCGGGCACCCTGCTCATCTTCCCAGAGCCGGACTTCCCGAGGAGATCGGGCCCGTCGTCGCCTTCTTGGCGTCGCGACGAAACTCCTACATGACCGGAGCGAATGTCAACGTCGATGGCGGTTCGGACTTCACCTAGCCTCCGGCGACGATGCGGGCGGTACGGCGGCCCGAGGAGGAGGCGAGCAATCGAGTCGAGAGGAGTCGATGGATGGCAACGGCCCGTGAGGCGCGTGAGTGGGCGCATAGCGCTCTGCGTGGGATCGGGGATTCGCTGTATACCCCGTTCTGCGAAGTCGACGGCGACGACATCGACTGGGACGCGTACCGGACGCTGGTGCGCTACTGCGTGAGTGACCTCGGGCACCCACTTTTGTGGTGCACCAGCGGAATCGCCGAGTTTTGGTCGCTGACACTCGATGAGCGCAAACGCCTGCTGGAGGTGGCGATCGAGGAGGCGCGGAGCGCAAACCCTGACGTCGTGGTGCAGGCCTGCACAGCGGCCATGTCGGCCAAGGACTGTTTGGACCTGACGCTGCACGCCCAGCAGGCAGGCGCTGACATCGCCTATATCCAGACACCGATGATGGAGGTCCATGGCGGCGAAGGCGTGCTGCGATTCTTCCGCTACGTCAGTCAGCGCACCGACATCGCGCTGGGCATGTTCAATTCACCGTCGTCAGGCTATGTATTGAGTCCGGCCGAAAGCGCGCGGATTTACCACGAGATCCAGGCGGTCTGCGCGACCAAGGAGGGCGCCTTCCGGCCGGCGAGCAGCCGTCTGCTGCATGAAATGGCGTCCGGTCTGGTGATCTGGGAATGCGACAAAACGGTATATCGCGCCGGCTGGCTGCGCGCCGGAATCGTCTGCCCGGCACAACTGGGCACCGCGGGCTACTTGTACGAAACTCCGCAACGGCGGCTGCTCACCGAGTATTGGGACCTGGTGCTTAACGACAAGCTCGTCGAGGCTATGGACTACGGGCGTGATTCGGGCTTGGACCAGTTCGAAGTCGACCTCGGATCGTGGTTCACCTGCTATCCCGAGCGGTCCGACTACTTCACACACTGGGGTGGTGCGTTCAAGTACGCGGCCTCGGTCCTCGGTCTGCCGGTGGGCGCCTATCCTCACTCCCGGTCTCCGCAGGCCGAATTACCGGCGGCGGCCAAGGCTCAGATCGAGATTGCCTATCGTCGCTTGGGGCTTCTCGATCAGTAGACGGAGAACCCGTTTTCCCTGCTTCGCGGCTGGCTCCGTGGGCGGTAGCGGCAGTTGTGGAATGCGGTACCGATAGGTATACAGTATGGATACAAAATTCCGTTGGCGTTGGCCGGCAGACGTGAGGAGGACGGTCCGATGAGTGCCGCCGACGACACCTCTCCCGCGGCTGAAGCGGACGCTGGTCAAGCCGACGCGGTGCGGTATGAGGCCACGACTAGCGGAGTCGCGGTCCTCACGTTGAATCGCCCGGAGCGGCTTAACACGTGGGGCGGCGACATCGCCACAGCGTTCTACTCCAGCCTCGAGCGCGCCGAGCAGGATCCGGCCATCCGGGTGATCGTGCTGGCCGGTCGGGGCAAGGCATTTTGCGCCGGCGCCCATCTGGGATCGATGGCAACGGTCGGCGAATCACTGGAGAACACCGAGCAGCGGGATCTCAGTGAGTTAGTCGGCGAACGGCAACCCCATTACCTCACCACACTTCGCAAGCCCGTTATTGCGGCCATCAATGGGTCCTGTGTCGGTATCGGCTTCACGCTGGCGCTGATGTGTGATGTGCGGTTCGCCGCATCGGGGGCTAAGTTCGCGGCGTCGTTCGCGCGCCGGGGACTGATCGCCGAATACGGCGTCTCCTGGATACTGCCGCGCTTGACCGGTTGGGCCGTCGCGCTCGACCTGTTGTTGAGCGGGCGCACTTTCCTTGCCGAGGAGGCGGCCGCGCTGGGCCTCGTCAAGGAAGTCTTCGCTTCCGGACAGCTGATGACGCGCACGATGGACTACGCCGAAGATATTGCCCGCAATTGCTCGCCGGCCTCGATGGCAGTGATCAAACAGCAAGCGTACGGTGATGCCACTCGCGACGTCGTGGAAGCCAATGCGCGCGAGGAGGTTTTGCTACAAGAGTCGCTGCTGCGGCCGGACGTCCTCGAAGGGATCATGAGCTTCTTCGAAAAGCGGGCGCCGAATTTTCCCGGACTGACCGCACCCGACACAACTACTTGCGGTACCGGAAAGGATCATCATGGGTGACCTGAGTTACAAGGCGATTGACGTCGACAACCACTACTACGAGCCGCTGGATGCCTTTACCCGGCACTTGGACAAGAAGTTCAAACGTCGTGGCGTGCAGATGGTCTCCGACGGGAAGCACACCCTGGCGATCATCGGGGACCGGGTCAACCGTTTCATTCCCAACCCGACGTTCGACCCGATCATCGTTCCGGGCTGCCTGGACTTGCTTTTCCGTGGCGAGATTCCCGAGGGCGTCGACCCGGCGTCCCTGATGAAGGTCGAGGAGCTGGAACTGAGCCCGGAATACCAGAACCGGGACGCTCGGGTTGCTGTGGTGGAAAGCCAGGGCATCGAAACGATCTTCATGTTCGCGACTTTCGGGTGCGGTGTCGAAGAAGCTCTCAGAGGTGACATCGAGGCCACGATGGCGTCATTGCACGCCTTCAACCTGTGGCTGGATGAAGACTGGGGTTTCGACCGGCCGGATCACCGCATCGTCACTGCACCGATGATTTCCCTGGCCGATCCGGAAAAGGCCGTCGAGGAAGTCGATTTCGTTCTGGATCGTGGCGCTCGGCTTGTGCACGTGCGGCCCGCACCGGTGCCGGGGATCCCGAAGAACCGCTCACTCGGCCACCGCTCGCACGATCCGGTCTGGGCCCGACTGGCCGAGGCGAACGTACCGGTGGCATTCCACCTGGGCGACAGCGGATATCTCAAGATCGCCGCCATGTGGGGCGGCAAGGAGACCTTCGAAGCCTTCGCCGCCGCTGACCCGCTCGACAAAATCCTCGTCGACGACCGCGCGATTCACGACACCATGGCGTCATTGGTTGTCCACGGGGTTTTCGACCGCCATCCCAAGCTGCGGGTGGCCAGCATAGAAAACGGCTCGGAATGGGTGCATCGACTGGCCAAGCGATTGAAGAAGGTGGCCAACCAATATCCGCGATCGTTCCCCAACGACCCGGTCGACACGTTGCGTGAGCACGTCTGGGTGGCGCCGTACTACGAGGAAGACTTCGCGGTGTTGGCGGAAAAGATTGGAGTCGACCGCATCCTGTTCGGCTCCGACTGGCCGCATGGTGAAGGCTTGGAGTCACCGCTGGCCTTTACCGACGAACTGAAGGACTTCAGCGAGGTCGAGGTGCGGAAGATCATGCGCGACAACGCATTGGATTTCCTCGCCGTCAAGGTAGCGTCGGCAGCATAGTAGACACCAATACCGTGTACTCCACTGTGCTGAGGTGCGTGCGGTGAGCGAATGGACCATCGGAGCCGTGCTCGACGCGATCGCCGATGTCGTTCCCGATCGCCTGATGACCGTGTGCGGAGAACGCCGGAGCACTTTCGGTGAGTCGGCGCTGCGGACGACCCGGCTTGCGAACGTACTTGTCCACAAAGGGTTTGGTGTCTTTCGTCCGCACGAAGAGCTCAACCGGTGGGAATGCGGCCAGGACAGGGTGGCGCTCATCATGTACAACGATCTATACCCCGACATGGTGATCGGATGTCTCAAGGCGCGAACCGTTCCGGTGAACGTGAATCACTACTACTCGCCACGCGAGATCCATGATCTGCTGGCATACGTGCGGCCACGCAGCGTCATCTATCACCGGTCGCTCGGCGCAAAATTCGCCGAAGTGCTACCGCCCGATGACACCGAGTTACTGGTGTCGATCGAGGATGGAAGCACGGTTCCCCGACTGCCAGGCGCGGTCTCGCTGGATGAAGCCTTGGCGTTGGGGGAGACCGACCACCGCGTCGTGGCATCACCAGACGACCTAATCATGATGTGTACCGGCGGCACGACGGGACGCCCCAAGGGAGTGCTGTGGCAACAAAGCGATATGTATGTGACATCGATGGTCGGCGCTGACCACGCGAGCGCCCAGGAGATTCACGAGAAGGTGCGCCCGGGCGGCCAGCCGTGGTTCGCTGTCTCGCCGCTCATGCATGCGGCCGGCATGTGGACCGCATTCGCGGCGTTGCTCAGCGGCCTGACGGTAATGCTGTACGACGACCGCAATAGGCTCGACGCGCGATCGGTGTGGGAAACCGCGGAGCGCGAAAAGGTCGGCATGCTAACGATGGTCGGCGACGCATATGCCGGTCCGCTGGTCGCGGAACTGCAACGAGGTTCGTATGACTTGTCCTCGCTGTATGCCATCGGCACCGGAGGGGCCGCCACCAATCCGAAGTACAAGCGAGCACTGATGGAGTGTCTGCTACAGGTCACGGTCATCGAGGGGTACGGCTCGTCGGAGACCGGCAATATGGGGTTCGGAGCCAGCCGGCACGGAATCGCGAGCGAGACCTTTGAACTCAGGTCCGGGGGAACCGTCGTCTCCGCCGACCGCAGTCGGTTCCTGCGACCCGGTGAGCGAGAGGTGGGCTGGGCGGCTAGGACCGGCCGGATTCCGCTGGGCTACTTTGACGATCCCGAAGCCACCAAACAGACTTTCCCACAAGTCGAGGGCCAGCGTGTGGTGATACCCGGCGACCGGGCGTCCATTGAGGAAGACGGCAGCATCCGGTTGTTCGGTCGCGATTCGCTGGTGGTGAACACCGGTGGCGAAAAGGTGTTCGTCGAAGAGGTCGAGGAAGTGCTGCGCGCACACCCGGGTGTCGCCGATGCGTTGGTGGTTGGACGGCCAAGTGAGCGGTGGGGCGAAGAAGTCGTCGCTCTGGTGGAGCCGCAGCCAGGATCAGATATCGGGGGACAGGAGCTCTACGCTTTGTGTACCTCGCAGCTAGCTCATTTCAAAGCGCCCAAAGCGTTCACCTTCGTCGAGCGGATTCAGCGTCTCGGTAATGGCAAGCCGAACTACCGATGGGCCAAACAGCAGTCGGCACAACAGGCGCCGGCTGCTGCGCAAGTTTCCGAAGGTGCGCATGACTCGTAAAGCGATTGACTGCTTGGTGAACGTGCACTTCGGCGAAACCGAAAAGCAGCCCACGTGGATGCTCAAGGTCAGAGACGACTACTTCAAGGGCCCGAAGTCCATGTTCGCCCCGGTCGACCTGACCGAGCTTCTCGAGGAGATGGACGAGCAGGGCGTACAGAAAGCGATCCTGATGGACTCGCTCGCGAATCCGTCCGCCACCGCGCGGAAATTCGTTGACGCTAAGCCGGATCGGTTCGCGTTGGCGATGGGCGGTGTGAACCTGCTGCGCCCGGTGCCGTCACTACGAGAACTGAGTGTCGTCGTTAATAACCTGCCGATCGCATACTCCGTCGTAGGACCGAGTTTCTGGGGCGACGGACAGTATCCGCCCAGCGATGCCGTCTACTATCCCTTGTACACCAAGTGCGCGGAACTCGATCTCCCGCTGTGCATCAACACCGGTATCCCGGGCCCGCCGATACCTGGGGAAGTGCAGCATCCCATGCATCTCGATCGAGTGTGTGTGCGGTTTCCGGAACTCCGTCTCTGCATGATTCATGGAGCCGATCCGTGGTGGGACGTCGCGATCCGGCTGCGGATCAAGTACCGCAATCTGCGCCTCATGACGTCGGCCTGGTCGCCGAAGCGGCTGCCCGAAAGGCTGCTGCATTACATGCGAACCCGGGGCCCGAACAAGGTGATCTTCGCCTCTGACTGGCCGGTCTTGCCAATGCGCCGGGTCGTGCCGGAAGCACGGTCGCTGGATCTGCCGGCCGAGGTGCTCGACAACTATCTCTACAACAATGCGCGGGAATTCTTTTTCGGGGACCGGGGTGCCGATGCCTGACACATACCAGGAACAGGAGCACTGACGATGGACCGCTTCGAGCTGCGCAGGCTGGACTACAGCCTGTCCGAGCACCATGTGGATCTGCAAACTGCGTACAAGCAGTTCTTCAAAACCCACTGCTCCATCGAAACCGTTCGGGCTGCGGAGCCTTCCGGCTTCGACAAGAACCTGTGGGAGCGGTTGTGTGCGATGGGTGCGACGACAATGGCCCTACCCGAGTCCTGCGGAGGAGACGGGGCGATGCTCGTCGACCTGACGCTGGTGGCCGAGGAGATCGGCCGGTCACTTGCTCCTGTTCCGTGGATCGACCACGTCTGTGCCGCTCGGCTGCTCGCACGGTTGGGAGCGTTGGGCGCGGATGCCGACTACACAGCCGACGTGGTGAGCGGACAACAGCTTGCCGCGCTGGATCCGCAGGTCGACAGTGTGAGCCGGAGCAGACTGATTCCCACCGGGTCGATCGCCGACCAGATCGTCGTCCGCGACGGCGATGCGATCGTGCGCCTGACCTTCGCCACCCGACCGGCGAAGGTCGACAACATCGGCCGGCTGCCGATGGCCTGGATGGACCCAACCGCCGCCGACAGTCGTACCGTTTTGGCCCACGGATCCAATGCTTTGGCGAATTACCGGCGGGCGCTCGATGAGTGGCGGCTGTTGACTGCTGCCGCCCTGGTGGGTCTTGTCGAGGAGACAATGACCATCGCGGCGGAGTTCGCGAAGACCCGCTACACGCTCGGCGTGCCCATCTCGACCCTGCAGGGTATCTCGCATCCGCTGGCGAACATGACGATCACCGTCCAGGCGGGACGCAACCTGGCACGGCGTGCGGCGTGGTTCCTCGACAACGAACCCGACGAGCGTCCCGAGTTGGCGCCGTCGGCATTTGTGTTCATGGCCGAGGAGGCCGCCAAGGCGGCTACCATGGCGGTGCACATCCAAGGCGGTCTCGGCGTATCCGCGGAAGCGGCCGCTACGGCGTACCTGGTACGCGCCCGGGGCTGGCCCTTGGCGGCCGGCGATCCCGGGGCCAGCGCACGGCAGATCGCGGAAATCGTTGCGGCACGTGAAAGTAATTCGCCAGCGGCTAGGCAGAGTTAGGACAGGAGCGAACTGATGGATTTCTCGCGGGTCGAACTGTCCGACAGGGACAAAGCTTTCCTGGAGGAAGCACGGGCGTTTTTGGCTGCCCATGTGACCGAAGAGGTGAAACGACGCGATCGGGAAACCGGGGACAACTTCGACGAGGGCGTGCATTTGGCGATGGGGACCGCGGGATATCTGGCCGCCGAGTGGAAGCCGGAATCCGAGGGTGGTTTCAGCCGGGTGCGGCGCCGCATTTGGGAATTGGAGAAGCGGCGGGCTCACGTGCCGTGGGTGACCTGCGGCACCACCGCCATGGTGGCGCGCACGGTGGTGAAATTCGGCTCGCCCGAACTCAAGGACGAGGTGTTACCAGGGGTCTTCAGCGGGCACGTCAGAATGTGCCTCGGCTACACCGAGCCCGAAGGCGGCTCTGATGTTGCAACCTGCAAGACCCGCGCGGCGCGCGACGGCGATGGCTGGATCATCAGCGGGTCCAAGATGTTCACCACTGGTGCGCATAACTGCCAATATGTTTTTCTCATCACCAACACCGACCCGGAAGCACCGAAACACCAGAGCCTGACAATGTTTCTGGTTCCGCTGAAGTCACCGGGCATCGAAATCCAAGGCATCCGCACCGTGGACGGTGACCGCACCAATGTCGTCTACTACAGCGACGTCCGGGTCGACGACAAGTACCGGTTGGGTGAGGTGAATGCGGGCTGGACAGTCCTGCGGGAGCCGCTCAACATCGAGCATGGCGCGGTCGCGGCTGCACCGGATGGGCTCCAGGACATGTCGATCATGATGCACCAAGCCGGATTCATGGCGGAGGCGGTCGACAAAGTGGCAGCCCGAGTTGCGCAGGCGGATCCGAACTGCCGCCGCCTTCTCGACGACCAGTCGGTCGCATACCGATTGGGCCGCAGCTTCGCCCGGATGGAGGCAGCGCTCTCCGCGCCGAGCATCTTCGGACGCGTCGCCATCGCACAGACGATGCGCGATATCTCGCCTGACCTGATGGACGTACTTGGAGCCGCGTCGGCGCTTCCGTTCGGCACCGACGGCGCCGCCGATGACGGGAGTGCGGAGTACGTCTACCGATTTGCGCCGTTATGCGGCATCTACGGCGGCACCCTCGAGGTGTTCCGCAACATGATTGCCCAGCACGTGCTTGGTCGCGGGCGCCCCAACTACTCGCCGCCCGCGGAGAAAACGGCGTCTTGACCTTCAAGCGAACGTGCACCTTTTGCGCCGGAACGTGAACGCTAGCAAGGGCGACCGGTCCGTCGGTCATTTGATGGCATCGAAGGTCACCGGAAGCGCTGTGGGCGAACGGAACGGCTGACCGCGGATGTGCGGGTCGCCATCGGTGAGCAGGGCGATGTTGGTCAGACGAGTCAGCAGGCATTCAAGTGCCACCCGGGTTTCCATGCGCGCCAAGTGCAGGCCCAAGCATGTGTGTTCGCCGGCCGCGAAGGAAATGTCCGGCATGCGCGTACGGAAATGTCGAATTCCTCTGAGCGCTCCCAGCGCCGCTTGTCGTCGATTCGCCGATCCTATGCGCACGTCGATCACCGTCCGCGTAGGAATCTCGACCCCCTCCAGCTCAGTGTATTCGGTCGTGAACCGCTGCACGGTGGTAAGTGGCGTCTCGAAGCGCAGCCCCTCTTCGATCGCCTGCGGGATCAGTTCGCGAGCACCGCCTCGTCGTCCTCGGCCACGTTGTGAATGACTCCGCTTGCCAGAGCGACGTCGGGTCCTCCCAGATCCTCCTTCGAAATCTCCTCTCCCGTGGACTCTTTCACGACGGGCAGGCCCGCCGTGAAGATCGCCCCTTGGCGGCTCATGATGGTAAAGTCGCATACCGGGGCGACCAGGGCTCCGTGCCCGGCGGAGGGGCCCAGCACCGCCGAGACCGTCGGGACCCGGCCCGAACACCGCGCCTGGGCGAGCAGATCGGTGGGTGTCCGCCCGTAATGCTCACCGCTGGGGCGGAAGCCGGCGCCTTCGAGCAGCATCACCAGCGGTATCTTGTCGCGCAAAGCCAGCTCCGCCAGCCGGTAGCGTTTGGCGTTGCCGCCCGCGCCTATGCTGCCGGCCAGGGTGGTGAAATCCTCCGCACCCACCATCACCGGTGAACCGTCGATATAGCCGGACCCGGTGACGATCCCGTCGGCGGCGATCTCACCACCGACGAGGGCGCCGAACTCGCGAAACGTGCCGGGGTCAAGGAGGCGCTGGATGCGTGCCCTGGCGTCGAGCTTGCCCTTGCCGCGGTGCTTGGCGAGTCGCTCCGGCCCACCCATCGCCAACGCCCGCTGACGCCGCAGCTCGAGTTCTTCGAGCGTCTCCTTCCAGTCTTGGGCTTTCTTCATGCGCCGGTCCTAACTCGTCGAGAGACAATTGGCACGTATGAGCCTGATGGCGTTGACGATACTGAATTGCTTACTGTAGCTTCTCCCAGTATGGGTGGCGACCGCGGCGACCTCAAGGTCGACGGGGGCGTTTTCAGCCATCTCGCCAGCGTGACACAGGCGGCGAGCGCGCTGGAGCAGCGCGGCTACGACGGCTGCTGGACAGCCGAAACCAATCATGATCCATTTCTGCCGCTGGTGCTGGCCGCCGAGCACACCTCGAAGATCCAACTAGGGACCAGCATCGCGGTGGCATTCGCCCGCAATCCGATGACAGTCGCCAACGTGGGGTGGGACCTGCAGGCGTACTCGCAGGGTCGGTTCATCCTCGGCCTTGGGTCGCAGATACAGGCCCATATCCAGAAGCGATTCAGCATGCCGTGGAGTCATCCGGTGCGGCGCATGCGGGAGTTCATCCTGGCACTCCGGGCGATCTGGTCATCGTGGCGAGACGGCACGACGTTGCGCTTCGAGGGTGAGTTCTACACCCACAAGCTCATGACGCCGATGTTCGTTCCCGAGCCTCAGCCATACGGGTTTCCAAAGGTCTTCGTCGCGGCAGTCGGCGAAGCGATGACCGAGATGTGCGGTGAGGTCGGCGACGGCATGCTGGCCCATGCGTTCACGACCAAGCGCTACCTCGACGAGGTGACGATGCCGGCGCTGCGGCGCGGCATGGAGCGCTCCGGTCGCGACCGCAGCGAGTTTCAGCTCACCTGCCCACTGTTCGTAGTCACCGGCGCAAACGAGGCCGAATTCGAGACCGCCGCCGCCAGCACGCGCAAGCAGATCGCCTTCTACGGATCAACACCGGCTTACCGCAAGGTTCTTGAGCTGCATGGCTGGGGTGAGTTGCAGACCGAGCTGCACCGCCTTTCGTTGCAGGGCGATTGGGACACCATGGGTTCGCTGATCGACGACGAGATGCTTGACGCGTTCGCGGTTGTGGGCGCGCCTGATGAGCTAGCCGACAAGATCAGAGATCGGTGCGGCAGCGTCATCGACCGCGTCCTGCCGAGCTTTCCGTCGCACCTGTCTGAGACCGCTGTGAGTACCGTGCTGCATGAGTTGCGTGGCCAACCGAATGCGTCAGTGAGGAGCCGCCCATGAGTATCCCGACAATCGACGGGGCCGCCAAGCTATTGGCCGATCCGCAGGCGTATACCGACGAGCCGAAGTTGCATGCGGCACTGGCTCATCTGCGTGCCAATGCTCCGGTGTCGTGGGTTGACGTGCCGAACTACCGACCGTTCTGGGCGATCACCAAGCACGCTGACATCATGGATATCGAGCGCGACAACATGCTGTTCACCAACTGGCCGCGCCCGGTCCTGACCACTGCGGAGGGCGATGAGCTGCAGGCGGCCACGGGCGTGCGCACGTTGATCCACATGGACGATCCGCAGCACCGCGTGGTGCGGGCGATCGGCGCGGATTGGTTCCGTCCCAAGGCCATGCGCGCCCTCAAGGTCCGCGTCGACGAACTCGCCAAGAACTATGTCGACATAATGATGGCCGCGGGTCCCGAATGCGACTTCGTTCAGCGGGTCGCGGTGAACTACCCGCTCTACGTCATCATGTCGCTGCTGGGCTTGCCGGAGTCAGACTTCCCGCGCATGCTCAAACTTACCCAGGAGTTGTTTGGCAGCGACGATGCCGAGTTCAAGCGCGGCACCACCAATGAGGACCAGATGCCCGCGCTGCTCGATATGTTCCAGTACTTCAACGCGGTGACCGCATCGCGCCGCGAACACCCGACCGAGGACCTCGCGTCGGCGATCGCCAACGCCCGCGTCGACGGCGAACCGCTATCCGATATCGACACCATGTCCTACTACCTCATCGTCGCCACTGCCGGTCACGACACCACCAGCGCGACGATCTCGGGGGGCTTGCTCGCGCTCATCGAGAACCCTGATCAGCGTGAACGCCTGCGCGACAACCTGGGCCTGATGCCGCTGGCCACCGAAGAGATGATCCGCTGGGTGACCCCGGTCAAGGAGTTCATGCGCACCGCCGCCGAGGACACCACGGTGCGCGGGGCGCCGATCGCCGCAGGCGAGTCGGTGCTGCTGTCGTATGTGTCGGCCAACCGCGACGAGGACATCTTCGACGACCCGTTCCGATTCGACGTCGGCCGCGACCCGAATAAGCATCTGGCCTTCGGCTACGGTGTGCACTTCTGTCTGGGCGCCGCGCTTGCCCGGATGGAGGTCAACAGCTTCTTCACTGAGCTGCTGCCGCGATTGGAATCCATTGAGTTGACTGGGGATCCGCAATTCGTCGCCACGACGTTCGTCGGGGGGCTCAAACACTTGCCGGTCCGGCACACGTTCAAGTGACCCGGCGTCGGTCGCGCGCGCGAAGCTGGTTTCGGTTGCCCAGCTCCTTCTCGGGCGCTTCGCCGCCCGCATCGTCGCCGGGGTCGATCCGATTGCCTGGCTCCTCAGCAGGCCGCTTCATGGCCTGCATCGTCGCCGGGCTACTGTGCGGTGATCTCGATTGCGACCCGGTAAATGGCCGGGTTGGCGGTAAAACCCAACTCCTCAACCGCGCCGAGGGCCATCTGCTGCCAATTCTCCTGGGCCTGAGCAGTATGCAGCGCGTCGGCGCTCTCCCACTGCGCGACGTTGACCGCCTGGAAACGCGAATCCGGCGATAACGCGCGATGCAGCCGCAGCGACCGGAACCCGGGTTGCCTGCTCATCAGCTCAGCCCGCTCACGCCAGCTGGCGATAAAGGCGTCCAGCTTCTCAGGTTCGACCTCGAACACGTTGATCAACGTGATCGGGCCTTCGTCGTATGTCGTCATACCGCCACACCACCTCCTATCGTTGGTTTCACAACATCGACATGTGCCCTCGGCAAAACGTGACCGCGGTCGGCGTGTGTCTGTCGGCTGCTAAGCGAAGATTCGTTGTAGGTAACGGTGTAAGTCCGTGGCGTCGCGAGCATTGCCGAGTGCGCCTACATAACCGTCGGGACGAATGAGGGCGTACCCGCCGGCGGACAGGCTATAACGCTCGGCTACCTGCCCTTCGGGGTCATCGAGTACGGTCTCGGCGTCGGCAGGTGTTGATTCGTGGTCATGAACAATGTGTGCGACCCGGACTTGGCCAGTGTAGTCAGCCACCGCGGCAGGACTATTCGGCTGGCCTGA
>Ga0187768_1000154_pt1 | contig 15859 bp, 19 predicted proteins | sample 0216_QUI02_MP10__3_FD_148678 | JGI IMG/M metagenome (GOLD analysis project Ga0187768, IMG submission 148678) | Tropical peat soil microbial communities from peatlands in Department of Meta, Colombia - 0216_QUI02_MP10_20_MG | ecosystem: Environmental > Terrestrial > Soil > Wetlands > Peat ...
ACGCCTCGTTACCGGACCAGAATCGGGCCTCGTTCATGCCCGTCGCCGTTCTCAAAGCTCGTCGGCCCAATCTTGTCGAGCCCCTGATAAGGGAGAGAGTCGATTCTCGCGGTTAGAAATGATGGGGTGTCGCCATGGTAATTGGAATGTCGGCCGTTAGCCGAGAAGGGTGAAGCCGTTGCTGAAGGTATGAGCGTCTGGCTGCAACCCTGGTTTTCGGAGCAGTACTGGCGTTTCGACGTGGCAGTTCGTCATGGTCCGAGTCGCCGGGCCTATCACTGGCTGGACCAGCGCCCTTGCTCAGATGGCCTGTATAATGTTCTTGATCTGCGAGCTCACGTCTTGAATCGACAAGGTCGTTGAGCAAAACTCGCATCTGACGAACCGGCCGTTGGGCATTGGCAGGGCAGCACCGCAGTTAGGGCACTTCAATTTCACCGCTCCCAGACCCCCCTGACGCTCCGGCGTGGGGAGGCCTGAGTTCCTGGCCTCGTCTTCCTGGAGTATCTGTGCTGATAATTCGGAGATTTTGTTGTCTATCTCTGCTTGGAGCGATTTGACCTCTGTCGCGTGCATCTCCATCTCCGTGTCTTTGTGCAGCCTTGACGACAGGGAAAGGAGGGCGCTGCGCTGTATGCGGCTCTGTTCTCCGTTGAGTACTTCAGAGATGGCAAAGATATTCCGCTGTATCTCGGCGAGGCTAACGACGGCTTGCCTTATGCCCGGTGAAAGGCCTTCCTCGCTAACGGAATGCCCTACCTTGGCCTCCAGCTTCCTGAGTACCTCCTCTTTTGAAACTCGGGACAGCATCTTAGCTTACATGAATCGCATCATTTGCTGATAAAGAGTTTTGATTTCCTCGGCGGGACCAGATAGGTCCATTTCCGATTTGAACCCTTGCACTTTGATTGTTCCCCTCTTGGCTATGATGCCTTCCTCACTGTACCTTACTCCTTGCAAGTCGTCGAGCCTTTGGACGACGACGTCATCATTCTTGAACAGAGTTCCCCTCTCGGCGTACAGCAGAATACGCCTGTCGCTGAGTATCACCTGATACCTCTTGGTGCCGTAACGCACGTTCCGCCTGCTCGAGAACTTCACCTCCTCTCCCGGCATCAGATAGTCTCTCAGCGTCATCCTGTTCAGCTCGATGATGACAGGAAGCTCCAGGCGAGCACGGACAGGACCATCACCGTGGATCCGAAGAGGCCCGCAATGAGGGCCTGACTCGTGTCAGAGCTGAGTCCGATGCTTTGAACGAAGTTGAGCACGGGAGTCTTGACGATCCACGCGAAACCGCCTAGGACGAATCCTGCTATCCAGAAGCCGAACAGCGCCGCCTTCCTACCCAAGTTAATCCATGGATGAATGTCGGGCGCCGGTAAATCAGGACATGATAGAATTGCTTTACATGGAAGTCGAAAGTTCTAGACGACTTTTGCCCACTGATTGAAGAAATCTAACGGGCCACTGGCCTCTCACGCCAATCTTGCGGTCGAATGCAGAACACTTTCACAGGGTACAATAGAAACAGTATTCACATGTGTCTTGTCTTAAATAGCGGACGAGGTCAGCCCCTTCATGGACTCTGTTGTCCACTTCGAAATCCCTGCCAAGGACGTAAAGAGGGCTTCAGCCTTCTACTCCAAGGCCTTTGGGTGGAACCTAAACCAGTTCCCGGGCTTCGAATACTGGAGCGTCGTCACCACCGACTCGGATGAGAACGGGAGACCCAAATCCCCAGGCTCGATCAATGGAGGCATGGGGAAAGGGGGCGAGATGGCGCCGAAGGCGGTGACGGTCACCATCAATGTGTCCGACATCGATGCAGCCCTGAAGAACGTAAAGAGCCTCGGTGGAAAGCCCGTGGGCAAGAAGATGCCCGTGGGGGACATGGGCTGGTCGGCCTACTTCGAGGATACCGAAGGAAATGTCATGGGCCTCTGGCAGAACGCAGGGATGTAAGATTGGTTCGGGGCCTTCGGGCCCTGACCTTCCCATTTATGCAGAAGTCACGAACCTTTGGACTCCGGCATGCGTCCCCTTCAGTACGGGTAGGTGTAGGTAGTTGAGGTGGAAGTGGTTGTGCTGGTCGTTGTCGAAGATGTCGTAGATGTCGACGTGGTCGACGAACTGGTCGTGGCCGTGTTTATGGTCGATGTCGAGGAAGTGTTTGAAGTTGTGTCGCTGCTCGTTGAGGTTGTGGTTGTGCTCGTCGATGGGGTGGGCGACTTCGGGGCCGGGAGGTTGAGGGCGAACCATATTCCCTGTATTCCCTGCCCATTGACGTCCCCGGGCTTATGATCACCGGCGAAGAAATAGAGTGGCCAGCCATCGTACGTAAGCTGTTGCTTCCCGTCTGCCCTAGTCACAACCTTGAAGGAAGTCGCGTTCAGCCCAGGCGGGAGTGTGAGATTCTTGGTGTAGAAGATCGGCCAGTTCTGCACGCAGGTACCGGTGCAGGTGCTGGTTCCGTTGGAATTGTTGTCAGTGGACCTGTAGTAGAGTGTCATTCCGGAGCCATTGACAAGAAAGAACCCCACTCCGCTTTTGTACGCGACGCCGACGGAAAAGGGGCCGGAGGCACCATTCGTAACAGTCGTCGTATTGGAGATGGTGGTGGTAAAGGTGGTCGTGGAGGTGCCTGAGCCCTGGGTTGACAATAGGTAACCTGTGGACGCTCCGAACACCACCGTCAACACAATGAACGCTGCTGCGATTGTCTTGAAATTCAAAGGCTTGGATTCGAACAGCGGCTGTTTACTAAATGAGCTTTCTTCCAAATCTCGTCCAAATCACAACCGATCGGCAACAGGACCCAGGGCATCCAAGGACATGGGTTCAGAATGGATAAATCAGCCGAATCGCGAAATCACATGCATGAGTGTTTGCCCTCGATGCAGCATGCCCATTGAACACGTCGAATTCTGTTCCCAAACGGGGAAGTTCGGGTTGTCGGGAATAATGCACAAAGACGGGAATGCCGTGATCAACTTTGGGGGAGATTTGAAGAAGGAACCGGGGTTCTACTGCCCGGTGTGCGGTGAGCAGCTCACTGAAGATGTTCAGACGGCCAGAAGAATCCTGAGTGTCCCAGACCAGAGTTCCTCGGTCTAGACGGGGTCCGGGCCCAAGTATCCGAGTGGTGCTACCTCAACGTGTGAAAGGCATGAACCTAAGAAATGAGTTGACGAGCCTGTAGCAATGCAGTTTCGCGGTCAGGAAGCCGAGAAGGACAAGTAGCGCGAGTTCGGAGAAAGCGAAGTTGGCCATCGTCGCCACAACAAGAGCAACGGCAAGCAGGAGCCTCCCTCGCCTAGCTGGCGGCAGGACAGAGGCGACCAGAGCCCCAGTCGAAATGTAGAAGCGGGAAGCCTCGGAGCGCGTCTTCTCCTTCCACTTGTCAATAGCTCTAAGGGTCGCGGCTGTGCTGATCCTCAAGCAAGGAGCCCTGGTTTGAGAGGTATTTACGGCCTAAATCACGTATTGCATAAATCCCACCCCCGCGTCTGCTAATTTGGCTTTGAGCGCCCCTTTCCCCGACGACTTGCAGAAGATCCTGGGCCCGAATGAGCAAACCCAGCTCTACATCGCTCAGAAAATCTATCACCCCAAAATAAGCATCGACTCCGTCCTCATCACCAATCAGAGAATCATTCTCAGGCACCCCCACGCCATGGGACTGAAGAAGGACTACACAGATTACAACTACCAGGACATAGTCAACGTCGTAATGGACAAGGGGTTTACGCGTTCCACCCTCAAGTTGAACCTGAGGTTCGGCGGAGAGCAGCTTGCTTTGGAGAACCTGCCCAATTCAGACGCCGAAAGGGCCTACGCCCTCATACGCGAGAACCTGAGCAGGTATCAATCCCCCTTCTCTCAGAGCATGATGGGGACCCCTGCATATCAGCAGGCCCCTCCCGCTCAGCCTCCTCCCACCATGGGACCGACGACGGTGGTCAAAATCAAATGCAGATACTGCGGGGCCCTGAACGACGAGACCGCAAATACTTGTGTAAGCTGTGGGGCCACCCTCTAAGGCACTTCACTCTCGCCCAGCCATAAATTCAAAGCACACCTCCACATTAGTTCAGAATGCCCTTGGAGTCGCATCCGTTGGCCCGGAGAATCTGCATGGTAACGGGTGCGAGTTCAGGCATCGGCAAAGAGACGTCCAAGAAGCTGGCAAGACTCGGGGCGACGGTGGTTATGGTGTGCAGAAATCAAGAACGAGGGGAAAAGGCGAAATCTGAAATCAAGAGCGCAAGCAACGATGCTGAGGTCGGACTTCTGCTAGCTGACTTCGCGTCTCTCAATTCCGTTAGAGCTCTTGCCAAGGAGTTCCTCGAGAAACACGATTCATTGCACGTCTTGGTCAATAATGCTGGAGGGGTCAACGTGACGCGCTCGGTGACAGCCGATGGTTTCGAAACCACTTTTCAGGTCGACTACCTGTCCCATTTCCTGCTGACCAACCTCCTTCTGGACGTACTGGAGAAGAGTGCACCATCACGTATAATCAACGTCTCGTCTACGTCGCATTACGGGGGGCATTTGAACTTCGACGACCTGCAGATGAAGAAGGGATATCGAGTCATGAAAGCTTACTCCCAGGCGAAGCTGGCCCAGGTGCTATTCACCTATGAACTGTCCCGGCGGCTCGAAGGAAAAGAGGTTGTGGTGAACGCTCTTCATCCGGGAGCCGCAGCGACCAACATTTGGAAGAGCCCACTGGGCCCCTTCTCGTTCCTAGGGAACGTTTCTAGGCTGTTCCTGATCAGCCCCGAGAGGGGGGCTGAGACACCCGCGTACCTGGCGTCATCAGCCGAAGTCGCGGGCGTGACAGGGAAGTACTATGACCATATGCGTGAGAAGCAGTCTTCGGCAGAATCCTATGACCAGGCGACAGCAAGGAGGCTCTGGGATGAGAGTGAGAAGATGACCGGGCTCTCGACTTAGCGGGGCTTTTTCCCCCTCTCGAACAGTCTGGTCCTCCATACCTTCAACCAACAAGGTATTTCTGCCAATCAGGGAGGGCCAAGTACGCGATGTCGGCAGGCAAGGGAACCAAGAAGCCGTATTCCTACACGTTCCGTACACCGCAGAAGGACCTGCAGGGTCTAGGTGGTACCAACCCCGAGACGCTCTTCTCGATCAGGGACACCCTGCTGTTGATGACCGAAGACTGTCTGGTGGTCGAGCGACCAGAGGGTCTTTTCTGCGAGAAGCACAGCCTCCCAGTCATGAAGGGAGCGACAAGGTGCAAATACCTCGCTTCACGTTTCGCTAGCAGGGAAGGAGAGGAGCAGTCGAAGACCCAGGTCCAGCAGTACGTCAACGATATCCTCGGAATCAAGGATCCAAAAACCGTCAAGCGTCTTACTGGGTTTTGACTACGTTCAGACCCTTTTCGGTGAGCCTGCCGTCGTCCCCGATGTATCCGCCTAGCTGAAGCCTCGCTATCTCTCTGCCAAGGGTAGCCGGAGGGACCTTTGTGACCTTGTCAAGCCTTTCTATGGTCCCGACGTGCGGAAGGGCACGGAGTATCTGGAGTTCCAATTCTGAGAGCTCTTCGTTGCCTGCCATCGACGATAACCGAAGCAATCGGTACCATGAACCCTCAGAAAAGGATGACCCACACTGAGCTTGGCCCCGACGCCGTTGGTGGAAGGGGTGACGGGAGACCTCTAAAATAACCCCAGGACTGGAACCTCCCGTGCCAATTTTCGATGCGAATGGGATTCCTATCTACTATGAAGAGTCAGGAAGCGGCGAACCGGTTGTCCTTGTTCACGGTACCGTGTGCGACCACACCGTTTGGCAACCCCAGGTGAACGCGCTTTCTGCGAAGTACAGGACCATAGCTTACAGCAGGCGATACGCCCACCCCAACAACAGGCAGGGCGATATGATGGACAGCACCGTCCAGAACAACGCAGAGGACCTTGCAGCTTTCATCAATGGGCTCGGGCTGGGGAAAGTGCACCTCGTGGGTCATTCCTACGGCGGTTTCATAGCCGCGTTCTTCGCGCTCAAACATCCGGACAGCGTGGGGTCTCTGACTCTGGCCAATGCGGCTGTCGCCACAATGCTCGTCGCAAGGCCAAGTGCTATGGCATCTGTCTCCCTGCTGTTTAGGTCGCCGAGCATAGCATTCTCTGCCCGAAACCTGATCAACGCGACTAAGGACACTGTCAGGGCCGTGGACAGCGGCGATGCCACGGCAGCCTTCCGGATCTTCGTGCCAGCGCTTTCGAACCACAGGACTGATCTGCCTCCGAAGCCCTCGTCATTCGAGGCGATGGTGACCCGTAATGCGAGAACCCTGCGGGAGACGACAGCTCCCTTCCCTCCGGTTACAAAATCGGAAGCGGGAGGAATCAGGGTTCCGACTCTGGTCGTTTGGGGAGAGCTCAGTGCTCCATGGGACTACAAGGTCAGTCAGCTGCTCGCCCTTGCAATACCCGGGGCCGAAGCTGTCGTGGTGCCAGGCACAGGCCACTTCTTCCTCTTGGAGAATGCTGCGGCCGCCAACGAGAAGATGCTGAAGTTCCTGGAATCCTCACAGAGTCGATGAGGCGCGTGGCGCTCCGTGAGGGATGGAGTGGGAGCCCTAGGCAGATAAGACGCCCGAATACTTCTCTCTCAACGGCTTCTTGTCGAGCTTGCCTGTGCTCGTCTTGGGGAGCGCCTCGGGCAAGATTATGAATCGCTCAGGGACCCAGAACTTCGCGATCTTCCCTTCGTCTACGAACTTTTGGAGGTGGCTTGTGAGCTCCTCCTCGCTCGTAGCCTGCCCCTCCCTTAGCGACACAACCGCGACCGGCCTCTCGCCCCAATGAGCCTCGCGCGCACCAATGACCGCAGCCTCCAAGACTGCAGGGTCTCGCATTATCAGATCCTCCAATATGAGGGTGGGTATCCATTCCCCTCCGCTCTTGACGGCGTCTTTGATCCTGTCCACTATGGTCAGATAGCCTTCTTCGTCCATTACTGCCATGTCCCCGGTGTGCAGCCATCCGCCCGCCCAGAGTTCCTTTGTCTTCGCCTCCTCCTTGTAGTATTCCTTGGTGAGCCAGGGCCCCCTCACTACAATCTCCCCTGCGGTCTTCCCGTCTCTGGGGACATCCTTCATTTCTCCGTCTACCACCCTGATCTGCACAAGTGGTATCGGAATCCCAGTTTTCAGAAGAAGATTGTCCACGAGTTCTTCGTCGCTTAACATCCTGAGCCTTTCGTTGGGGTTCGCCAGCGTGAGTATGGGAGCGGTTTCGCTAAGGCCGTACCCCGACATAACCTTGATCCCAAGCCTTCTCGCTCTGACGGCCAGCTCCCTAGGGAGGGCGGCTCCCCCTATGACCACCTTCCAGTGCGAAAGCGCTTCTCTGTGAGTCTCAACCGAGGGATGGCTCACAAGCATGTTCAGTATAGTTGGGACCATGTCTGAGAAGGTCACCTTCTCGCGGTCGACCAGTTCGAGGATGTTCCCATAGTCATACCTCCCTGCGAGAACGAGTTTCTGGCCGTTCATCGCCACGGCGTAGGGAATCCCCCAGCAGTGAACATGGAAAAATGGGACGAGTGGAAGGACTACGTCGCTGGGGTCAATCCTATTCAGAGGAGTCGAGCTGCTCAGCCCGACAAGCGAGCTTAGAGTGTGGAGCACGATCTGCCTGTGGGTGAACCACACCCCCTTCGGCATCCCTGTGGTCCCCGATGTGTAGAATATCGTCGCCTGGGTGTTCTCGTCCAGCTCAGGGAACCTGTAGCTACCGTCGGCTTGGGCCAGCATGTCGTCGTAGAACTTCACGTTAGGAAAGGAGAGCGACGGGGCAGAGCCGGTATCGCTCATGGTCACCACACCCTTGATCGAAGGCACCGCACCTGCGAGCTTGGCTGCCAATGGGATGAAGTCGTCCCTCAGAAGCACGAAGTCGTCTCCCGCATGCACCATTGTGTACCCTATGTGCTCCGGGGGGAGCCTGATGTTCACCGTGTGGAGCACTGCCCCCATCATTGGGACAGCGAAGTATGCCTCCAGATACCTGTTGGTGTCGACATCGACGACAGCGACGGTCGATCCCTTCTTGACCCCCATGCCTTCAAGGCCCGCTGCGAGCTTCCTGATCCTCGAGTAGAACTCGACCCAGTTGTACCTCGTCTTTCCGTACACGATTTCCGACTGGCTTCTGCGATGAATAGTCTGACTGAGCAGCTTGTCGATGGTCAGCTGGTAGTCCGGGGACTTTGGCCCCTCCAACGCTGACAACAGGGCAAGTTGTCTATTTTAGAATGTCGACCCCTTTGCAGCGCAGTTTGTTAGGCCGCGGTGGTCCCTCGATGCCCCCGCCACGTTCGCACCCGCTTCGACAAGCGCCTGGGCCATCGTCCTCCCGAGCCCCCTTTTCCCGTCCAGTCACGAGAGCGTTCCTCCCCTTCAGATTGAAGAGTTCTAAGAGCTTGGGTCACGCCGTGTTCACCGCGGGCTTATGCAGGTTGTCGTCCCCGGCGCGGGCCGACTCGTCTGTGAACCAGGTGTAAATATTGACTCCTTAGCCCCGCTGGCCGATGCAAATCGACATCGAACGCCTCCGGGCGGAGTACAATGGCCCGCATGAGCTTGTCAACACATCGGACGGCAAAACTCTCTTTGTCAGGCGATGGAACGCGGGGAGGGAGGCGAAGGCATCTGTCCTCATCTTCCATGGCATAACGGGGTACAGCGCGCCCTACGGCCCGATCGTCGCGGAACAATTAGCCGCCTCCGGCTACGATGTGTTCGGCCTCGACCTAAGAGGGCATGGCCTCTCAGACGGGCGGAGAGGAGACTACCCGAGCGGGAAGAGATTGGGGAGTGACATCGCCGAGACGCTGGCCCTGGTGAAATCGAAGTCCGATCGGCTCGTCGTGATGGGGCACAGCCTTGGTGCTCTACCAGCGATAATCGCGGTGAAGAATCATCCCGATGAAGTCAGCGGCCTGGTCGTCGTGAGCGCGGCAAAGAAGGTCAGAACGGGCGTTTATCCCAAGCCCAGCACGGGAGCAACGCTGAGGACCCTCCTGGGAGTGGCCATTCTAAGAGGGACTCCCCTGATAGAATATCGGAGGGAGGGACAGATAGGGATTGACGACCCACTGTTCAACTTCAAGTATTCTGCTAGGTTCTACGCGGTTCTCTATGGGGCGGGCGCCCTCAGAGTCATGAGGATGCTCGGCTCCGGAATGATCGACTCCCCGAACCTCGACCTCGGCGGGAAGTTGCAGGTTCCTCTCTTCGTGGCCGTGGGGGATCAAGATGAGTTGTTTACTGCAGATGGGGTGAAGGAGTTCTGTGACGGCATCGACTGCGATGATAAGGAGTTCCATGTGATTCCAGGGGCAAAGCATGCAGTATGGCCGAAGGACGCCTTCACGCCTCTGGTTGACTGGTTGGCAAAGAAGCTCTGACCGGCGTTCATGGCATGTAAGCTGCCCCAGGGACAAGCTTTGTTTGAGGAGTTCCCTCCCCTACTGGGCGAGCGCTTGAAGATAGACCACTGCGAGTTTCCTGACAGGCTCCTTTACGATGTTGAACAGGGAACTTGGGTTGACCAGAGGGGGGATGTCATACGAGTGGGAATCACCAGCCTCCTTTCCTGGTCCTTTGGAGTCTTTTCTGCAATTACCTTCAGGAGCATGGGTATGGACCTAGTACGGGGCCAGGTCATGGGTACCTTGGAGGGGTCCAGACACTTCGACGTGTTCCGATCCCCCACTTCTGGGACGCTCTCGGCTGTCAACGAGCGACTCATCGAAGAGCCTGGGCTCCTTAACAAAGATCCGTACGGGGAAGCGTGGTTCGCTGAAATCAGGGTCAAGGTCAACAGTGAGCTTGGGACGCTAGAAAGGCTCCCCCAGGCGGAGCATAGGATAGCAGAGCTGCTCAAAGAGCGCCACGTGCACTGCTTCGCCGCCTTCCCTGACTTCGAAATTGTCGATACAGGGGTTGAGTGCCAGGCGGTGCTCTCCAAACTGAACGATCTTCTAGGGAGGAGCACGCCTGGGACGGTGGTACACGTCGTCTCCGATGACAGTAGCGCCGAAATCGAAATGCAACGATGGTCTGATCAGACAGGGAACTCCATTCTCGATGTACAAAAGGAAGGGAGGATCTTCCATTATATCGTCAGGAAGGAGTCCTCGGAAGGTCAGGAGGGCTAGCGCTCGATCGGGAGCATGACTGAGTTTCCCCACTCGGTCCAAGATCCATCGTAGTTCCTGACATCAGGGTATCCCAGCAGGTACTTCAGGACGAACCAGGTGTGGGATGACCTCTCCCCTATTCTGCAGTATGTAATCACAGCCTTGTCCCTGTCGACCCCCTTTGAATGGTATAGGTTCTCCAAGTCCGCCCGGCCCTTGAACGTCCCGTCGGCGTCGTTTACTGCCTGGCCCCATGGGATGTTCTTCGCCCCTGGGATGTGCCCTCCTCTCTGGGATTGTTCGTCCGGATACTCCGGAGGGGCGGTGATTTCCCCTGAGAACTCCTTCGGCCCTCTTACGTCGACGAGCAAGCTGCCCTTCTTTCCTATCGAGGATTTCACCCCATCCCGGTAGATTCGGACCTTGACGTCTGGCGCCCCGATGTGATATTCCCTGGGCGCATAGGTGGGCACTTCCTTGGTGAGCGGCCTGTCCTCAATCAACCACTTCTTTCTACCGCCGTCCATCAGTTTCACGTTTTCGACTTTGTAGTACTTCAGGTCCCAGAATGCATAAGCGGCGAACCAATTGTTGAAGTCCCCGTAGAGAATGATCGATGTCTCCGGGGAGATGCCACTCCTCTTCATCAGACCTTCGAGCTGCTCCTTCGATAGGATGTCCCTGGTTATGGGATCATTCATGTCCTTCTTCCAATCAAATACCACTGCGCCAGGGATGTGGCCCTGAACGTAGTTCGAGGCGGGATCGTAGTCTACCTCGACGATACGGACCTTTGGATCTTCGAGGTGCTCTGACATCCATTGTGTCGTGACCAAGACTTCGGGGTGGGCATATGTTTCTGCCATAATATAACATATGTAATAATGCCAATATAAGCTTGGCTGTTCGCCTCAAGTCGGAGTGGCGACTTCGAGTCCCGGCCATTCGGCCCGCAAAGCATAGCCGCCGCTAGCACCTCGAGGAAGGATTCGTTGAAGCTGAGAGTGTGATTCGATTTTACCTAGGCGGGCTCAGGTCCCAGACCTTCTTCTGCTTCAGCGCTGCAAGCGCCTTGTTGATATCAGAGACCGCAACCACCACGTTTGCACGTGCAAATGGCGCTGTCGTAGCGTAGGCGTACCTGATGTTGAGCTTCTTCTGAGCGAGTTTGCCCGCGAGTTCCCCGAACGCTCCGGGCCTGTTGTCCAGCTCGATTTTCAGTGCTTCTTCTTCAGAGAAGCGGATCTTCGCTTTCTTGAGGGCGGCCCTTGCTCCGGCCACATTGACAACCATCACCCTTGCTTGCGCTGTTCCCCTCGTCTCTGGGGCGAAAACCCCAACGATGTTGACTTGGGCGTCGCCCAGCACTGAGCAGAGTCTTGCCAGCGTTCCAGGCTTGTTGGCTATTGGAACCACGAATTGGGTGACCTTCGAAATCATCGGCCGATCATAACCTGTGATTTGTAATAAGCGTTGTCAGGCTCCTCGAGAGTGCGAGGGCAAACTCAATCTAACAGGTTATCCAGGCTCATCCTACGAAGCTCGAAGCAGGCCAGAAATCGTCATACCAGAGGACCTTCACGGCCGAGGATGTCAGGGTCTTCGCCGAGCTCTCCGGAGACAAAGGGATTCACCATGTGGTGGCAGACATCCAGGGGAGGATCATGGTCCAGGGGCTGTTGACGGCGACCATACCCACTAAGCTCGGTGGGGACATGAACTATATCGCCAGGCACATCGTCTACGAATTTGCGCGCCCTGTTTTCGTGGGGGACACGATAACGTGTGATGGCAAAGTCGAGAAGGCGGAGCCAGCTGAGGGGCGCCTGAACGTCTCTTTGTCATTCGTGTGCCGCAATCAGGACGGAAAGGAGGTCTTGCGCGGCACTACGGATGGGATCATCAGGATCTGACTTCCGAGGACATCTTCCTGCCATTGGGCGATGGTAGAACCAGATCTCGGGCGAAATGCCCTGCTAACTTCCCAAGGAAGTCATGACTCCCATGGGGCCACATGATACCCAAGAGACATCCTTCTTAGCCTTGGACCTTTCTTGGAGGGATATTGGACGATCGGAGCGAAGCCCACTGCCCTAACTGCGGAACCCCCGTCGAGCACGCTACTGCCGAGTCTATTCTCTGTGAACGCTGTCGACGAATCCCAAACCTGCTGTTAGGATGAATTCAAGAACTATCCCTTGGGTGACTCGTAGCGACCCTGCTCTTTCACAAGGTTGCGGGATCTGCGCCTCTGCGCATGCCAATCATGTAGCCCAGCGCCAGCCCGAACACAGCGCCCCCGGCGTGCGCTACCCAGTCCACGTACGTGAGTGCAAAGCTGCTTACCACGAAGATAGCCGCGAACCACAGCATCAGGCCTGGGTTCACCCGCCTGTTTGTCACAAGGTCGAAGGAAATCACCCCCGCCAGCAATCCAAAGATACCGCCCGAGGCGCCGAAACTAACTATCTTCGGGCCATTAGCGAGACTGAAGATGTTGCCCGCGATGCCCGTTGCCAGGAATACCGCGTAGTACTGCCTCTTGCTGTATGTGTACGATAGGAGGCCGTCCAGCCATACCAAGGCAATGCCATTGAAAGAAACGTCGAGAATTCCCGAAGGCGTCGGAGGTGCAATGATAATCGAGGTGACCAGTTGCCAGATCCACCCAGCCAAGACCGCCTTGTTGAACTGAAGGAAGAGCGCGTAGAGGGGGACGACTTCGTTTTGGTAAAGTGGGCCGCCATCAATCGTTACGAAAGCGAGAGCAGTGCCTATCAGCAGCCCTCCCACAATGGTATAGATCAGGTTCGTCCCTTGCTCGGAGAGCTGCAAGTCCGAGCTCGCGCCTAGTCGCTCGCCGAGGTTATGCTCTCTTCTGTCAAACGATCCCCAGTCTTGACCTGCCCTTCTTGGAGGACTCTCGCGTACCACCCTCGCCTCCCCTGCATGATCTTGAGGAAGCCGGGTCCCTCGGATGCTCCGACGTAAGGAAGCAGAAACAGGTTATCGCAAGGATCGCATGCTTTCGTAATCTGAAACCGCGTCCCGCCCGCTCCGAAAACCTTCCCTACTCCAAATAACTGGTACGGAATCCCCCTGGTGGTGAAATTCTCTCCGAGGTCCCCTGGCCTGATCGGCCAGCCTTCGGAGTTCAGCTCATTGATGGTCTCGATGGGCATGATAAGCAGCGCCTGGTCGGGGTCGTCTCGGCGTTCTTCGTGCCTGTAGACGTTGAAGTCCCCTTCGACCCCCGCGCGAGCTACGAAGGCCGAGTCCACCCTCATCTTTGGCAGGCCGTGTTCCCCTTTTGTCTGCGGTTTCACGTTGATCTGTTGTATCTTTCCGGGCACGCACCTGGCGCAGACGGACCACTTAATTTGGCTTGGCCGCGACGGCCTTTCGCTCTCCTACACCGGTGAAGACAAGCAAAAACGGGATTCCCAGGCTACCAGCTGTCCCAATGGACCAATTGAACGGCGGGGACTCGTTGAGCCTTCTTGAACCCCGTACCCTTGTAGTAAGCCACTGGAAGGAGGCCGGCTTGCATGACTTCGGTGTATGGTATGCCTAGAAGGGTAGCGGCTTCCTTCTCGCAATTCAGATGGAGCGAGGTGAATGTCATCCCTAGCCCCCTGGCCCGACCAGCGAGCATGAAGCTCCATGCCGCAGGGTAGATGGAGCCCCATCGCGCCGCCTGTGTTGGGACGTCTTTCCCTTCGGTGCGGCCTTCTACGCATGAATCACATGGACGGGAACTTCGTGAAGGTGATCGCGCAGGTAGAGGGCTGAATCGTAGACGCGCTTCTCGGTCCGGTAATTCGTTGGATTCCCCGTGCCTGTCGCAAGGCTGGACCTGCGCAATTCGAAGTAGGTTTCTGATCCTTTCCGGTAGATGTTAGCAAGGGAAGCCCGTTTCTGCGCGTCGGTGACCACGACGAAGTGTAGCTTTTGTCTGTTGCCTGCGTTCGGTGCCTGCAGGGCGATGGCGACGCACTCTGCAACCAACTCGCGCTCAACTTGCCGAGTAAGGTCGAGCCGACGCCTGACTGCTCGAGTAGTCGTAAGCAGCTCGTCGGGAGTCAGCTCAACCATTCTCTTAACTCGCTTGACTGGGACCGACCGTGCATAAACGTTCGGTGAGGTCCAGGGCGAGTATACGCGAGGACACGTAACAAAGAGTAGTGGACGACTGGCAGTTGGCCCGAAAAGACAGAGGAACAGGTCTGGTCCTTCTGGTGGACATGGCGGCTGCTCTGGGGATTATCTTCGTCGCATGGGCCTTCTTGGATTTGAGTGATGAGGGCCTCATCCTACTGACTTGCATTACACTGGCTTTGGCACTAATCGTGGGGCTCTTGCTCCGGGCGGCACCTATTGGGCCGGACAAACCAGAGACCAGAGACCAATACTGACTGCGAGCTCTCGGGCATGAAGTGGAAGTCTCAGCGAATGAGTGTGCGAGTAGTACCTCGGCTCTATAGTGCACGTCCATCTTCGTTATTACCCCTGTCAGGTTCCTCAATCCAGCACGGTGCTCGCGCATCTTAGCGCGACATCGCGGCGGACTGGGGCCGGGCGGGAAGTTCGTCTAGGGTCATCCCGCCCCTCCCACAGCCTCTGTTCCAGAATAAATCGATGGATTTCGGCTGTCCAGGCCAGCGTGGATGGAGCCTCCAAGAGCCAGAACGAGGTGTTCTCATAACTAGTCTTAACCACCTATGGTTCTTGTGTGACGTTCATGGACCGCAGCATTTCGCTTTTCGCGGGAGTTACGATTGTCGCTATTATGGTCGTGGGGGCCGCTGTGGCCCTTGTCCCCTTGAAGCCGACCGCAACCCAGCCTGGCGCGTCAACCTCAACCACCTCAACCACTGCAACAACGTCAACAGGTACTAACACCACGAACAATCTGTCCCTCCGCCTCATTCTCAACACCTCTGTCTTTTCCCAGGGTAGGTCCGTATCGTTGACTGTTGGGGAGTGGAACAACCTGGACGCCCAAAACGAAGTGGAGGCGTCTCAGGCATGGCCTATCGAGGGCCTCGGCGTCGGTCCGTGTGGGCCGACTAACTATCCGTTTGGTTTTGAGGTCCTGTCAGGGTATTACAACAGCTCAGTAGGATTGGATTCGGCCCAGAAAATCAATCTCTATGGACCAGGACCTTACTTCTGCCCTATGATCTTGACCGGAATCAGTTCTTACTCTTTCTACCCGCTGAGCGACAGGGCGGAAGTTTATGGAAGCTGCGAAAAGAATCCTTGCTTCACTGAGGATATGAACACGACCGGTGCGATCCAAGGAAACTGGAGTGGGAGTTCGATGGCACCGCTTCCCCCTGGAGCGTACACGGTCGTCGTCGGGGACGAGTGGGGGGCACTTCTTTTCGGGCATTTCGAGATCGTCGTCACAGGTCCGGGGGGGACGGTTATACTCCCCGCGGGTACAGTCATCCAGGTCTCGTCCAGCTACGACTGCGTCGCTGGTCACTATACTTTGCCTTTCGGCACTCAGAGTGACGCCATCCTCACCGGCGGGTTCAGCGCCGAGGCCCCTGGTGTGACGCTGTACGTGGCTACCTCCCAGGAGGCGTCTGTCGTTTTCCAAGGCCACCCCTCGAGCTGGGTTTATTCGACGGGCCTCCAAAACTCATCCCGCTTCGCTTTCAGCATT
>Ga0187768_1000162_pt1 | contig 15334 bp, 13 predicted proteins | sample 0216_QUI02_MP10__3_FD_148678 | JGI IMG/M metagenome (GOLD analysis project Ga0187768, IMG submission 148678) | Tropical peat soil microbial communities from peatlands in Department of Meta, Colombia - 0216_QUI02_MP10_20_MG | ecosystem: Environmental > Terrestrial > Soil > Wetlands > Peat ...
AGGCGGCGGCATTCCGGTGATTCGGTCCGGCGGCGTTTTGCACGGGATTGAGGCCGTGATCGACAAGGACCGCACTTCAGCCCTCCTCGCTTTGGGTTTGGGAGCGGACATCTTCGTCATCTCCACGGATGAAGATTTTGTGTACCTGGACTACAGGCGTCCGACGCAGCGGGCGCTAACATACGTGACGGCTGCGGAACTCGAAGCGTGCTACCGGGCAGGGCATTTTCCGCCGGGCAACATGGGGCCCAAGGTCGAGTCGGTGCTGCGCTTCCTGCGCGGCGGCGGACAAGAGGCGGTGATCACCTCCTATGACCGCCTGTGCGAGGCGATGGCCGGGCGGGCCGGCACGCGGATCGTTCCCGACACCGCTGCGACGGCCGAGTTCGCAGAGCTGCGCCAAGCTCACGTTGGAGGGCAATGAAATGGCGGACATCGAAACACTGATCGAGCAGCGTGGCTTGGGATCACACACGAAAGGCGCGCCCGGGCTGAAGCACGTGATCGAGTCGCAGCAATTCACTGTTCCCCTGCTTATGGAGCTGTTCGAGCGTTCGCGCGGGATGGAACGCGTGGTGGCGCGCGGGGGCTCGCTCGACTACCAGAACAAAATCATGGCGACCCTCTTCTATGAGCCCTCGACGCGCACCCGCTTCGCCTTCGAAGCGGCCATGTACCGGCTGGGCGGACGAGTGCTCTCCACCGAGCACGCGCGCGTGTTCTCGTCGGCTGTCGAGGGCGAGCAGGTGGAGGACTTGATCCGCATCGTCGGCGGCTACGCGGACGTGATCGTTATCCGCCATCACCACGAGGGTGGAGCGAGGCGGGCGGCGGAGGTTTCCTCCGTTCCCGTGATCAATGCCGGCGATGGCGAAGGCGGTCAGCATCCTACGCAGGCGCTGCTCGACTTGTACACGATCTACCGCGAGCGTCCATTGAACGGCTTGAGCGTCGCCTTCATCGGCGAACTGGACAAGGGCCGCACGGCGCGCTCGCTCACCTATCTGCTCGCCAAGTTCGAGCGCGTGAAGATTTTTTTCGTGGCGCCGCCGCCATTGCAGATGAAACCGGACATCCTCGAATATCTGGATCGCCACAGCATCCGCTACGAACTGGAGGCGGAGATTGATCGCGTCGTGGGCGAAGTGGACGTGCTGTACCAGACGCGCATCCGGCCGGGGCGCGTGGCCGATCTTCCCAGCCTGAAGAAGTACACCATTGACTCCACGGTGCTGCGGCGGATGAAATCATCGGCAATGATCCTGCATCCCCTGCCCCGGACAGTCGAACTCGACGAGACCGTGGACAGCGATCCGCGAGCGCTGTATTTCCGCCAGGCCATCAACGGACTGTACGTCCGCATGGCGCTTCTGACCATGTTGTTGGAAAAGGAATAGCCGCCGGCGGTTGTCGAGCAGCGATTGCGAGGAATCGCCCATGCAGCACTTCCAGGAAATCGAGCACACCGCCGACTGGGCCTTCCGTGCCCAGGGGCGTGATCTGGCGCACCTGTTCGCTAACGCGGCGCGTGGCCTGTTCGAGTTGCAGGGGAGCACGGGAACTGGCGAGACCACTACAGTGCGCGAGGTGGCAGCTAGCGGCAAGGACCATGAAACCTTGCTGGTGAACTGGCTGAACGAGCTGCTGTACTTGCAGGAGACGCAACAGGAGACCTACAGCCGGTTCGAGATTCTGGAGATCTCGGATACCCACTTGCGAGCCCGTGTCCACGGGCACCCGAACCGGCCGGAGGGCAAGTTGATCAAGGCGGTTACCTTCCACGGTTTGGAAATCAGGCACAGCGAAAACGGCTTGCAGGCTACTATCGTAGTGGATGTTTAGGAGCGCGCCACGAAGACCGCAACGCATGCGATACCAGCTCGAAGCGACATGGTGCAGGTGAGCCAGCACCTGTGGGAGATCCCGCGCTCCTTCCGCGACGATATGCGTGTGCCAGCGCGCCTCTATGCCGATGAGGCTTTGCTCGACGCCGCGCTAGGTGATCGCTCGCTGGATCAGTTGGTCAACACCGCCACTCTGCCCGGAATCGTCAAGTACGCTATCGCCATGCCCGACATCCATCAGGGATACGGCTTTCCCATTGGTGGAGTCGTTGCCACCAGACTGCCCGAGGGCATCATCTCGCCCGGGGGCGTGGGCTATGACATCAATTGCGGGGTGCGCCTGTTGGCGTCCGAAGCCTCCGTACAGGAGGTATCGCCATTCCTCGCTGAATTGGCCTCGATTCTCTACCGTAACTGTCCCAGCGGAGTGGGAGTCCACGGTGAGATTAAGCTGCAGGACGCGGAACTGGATAAGGTATTGGTGGACGGTGCGCGCTGGGCCCGGGAAAGGGGCTATGCCCGAGCCGAGGATCTGCAGCACACCGAGGAATTCGGCGCCATGCCGGGCGCTGATCCGGAATACGTTTCGCACAAGGCACGGGAACGCGGACGCAGCCAGATCGGCACTCTGGGCGCGGGTAACCACTTCATCGAGGTCGACCGTGTTGCCGAGGTCTTTGACGAGACCGCGGCTGAGCATCTGCGCCTGCTCCCCGACCAGGTCGTGGTGCAGATCCACTGCGGCTCGCGAGGCTTCGGCCACCAGGTCTGTGAGGATTATGTCGCCCGCTTCCAAACTACCGTGCGCGACTACGGCATCGAGCTTCCCGACCGCGAGCTGGTATGCGCGCCTTTTGAGTCCGTGGAAGGGCAGCAGTACGCTCACGCCATGGCCTGCGCCGCCAACTTCGCCTTTGCCAATCGCCAGGTGCTGGCGCACCGCATCCGGCGCTCTTTCGAGCAGGCGTTGGACGGCAAGGTGTCCAGCTTCGATCTCCACCAGGTTTACGACATTGCCCACAACATGGCCAAGATCGAGGAGCACGAAGTGGGCGGGCAGCGCATGCGGCTATGCGTGCACCGCAAGGGGGCAACACGCGCGTTCGGCCCTCGCTCTCCGGGGTTGCCGGACGACCAGCGCAACATCGGCCAGCCGGTACTGATACCCGGTTCGATGGGAACGGAATCCTACGTGTTGGTCGGCACACACGGCTCGATGGAGCAGACCTTCGGTTCCACTTGCCATGGCGCGGGACGGGTGTGGAGCCGCATGCGCGCCAAGAAAACCGTGCGCGGTCAGCAGTTGCGGCAGGAGCTGGAAAGCCGTGGCATTGCCGTGCGCACCGGCTCGATGCCAGGACTGGCGGAAGAAGCGCCGCAGGCCTACAAGGACGTCTCTCGCGTCGTGGACGTTGTTGCGCGTGCTGGCATCGGCAAGAAAGTCGCGCGACTTGAACCGATTGCCGTGATCAAAGGCTAGTCCTTAGCTGCTCAACTGGCGAGCTTGCGTTCCCCTCCCCAGGCGGGATTCGCTGCCTCCGCTAAGGGCTGTTTCTTACTTCCTGGCGAGCATTCCGGAAGCACGCTGTTAACGATCGCTTCCAGTTCCGCGGGCCGAAACGGCGGGGCGATAAAGTCAAAGGCGCCAGACTCCATCGCCTCCAGGTATTCCTCCATTTCCCCCAGCAGAGAGCACACCACCAGGGGCACGCGTGTTTCCGCAAGCTTCAATGTGTGGAGAACATCACGGAAGCTGCCGTCAGGGAGGATGTCTTCGCAGAACACGAAGCGGATTGGCCGTTCGAGAAGGATCGTTCGGACTTGGCTTACGCTGGAAGCAAAAACCGGGTCAAGCCCGAGATCGGATAGAATCCTCGCGAGCGCAGAACGGCTCTCGTCATCATTGCACGCCACCAGGACGGACAACTGGCTCGCCACGCTTGCCTCCCGGGCAAACCACCTTGCTCCATTGCTTCCTAGAGCGGGCCTGGCCATCCCGTCGTATGCCCTGTTTGCGGTCAACAGGCGCGCCCACATCTAACCGGGCTCACGCTCTTCTTTACTCAAAGCAAGTACCACGCAAGCGGGAAACTGTCGGTCGGCTATCCGACATTGGAAAGAAATTTATGGCTTTAGGGCAAATACGAAGCGCTCGATTTGCTGCCGGTTGACCTTATAACATTCGCAGGCGCTTTTTTCGAGGCCCGTTCTATCCACTATCCTCACTCGGCCCCGGCCGTAATCAATCAAACCGGCTCTCTGCAAGGCGGCGGCAGCCACGGTCACGGTGGAGCGGCGCGTCCCGAGCATCTCCGCGAGAAATTCATGGGTCAAAGGTAGCACGTTGGAACCGGCTCGATCCCGGGCCATCAGCAGCCATCGGGCCAGGCGTTCTTCCACCTGGTGAAACCGATTGCAGGCAGCGGATTGCGCCAGTTGAAATGCCTGGACGTGAATGAACCCGCGCAGCATCAGTTCAAACCTGGGTGTGCGAGGAACGATGGCTTGCAGCGCCTCCGCATTGATGCTGAACGCGCTTCCCGCGATTTGCACCTGGGCTCGAATCGGGGTGGTTCTTACCCCCAGCAGAAGCGGGGTGCCCACAAAGCCCTCATTGCCGATGACACCCACTTCTACACTGGCGCCATCGCGCATGACCGCAATCAAACAAATCATCCCGCTGTTCGGGAAATAGACGAACCGCATCGGCACGTTCGGTTCGTACAGGGTTTGCTTGGACCTCAGGGTGACAAATCCCAGGTAGGGTAAGAGATGCTTATATTCTCCCTCTGGCAGGGCGGCCAAGATCCGGTTCGTGACCGGTTCATGGTAGGTGCCGCCTGGTAGCTCATAGACGCGACGATGAGATGCCTTCACCATAGACGGCTCCTTCGCGTACCGGCCGCGAGGAACCGTCCCCAACAGGGCGGCGAATGTTATTCAGTTGTCGTTTTCCTGCTTAAGCCTACTCTTATTGTACGCTTGTGCGTTGTGAGTGCGTGGCGAGCGTAGTCGGACCGAGCGACGGGTGAATATGCGCGATGTCAGTGTTGCCGGAGGGTCAAATCCTTCGACACGAAAGGTGGGGAACTTTCGGGTGCAGCGCCGGCAAAGTTCCTGCATCGCCACTTGATCGCAGGCTGACAATAGACGCAAGATACATTTCAAAAGCGAATCGAGTATGATGCTTGAAGTGGGGAATCTGCAAAAACCACCAAAGGCTCGCTTCCTCCCTCATCAAGAGATTCCGTCTCCGCTGCCTATTCTCTCCGAACCTTGCTCGCTCCTGGAATTTGCTGCGCTGCGGCTTTCCCCGGTGTATTACGGCATTGGGGTTCCTGCCGGAGATGGAACGGCGGTAGTCATCGTCCCAGGCTTACTGGGGATGGACCTGGTCGTGTTTGAACTGCAAGGCTGGCTAGAGCGGGTCGGTTACCGTGCCTACTTTTCAGGGATGGGCTGGGCTGTCGACTGCCCTAACATGCTGGCGCGGAAACTTATGGCGACCATTGACCGGGCATACGTGGAGACCGGAAAGCGAGTGCACCTGGTCGGGCACAGCCTGGGCGGGATCTTCGCTCGCTCTGCGGCGGTCCGAATGTCGGACCGCGTCGCCTCCGTCACTACGCTGGGCTCTCCGTTCCGGGGGCTCGTCGTACACCCGCTGGTGCTCACGCTGGGCAACCTGGTACGCCGCCGCATCCGCAGCCAGTACCCGAAGTCGCCACGGGGATGCGCGACCAGCCGGTGCTCCTGTGCCTTCGCGCGCTCCCTGCACAGGAAATGGCCGCGGTCGGTGGCGCAAACCGCTATTTATACCCGTGCGGACGGGATCGTCGACTGGCGCTACTGCCGGACCGGTGACCCTAATGTGGACATTGAGGTTGGCGGCACGCACCTTGGGCTGATCTTTAACTCGAGAACCTACCTGTGCATTGCTGAGCGCCTGGCCACCGTGCCTGGAAAGCGCGCAAGACCTTAGCCTCCGTCGTCCGATGACGGGTAAACCGGAGACCAACCTCTGCGAAAAACGCTCGCGCACAGACTTTGGGGCTGTAGCTCAGATGGAGAGAGCAAAGGGTTTGCTAAACTCCAGGTCGTGGAATTGGCCCTTTCCACCGCTGCTTGACCGCTGTCCGCTCCCGCGAGTAGACTCCCATTCTCTCCACGAATCATGGAATCCCTCATCGGAAAGACCGTCTCGCACTATGCCGTAGTTGGCAAGCTCGGCAGTGGCGGCATGGGCGTGGTGTACGAAGCGGAGGACACCAACCTCGGACGCCGTGTCGCCCTCAAGTTCCTGCCGCATGAGCTGGCGCCGGACGCGCATTCGCTGGAGCGCTTTCAGCGCGAAGCGCGCGCCGCTTCGGCCCTGAATCACCCCAATATTTGTACGGTCTATGCCATCGAGCAGCACGAGCGCCAGCATTTCATCGTGATGGAGCTGCTGGAGGGACAATCGCTGGCGCAGATGATCGGCAAGCAGCCGTTCGAGATCGAGCAACTGCTGTCGCTCGCCATCCAGATCGCCGACGCGCTGGAATCGGCCCATGCCAAGGGCATCGTGCACCGCGATATCAAGCCGGCGAATGTATTCGTCACGCCGCGCGGGCAGGTGAAGATTCTCGACTTCGGCCTGGCCAAGATGGAGAGCTTGCGTCCCAAGTCCGGGCCCGCGGGCCCGGCTTCGCAACTGGAAACCATGGGCCGCCCCGAGGACCTCACCCAGCCGGGGACGGCGCTGGGCACCGTCTCCTACATGTCGCCCGAGCAGGCGCGCGGGCAACTGACCGATTCCCGGACCGACCTGTTCTCCCTGGGGACAGTCCTCTATCAGATGGCGACCGGGCTGCTTCCCTTCCAAGGCGACACCTCGGCGGTGGTGTATGAAGCGATTCTCAACCGCGACCCGGCGCCGATCGTCAAAGTTAATCCGGCTTTGCCCCCGGAATTTGCCCGCATCGTGGACAAGTTGCTGGAAAAGGACAGGAACCTGCGCTATCAGACCGCGACCGACCTCAAGACCGACCTGGTGCGCCTCAAGCGGGATATCGATTCCGGCCAGAAGCACGCCGTGCTGAGCGACTCGCGCAGCGGAACCGCCAAGCCCAGCGTGAAGTCGGTTGCGGTGCTTTACTTCGAAAACCTCAGCGGCGCCAAAGACGACGAGTATTTCCGCGACGGCATTACTGAAGACATCATCACCGAGCTTTCCAAGATCAAGGGGCTGAACATTTTCTCGCGCCCCACGGTGCTGGTTTATCGTGACAGGCAGGTCACCCCGGCGCAGATCGGGCAACAACTGAAAGCGGCCTATGTGCTGGCCGGCAGCCTGCGGCGCGCCGGCAACCGCCTGCGCATCAATGCCCAACTGGTGGACACCAGCACCGACTTCCCCATCTGGTCGGAGCGCTATGACCGCGAGATGAAGGACGTCTTCGAGGTGCAGGACGAGATCGCCAGCAAAATCGCGCAGGCGCTGCGCATCACGCTGTCTCCGCAAGAGCAGGAGGCGCTCGCCGCCAAACCTACTGACAATCTGCAGGCATACGATCTCTATCTGCGGGGCACCAGCTACGCTCGCCGGCGGCAGCGGCAAGATCTGGAATTCGCCCTCCAGATGTTCGAGAACGCCGTCATCCTGGACCCGAAATTCGCCCTCGCCTATGCCGCCATCGCGAACGTCTGCGCGCAGAACCACTACAACTATGGACGCGATCCGGTTTGGTTGGAACGCTCCATGAAAGCTTCTGAGACGGCCGTTGTTCTGCGCCCCGATTTGCCCGAGGTGCAGGTCGCCCAGGCTTGGATCCTGTACGCCAACCGGAAATACGATGAAGCTCTGGCCGTCGTCCAGAAGGCTATTGATCGCAAGCGCGATTGCGAGGGAGGGTATTACCTTCTGATGCGTACGCTGTTTGCTTCCGGGCATTATCAGGAAGTCGCGAATGTCGCGGATGCCGCCGTAGAAGCCAGTGGTGACGACTTCAATATCTACATCCCGATGCTCAACTCGTTTGGAGCCTTAGGCAAGCAGGAGGCGGTTCGCAATGTCCGGCAACGGTTTACCACCGCGCTCGAACGCCATCTGCAACATGTGCCCGAAGACGCGCGAGCTCGTATTCTGCTGGCGGGGAATTATGCGGAGATGAACCGTCTGGAAGAGGCGGTTCGGGAAGCGAACTTGGCGATGACGTTGCGTCCTAATGAAGCCACCGTGCTTTACAACGCCGCCTGCGCGTTTTGCAATATGAAGAGAAAACCGGAAGCTTTGGATGCCCTGCGCAAGGCCTGGGAAGCGGGCTTCAAGGACTCCGATTGGGCACGCCGGGACCCGGACCTCAGCATTCTGCACGGCGACCCCGAATTCGAACGGCTCTACCCGGAAAAACCGGCGTCGAAAGCGACCGCGTAGCAGTGCGCCACCAACCCTTATTCATCAGCGCCGGTTGCCGCCTGCAATCGCTTGATAATCACCGCGGTCAGGTCGTCCTGTTGCTTCGTACCGTTTGAGAATGCAGTGACGGCGTCGTAGAGTTTGGCAATGATCTCGCGGGGGTCCAAGTGTTTTGAACTGCGAATCACATCCTCCAGCCGCTCGGTGCCGAATTGCTCTCCTCTGTCGTTTTGCCATTCGAAGAAACCGTCCGTAGCCAGGACGACCATGTCCCCTGCCTGGAGTTGCAGGTGTGTTGCGGGGTCGGAGCGGAAAACAGGCAGGATGCCAAGCGGCAAGGCGTGGGCTGCCATCTCGGTAAACCTGTCCTGGGCTCCAGAATAGATGAAGAGCGGGCCGTGGCCTGCCGACAGCATGTCGACCTCGGGAGTTTCTGGCCCACACACGGCGGCCACGAAGGTAATAAAGCGTCCGGACGTGAGCTCGGCGCTGAGGGCGCGATTCATACGTTCCAGTGCGGCGGAAAGGCCGCGTTCAACGCTGAAGCTGGAGCGCGCATAGGCATGGCACATGGCCGCAAGCAGCGCGGGACCGATGCCGTGCCCGGTGACGTCGGCCAGGGTCACCACCAGTTTTCCGTTGGGGAGCATGACCCAATCGAAGTAATCCCCGCCGGTGTCGTCAGCAGGCTGATTCCACCCGGCGATGTCGAATCCTGCGATCAGCGGCCGCTCCCTGGGGAGAAGCGACTGCTGGATGGAACGCGCGACCTTCAGATCATGCTGCACAGCCTCCAGCTTCCGTTCGGTTTCCGCTTCGCGAAGGGCCGCCTGCACGTGCTTCCGGATTTGCGTGGCGACAGCGCCCGCCACCACGCCACCGCCGAAAAGAATAAGGGCGTCCAGGATGACGTCACTGTGCGCTATTGAAGCCGTCATGGCAAAGCTGGGAGACCGCCAGCCGAGGTACAAAGCGTCGGCAAGGTACGTAACGCTGGCAACGGCTCCGGACAACCAACAAATCCAAGGGGTCAAGCGCAGCGTGGACAGAATGATGAAGATGAAGAAAACCAGCAGAGCGGGAGATGTCAAAGGCTGATTGCCGCCGCCAAGCTGCTCACCGCCAAAAAAGGCAATCACCAGGGCCGGAATCGAGGTCTCCAAGACGGTACTCAGGGCCCAGAACCGGGTGGGGAGACTCCGTCCTGCTTTAAGAGCAGCGTTCACGCGATGCAACATCCATAGCTCGTGAGCCACGATCACGGATGCCAACACCAGCCGTCCCCCCCAATCGAATCTGTTGGGCGCCACGCGAAGCAGAGGCGCTCGCGCCAGCGTCACCATCACAAAGGCGGCAACAACTCCCAACAAGCCGTGGATGCGAACGCGCTCACTCAGCAGCTCGGCTTGCTGAAATGCCGCGGATTCGATCTGGTCATCGCTCATCAGGTGGAAGATTATCTCACCTTGATTTCTCGACGCCGACAGATGTTCCCCGGTGGGCGATTCCCGGCTCGGCCTGGACACAGCAGCGGCCCGTGTCCTAGACGCTATGTTCCGAAGCTGCTCCTCGCTCGGCCGGTTAACCTGCTACCATACTTCACACTCAAAGAGGAGGAAACCATGGCCATCGCCGCAAGAAAATCCGCTCTCACTTTGAAGCCCGGACGCCAGGGGATCTTGAGCGCCAGCGACGCGAAACAGTTCCTGAAAAAGTATAAGCAGGCCTGGGAGACCCGGGATGCCGACCTGGCAGCCAGCCTCTTCACGCGCGATGCCCGCTACAAAGAGAATCCCTTCGGCGAACCCATCATTGGCCGCGAAGCTATCCACGACTATTGGGCCGGCGCGACTGCCCAGCAGGAAGACATCCGCTTCACGGTCACCAACTACCTGCACACTGGCTACGTCTTGATTGCCGAGTGGACCTGCCAGTACCGAGATTGCTCGAGCGGCCGGCCGCGCGAACTGGCGGGCATGTTCTTTGCCGATTTCTACGGCAACCAGGTCCGCGCCTTCCGCGAATACTGGCAGTCGCGCGCACGCTGAAGCGTTCATCCGCGGCATCGAAGCCGCCCGTTAACCCGCAGGGCACCTATGCGGAAAACCGCTTTGACAACACCACTCCTGCCAGAGTACAAGAGGCATCTCGAATTTTTACGACTCTCCGTGCGTCTTGAGGCTTGCTATGAAGAACATCTATGAAGTCCTGCGGCAAAAAGAGTCAGAAATTGAGCGGTTGAAGAAAGAACTGCAGGCGCTACGCATCGTGGCTCCCTTATTGGAGGAAGAGCTGGTGACAGAGGCACACGTGGTTCCGCCTCCGGTGCGGAGCTATCCCACGGTGCAGGCCAAGCCCGCCGCGGTGGCGGCCGACACTAAACCAATATGGCCGTAGGGCAATCCCAATCAGCACGCTGATTGGGAGTTCTCGTCTGAAACTTTAAGTCTGGTGTCTTGCCACGGCTTCCTGTCGGGAGCGACAGGAAGCGTGAGTCGTGTTGCCGGGGAGCCAGCCGCTTGTCCCTTGAGATCCTCACCGAGCGTTTACACCACGTCGCCGAGCGTCCGTCCCAGGAGCGGCGCCAGCACCAGCGCACCCGGATTGGGTCTGCGCGATCCGCAGCGGTCCATATTGATCCCAGAAACACCGCCATGGTGGAGAACCTGGGCTTGGGCGGGATGCGGGTGCGAGCGCTGGGTCGTCCCGTTAGCCTAGGGTCACCCCTGCGACTCGAGTTCCGGCTGCCGGGATTGCCGGAGCCCATGCACACCGAAGGGGTGGTGGCCTGGGTAAACGACGCGGCGGAGGCGGGCATTCAGTTTGTGAAGCTCTCTGAAGCCAGGGCACGCCGGCTGCGGGAGTGGGTCGCCAGGAACCAAATTTCGAACGCGGCGCGAGAGTTCATGGGAGTCGCGGGCGCATGGCAGGCAGCACTGGACCTGATAGCGGAACTGACCCGTACGCTTACAGGCGCCGGCGGGGTAGAGGTTGTGGTGGCGGGGAGGCATGCGATTTGTTCCACGGTTGCGGAAGGACTGCCGGTTCGCGCTACCATCGCGGCGCCCGTCGAGGAAGGCGAGCGCATCGTCGGCTACCTGGAGATTTGCGCGACCGAGTTCGGCGCCTTCGACGAAGCGGACCTGCGACTCGTGTCGGTGCTGGCCGCAGTGCTGAGCGAGATGTTTCGGCTGCGCGCTGCTGAGCGGGAGGAAGCTACGCGCAAGCCGCCGCTCGCGGCGAGGACGTCAACCGCATGGAAGAGATTTTTCCCCGGACGATCCGCGTGCGCGTGGTCTTCTGAGCAGTAAATTCTTCCCTCCCCTGTGCCCTGGCTCTTTACTGCAAAGCTGCGGTCTTTTGCATGGGGCGAAGAGTGTCGAGATCCAGGTTCAATTCCAGAACATTCACCCGCGGCTCACCCAGGAATCCAAGCTGCCGGCCGGCGGTGTGCTTGCGGATGAGCTGCCGCACTTGGTCCTCACTTAGGCCGCGCTCCCGCACCACGCGCGGAACCTGGAATTCCGCTGCCGCCGGCGAAATGTCGGGATCGAGCCCGGAACCGGACGCCGTGACCAGATCGACGGGAACTGGCTGCCCTGGATTCTCCGCCTGCAACCTGGCAACGTCAGACTTGACGCGGTCCACCAGCTTCTGGTTGGTGGGACCGAGATTGGACCCACCGGAGTTGCCGGCATCATAGCCGTTTCCTGCCGCCGAAGGCCGGGTGTGGAAATAGCCCGGCCCGGCAAACGTCTGGCCGATAATGCGTGAACCAATGATCTTGCCGTCTTTCTGAATGAGCTGGCCGCTGGCTTGGTCAGGGAAAAGCAGTTTCGCAAGCCCGGTCACGACCAGCGGGTAGATGATGCCCAGCAGGACGGTGGTGGCGATGGTCATCAAGACCGCGGTAATCAGATTCTTCTTCATTCGCTCTTCCCTTCTACGCCAGCCGCACGCTGGTGATCAGCATGTCGATCAGCTTGATGCCGATGAACGGTATGATGACGCCGCCCACGCCATAGATAAACAGGTTGCGCTGCAACAGCGCCGCCGCGCCCATAGGACGATACTTCACTCCCCGCAAAGCCAGCGGGATCAGGGCCACGATGATGACGGCGTTGAAAATCACCGCCGAAAGCACGGCCGACTGCGGCGTCTTCAGGTGCATGATGTTCAGCGCATTCAGCACCGGGAAAGTACCGGCAAACATGGCGGGAATGATGGCGAAGTACTTGGCCACGTCGTTGGCGATGGAGAAGGTGGTCAAGGAACCGCGCGTCATCAGCAGTTGTTTGCCGATCTCGACGATCTCGATCAGCTTGGTGGGGTTGGAATCGAGATCGACCATGTTGCCGGCTTCCTTCGCGGCCTGCGTGCCCGTATTCATGGCCACGCCTACGTCGGCCTGGGCCAGCGCCGGCGCGTCGTTCGTACCGTCGCCGGTCATGGCCACCAGCTTGCCACCGCTCTGCTCACGCCGGATCAGGTCCATCTTGTCCTTGGGGGTGGCCTGGGCCAGGAAATCATCCACCCCGGCCTCATTGGCGATGGCGGCCGCGGTGAGGGGATTGTCGCCGGTGATCATCACCGTCTTGATCCCCATGGCGCGCAGTTGCGCAAAACGGTCGCGGATGCCGCCCTTGACGATGTCCTTCAGTTCGATCACGCCCAGTGCGCCACGCGCCTTTTCCGCCACCACCAGCGGAGTCCCGCCCGAACGCGCGATCTGATCCACCTGCGCCTGCACCTCAGTGGGCAGCTTGCAGCCGTTCTGCTGCAGGTATTGGGCGATGGCATCGGCGGCCCCTTTGCGGATTTCGAATCCGTTGAAGTTCACTCCCGACATGCGCGTCTGGGCGGAGAAGGGCAGGAACACCGCTTCGTGCGAAGCCAACTCGCGCCCGCGCAGCCCGTATTGCTCCTTGGCCAGCACCACGATGGAGCGGCCTTCCGGAGTCTCGTCGGCCAGCGATGAAAGCTGTGCCGCACTCGCCATCTCTCCCGGTGTGATTCCGGGCGCGGGATAGAACTGCGTGGCCTGCCGGTTGCCTAAAGTGATCGTGCCGGTCTTATCGAGCAGCAGGGTGTTGACGTCGCCCGCCGCTTCCACCGAGCGTCCGGACATGGCCAGAACGTTGCGCTGGATGAGGCGGTCCATGCCGGCGATACCGATGGCCGAGAGCAGTCCGCCGATGGTGGTGGGAATCAGGCAGACCAGCAGCGACACCAGCACGAATACGGTTTGCGGCGACCCGGAGTAAATGGCAAAGGGCTGCAGCGTGACCACCGCCAGCAGGAAGACGATGGTGAGTCCGGCCAGTAGAATGTTCAAAGCAATTTCATTGGGCGTCTTCTGCCGCTCCGCGCCTTCCACCAGCGCGATCATGCGGTCGAGGAAGCTTTCGCCCGGGTTGGAGGTGATGCGGACCTTGATCTTGTCGGAGAGCACGCGCGTGCCACCGGTGACCGCCGAACGGTCGCCGCCGGCCTCGCGAATAACCGGCGCCGACTCGCCGGTGATTGCCGATTCGTCCACTGAGGCCACGCCCTCGAAGATCTCACCATCCGAGGGGATGAATTCGCCGGCGGAGACGATGACCTTATCTCCCGCGCGCAGCCTGGAGCTGGGAACCTGCTCGATCTGGCCGCTGGCCAGCAGGCGATTCGCCGTGGTTTCAGAGCGCGCCCGCCGCAAGGCATCGGCTTGCGCCTTACCGCGGCCCTCCGCCATGGCTTCGGCGAAATTGGCGAACAGCACCGTAAACCACAACCACAGCGTGATCTGCAGATTGAACTTGAAATCCGTGCCCCCGCGGAGCAGCAGCACGGTGGTGATCACGCTGCCCACTTCGACCACGAACATGACGGGATTGCCCATCATGTGCCGCGGGTCGAGCTTGCCGAACGAGTCCAGAATGGCTCGCCGAACGATTTTCCATTCCCAGACAGCTTTTTTCTTTTCCGCCATAGGATCTCTTAGAAAGTCTTACCCGCTCCCATCAGCAGGTGTTCCAGTATCGGCCCCAGGCTTAACGCCGGGAAGAACGTGAGCGCGCCGAGAATGAGAATCACGCTAATCAGCAGCACGGTGAACAAAGGCGTGGTGACCGGGAACGTGCCGAGCGACGGCGGCACCGACTTCTTGCGCACCAGGCTGCCGGCCAGCGCCAGCATGGGGATTTTCATCCAGAAGCGGCCCAGCAACATGGCCACAGCGATGCTGACGTTATACCAAAGCGTGTTGCCGTTGAGCCCGGCAAACGCCGAACCATTGTTGGCCGCGCCCTCGGTGTAGGCATACAGGATCTCCGAGAATCCGTGCGGCCCGGGATTGCTAATGCTCGAAGTGCCAAATGGTTTCAGCACTGAAACGCTGGTAAAAGCCAGGATGATCAACGGGAAGATCAGCGCTACCAGCATGGCCATCTTCACGTCGTAGGCTTCCACCTTCTTGCCCATGTACTCCGGCGTACGCCCGACCATCAATCCGGCGATAAACACTGCCAGGATGATAAAGATCAGCATGCCATACATTCCTGAGCCGACACCGCCGAAGACCACCTCGCTCAGCATCATGTTGGCGAGCGGAATCATGCCCCCGAGCGGGGTGTAGGAGTCGTGCATGCTGTTCACAGCACCGCAACTGGTATCGGTCGTCACGGTGGCCCAGAGGGTGGAGTTGGCAATGCCGAACCGGACCTCTTTGCCCTCCATGTTGCCACCCGGCTGGGAGGTGCTGACCCGCTGGTCTACGCCGGCCAGCAGCGGATTGCCTCGCGACTCCGCCCAATAGGCGGAGACTATGCCGCACAGAAAGAGAATGGCCATGGCGGCCCATACCGCCCAACCGTGACGCTGCGACCCGGTCATCCGCCCCAGGGTGTAAGTCAGACCGGCGCCGATGGCGAAAATGGCTGCCATCTCGATGAGATTGGTCAGTGGCGTCGGGTTCTCATAAGGATGAGAACTGTTGGAATTAAAGAACCCGCCACCATTGGTTCCCAGCTCCTTGATGATCTCCTGCGACGCGACCGGGCCTTGCGCGATGGTCTGCTCGGTGACGGTATCCATCATCTGCTTACCGTCAGGG
>Ga0187768_1000164_pt1 | contig 15257 bp, 17 predicted proteins | sample 0216_QUI02_MP10__3_FD_148678 | JGI IMG/M metagenome (GOLD analysis project Ga0187768, IMG submission 148678) | Tropical peat soil microbial communities from peatlands in Department of Meta, Colombia - 0216_QUI02_MP10_20_MG | ecosystem: Environmental > Terrestrial > Soil > Wetlands > Peat ...
CTTGCCGTAGAAGTACGCCTTCGGGTTGTTGGCGGCGTGTTTGCGGTCGGCCACCGAGATGGCGCCGAAGTCCCGGCTGGTCGCGCCGCACAGGTGCATGTAGCGCTTGGCGATCATCGCCACCTGCGCCGCCGGCGTCGAAAGGCCATGCGGATACGAGAATGAATTGTCCACGCCGGTGGAGTCCGCGTTCTCCATCAGCCGGGTTTGCACCTGACCGAATCGCATGCCGGAGCGTTCGTTGAATGCCCGGTAGGCCACCACGACATCGGCGATTCCGGTGGCGACGGCCATCGCGGCCTGCTGGATGATCGCGCACGCGGCGCCGCCACCATAGTGGACCTTGGAGAAGAACGTCAGCTCGCCGATACCGGCCGCACGGCCAACGGCGACCTCGGTGTTCGTGTCCATCGTGAAGGTGGTCAGCCCGTCGACGTCGGTCGGAGTCAGCCCGGCATCGTCGAGGGCGTCGCGCACCGCCTCGGCCGCCAGCCGCAGCTCGCTGCGGCCGGAGTTCTTCGAGAAGTCGGTTGCGCCGATACCGACGATAGCTGCGTTACCCGACAGCATCAGGCGCCCCCATCGTCAGCGCGGCCGTCGCGATGACGTGATCGCCAAGGCTGTTGCGGCCCAGTACCTTTACGGTGATCAAACCGTCATCGATCGCGGTCACCTCACCGGAAAACGTCACCGTGTCGTAGGCGTACCACGGTACGCCCAGCCGCAACCCGATCGACTTGATCAACGCCGACGGACCGGCCCAATCGGTGATGTACCGCTGCACCAGTCCGGTGTCGGTGAGGATGTTGACAAAGATGTCCTTCGACCCCTTGGCCTGAGCCTTGTCCCGGTCGTGGTGGACGTCCTGAAAATCGCGGGTGGCTAACGCCGTTGAGATGATGAATGTGGGATCACCAAACAGCGACAGCCTCGGCAGCGTGGTACCAACCTCGATAGCCGGCGCGCTCATGCGTCCGGCTCCCAGGCGTAGAGGGTGCACGCCGGACCGACGTCATTGCCCGGAAAGTCGATGTAGATCGCGCGAACCAGCATTCCGATCTCCACCCTTGCGGGGTCGATATTGCGCAGTTCGCCCAGCATGCGTACCCCTTCCTCAAGCTCGACCAGCGCGATAACGAACGGCAGTGCGCGGCCGGGGACCTTCGGCGCGTGGTGCACCACGAAGCTGAACACCGTACCCTTGCCGCTGGCCACCACGTAATCGATTGGGGCTTCTTTGTCCTGCCACAGCGCTGGCACCGGCGGGTGCTGCAGGCTGCCGTCTGGTCGGCGCTGAATCCGCAACTCGTGGGCGTTGACCCCCTCCCAGAAGAACTTAGTGTCGCGCGACGCCGCGGGCCGCATCATCGCGTCGGCGTCTAGGTCGTCTGGCACTTCGCTTTTCGCTTCGGATTCCTCACGCGGCCTGAATTTCAGGATGCGCCAATTCATCTCGGCCACATCCTCGTCGCCGACCTGCCAGACGATGTGCTGGTTGATAAACCAGCCCTCGCCAAGGGCAGTCTGTTTGGGTCCGATCACGTCACCGAGTTCGGCGCTGACGCTGACCTCCTCGCCCGGCCGCAGATAGCGGTGATAAGCCTGCTCGCAGTTGGTGGCCACCACGCCGACGTAACCGGCGTCGTCGAACAGCTGAATGATCCGGCCTAGCGGATCATCGTCAGGCCGGGATCTGCCCAGACCCATCATCGTCCAGACCTGGATCATCGCCGGTGGAGCGACAATTCCGGGGTGACCGGCGGCGCGGGCCGCCGCCTCGTCGACGTAGATGGGATTGCGGTCGCCGATGGCCTCCACCCAGTTGTTGATCATCGGCTGGTTCACCGGATCCCGACCTGCACGTGGCTTACTGCGTCCGGCCGCCTTGACCTGCGCGACCGCTTCGTGAATGTCGTTAGTCACCTAGGCACCCTCGGAACCTTGAGACCGGCGGCGGCAATCATCTCGCGCATCACCTCGTTGACACCGCCGCCGAAGGTGATGACCAGGTTGCGTTTGGTCTGCACGTCCAGCCATTCCAACAGTTCGGCGGTATCGGGCTCGGCGGGGTTGCCGTACCTGCCGATAATCTCCTCGGCCAGCCGGCCAACCGATTGGGCGCGTTCGGTGGAAAACACTTTCGTCGCCGCCGCGTCGGCGACGTCGATGGTCTCCCCGGCGGCGGCCACCTGCCAGTTCAGCAGCTCGTTGATCCGCCAGATCGCGTGCATCTCGCTCAGCGCTCGCCGCACATCGGCATGGTCGATCGGCGTGACACCGTCACCCCGCGGCTTGGATGCCCAGGCGTGCACCCGGTCGTAAATGCCGGCGACCCGGCCGGCGGGGCCGAGCATTACTCGCTCGTGGTTGAGCTGCGTGGTGATCAATCGCCACCCGTCGTTCTCCCGGCCGACCAGCATGTCGACCGGCACCCGCACGTCGCTGTAATAGCTGGCGTTGGTGTGATGTGCACCGTCGTTGGTGATGATCGGTGTCCACGAATAACCGGGATCCTTGGTATCCACGATCAGGATCGAAATGCCTTTGTGCTTGGGCGCGTTCGGATCGGTGCGGCACGCCAGCCAGATGTAGTCGGCTTCATGCGCGCCGGTGGTGAAGATCTTCTGGCCGTTGACGATGTAATGGTCGCCGTCGCGGACCGCAGTGGTGCGCAACGACGCCAGGTCGGTGCCGGCCTCCGGCTCGCTGTAGCCGATCGCGAAGTGGACCTCCCCCGCCAGGATCGCCGGCAGGAACTTCTTCTTCTGGGCTTCGCTGCCGTACACCTGCAGGGTCGGGCCGACAGTCTGCAGCGTCACATACGGCAGCTGCACGTCGGCACGCGACGCCTCGTTGACGAAGATCTGCTGCTCCAGCGGCCCGAAACCGCGTCCGCCGTACTCTTTCGGCCAACCCACGCCCAGCCAGCCGTCGCGGCCCATCCGTCGGACCACCTCCTGGTAGGCCTTGCCGTGCCGGTCGGTCTTCATCTCCTGCGCCTCTTCAGGCGTGAGCAGGCTCGAGAAGTATTGCCGCAGTTCGGCTTGCAGCTCGCGCTGCTCGGGTGTCAGATCGATGAACATTGCGCTCCCACCAGATCAAGACGATGCGACGGCCCGCCCAGCAACCGGGTCAGGTCTTTGATCGTGGAGTAGTACCGGGTCATGGGGTAGGTGATGTCGACGCCGATGCCACCGTGCAGATGGTGGCAGATCTGCATCACTGGCGGCGCCTGTGAGGTCACCCAGTACCCGAGCACGTCCAGGTCGTCGTCGGCGTCACGGCCGTCGGCCAGTCGCCAGACCACCGACTTCGCCGCCAGATCGATGGTGCGCGAGGCGATGTAGACCTCGGCGAGCTGCGCGGCGACGGTTTGGAAGGTCGACAGCGGTTTGCCGAACTGGTGGCGGTTGGCCACATAGTCGGCGGTCAAACGCAACGCCCCGGCCACCAACCCGTCGGCATAGGCGCCGATCATGGCCAGCGCCAACTGGTTCACCCGATGGGCTTCGGCGCCGATCAGCACGTCGCCCTCTGGAACCATCACGTCGGCGAACGTGACGGCATACTCGTCACTCCCGGTGGATGTCGGCGTGCGCACCAGCTGCACATCCTCGGCCTTCGGTGACACCACGACGACAGCACTGTCGGTGGTCACCAGCATCCAATCCGCTTGTTGCGCATACCCAACTCCGACTTTGGTGCCCGACAACCGACGATGGACGAACGTCGTCGCCGGGCGGTCGGGCAACGCATCACCCGGCTCGTTGAGTGCCGCGGTCAGCAGCCCGCCCTTGGCCACCCCGGCCAGATAACGGTCCTGCTGCTCGTCAGAGGCCAGGTCCAGCAGTGGCACGACGCCAAGGCCCAGGGTGGCCAGTGCCGGACTGATCAGACCGCGGCGACCAATCTCGGTTAGCGCCGTCGCGACCTCGGCCAGACCCACGCCGTCGCCGCCGAGACGTTCCGGCACCGGCAGGGCTGTCATACCCCCTGCGACCAACGCCTTCCAGGCCGGATCCCAATCGCCCACCTCCTCCTGAGGCCGCTCCACGGTCCGCATCGTCGCCGGGCTGAAATCCTGGTCCAGCACCGACGTGACCACGTCGGCGACAGCCTGCTGCGACGGGTCCGGAGCGAAATCCACCCGAATCCTCCCTGACTCGATTGCCGTGGTTCCTGCGGCCTAATGGGCCACCGGGCACTTGCCGGTGTAGTCGACCTGCCAGTGCTTGATGCCGTTGAGCCACCCCGACCGTAGCCGCTCGGGTTTCGAGATCGGCGTCAGGTCGGGCATGTGATCGGCAACCGCGTTGAAGATCAGGTTGATCGTCATCCTGGCCAGGTTGGCGCCGATGCAGTAATGCGCGCCGGTGCCGCCGAACCCAACGTGCGGGTTGGGGCCACGCAGAATGTTGAAGGTGTACGGATCTTCGAAAACGTCCTCGTCGAAATTGGCCGAGCGGTAGAACATCACCACCCGCTGACCCTTCTTGATCTGCACCCCGGACAATTCGTAGTCCTGTAGCGCGGTGCGCTGGAAACAGGTCACCGGGGTGGCCCAGCGGACGATCTCGTCGGCGGCGGTCTCCGGACGCTCCCGCTTGAACAGCTCCCACTGGTCGGGGTAGTCGGCGAAGGCCATCATGCCCTGAGTAATCGAGTTGCGGGTGGTCTCGTTGCCGGCCACCGCGAGCATCACCACGAAAAAGCCGAACTCGTCGTCGGAGAGCTTCTCGCCCTCGATATCGGCCTCGATCAGCTGGGTGACGATGTCGTCGCCCGGGTTCTTCGCCCTCTCCTCGGCCATCTTCATCGCATAGGCGATCAACTCCGCCGAGGACATCTTCGGGTCGATGTCGGCGTACTCCGGGTCCTCGTTGCCGGTCATCTCGTTGGACCACCGGAACAGCTTGTTGCGGTCGTTCTGCGGCACCCCGAGCAGACCGGCGATCGCCTGCAGCGGCAGCTCGCACGACACCTGTTCGACGAAGTCACCGGAACCCTCGGCCGCGGCCGCCTTGGCGATGTTCTGCGCCCGCTCGTTGAGTTCGTCCTGGAGCCGCCCGATGGCGCGCGGGGTGAAGCCGCGAGAGATGATCTTGCGCAGCCGGGTGTGGTGCGGCGCGTCCATGTTGAGCATGACGAACCGCTGAACTTCGATGTCCTCGCGCGCGGTGTCGTTCTTGAAGCGCGGTATCACGCAGTTCTCGTAGCTGGAGAAGACGTCGCTGCGCAGCGACACTTCCTTGACGTCGTTGAGTTTTGTGATCGCCCAGTAGCCGCCATCGTTGAAGCCGCCCCCCTTGCCAGGGGGTTGCTCGATCCAACAGATCGGCGCCGCCTTGCGCACTTCGGCGAACTCTTCGACTGGCAACCGTTCGACGTAGATGTTGGGATCGGTGAAGTCAAACTCGGGTGGCAGATTGGGGGTAGGCATCAGTGCATTCCTCAATACAACGTGTTCTAGTGCCAGTAAAACATGCCTTCACCGCAGACAAAAGGACGAAAGCATCGCCGCTTGTCAGAGTAATGAAACGTGTTCTAGCCTGACCGCATGGGTAACCCGGTAATCGTTGAAGCCACCCGCAGCCCGATCGGCAAATGCAATGGATGGCTGTCAGGCCTGCATGCCACCGAGCTGCTGGGCGCCGTACAAAAGGCTTTGGTCGACAAGGCCGGCATCGACGCCGGCGCCGTCGAACAGATCATCGGCGGCTGCGTGACCCAGTACGCCGAGCAGTCCAACAACATCACCCGGACCTCGTGGCTGACCGTGGGCCTGCCCGAACACGTCGGCGCCACCACCGTCGACTGCCAGTGCGGCAGCGGCCAGCAGGCCAACCACCTGATCGCCGGACTGATCGCTGCCGACGCCATCGACATCGGCATCGCCTGCGGCATCGAGGCCATGAGCCGGGTGGGCCTGGGCGCCAACGCCGGTCCCGAGCGCAATTGGCGTGCGGAATCGTGGGATATCGACCTGCCCAACCAGTTCGAGGCTGCCGAGCGCATCGGCAAGCGACGCGCCATCACCCGCGAAGACATCGATGCCTTCGGATTGGAGTCCCAGCAACGCGCCAAACGAGCCTGGGACGAGGGCCGCTTCGACCGGGAGATCAGTGCGATCGAGGCGCCGCTGCTCGACGAGCAGCACCAGCCGACCGGGGATCGGCAGACGGTGACCCGAGACCAGGGGCTACGCGACACCACGATGGAGGGATTGAGCCAGCTGAAACCGGTGCTCGAAGGTGGCATCCACACAGCGGGCACATCGTCGCAGATCTCCGACGGAGCGGCGGCAGTGCTGTGGATGAACGAAGACAAAGCCAAGGCACTGGGCTTGCGGCCGCGGGCCCGCATCGTCAGCCAGGCGCTCGTCGGCGCCGAGCCCCACTACCATCTGGACGGCCCGGTGCAGTCAACCGCGAAGGTGCTGGAGAAGGCCGGCATGAAGATCGGTGACATCGACCTCGTCGAGATCAACGAGGCGTTCGCGTCGGTGGTGCTGTCCTGGGCGCGGGTGCACAACCCGGACATGGCCAGGGTCAACGTCAACGGCGGTGCGATTGCGCTGGGTCATCCGGTAGGCTGCACCGGCAGCCGGCTGATCACCACCGCGCTGCACGAGCTGGAGCGCACCGACCAGAGCACCGCGCTGATCACCATGTGCGCCGGTGGCGCCTTGTCGACCGGCACGATCATCGAGCGGATCTAGTGGCGTTCTCTGAGGCCGACCGCATCGCGGCCGCCCAGTCTTATATCGATGCGCTGGTCAGCCGCAACGGTGACGCGGTTCCGTTCGCGCCGGACTGTATCCGCATCGAGCAGGGCGTCAAGACCGGATTTTCCGGAAATCACCTGCGGCGCGGCCTTAATCGCGGACCCCAGTACCGGATCATCGCGGCGACCACCACACCCGAGTACACAGTGTCCGGCGACCAGGTCCGCGCGGTGTACAACGTGCTGACCAAGGCATCGTTCGGTGGACGACGGATCGCCGCGCGGGTGGACGAGACCTTCGTGATCCCGGCCGAGGATCCGGATGGTAAGGCCACGATCCATCACATTAGGGTTCGATTCCATCCCTTCATTCAGCCACCCTAGGATCACTGTCATGCCCGCGAAATCACCACCGCGGTTTCTAAATTCGCCGTTGACCGATTTCTTCATCAAATGGATGTCGCGCATCAACACCTTCATGTACCGCCGCGGCGGCGGAGAGGGACTTGGCGGCACATTCCAGAAGGTTCCCGTCGCCTTGCTGACCACCACGGGCCGTAAGACCCTGCGGCCGCGGGTCAGTCCGTTGTATTTCCTGCGCGACGAGGACCGAGTGATCGTGGCCGCGTCGAAGGGGGGTGCCGAGAAGAACCCGATGTGGTACCTCAACCTCAAGGCCAACCCCAAGGTCCAGGTCCAGATCAAAAAAGAGGTCCTCGACCTGACCGCACGGGACGCCAGCGATGAAGAGCGCGCCATGTACTGGCCGCGGCTGGTGGAGATCTATCCGTCGTACGAGGACTATCAGTCCTGGACCGACCGCACGATCCCAATCGTCGTCTGCGAGCCCTAATCCGCGCGCCTACTCAGCCAATCCCGCTGGCGACGGACGAACTCGGCGCCGACGACTTTGCCGTGACCCGGGACGTAGATGGCGTCGGGTCCGCCGAACGCCAGCACCCGATCAAGCGTTGCCGGCCAGGCCGCCACGTCGGAATCGGCATCGATTGCCGGGTCGGCAGACTCCTCGACAAGATCACCGGTGAACACCACGGCGCGGTCATCGCCTGCGCGGGGCACCACCACGACCAGGTCCGCGGTGGTGTGGCCACGGCCCAGGTGGGCAATCGTCACGGTGCGGTCTCCAAGGTCGATGACGGCGTTGTAGATACCCTGCTGTGGCGGCCGTAAGGCCGCGATCGCGCGATCGATCTCCTCGGCTTCCGCGCCGTAGTGCAGCGCGTCGTCGCGAAGTTGGCCGGTGGCCGACGACAGGTATTCGGCGACTTCGGGCGCGCAGTACATCTCGGCTTCGGAGAACACGGCGGATCCCAGGACGTGGTCGAAGTGCTTGTGCGTCAAGACAACATGCGTCACAGGGCGTCCGGCGATCTGCCTGACATCGGTGTCGATCGCAGCTGCTTCGGTGAGCGTGGTGCCGGTGTCGACGAGCAGCGCTCCGGTATGGCCCCGCACCAAACCGACTGTGACGTCGAGGAACGGTAGCCGACAGCGATGGACGCTGTCGGTCAACTGCTCCCAGTCGAAGTGCACACTCGGGACGGTTAAGAGCCTGCCCCGTAGACCGGGACCGGCGGCCGAGACTTGGCCAGCAGGTCGGCGACCACGGGCCCCAACTCAGCGGGACCCCATTTCGCGCCCTTGTCGACCTGCGGGCCGTGTGCCCAGCCCTCGGCAACCCGGATCAGACCGCCCTCGACTTCGAAGACCTTCCCGGTGACGTCGCGCGATTCGGCACTGCCCAGCCAAACGACAAGGGGCGAAACGTTTTCCGGGGCCATGGCGTCGAACCCCCCGTCGGGTGCGGCCATGGTCTCGGCGAACACCGCTTCGGTCATCCGGGTACGCGCGGCTGGCGCGATGGCGTTCACGGTGATCCCGTAGCGGCCCAGCTCGGCGGCGCCGACCAGCGTCAGCGCGGCGATGCCGGCCTTAGCCGCCGAGTAGTTTCCCTGTCCGATGCTGCCCTGCAAGCCGGCGGCGGAGCTGGTGTTGATAATCCGGGCTTCCACGGACTCACCTGCTTTGGCCAGCCCTCGCCAGTACGCCGCTGCGTGCCGCAGCGTCGCGAAGTGTCCCTTGAGGTGCACGCGGACGACGGCGTCCCACTCGTCCTCACTCATGTTGGCCAGCATCCGGTCGCGGATGAAACCGGCGTTGTTGACCAGCACGTCGAGCCGGCCAAACACGTCGACCGCGTTCTGAATCAGGTTCGCCGCGCCCTCCCAGTCGGCGACGTCATCACCGTTGACGACGGCTTCCCCGCCGGCGGCCTTGATCTCCTCGACGACCGCATGCGCCGGGCCGCCGTTGGATGTCGCCGCCCCTGCGGCTCCGGGTTCATTCCCGGCCGTGCCGTCCAGCGCGACACCGATATCGTTGACCACCAACCGCGCCCCCTCCGCGGCGAAGGCCAGGGCGTGCGCGCGGCCGATCCCGCGGCCCGCTCCGGTGACAATGACCACCCGGCCGTCTACCAAACCCACACCCATGGCACCCATACCCATGGCTCCTTACTTGTTGGCGCTCGATGCGACCAGGTAGGGCGGCGGCTCACCGCCGCCGTGCACCGCCATGGTCGTACCACTGATGTACGACGCTAAATCTGACGCCAAAAACGCAGCCGCCCAGCCGATATCGGCAGGCTGTGCCAGCCGGCCCAGGGGCACGGTGGCGGCCACCCTGGCGATCGACTCGGCGTCGCCGTAGAACAACTCGGATTGCTCGGTCTCGACCATGCCACCCACCAGTGCGTTCACCCGCACCTTGGGCGCCCACTCAACCGCCAATGTGGCGGTGAGGTTTTCGATCCCGGCCTTCGCCGCGCCATACGCGGCGGTACCCGGCGAGGGACGGCGCCCGCTGACGGACGAGATGTTGACTATCGATCCGCCGTTGGACTGCTGCTGCATCAACGCATTAGCGCGCTGCGAAACGAGAAGCGGCGCAAGCAGATTGAGTTCGATAATCTTGCGATGAAAGGTGGGAGTCGCCTCGGCGGCCAGCACATAGGGCGACCCGCCCGCGTTGTTGACCAACACATCAAGCCGACCGTGACGCTCGGCGATCGCATCGATGAGCCGGGCGACCGCGTCCTCGTCGCGGACGTCGCAGCAGTGGAACTCGTACGGTAGTCCCTCGACCGCACGTCGTGCGCAGGCGACGACGGTTGCGCCCTGCTCGGCAAAGACCGAACTGATACCGGCGCCCACCCCTCGGACGCCGCCGGTCACCAGAACGACCCGTCCGGCCAGCCCCAAGTTGATGGGATCGGCTCGTTCGGTGCGGGTCACTGTGCTAGCGTACCAAGCAAGTGCTTGCTTAGGTAGCCGTCCCCAGGAAGTGCCGATGCCGATCACGTCCACCATTACTGAACCGGGCATAGTCGCGGTCACCGTCGACTACCCACCGGTCAACGCCATCCCATCGCGCGGCTGGTTCGAACTCGCCGATGCCGTCACCGCCGCGGGGGACAAGCCCGACACCCGCGTGGTGATCCTGCGAGCAGAGGGGCGGGGCTTCAATGCCGGTGTGGACATCAAGGAGATGCAGCGCACGGAGGGGTTCACGGCGCTGATCGACGCCAACCGCGGCTGCTTCGCCGCGTTCCGTGCGGTATACGAGTGCGCGGTCCCGGTGATCGCCGCAGTCAACGGGTTCTGCGTCGGTGGCGGCATCGGGCTGGTCGGCAACTCCGATGTCATCGTGGCCTCCGACGACGCCACCTTCGGGCTGCCGGAAGTGGAACGAGGTGCGCTCGGCGCGGCGACTCATCTGTCCCGGCTGGTGCCGCAGCACATGATGCGGCGGCTGTTTTTCACCGCGGCCACCGTCGATGCCGCCACCCTGCATCACTTCGGCTCGGTGCACGAGGTGGTGCCCCGCGATGAACTCGACGAGACGGCCTTAAGGGTGGCCCGCGACATCGCCGCCAAGGACACCCGGGTCATCCGGGCCGCAAAGGAGGCGCTGAATTTCATCGATGTGCAGCGGGTCAACTCCAGTTATCGCATGGAACAGGGCTTTACGTTCGAACTCAACCTCGCGGGCGTGGCCGATGAGCACCGCGACGCATTCGCCAAGAAGTCATGAGCGACAAACGAATCACCCTCGACGACGCCGTCGCTGAGTTGCGCAGCGGTATGACCATCGGGATCGGCGGCTGGGGATCGCGGCGCAAGCCCATGGCATTCGTGCGCGCCATCCTGCGTTCGGACGTCACGGATTTGACCGTTGTGGCCTACGGCGGACCAGACATCGGGCTGCTGTGCTCGGCCGGCAAAGTGCGACGCGTCTACTACGGCTTCGTCTCACTGGACTCGCCGCCGTTCTACGACCCGTGGTTCGCGAAGGCACGCACCAGCGGAGCGATCGAAGCCCGGGAGATGGACGAAGGCATGCTGCGGTGCGGCCTACAGGCGGCGGCACAGCGGTTACCGTTCCTGCCGATCCGGGCAGGGTTGGGCAGCTCGGTGCCGGACTTCTGGGAAGGCGAGCTGGCGACGGTCCGCTCGCCCTACTCCGCGCCGGGCGGCGGTCACGAGGCGCTGATCGCGATGCCCGCGCTGCGGCTCGACGCCGCTTTTGTGCACTTGAATCTCGGTGACGCGCGCGGCAATGCTGCCTACACCGGTATCGACCCCTACTTCGATGACCTGTTTTTGATGGCCGCCGAGCGGCGCTACCTGTCGGTGGAGCGCGTCGTCTCCACCGAAGAGCTGGTCAAAGCGGTGCCGCCGCAGGCGCTGCTGGTGAACCGGATGATGGTCCACGCGGTCGCGGAGGCACCGGGCGGTGCCCACTTCACCACCGCTGCACCGGATTACGGATGCGACGAGAAGTTCCAGCGGCACTACGCCGAGGCCGCCGCGTCGGAAGAAAGCTGGCGCGAGTTCGTACAAACCTACTTGTCAGGCAGCGAACCCGATTACCAAGCGGCGGTGCACACGTTTGCAGCGGAGGTGTCCTCGTGAGCACCCGCGCCGAAGTGTGTGTGGTGGCCTGTGCCGAGCTCTTTCGCGACGCCGGCGAGATCCTCATCAGCCCGATGACGACGGTGGCCTCGATCGGCGCGCGGCTGGCCCGCTTGACCTTCTCCCCCGAGATCCTGCTGACCGACGGGGAGGCACAGCTGCTGGCGGATACCCCGGCACTGGGCACGTCCGGTGCCGTCGAGGGCTGGATGCCGTTCGGGCGGGTGTTCGAGACGCTGGCATGGGGGTGCCGGCACGTGGTGATGGGCGCCAATCAGGTTGACCGCTATGGCAATCAGAACATCTCGGCGTTCGGGCCACTGCAGCACCCGTCCCGGCAGATGTTCGGGGTCCGCGGTGCGCCCGGCAACACCATCAACCACGCCACCAGCTACTGGGTGGGTAACCATTCGAAGCGGGTCTTTTGCGACGCCGTCGACGTCGTCTCCGGTATCGGCTACGACAAGGTCGACGTCGGTAACCCGGCGTTCCGATTCGTCAACGTTTTCCGGGCGGTGTCCAATCTGGGGGTGTTCGACTTCGGCGGCCCCGATCACACGATGCGGGCGCTGAGCCTGCACCCGGGCGTCTTGGCCGACGACGTCCGCGACGCCACCTCATTCGAGATTCATGGTCTCGACGAGGCCGGCACCAGCCGGCTGCCGTCCGATGGCGAGCAGCGGCTGATCCGCGAGGTTATCGACCCGAAGGGGCTGCGGGACAAGGAAGTACGGATATGAGACTGCGCACGCCGCTGACCGAGTTGGTCGGCGTCGAGCACCCGGTGGTACAAACCGGGATGGGCTGGGTGGCGGGTGCGCGGCTGGTGTCGGCCACCGCGAACGCCGGCGGCCTGGGCATCCTGGCGTCGGCGACGATGACGCTTGACGAACTCTCAACCGCGATCACCAAGGTCAAGGCGGCAACGGACAAGCCCTTCGGCGTGAACATCCGCGCTGACGCCACCGATGCGGACGCCCGCGTGGATCTGATGATCCGCGAGGGCGTGCAGGTTGCGTCGTTCGCGCTGGCACCCAAGCCCGAGCTGATCGCGCGGCTGAAAGACGCAGGCGCGGTGGTGATCCCGTCGGTGGGCGCGGCCAAGCACGCCCGCAAGGTTGCCGGCTGGGGTGCCGACGCGGTGATCGTGCAGGGCGGTGAGGGCGGCGGCCACACCGGTCCGGTTCCGACCACGCTGCTGCTGCCCTCGGTCCTCGACGCTGTGAACATCCCCGTCATCGCCGCCGGTGGCTTCTTCGACGGGCGCGGGCTCGCGGCGGCGTTGTCCTACGGCGCGGCCGGGGTGGCGATGGGCACCCGCTTCGTGCTCACCTCGGATTCCACCGTGCCCGACGCCGTCAAGCGCCGCTATCTGGAAGCGGGGTTGGACGGCACTGTAGTCACGACCCGAGTGGACGGCATGCCACACCGCGTGCTGCGCACTGGTCTCGTGGAGAAACTGGAAAGCGGTTCGCGGGCAAGGGGTTTCGCTGCGGCGGTGCTCAATGCCACGAAATTCAAAAAGCTGTCCGGTATGACCTGGCGGACCATGATCAAAGACGGCCTGGCGATGCGGCACGGCAAGGAGCTGACCTGGTCACAGGTGGTGATGGCGGCGAACACGCCGATGCTGTTGCGGGCCGGCCTAGTCGAGGGCAACACCGAGGCCGGTGTGCTGGCCTCCGGTCAGGTGGCCGGCATCCTCGACGACCTGCCGTCCTGCGCCGAACTGATCGAGTCGACCGTCGCCGACGCTATTAAGCACCTGCAGGCGGCCTCGGCATTGGTGGAGTAGCGTTCTCTCAGCTGAACCCCTTGCCCGGCACGGTATCGTCGGCTTCGAAAGCCCGTCCTGGGACGTAAGGGAAATGATGGCGCTGGCACCGGGATCCTGGCCAATTCCACTCCGCAATGCGGTTCGGATTTCGAACCGGCATTTGCTCAACCCGCTCATGTTGCGGCTTGCCGGCCGCAAACACTGGTACGCGGCGGCAATCCGTCATACCGGGCGACGGTCGGGCAAGCAGTACGCCACACCGGTCGTGGCGGAGCGCGCGGCAGATGGTTTCGTCATACCTCTGCCCTATGGCACACGGGTGGACTGGCTGCAGAACGTGCTTGCAGCGGGACGAGCGACTGTCTCGTCTCAGGGCGAAAGCTACGACGTGGTGCAGCCCGAAATCATCGACGCGGCGGCGGCCCTGCCCGTGCTGTCGCCCCGGCACCGACGCACCTTTCAGCGAGTGGGCATTGAGCACTACCTGAAGGTGAAGGACGCGCCGGCGAGGGCCTGAGCCCCGGGCGGATGAAGTTGTTGGTGTAGCGCAGCCGTTTGGGTGTAGCCGACCCCGTCTGCGGCTAAGGTCTGTCCTCGGGGGTAGAGAGGATGCCGAATGTCGACGCATCAAGCTGTTCAGGTTGAGTCTGTCGGCAGTCCGTTGCAGCTCGTCGAGGTAGAGACGACGTCACCTGGTCGCGACCAGGTGCGCCTATCCGTCGCGGCCTGTGGCGTATGTGGCACCGACCGCGCCTTCGTCAATGGTGCGTTCCCGGGGATGTCGTGGCCGGTGACACTTGGACATGAGATCGCCGGAACGATCGCCGAAGTCGGCTCGGATGTCGACAACTTCGCGATCGGAGACCGCGTCGCAGTGGGCTGGTTCGGTGGTCATTGCAACAAGTGCGTCCCGTGCCGAAAAGGCCTGTTCATCCACTGCGAGAACGGGCAAGTGCCCAGTTGGCACTATCCCGGGGGATACGCGGAGTCTGTGACGGTACCGGCCAACGCGCTCGCCCGGATACCCGACGAGCTGTCGTTTACCGAGGCCGCGCCGATGGGCTGCGCCGGCGTCACCACCTACCACGCGCTCCGGGAAACGAACGCGCTGCCGGGTGACCGAGTGGCCATTCTGGGCATTGGCGGCCTCGGCCATCTCGGTGTGCAGTTCGCGCGCGCGATGGGCTTCGAGACGATCGCGATCGCTCGCGGCGTGGCGAAAGGTGATGACGCACGGCAGCTGGGTGCCCACCACTACATCGATTCCACCGTCAGTGACGTCAGCGAAGCGTTGCGCACGCTCGGAGGGGTGTCGGTGGTTCTGGCGACAGCGGCGAACTCCGAAGCGATCGGGCAGACGGTCGGCGGGTTGCTTCCGCGCGGCGAGCTCGTGGTGATCGGGGTCACGGCCGAACCGCTACCGATCAGCCCGATGCAGCTCATCTCCCCCGCGATCAGCGTTATCGGGCATCCATCCGGTACTGCTCGTGACGTCGAGGAGACGATGCAATTCGCTGTCCTGTCAGGCGTCCGCGCTCGTGCCGAGGAGCGGCCACTCAAGCAATCCGCAGAGGCATATGCCGCGATGGAGCAAGGACGGGCCCGCTACCGCATGATCCTCACCATGTGAACGCTGGCTGCAGTGCCGATGACCGCGCTTAGGAAGGACTGGGGTGCCGCTGTGGTCGCGTCTGCGCCCGCCGCCGGCAGCATTGGGGTCGCCGGGTCGGGTGCCACCGTCGGCAGCATCGGGGTGGCCGCGT